>Ga0307507_10005399_pt1 | contig 21081 bp, 5 predicted proteins | sample 7_EM_MG_FD_207223 | JGI IMG/M metagenome (GOLD analysis project Ga0307507, IMG submission 207223) | Populus trichocarpa ectomycorrhiza microbial communities from riparian zone in the Pacific Northwest, United States - 7_EM | ecosystem: Host-associated > Plants > Roots > Unclassified | place... | reverse complement strand
GCTTTTAAACCTATACTCTTAAAGAACTTCTTAACTATCTAAAACCATTCTCTTAGTGCCTGCTTTAGGCCGTAAAGTGACTTATTTAGCTTTAAGTAGACGTCTTTTACGCCCTTAAGCTTAGGTTTGAAGTCTTTTAATAGGTTAGGAATCTGCATATAAATCTATTCTTATAATGGCGGGTTTAAGAATGCAGTTTTAACGTTAATATGGTTAAGCTTAAGGTCCTTAGCTGCTACCTTTGCTATTAGGAACCTGAAGGTGTCGTATTATATAATAGACGCAAATGTCTTAAAATAATTAATGTTGGAGGTCTGCTTGTCTCCTTAAATGCACAGTCTTACCTTCTTGCAAATTACTTCTCCCTTGGTATTATACTTATGCTTTAGAACTAGCTTGCTTAGGAGTAATAATCTTCCTTCTAGTACTCTCCCCCTTATAATGGTATAGGTGTGCATCCTCTTAAGTAAGAGGAATTCTTTAAAGATAGCTTTTATCTAGCTAGGAGCGTCTTCCCTTAAGGCCTAATCTAACTTAATAGCATTAAAAGGTACTGTAGGTGCTTCTATAGAGGTAGTGTTCTTAGCTTCTAGGTAAATAGCTTTTATAGCTATTACTAACTAAACCACTATATTATTGAAAACCCTTATATTTAGTAACCTTTCAGACCTTGTTCTCTGCGCATAAGGAATATATATTGATATACTTTATACAGGCGTCCCACCCTTAGTATTACCTTAATTTAAGTATTCTACTTAATCTTGACCTGGGCTTCCTACTTAATTAGAGTGGCCCACTTGGTCTTAACCTGGGCTTCCTACTTGTTTGGAGCGGCCCACTTAGTTACTATCTAGCCTATTTATAGTTCTTGCAACTAGAGTCTCTATTGGCGCGTTTAAGGTAGTAGGGGGAGGTATAGGTTGGTTTGCGGCTTAGCTTATAACGTAATTTAAGTGTCCCGCTTAATCTTAACCTGGGCTTCCTACTTAATCTAAGTGGCCTACTTGGTCCCTATGTCTTGTAGCTTGTATCTAAAGTGCTCTATAAGGGAACCTATACTTATTTACTTTAGCATCTCCAAATAGCTCAATTACTTGGGTATACAGGTTTATTATCTTAAATTAACTACTCCCTTTTAACCCTATAAAAACGTAGTTAGGTTTTATTTTTAAATTATACTTTCTAGGGTGTTTCTTAAGCGTATTAATTGGATTGGCGTAATACCTAAAGATAACTAGATTCTTTAAGTTAGGAACTTGTTGGGTGTATGCCTTATAGGGTATAATAGCACCACTATACTCATCGTTAAATGGAAGTGCTAAGGTAGGTACTTAATTCTTAATCCAGATAGCATGCTTGACTACATAGCACTAGAGTTTAACTGGTATATTTCCTTAAAATAGAAGTGACCTTGTCTTATAGTTAACTGTGTAGATTGCGCGCTTAATTGCGCCATTATATAAGTGCTTATATAGCGGATAAGGTTTAAAGTTAATACCCTAGGGTATTAGTTTGTCTTAAAATCTATAGCTAAACCCCCCCTTTTTATTATCCACTTAAATCTATGTAGCTTTATTACTAGTGAACCTCTCTGCCCTTATAATAATCTCTTTAATATGTGGCAGTACCTCTTTAGTTTAGAGGGTTTTAAGAGGAATAACCTAAGTGTAGCGTGTGGCGTTGTCTAGGGCTAGGAGGTAGTAGTTGTAACCTCTAATTAATATACTAATTCGTCCCGTAGTATCTAGGTGTAGCCCTTAACTAGGTATCTTTTTGCGCTTAGTTGTCTTCTTGTTTAGTATTTCTTGTATCTTTCTAGCTAGACAAGCTTTGTATGTGCTCTTGCTAACTGGTACTACTCTCTTCTTAAGCTTTATACTTAGTAAGGAGTGCTATAGCTTAAATAGGTTACTATAATTTGTATATCTAGTTTGGTGGTGTTATAGCTTAGCATCTGTTTTACTAACGTTTAGTTATAAATTATATGCTTCTATTGTCGTATTAAATGCTTCCTAATGCTCTTATAGCACGTAGAGGTTGTTTCTTGTAGTGGCCTTAAACGTTGCACCTAATTTATGCTTGCTAGTAGCTTAATTGTCTGGGTTAAATGTAATTAAGTAGCCTTCTTAAGTAAGAGTCCTTACTGAGATTAGCTTAATTGACTTAAATAAAGGTATAAGCTAGACGTCTTTTAGCTTTAGGGTACCGATTTAAACTTAACTATAGCCTATAGTAGGGATAACGGTCCTATTTGCAGTACGGACCTATTGTGGCGTATTCTATCTCTTTAAGTGTATTAGGTCTAATTGGTTACTAGTAAAGTACTTAATTGCTTCTAAGTCAAGAGCCCAAGCTAGAGACGTTGTTGTAAGTATAGCATATTTAGGGTTAGAGTTAAGGTAGATTAAATTACTGTTAAATTCTTCCTTAGCTATTACTATATTTCCTACTTCCTCTACCTTAGGAGCACCTTAATCTGTCTTCCTGGCGTTATTAAATCGGAATTGCTTAAGTAGGGGATAGTCTTTCTGGTAGTGACCTTTTTAATAGCATACTCTGCACTCGTCTCTTTCTGGTCGTCTTGGCTTTTTACTTACTTAAGATGACGAGCTATGGCGATAACGTAATAAGGAATAATCAAATCTACCAGCATGGCCTCTGCCCCTTGTTTAACCTCGACCTTAGTTTCCCCTTCTCCCCCTAGGTTTATCTTTCCTCTTATATATAAGTGCTGTATTTTGTACTTATATAGGGAGAGTAGTCTCTTGCTTCTAAAGAAGGGTAATACAGCTCTTAAGGTCTTGTTTGTCTTGTAGACACTAGGTCTTCGTATTCTGCTATATAATATCACTTGGGAGGGCTAAGAGAAGCTGCTCTTTAATATTGTTGTTAGTAAGTGCTTGAGGGGTTAAGGCTAGATTGATCTTGAATTAATTAAGTATTTGGAGGAACTCGATAATTCGCATCTTTGTAGGGTTAAATATAGTGCTATAGAACTCTCTACGGAGTCTAGAGATATAGACCTTGTTATTAGCCTTATTAAACTTCTTTATTCCTTCCTATATTCCTTAAATATTGTACACCTTTATTATCGCACGTATCTCTTCCTGACGGTCGTCTCCTATTAAATTGTAGATAATCTTGTTTGCTTCCCCTTGTCTTCTTCTTCCGTTAGCTAAATTAACTTAATTTGGGTCCTCTATACCAGTAATAAAATCCCAGCCCTCTAATATAATTAGGGCTGCCTTGTAGGTGCGCTCCTAGTCTGCAAAGTTGTCTCTATTAAAAATAACGATTTTACCGGCCTTATAATCGAATGTAGGTGTCGTTGAGGTTAAGGTAGAGAAGGTTATTTTTAGGGTTGATTTTTAAGTTAGGAGAGGTATTGCTACCTAGGCTTATAACCTGTTGGAATTACAAGGTTATAAGGTTACAGCGGAGGTGTCTTAAGGGTCTATTTGATGATAGAGATGATGTAGATAATGAATATTGATTGATTTGTGATGTAGTAGATACGGTTGATGTCTATCTAGATTGATATATAGAGCTCGCTCTCGCGACGTGTTTAGAGCTTAGTTAGCATCTCTTGCTTAATTCTGATATGGCTAAGCCTCTTATGCGACTAACTAATAATAATACGCCTTTTGTTTTTGACGATAGCTATATAGAAGCCTTTAAGCAGTTAAAGAACCAACTTATCTTCTCTCTAATTCTCTATTACTATGACCTAGACCTGGAATTAATACTAGAAATAGACGCGTCTAATAGAGTAGTAGTAGGTATTCTCTTATAGCTACACCTAGATAATAAGTAGTACCCTATTATGTTCTTCTTAAAGACAATGGCCTCAGCTAAGTATAACTATAAGGTGCATAATAAGAAAATGCTAGCTATTATATAATTATTGTTCTAGTGGCGCGCAGAGCTTAGAAGTATAGACTTTTAGATTAAAGTCTATACTAATTATAAAGCCCTTAAGTATTTTATAATAATAAAGCAGCTTACTAGTTAATAGGCCAGGTAGGCTAAAATACTCTCCTAATTCTTCTTTATAATTATATACTACCCTAGTAGGCAAAATTTTAAAGCTAATGCCTTTACCTAGAGAGAATAGGATGTGAAACTATAGAATAAGCTAAAGGCTTAGCACTAAACATGTGCCCTTCTCCGCCCTAAATAGCTTAACCTATATATCTTTAAGGAACTAAGCTCTAAACAGAATAAGCTAGCGCCTATAGAAGGAAAGATTCTAGATAAACTAATAGGACTAATTAACCGCATCCTAACTGTAAACCGCATAGCTAAATCCCTAAAAGCCCTCTGTAACCAAGCTATAAAAGGCAACCCTAACTTAGAAATGGAAGACGGACTGCTTTTATATTAAGAACGGCTTATAGTTTTAGATGTTAACAACCTATAAATAGAGCTAATCCGTAAAGCCTACTGTTAAGTCTCTATGGCGTACCTTAGTTAAGACAAAACCTACTAACTACTAGCGCCTTGCTACTACTAGTGAGAACTCCTATCCGACATAGAACGATTTATTAGAAATTATTATCCTTATAAATGGGCAGATACCCCTAGGGATTAAACCTCTAGATAGTTATAACTACTACTAGTTTCTAAGCGCCCTTAGCAGCATATTATAATAGACTTTAAATTATTCTTAAAGGACAAATATGGCTATAATATGGCCTTTATAGTAGTTAACCAATTAAGCAAGTAAGCTATTTTCCTCCCCTACTTTAAAACTACTACTATAAAAGATATAGCCCGCATATATATTAACAACATTTACTAGATCTATAGCGCTTTTAAGTTAATTGTCTCTAACTATGGGCCTTAATTTATATTAGACTTCTAGGACGAATTCTGCTGTATCCTTAGGATTAAAATTAAACTCTCTACCGTATTTTACCTTTAGACTAATAGCTAAACTAAGATTATAAACTAATACCTTAACCAGCAACTTTGTCCCTTTGTTAATTGCTACTAGGACAACTGGTTGGAACTACTACCTATAATAGACTACGTACAGCTTACGCTCCCTTATAATAGTATAGGAATATTACTATTTAAGTTACTCTATAGATATAAGCCACGAACATCCTTTAATTAGGATAGACCTATAGAACCAGTAATGGCCCGCAAACGCCTTAGCTATAAAGAGGCCTAGACATTCGCTAAGAGAATATATGGAGCCTAGGAGACTGCCTAAGCAATTATAAAAAAGGTATAAGAAAAGAAAGAGACTAACGTAAACTAATATTATTGTGAGGTAGACTTCCACGTAGGAGATAAGGTATAGGTGTTAATAAAGAACTGGAAGACCTAGAGGCCAAGCTATAAGCTAGACTACTAAATAGCTGGCCCCTATAAGATCCCTAAGAAGGTAGGGCACTCTTTTAAGGTTAAGCTATTAGAGTTAATAAAGATCCACCCTATCTTCTCTCTAGACCAACTATGGAAGGCCGCGGACAACCCATTGCCTGGATAGTATAATGATCCCCTACCGCCAATCTAGATTGTAGAGGACGAGAAATAGGAAGTTAAAGAGATCTTAGCAGTTAAGAAGGACTGTAGTACCTTAAAATACCATGCGAGCTAGGTAGGTTATGATGAAGATCTAGAATAGTACCCTGTATCCAATTTTAAGTACTCTCCCTATAAGCTATAAGATTTCCACCTAGCCTACCTAGACCTCCCTAGACCACTACGCAAGTTAAACAGCTAGATTAAGTGCTGGGAAGAGGGGTTAGATAACTATAATAATTTAGATAATAATAAAGAACTTGGATAAAGCCTAAGGGCAGGCTTTTTTAGGAAAGGGGGGTGATATAATGGTGCTAGAGCGCGTTACCTGCTACTTTGCCGTTTCCTAGGCAATTTGCCGTTTTCTAGGCAATCTGCTAAATCCTGCTATGTTCTGCCAAGTTGCTATTGGCTCGCTTACTACTAGCGCCTTAATGACCTTTTGTATCTTGCTAGTCTTTACCAGTCTTCTTCTTCTCCTTAGCTTAGTATTCTTGTATGGTAGCAATCTATAAGCTTCGGTTTAGAAGCATTTGTATGAGCCCGTTACAATAATAGATATAATAAAAGTAATTTAAATAGGAAAATAATAGTATAAGGAGATTATACTTGCTAAATGCGAAATTTAAAATAATTAATTGTACTATTAATAGAAGATAGTAGTTCTGAATTCCAAACCTTTACAATTTAAGATACTCGAATTTGTATACAACTCTACTATAGTAGGGCATTCTAGCCGTATAAAGACTTATAAAATTGTCTAACAAGTATACTACTAGCCTATAATGTACAACTATATATAAAAATATGTTTAAGCATATAGGATATACGTATATGGAAAGACCTGTCAGATAATCTATAGTCTCTATAAGGCACGGACATGTAGAGCACGTGTATGGAGCATGTGCACCATAAAATCTCTTCTTAAGCTCAAAGCCCTAGGGGCCTCGATCCAATTAATCAATCAACCTATTTCATCAATAAACTGCTCTATTTGAACTTCGTGATAGTTATAAGCCCGGTCCGCCGACTTAAGAAGCTATTTAGCTATTACTTAATCATTTGAAGAAATTCTACCTCATCGTTAGACTCTGACACCTTATCGTCTTAGGACGCAGACTCTGATAGAAATCCTACCTTAATTGTTACGGGACGATTCTGACATAAGATTCCACCTTAATTATTATAGGATGATCCTAATAATAAGGACGATCCTAACGACAAAATACCATATCAATTCCTTCTTTACCTATTAGTTAAATGACTCTACTAACAAGTTCCTTAACGACGATCATCCTCAATAAGCCAGAAGACTGGGAACAATGGCTATGGCAACTCCAAGCCCTTATAGATTAGCGAATTTAGGCCTACATTGACCCAGATAATGCAGTACCTTAACGAGTTCTACTATAAGAACCAGCCTATCCAGAAGTTATAGATTTTAATAAGAATGCAACCTTATATATACAGCTCTCGACAAATCAACAAAAAGTGTACGAGAATAGCAGACAATACTATGATTAGGATATAAAGTATTTCCTAAGATAGTAAGATTCTCTTTAATAGATCCGCACCCAGATTATATCCACGGTATTAATTTAGAAGAAACTACTGCTCAACCCTTCCTTTACAGTTAAGGAATGGCTAATTTAGTTAAAAGAAGATACTAAGCCCACAAAGACCTTTATAATAAGGAAGGTACAGCTGCGATACAAAGAATTGCTTGAGGGACTTAAGCAGACAAAAATTACCCAGTGGCTTAACCAGTGGGAATATGCGATAAAAATGGCAGAGAAGTATAAACTTCTATAGATGACTAATAGGATCTAGCTAATGGACCTTATAAATGCAATATAACCTATAAGCGAAACCTTTTTTGTTCTGTACACTAAATAAGCAGATAATACTAAAAAGGCTCACTTATTAGAATACTGTAAAGTAGTAATGGAGCTATAAGAAGCATTCGCAAACCTCTCAAAAGTCGTACTATCCTCAACTACTAGAGGGAGTGCATTTAATATAGACTTCGCAGGAGAGTCCGAAGAGGATATCTCTATTACTGCTAAAGTCCAAAAGGGAAGAGGGAACAGCTCATCTTATAGCCAAAAAAGGGCAGGGACAAATTTAACTAAAGAGACGTCTTCCAAGAAGTCGAAGAACCTAATGCCTGGCATGCGATATAAGGGGATATACCCTTCCTAACTATTAGTACCTATTTAAGTGCAGAAGGCCTAAGGAATTTAAAGCCATAGGTATATGTATAAAAAGGGCGCTTATAAAGGTAGTATATAACAAAAATCCAGCTGCCTAAGTAGAACGACTAGATGAGATTATAGTTTAGTTGACTCATTGACGGATACAAGAAGGTGGTTAGCTTTGACCTTAAAGAGCTTAAAGCTAAAGGGGTGTGTTAGATAATCCATAGTCTCCATAAGGCACGGATACGTGGAGCATATATATAGAGCACATGCACCGTAAAATCTCTTCTTAAGCTTAAAGCCCTAGGGGCCTCGATCCAATCAATTAATTAATCCATTTTATCAATAAACTGCTCTATTTAAACTTTGTGACAAGACCTCTTATATAAAAAAGTAAGGAGTACTCCGACCGTTACTAATTCTAATATAAAAATAGCGCGATATCTTAATTGACTTTATAGTTAACTTGCCTAGCAGTAATAGGTTTATAAATATTATAGTAGTTATTAACCGTCTTATAAAAATGCGATATATAATCCCTATGGACTTAATTAATACAATATTAGTAGCTAAATATTTTATTATGTCTTTAAGCTATATGGACTTTCTAACTTAATAATATCCAACTATAAAAGCTAGTTCATTTTAGACTTCTGGCAAGCTCTATATAAATAATTAAGCATTTAAATATAACTCTTAACTGTATTTTATCTAGAGATAGATGGTTAAACTAAAATTGCGAATATAATTATAGAATAATACCTATAAATATACTGCTCCTACCTATAAGACGATTAGAAAAAATAGCTGCCTTTAGCTAAGTTTACTGCAAATAATACGATAAATATATTAATAGGCGTAACGCTATTCTACGCGAGCTACGGATAAGACCCTTAACTTAAATTTTAACCGCAACCTAAAATTAATATAATAGGACCTATAATTAAACGGATCTAGTTAATTAACGCGTATAACTTTACTAATTAAATAAAGTAGTTAACGGAACTATTATAAAGTGAATTAATATACGCTTAAATGGTATAAAAATGGTATATAAATAAATGACAAGCTCCTATATAGGACTTTAAGGAAGGTAATATAGTCTACCTAAATATATAAAACCTGCGGACTTAACGGCCCTTAAAGAAACTTAATTAGAAGTTTATGGGCCTATACTAAATTAAGAAAAAACCAAGCCTATACGCTTATAAGCTTAAACTGCTAACTAAGATAAAAATACACCTAACGTTTTATGTAAGCTTATTGCAACCTTTAAAAGACGATTCTATTATAAAGTGCTGCTATTACTTTCTATAATTGTTAATAACGGTAACAGTTCTTACTTTATTAACTTAATTAATAATATGCAATAGAAATCATGATCTAAACAATTTAAACTTCTTATTAAGTGGGAAGGATATAAAATATAAACCTGGGAAACCTATAACCAGATTAAGGCTAACGCGCCTTTCTTAGTAAAAGAGTTCCATAAGGACTATGCTTTACGGCCTACTCTAGCTAAATAGACATAATATAAAGGTAAATAACTACCACCTAATATAAAGATATAAAACACAATAGCAGGAAACTTAAAATTAAAAAGAACTTAAACTATATTATAACACTTATAAGGTAATAAGTTATAAATTCTTAACTAAATTAAATTGTTTTAGACCTTTGGCTAAAAGGGGGAGGGTTACTATAATAGGAATAGCCCAGTTATAGTAGGAATGTTTTGATAAAACACTCAATAGATAAATTCTAATGCTTTAATTAAATTCTGCTAAATTCTGCTAAATTCTGCTAAGCTAATTAAATTCTGCTAAATTCCTCTAACTTAATCAAATTCCACCAAATTCCACTAATGTAATGGAATTTAGTTAAAACCTGTTAAAACCCGCGTACGCTGATACCCATACGTCTACTGCTAAGACTCTTAAATATTTAGTTATAAGCTTCCTATGTTCCTTTCTCCTCTTTATATAACGTCTTGTACTTAGTAAGAGCTATATACCTCTAAATTTAGATAGAATTTATATTATTCTTTTAAATCTTCCCTAAAGCCTCTTCGCGCCCTTATAGAAGCTGCACTATCCCTTATACTTTATTCTGTAATAGATATTAGGTTTTAACCTCTATTTTAGCTAACTCTAAAGTAAATACCTTTACCTTAATAGATACCTAGTATACTATAAAGCTAGTTAACTTTTTAAGTGCACCCCTTAAAGAACTGCCTAAACTAATTCCTATTTATAGGTACAATAGATAAATAGGGCTACCTATTATAACTATTATACGGATTTATCTTTGCGTAAATAGATAAAGGTAATATAATATTCCCTTTCTTATTACGGACCTAGGAAGCTATAATATAATCTTAAGAAGAAAATAGCTAGCCTACTTAGTTCTATAGCTTAACGTTTAAAATAGACGGCTTATCTAGCCTAAAACCCTACCCTTAATACCTTCTTTTTTAAAAGAAATTAGCATTACAATAGAAAATCTTATATGGCTATAGATAGACACCATTTACCAGGCCGATGCTATATAAAGGGATTAGGATTTTAAGAAAGACGTATAGCTTAACCCGTAATAGATCCGTATACTACGCCACCCCTAGACTATCTATGTTATACCACCCGTACTAGAAACCAAAGAAATTAGTAATAAGCTAGCTAAGCTCCTCACGGAGAACCTAGGCCCTATACAGCTATAAAGAATAGTAAAGAATATTAGACGTTATACTAAACTAATAGACTAGAGGGATAATTTACAGAAGATGGAACAGGAGCTAAGAAAGACTATAAACCCTAGACTGTAAAATACGGCCTAATAAAAGTCCGTAAATAAACCAATAAACCTCCTACTAGCTAATATCTACTATATTAGCGCTGTAGGATTTTACTGGAACTTAGTCTAACCTAATACCGTTGCCTTTACCACCAGCTTATATAAAATTAATTAAATAATTAAGGAAAAGGATAGTAAGCTTAGTAAATAGGAAGGCGAGCTTATAGATAAGGAGCTAGTAGAATAGAAACTACCCTATTAATACTAGAAAATTAAAAACATGTTCTCCAAGGTAGTGTCTAATATACTCCCACCTTACTAACCGTACAACTATAAGATTAAAATTAAACTAGATAAGAAAGACATACTTAGCTATAGCCCCCTTTATTAGCAGTTTATTGCTAAATTATAGACTATAAAGTAATACCTTATTAATAACCTAAATAAGGGCTTTATTAAGCCTAGTTAAGCCCCTTTTAACTTACCTATTCTCTTTACTAAAAAGCTAAATAGAGGACTCCGTTTCTATGTTAACTATTATAAACTTAATAATATAACCCGCAAGGACCGCTACCCACTACCCTTATTTAATAAGACTTTAATCTAAATAAGTAGAGCTAAGATCTTTACTAGGCTTAATATCCGTTAGGCCTTTTACCAGATTAAGATAGACCCTAGATTAGAAGATCTTACTATATTTTTGTAAGGCTATTGCCCAGGTGTACGGTAGGGAGCAGGCAAGCCGAGCATAAGTCATAAGGAGAGTCAATAGAAGAGGACGATATAGTAAAGAGTAGGTATGGCAATACCTTGTACAGAGACGAACCGATAAGGAGGGAAGGGCTGTAAGCCCAAGGGAGCTTATAAGGAGGTGCCAAGGGCTAGCCGAAGGCTAGCCTTGGCACCCGCCAAAAGATCCCTTACAATTTTAGACCTATTACGGAACATATAAATATAAAGTACTTCCTTTTAGACTAACTAATAGACTAGCTACGTACTAGCGATATATAAATAATATACTCTTTAACTACCTTAACAATTTCTATACAGCCTACGTAAATAATATTATTATCTACTTTAAGAATAAATTAGAACACAAGGAGCATATCTATAAAGTCCTATAACGGCTCCGTAAGGCCGGCCTTTAGGCCAATATTAGGAAATTAGAATTTAGCGTTAAGCATATAAAGTACCTAGGGTTTATTATTAGAATAAATAGAATTAAGGCAGACCTAGAAAAGATAGCTATAATTAACTAATAGGTACCCCTAAGGACTATAAAGGGGGTATAGTTATTCTTAGGATTCTATAACTTCTACTAACACTTTATTAGGAACTATAGTAGGATTGCCTAGCCCCTAAGCCAACTTACCTATAAGGACCGGCCCTTTTACTTTAATACCGTATATAGGCAGGCCTTTAATAAGCTTAAAAAACGACTAGTCTCTACTCCCTTACTTACCCACTTTAACCTAAAACGGCCCTTAATGCTAGAAACTGATGCCTTAAATAGTATTATAGCTAGCGTTTACTCCTAAAAGTAGACAGACAGAGAATAGTACCCTATTACTTACTATTTAAAGACTATAGTAGATACTAAGCTAAACTACCTAATTTATATCAAAGAAATGCTGGCTATTATCTCTAGCTTTTAGTACTGGCGAGCCCAACTAAAAGGCACCCCTAAATCTATCTAGTAGTTTCTAATTATAAGGCCTTAAAATATTTTATATTAATAAAGGCCCTTATAGCCTAATAGGCGCGCTAGGCAAATACCTTATCTTAGTTTAACTTCCTAATTATATATAGGCTAGGCGCTACTAATTATGCGGACGCTCTTATAAGGTATAAATAGGATATAGATAACTAGACAGCTATAAAAATCTTATTATAGACCTAGGCGCTACTATAACTAGAGTACCTTAACCCCTAGATATAGGCAGAACTAAATATAGACTCCTTGGACGTTAAGATATGTCCTATTAACTCCACGGAACTTAACCTTATTAATAAACTGCTGTAGGTAAACCATACGGCCCCTTCTTTATAGGAGTACCGCGAAAAGACAAAGGATATCACTAGCCTATAGTCCCTTAAAAATAGACTGCTAAAGCACAAGGAACGGCTAGTAGTAGTTAAGGAATAGAACTTATAGACCCAGCTTATTACAGAAGCGCATACTTAGGTCTCTATAGCCTACCCTAGAAAAAATAAGACCTATAAAATTATTGGCAACTATTACTACTAGCCTAGAATAGTTATAGAAATTAATCGCTATATACGGAACTATAACGACTACTATAGGTCTACAATTTTATAAGATAAGACCCTAGGACTATTAAAACCACTTCTAATACTAGAGCGCCCCTAGTAGTATATTTTTATAGATTTCTATAAGCTACTCATAGACCGTAATATATATAATATAGCAATAGTTATAGTTAACTGCTTTAGCAAGTGCTTATTCTTAATTCTCTATTATAAGAATATTAATACTAAAGAAGCGGCCTAACTATATATTTACTATATCTACTATATTTACGGACTACTAGATACTATTATATTTAACCGCGGGCTATAATTTATATTGGCCTTTTAGAATAAGTTTATCTAAATCCTAGGCATTAGGCTAAAGGTTTTTATAATATACTACCCCCAGATAAACGGCTAGACGGAAATTATAAACCAGTATTTAGACCAGAGACTCTAACCCTTTATTAACTACTTTTAGGACAATTAGGCAGAACTACTCGCTCTAATAGACTACGCCTAGGCTACCCTACCTTATAACTCTATAATATTTGCACCTATCTAGCTATAAATAGGGTATTTACCCATATAAGCTTTACCTAGGAAAGAACAGAAGGGCTATAAACTATATACAAAAAACTATCTTATAAGAAAGCCTAGAATTACACCAAGCGCTTAGAAGAAGCCTAGAAAGTAGCCTATATAAACCTAGAAAAGGCCTAGAAATTAATAAAACAGCAGGTAAATAAGTATAGGCGTAAGCCTAACTTCACCATAGGTAATATAGTCTAGGTTATAATAAAGAACTAGAAGACAGAACGGCCTAGCTATAAGCTAGACTATTAGATAACAGGACTATATAAGGTCCTTAAAAAGATAGGGAACTTATATAAAGTAAAGCTCCTAGATTTAATTAAGGTCTACCCTAAATTCCCGCCGGATAAGCTATAAAAAGCTATAAACAACATATTGCCTAAATAAAAGAACAAACCTCCCCTGCCAATTTAAGTTAATGGTAATAACAAATAGGAAATTAAAGAAATACTAGCTTATAAGCTAGTAAGAAAAACGCTAAAGTACCATATTAGTTGGAAAGGCTATAACCTAGATCCTATCTAGTACCCTATATAGAACTTTATTAGCAGTCTCTATAAACTTTAAGAATTCTATAGCTGTTACCCTAATAAACCAGGACCCCTAAAGTACCTAGATAAGTAGATAGAGTGCTAGTATAGTAAAGATAATAAGCTACTAGAAGAATATAAAAATAAAAACACCCTATAGGTGTAATACAGACACATAAAGCCTAAGGGTAGGCTTTACTGGGGGGATATTACAGCTCTGGCAGAAAACGGCAGAACTTAGCTGGCAGAACTTAGTAAAACTTGCGGTTATATAACTAGAAGACCATATAAAAAAACCCTACTTTAACCGGCACTACTCTTCTTCTTCTTTCCTTTCTTTAGCTTTAGATCCTTGTTTATAGACAATCTAATTATACAGGCTTACATGCATTCTTCTTGCTATACTTATGCCTTAATTAACTAAGTCGCTAACAAGTAGCCTTTAGTAATTATCTAGATTGTAACGGAACCTTATAGCTTAGACTACAGTGGGTTCTATTATTGGGCTAGGTATATAGATACGACAAAAACAACAACATAATAATAACTGGTGGAGTAGTTGCCCAATAGATTAACTCCAATTGTATTCTAAGATTCACTATAAGGAGAGAACTATCTATAGTAGGGACTGAGGTCCTTTAAATATACAACCATACTCCTAAGAAATCCTCTCTTGTACGTAAGGTGCGTGTTATCTATATTAAACATAACATCCCTTTTATTTAATACAGTTAATACATTTAACACTATATAACCTTGGTTACTATTCCTTATTACATAGTTCCACTAGATCTATCCTAGACTATACCTATATTAACCAACTAGCTTCCGCCAACTCTTCTCCAAGTAGTTATAACATTGTACTTAAAGCGTCCATAATACTATCTCCCTCCTCTTTATCTTTATCCTTAAAGATTCCTAACATCTCCAAGTTGTCTACTAGAGGTATAATATCCGTTTAACCAGTCTAGTTAATATCCTTGCTTATTATACCTAAAGCTTCTTCTTCTCTTTCCTGGGTTAAGCGTCGCCTTTATACAGTTTCCTCCATACTATTACTTAGTGAAGTAATGGCGATTCCTTACTTAAGGTGCGCGAAAGAGGGGTTAGTCTATATTGCGCTAGCAAGTCCTTTATCTTAACAACCCTCTTTTTACTTTAAGTGCACTAAAGCAAACATTTAATCGTCCTACAACATTCGCTCTGTCTTTAATACTAAGTATACGCATCCTATTACTCTTAATAGTCTTTAAGTTCCCTAAGTAACTTATTATAGGGTCTTATGTTTAATCTACCGCTATAAAGCTTAACGGTAAGCTGGCCTCCACATTACTTAAGGTTTAATATGCCTTAGAAGAGTCCGTATATATCCTTAAAGCTTAACATTTAACTTATGCTTATCTTTAACGCCTTAAATATATCCGTAAGAAGGTTCGTTCTAAAAAGTGGAAACTGGTTTAATAGGGTCTATCTAAGCTAGGTAACGAAAGGATTGGCTCTCCTCCTATAAGGGAAACAACTCCAAGTAGCTTAGTAATTGCTCCTCTTAGGTCCCCCTTAGGTGACTTATTTTTTAGCAATCCTTCTTTATTAATATTGCCAAACCTACTTTCTTTTAATACTCCTATACCTTTCCTATAGCGTTTCTTAGGTTGCTTAGTAGTTTCTAGGTAGTCTTACTATAGCCTATCCACTTTACTTTATACTATATTTCGTTATCTATATCCTTATAACTGATAATCTTCAAAACTTGCCATTTGTCTTTCTTTTGTCCTCTATACGTGTCTGCCTTATAGACTGGTAGCTTAACATTCCCATATACTAGCTCTAGCATTGCGATATGCTATATAGGGTAGATTTTTATTTTAGCTAGTAGGTTTAACTTATATGTAACCAATAAAATTCTTTACCTAATTTCAAAAGGTCCTAGTCTAACATAGTCCAACTTCTTGCTTAGTCGTTAACTCTTGAAATTTTTATATAGTAGCCATACTTTATCTCCCTCCTTAAGATCTGGTCCCTTAGATCTCTTAGCATTATAGTACCTTTTTATTTATTCTTATACTAGTTTAGCTGTTTCTTTAAGGTTTGCATAAAGATTTATTAACATCTCTATTCTTTATTTAGCTGTGCTACTTATCCTTTTTGCTTAACATAGCGATAATAATATTCTTGGCTTATATCCATAATTCGCCTTAAATAGTAATGTCCCCATTCCTTCTTATGGTGTTGCATTATATACAAACTGTATAACTAGTAATAGCGATACCTAATTATTTTATACGTGATTGATATAGTGCCTTAGATACTACTCTAGTGTCTAGTTTAGTCTTTCTGTTTGTCTATCCGTCTGCGGATAATATACTATAGATATTGCTGCGCGAACCCCTTATTCTGCTAGAAACACTTCCCAAAATACTACTATAAATTTTAGATCTCTATCCAATATAATCTTATTTAGTGCTCCGTATCTTACAAACACTTCTTTTATATAGATTCTAGCGACATCTTCTACTAATATCTCTTTAGTGCATGCTATAAAGTATCCCCACTTTATTAGCTTATCCACTATTACTAAAATTACATTATAATCTTATCCTATAATAGGATCTCTTAACTTTAATAACTTGATAATAAAGTCCTATAATATAACCTTCTATAGTCTTCCTGGTGTCTTAACAGGTTATAGCCCTCCATACAGCTTATACCTTATTAGTTTATTCCTTTAGCAATCTAGATATTCCTTTATAACTTATCTTGCTAGTCCCCAGATTCCTTAAATAATATACTCCTTTTAAAGTCTTAATATTAAGCCTATAGCTCTATTATATCCTTATATTATTCCCTTATAGAATTCCTTAATAAATTCTTCTATAATAGACTTAGGCATATATATTGCTTCTCTATTTTTATATTACTCTAAGTCTGGATCCTCTACCTATGCTTCTTAGATCTTCTATATCTAATCACTCTCTAGTAATTTATAGATCTGACTTTCCTTAGTTGCTGCAATCTTTAGATAATTATACCTAATTAATCTATCTTAATCCCTTCGCAATAAAGCTCCTAATAGCTTTTTATTACTTTATAGTTCAGCCTTTCTGCTTAAAGCGTCTACTTATGCATTGTCTGTACCCTTGGTATACTAAATTTTAAAATGGTATTCTATAAGCATTTCCGCCTATCTAACCTATCTTTAGTTGAGTTCCTTTATTATTAGGAATCCTATAAGGTTCTTATAGTCCGTCTTAACTATAAATAGTTTCTCTATACCTTGCAAAAATGCTCTCTATTCCTTAAGTACTACAACTATACCTAACAACTCTTTGTTATAGATGTTATAGTTTAACTCTAGTGGTGTTATCTTTTAACTATAGTATACCACTAGGTGCCATCTATCTTAATATTTCTATAGGAAGCACGCTCCTAGTGTAAAGTCTAATATATCTATTTCTACAACCATCTCTAGACCTAGTTAATAGATCTTAAGAACTGGCTCCTAGGTAAACAACTTTTTAATTCTCTTAAATAGTTCTTATTACTTATTTCCCCATGCCCACAGTTCTTCTTTTTTTATTAGCCGCGTAAATGGCTTAATGTCCTATAACTATTGCGCTATAAACCTTCTATAGTAATTGCAAAACCCTAGGAATAACCTTAACTATATAACATTCTCTAGTTCTTGCCAATTCACTATAACCTTAATCTTCTTTAGATCTATACTAAGTTGGCCTAGTTTAATAATAAATCTAACAAAATCGGTCTTCCTAGTAAAGAACTCGCATTTCTTAATTGCTACTGGCATCTGTTTTTCTTATAGTCTCTTTAAAACCCACTTAATGTATTCTCTATATTCTTCCTTACTCTCTAAGTAGATGATAATGTTATTAAGGTATACCATAATAAATTTATCTAGGTGTTCTCCTAACACACTATTAATTCGCTTCTGGAACGTTGCTAGTACATTTATAAGCCCAAATTGTATAACTAATAGCTTATATAGTCCTTCCTTTAACCTAAAGGCTGCCTTCTATTTATTGCCTTCCTTGATTCTAATCTGGTGGTACGCCTATCTTAGATCTATCTTTATAAAGATCTTTACATTACTTATCCTATCTTGGATTTTGCTAATTAAGGGTAAAGGATACCTATCCTTTCTAATAATACTGTTTAACTGTCTATAGTCTATACACATCCTAAGTTTTCCATTTTTCTTTAAGATGAATAACACTAGATATCCTACTAATAACTATAATAGTCTAATGTATCCCTTTTGTAAGTTCTCCTAAATAAACTCCTTAAGCACTACTAACTCTATTTTAGTAAGCTTATAGATTAGAAAGAACTTTAAACTTATTCCCTTTTTTAATTCTATCTTATGGTCCCAAGCTGTATACTCTAATAGCTTTTCACTCTCTAGTAACCATAACTTTTTACCATACTTATAGTATCTCTTTAGTATATAACTTAAGCCTCGCTCAGTCTCTTTATATGTCGCTCCGACTTGGTACCATACCAACTTGGTTTGCTGTCGCACTTTATATTATTATATATCCTTGATATTGACTTAACCTATAACCTAATTAATCTTTAGATTGTACTCCTGTAACTAAGGCATCCCTAGTATTACCTTATCCTATCTTAATAGTAGGATATTAAAAGACATTCTAACTGGTCTCCCTTTAATAGTTATCTAAATAGGTCCTATTTTAAGATTAATAATACCTCCTCTATAGGCTATCTAATCTCCTAAAATCGTTATAAGTAGATATAGGTATTCCTTCTGTCTATATAGTAACCCTATCCTTTCTACTACCTTTGGTAATATATGGTTCCTAGTTGCTCTACTATCTACCAACACTTTAAACTACTAATCTTGCCACTTAGCTCTTAAATTTAGGTATTGTCCTTAAATTCCTTTAAGGGTCTAAGGCTCTAATACTAGTTCCCTCTAGTCCTATACGCCTCCCCTTTTTCTAACTATTAGCTGCTCAATTCTACTTATACTTAGTCCAACTTTAGCTAATACTTAGTTCATTTCTTTTCCTCTATATGCTATAGACAAGTGTTCTCTAGGCACTCCCACCACTATTATCTATCTAGGTATTCTTCTATAAGGAATCTTCTTGGTTAAAGTATTAAATCTCCTTAACCTTATACTTCTACTAGGTGCTAACTATGCATATACTTAGCATTCCTAAACCACTTTTCCTCTAGTACCTAATATATTCTTACTAAGTACTTCCAGTTCTTATCTTTAGGTGCTCTATGTATATTATATATATTATCTACACAAGCTATCCACGATAGTGTATAATACGCTACATATTTTAGGTCAACTTTTAGTTTGTCTTTATCCTTAAGTTTAAACCTATACCTAGTTAACCTAACCACTAGTATCTCTACTATAGGTACTAAAATTTATCGCTTACTTCTCTAGTCCCTAGATCCCTCTTCTAGGTTCCTTAATATTATAATCAATGCTCCTTTAATATAACTTATGCGTTTCTCTATAATAGGTTAGTCTTAGACAACTTTTTCGTCCAGCTATATATAAAAATCTTCCTATTTATTATTGTGTCGTTGCCTATACCACTTTCTGTACAGCTGGTTTAGTATATATGGTTTATCTATTAGAAAGTACCTTGTTATTGCTACATTGTAATATCCTTTAGTATGTCTTTCTTTAAACCTAGTTAGAATATCTAGATCCTTTTCTTATTCCAGTTTATCTAACCATTTTACCCTAGGTATCCCTACACTCAGCCTATTAGTAACTCTTTACATAGGTGCTCTATTTCTTATATAACCTAGCGTAGCTAATCTCTTATCTAGCTTTTGCTCTTGCTATATAATAATTCTTATCCTAAACTTATCTATAGTTTCTTGTTTTCTACGTCTTATAGCTAGATCTTTATAGTTGTCTTGCTTTTTAATCCTGGTATTAACTGTTTAATCTTTAGGCTAAATACTACATTTACCTAGGATTGCTAACATTCTTATTCGTTCTCCAAACTTGTAGTTCTTAAACTTGCGTTCTATACTTATTCGTTTGTTACTAAACTAAGTTACTACCCTTTCCCATTAGTTTTCGTCCATTATAGGTCCTTAGGTGTGTCTTATCTTACTTTAAAAATCTTAAGCTTCTCTTATCTCTTCTTAAGAATCTTAAGCCTATAGCCTTTTGCCTTTATTAAGTGATGAGCTAGTACTAGCAGTCATCTGCTTACTTAGTTTCTTCTAAATATTACTCCTATTGTCTTATAAAGCGATAGAAATTGTATCTAACAGTATTATAATATCCATTACTAAACCTCGTTTAGTGGCGGTCTCAGTCTCTGCTTCTATTATATTATTGAGGTTTAAGTGCTCCTAGTTAGCCTTCTTTTTGTCCTTGTCGCTAATAATTAATAAGTACTCTAACTCTATTGTTATTACTGCTAATCTTTATTTGTATATTACTGTAATATCTTAATCTAGCTTATAGAGTTAATCTTATTCTTTATCTAACTCTCTAGTTTCTTGGAGTCCTTTTAACTCTAGCTCTTATGGCTAATAGCTTACGCCGTACTTAGCATCCTTATAAATTCGGCATGCGTTATTATAACAATACGCAAAACTGTTAATTAAACATTCTTTTATTCCTTACAGTGCACCGTTGTCCCTCTATATATACGTACCGTCTACTAGTCTAATTCCCTTTACTATATGGTTACTCTAACCACCTCTACAATCTCTAGCAAAATAACCCTATTTTCCGTAATTTATGCAAGCTCTGTCTTTAAACCATTTTTCTTGCTATAGAGTCCGCCTAAACGTCTTCTACTGCTAAGATCCCTAGTTTGGCCTCTACTCCTAGGTCCTTTAATTACTTAATCCTTAACCTCTAGGTTTCTATAGTTTCTTTCCCTATCTTCGGGTTTCTTTAGTACCACTTAGGTCTATTAGCTCCGCGCTATTCTATAGTTTTTAACTCTATATCTGTCATTGCGTACTCTACGCCTTATACAACTATAGAACTCTGTCTTGCCCTCTTTTAGCTTATTCCCTTTAGTAGATTCTATTATTAATCTTTATTAACTAATCTATTAACTCTCTTAGAGTATCCGCATCTTCCATTAGGATAATTACGTCCTAGACTTTAGCCTTAAGTCCCTATTTATACTGTGCTATAAGCGCCCTATTAT
>Ga0307507_10005398_pt1 | contig 21085 bp, 7 predicted proteins | sample 7_EM_MG_FD_207223 | JGI IMG/M metagenome (GOLD analysis project Ga0307507, IMG submission 207223) | Populus trichocarpa ectomycorrhiza microbial communities from riparian zone in the Pacific Northwest, United States - 7_EM | ecosystem: Host-associated > Plants > Roots > Unclassified | place... | reverse complement strand
TATATATATATTGTTTTGAATATTTATTTTTCAATTTCATCTTTTAAAATTTAATTTTTATATTAACTTTGATCTTCATTTTTATAATTGTTATTTGCTTTTTCCTTATCATTTTTTTATTGAAAGTTTGTATGTATCAAATTTGGTTCTCATTCTTTTGATTGTTACTTATTTTATTTGAAATAATTTATGAAATGTTAATTATTATTATTTTAATTTCTTCATCTTTTATTTTTTGTTTTAGATTTGATCTCTATTATTTTAATTATTATTTATTTTATTTGAGATAATTTATGAAATTATATTTTTTTTCAATTTCACTCTCATTCAACTTTTTAATTTGTAAGATTTGTTCCTCATTATTTTAATAAACTTGAGAAAAATAAAATATTAATAAGTTATTTTCTAGCTCATTTTCTATGACATAACCAAATACTGGAAAGTGTTTTTCAACTTATTTTTCATTACACTGTTAAATATTAAAAAATAATTCATTTTTCTGAAATTTATTTTTCAAAAAAAAAATTATTTTTCAGAAAATAAACAGAGGATAAAAAAGATGGAATTCATTTCTCAGATATAGCAGGATTTTTTTGAGATTATTATTAGAAAAATATTGAAGAGGGCCCGTCCTAGCTACTCTCCAACAACTACCATAATAAGGTGGATAGGCAAGTCTCAGACCCTCTATGTTAATTACTGCCTATATGTATTTTGGAGTCCCTTCCAAATTCGCAGAATTGTGTGTTCTTCTTCATCCAATCCTCAGCACATAAGAGATCAGCACTGCAGAAATGGATGCACCGTCACAGCAAGAGATGTCATACTATGATCACGTTAAGAGACGCCACGAGGACAAAGGCTGCCTCTATGCCTTGTCAGTATATCCATCTTCTTTTGTTTTCTTTCTATCACCTTTTTTTTTCTTTTGTTCTCTTGACTGGTTCATATCCAGTGTACTGTTTGATTGGTTTTTTTGTCAGTATATCTTTACTTATTCATGGATTTTGATGATGACGATGCTGTTGTGCTTGTGATACAGCTTCTTCGCTCTATGTTGCTGCTGTTGCTGCAGTGAAACTTGTGAATGCTGTGTGAAGTGTTGCTGCTGTGCTTAGATCACCAGTCCAAGAAATGGAAGTAGTATGAAGATGAAAGTAATTCCATATTTTCCATGTTCCGTAATTTTCCAATTGTGTGAAGTCTCATCAGCTTGTTCGCTCTATGTTGCTGCCGTGAAACTTGTGAGTGCTGTGTGCAGGGTTGCTGCTGTGCTTAGATCACTAGTCCAGGAAATGGAAGTAGTGTGAAGATGAATGTAATTCCATATATTTTCCATGTTCCGTAATTTTCCAATTGTGTGAGTCTCATCAGCATGTAAAAAGTTGGTTCTTTTTCATGTTATTTCTTTGAAACATTAGCTTCGTGATCCATGTGAGATGTGTTCGATCACCAGTTAGGTCTGTTCGTTAATTGAAGTATGTGTTTTAGGGGATAAACTGCGGAGTTTTTTCTTATAATTCGTAACACAGAGCGGAAATGGTGGCCACAATTCGTTCCAAAATAAAATCTACCTCTTGAAATTGGGAGGGAGCAGTGCCAACCTGCCAATTGTTTGTTTGAAGTGAGATTACCACTTGTTCCATACAGATGAATGTTTTCACCAGGAGAAATAAAGATGTTACAACGACTGTTCACGTTTTACCCATTGCACTTGGTGAAGACGGAAAAGCTTCATTTGTAGACCTACCAGAAGCTTGATGACTGCGCAAATTCATGGGAAAAAAAGTGATTTCTTGCTGCCTTGAGCAAAGTAGGAATTCTTGGTGGGAACTGCGTGCCATCCGTGGCATATTCTGCCAATTCCATAGACACCATGATCTCAAGTCCAGACAATAACACGAGGCTTAACAAGATTTTCCATTCATTTGAGCAACCATGTTATGTTACATTGTACAATTAGATTACATTTATGCATTTACATATGAATGTTCCCCTTTAATGATACAGACAAAAACAGACGCCCATGCAAAAAATTGCATGACACCACTTGAAGAAATCAAAATTGGCCCTTCAGATCAATCTTCGCTCTGAAATAGTCATCTAATTACCTAGGATAGGATTTCTTCCTTCATCAATTTCGACGAGGAGGAGATTCTCTGGATGTGAACCCCTGGGTCCTTCAGCATAAAGGGTGGGAAGGTAAGCCTTGTATGCTGGTAGGTAACGAGAAACGAAATCTTTGACCTGCAAATGAACACCATAAAAAGCTTCAGCATAGAACACGGACTTCACTTTAAAATCTGTCAAAATAGTTTATTATGTTAATGGAAATGAAGGCATACCTCTTCATCAGTCATCCCGGGGTTGCCTGCCTCCCTCATGGCAATCTCTGCCTGCAAAACCCCATGACATTGGTCAAAGATGCAGCTTATGAGATGAGTTCTTTGATGGCAGCGTGAAATCATGTTAGATTTAACAAGCAACCTGCAAACGCCATTGGTAGACACAACTAGGGTCCTGAATCTTGATGACTACCCATGCCTTAACGAACTTGTCCCATGCATCATAATAAGCTTCAAGATTCTTATTTACGATCTCTAGCTGTCTCAAAAAAAAAAAGTAAGCTTAAGCTACAATTAATGGTCAAATACCATAAGAAGAAAATGACCTGTATGAAGAGTATCCCGAGGCACTTGTAAATAAAATTAACCTGAGGATCAACTGCTTGGACGACTTCCACTGGAAGTGGTTTAAAACCAAGCATCCAACCTTCAAATAGAACCACCTACAGAATTATCCAAAGCACGTGAGAAAAGGATCATTTACAGATTTCCCGTCTTCAAAATAGAAATAAATAACGAACTGACCACTTTGGGTTCTGTCCCACCCCCACACCAAAATGCAATCTTACTTCTAAACCCAACTGCTGTTGTTAACTTGGATTCAAAGCTATTGTAACGATGAATATATTAACAACCAATTTGACATGGTCAGGGTGCTGTATGCTCTATGTTTTCTTTTTTGAGCCAGTGAAAATTCATGCCAACTCAAAAGCACCTATTTTGCCAGCTATAAATTCAAGATTTTCTTACTGTTAATGGTGCTTCAACCTCTGGCCATGTTGAAGGATCAGCTCTGTCACCTCTTCCACTGTATGCAGACTACAAAGAAGAAGAACCTATCATTAACAACTCTAGGCTCAATTAATCGAGAACAGAGCAAAACTAACACTACAGTAAACTTACTTTATCATATCGAGGCAGCTTCATGCTCATACCTGAACACTTGAGATGGGTACCAAATCAAAATAAGATACCAAAGTGCAAAGAAGATAACTGAAGCAAACTCTTACCTGCTTTCTTCAGTTTGCTTAAAGCAGACAGTGTTTCAATTGAGAATGGAAGATCATGACTCCCAGCATTTCCTCGAAACTGGAAATAATCAAATAAGAAAAGAAAAGAAAAGATAAAACAAGACAGAAACCAAATTGTTTGGTTTTCTGATGATTAAAAACATCTCATTAACTTCTTTTATTTGACAATTTTTTATAAAACATGTTGATTGCTACCTCTAGAAGCGCATTTCCTGGATTGGCTTCTCTTAGATTGGCCTGGAATTCATGAAAATTTGCGTCAGCAACTAAAACATGAAGATAAAGCAAGCAAATGCAAGGAAGTCCCTAAAATTTACCTGACCCTCTGCCGTTAAATAAAAATCATCTATGGATAATGTTGCGGACTTCCTGATAGGGGAAGGCAACAACTTTATTAAGAACTAACTGACAATTGAGAAATAATTTACAGCTATTACACATACTTGTATGATAGCATGTACCTGCCAGTTGTCTGGAAGAGATAACTAAGAGCAAAGACAAGTGTGGTCTTTCCACAACCTTGTGGAGCACTAAAACCAATCTGCACCAAACCAGATGTCAGCATCATGAGATGAAAAGAACTGCATAGCAACTAGCATTCTTTGCAGCATGACTGCATGGCTTAATAAATACCCTGCGGCCTTTCTTTCTGAAATATGCTAACGGAATGAGAGCTAGTGTAGGCACTTGCATCAGAATTGAAAACAGTTACAAGGAAAGTACATGCGTACCACTAAAGGAGGTATATGTTCCGAGTCTTTGAACTGGGACACGTGCTTGGAAATCTTATCTTCACACCATACAAAGACCGGTATATAATAGTGATACAACCTTGCTTTCTGAGGAGCAGTAAGGTACAATTCATTAAGCTGAAACAATCGGCACAAGCGCGAGCCATGTGATAACCACTTGTCGATGGAGTCAGCAATCCTTTCTGAGGTCAAACCCAACTTGCTTATAAGAGGACCCGAGCAAATAAATTCGTAAAGGTCCTCCACGGAAGAGACTTGTGCAGGTGTTGAGGGAAACACCGAACACAATGGACCCTGCATCCTTTTATTGCTGGAAGTTGAGTTCTGATGCACGGAGCTGCCTTGAATCCAGGAATATCCACTGCCTGCACACAGCATTAGAAAGATCATCGTATTTTATGATATTCTTCATGCAAAACGTCAACAAAGAAAGAAAGCCCATCTGTCCAAACAGCTCTACAATCTGACCATTCAAATGCATAGACAGTTAGTAAGCCAACAGCATCACACACGACATGCAAAGAATTCATGTTGCATTTCCTTTCTCTTTTTTTCCTTGTGAGAATACTACATGGAAATGAAATCCTTGAAAGTTTTAAAGAGACAGGAGACAGAAAAGGGAGTGACACTATCTATATTGAAACCTTAACCTTGTAACATGCAAACTAGATTGGATCAGATATTGTAAATTTCCGCAAATATTGAGGTAAACAATCACTTCTTTCGACATCAATGACTTCCTCTCCTAAAATTTTAAACTGGGAATCATCTTTCATTTAATAAAATAAAAAAACTAATGACAAATCTTCTTCAGTTTCTAAGCTTTAATAAAAACTAAAATAAAAAATAAAAAACAGAAGCCCATTATCATAATAAAACGGTATTTAAAGTATTAAGTGCAAAAAAGAAAAGGAATGGAAGGTGGGAAATTAACCTGACTTGGAGAAGAAATGGGTATCCATTTCAGAGAGCTCTCTCTTTGAAGATGATTTCGATTTGGTTTGAGAAGAGACAAGAGAGAAGTGATAAACACGAGGGGTTGGGAATTTTTTATTACTGTAATAATTATTAGAATAATAATAATAACAATAACAATAATTGTTAAAATAATTATTAGAATTAAAAAAGAAGAAGAGGAGGAAAGAAATGAGAAGGTAGCGCCGGCGCCGGCGGAAGTTGATAAAATATTGAAAACCGCCATTCTCTCTCTCTAAAAAGCTGCGGCTCAGATACCGTAGTCAATCTTTTAATTTTTAGGAGCACCGTTACAAAACCCATGCATCCTTTATTTTATCATTTATTTCTAATCCTGTAAGTTTTGTCATGGCGTGCACGGTGTTTAGTGCTCGGAACTAATCCTGTATGTGTTGTCATGGCGTTCACGGTGTTCAGTGCTCGGGTTTTCCTTCTCATCAATGTTTTTTTTTTTAAATGTATTGAGATAAATTATAAAATTTAAAATTTAAAATTTAAAAATTATTATATAATATTATAATCACTAAAAAAAATTAATAATTTATAAAAATTTAAATAAAAAAATTAGTTTAATATAAAAAAGCTGGGTTGATTTTTTAAAAAACTTTTATTTCTATTTATTACTTTATTTAATGTTTAAGAAAGATGTTTTCAGTAAAAGGTTTTATTTTATTGAGCTAAAATCTAATCATTTTAAGGTTTATGTTTTAATTGTTTATTTATTTTTATTTTATATCTTTTATATCTGGGGATATGTTTTACAGTATAATTTTATACCCTCAAATATTAAAGTCTATAACTAATTTCTGACATTTTATTTTGTTAATTCATTTAATTTTGTAACAGGGATATGCATTACATTGTAAAATTCATACCCAATATATTAATTAAACAAATTATTTTTTGTGGTATTTTTGAAATGTTGATCAAATCCTTATAAATAATCATAAATTAATTATAACATTCACTAATTGATTTTTTATATTTTTCAAAGTATGATGAAAATTCAATTTTTTTATTTTTTATAAAATATACATGAAATATTTTTTAGAATTCAGTTGTATGCACACAAATAAAAATAAATGTGTTTTTGTGTTTTTTAACTAAGGAATTGTTTTGATTTTTTTGTAATTTTCTGAAATTTTGAAGACAAACATGTATATTTAATATCAGGCCAGTATCTTACAGTATAAATTTACAGCCTAAAATTAAATGAAATGGTTGAGAAACATACGAGGGATTCATAAATAATTTTAAAATAGTACTTGAATTTTTTTCAGAATTCTTGAAAATTATTTGGGGTTTGTTCGGCAAAACACTAGAAAAAAAAAGAGAGAACACCGCTGGAAAATCGATAGGGCATGTTTGTAAAACATATTTTAAGGACCCAAAAAGGCATTTTTCTTCCTTTGTAAATTTTCATTGAACCAAACATAGCCTTAGGCAATAAAAGGGCTCAGCCCAGGCTCTTCCAAAGAAAAACGTATGGCCATCTCTTTTTAAACAAACAAAAAGCCTTGATCCAGGAAAAGAAAACGACCCAAAATCTTTTAAAGCTAAACCTAAACAAAAATTAAGCATGAGTTTGGCCACAATAGGATCAAAATGACTGATTCTGCAAACAAAAACTAAGATCCTCCATATCCTTTGGAAACAAACATTGCTATGCCCTTTTAGGATGCTAGTTTAATCAAGGCACAAAAAAGAAAGAGTTATTTTTCAAACCCTTTTCATGTCAAGAGAACCTCCATACGAAACTAAAAGAAATCAAACCTTTTGCCTCCAAAGCTTTAACAACAAAAAAGGTCAGCGGGTCTGACAATATTCTTGGTTAGAGTAGATCCTAATTAATGCCCATGGATTGATCATAGGTCACGGTGCAACTGCTGAAGACTTTGTTGATGGAATTCTCGTCCACAACGCTGGTGCAGAAGAGAGGAGATCACGACAGCGAGCTAGAGGAGGAGAGTCAGTGCTGTGGAGATGAAGAGTTACTGGACACTGCATGGGGTTGGATTGAAACTGGCCCTCTGCTGGCAATGGGAACCTCTGCTGGACTGAAACTAATTATCCGCTTAGTAATGGCGTGATTCCACTAGACGTGCAGAGAAGGTAACACCGCTGGAAGGAGGAGCTGTCATGGCTGGTGCTAGTGCAAGGAGAAGCTGTTTACTGGAATGAAGACTCTGCTCACGTTTGAAGCTGCTGGAGTGGTTAAGGAGGTCACGGTGGTGCTGGGGAGAGGCTGGTGGTGGTGTTGAGGAGGAGTGCACAGGAGGCTGAAAAGTGCCCCGCCTCCCCTGGTTTAAGGTTTTTGAGCTATTTTATAGGCTTTGGATCCTATGAGATGGTTCGTCTTAAACCATTAATGTTTGGGGATAGATTCTGGACATTGATAGAAGCTAAGCTTGTCCTGCTTTGTAACCGGTAAATGATACAAGGCTGTTTTTATAGGTGGGGTAGCACTGGATACTGTTTTTGAAAGAGAATTTACAGTTATTTTTTGAGCAATCGGAGCTGTAATTTAACTTAAAAAGTGAAGTACAAGTAATTGAGTGTAAGTTAGCATAAAGTAATTATTTTTAGTTCGGTTTAGTTTTTATAAAAAAAATAATAAAATTAAAATTTTAAAAAAAAAACCGAAACCAGTTCAAACCGACCGGTTTCGGTTCGGTTTTTTTGGACAAAAACCGGTTCAAACCGGTTTGCTCGGTTTTTTCGATTTAGTTCGGTTTTTTCGATTTGGCTCGGTTTTTTTCCGGTTTGGCTCAATTTTTTCTGGTTTTTTTTTGGGTTCGGTTCGGTTTTTTTTATTTTAAACTTATAAATCGAAACCGAACCAGTCAGGTTTTTTAAAATTTTAATCGGTTTTTTTCACGGTTTGGTTTTTTTAGTTATTTTTTTCTATTTTTCTCAGTTTTTTTGGTTTTTCGGTTTTTTTCTTACCTCTACCATAAAATATGTGCGGTTTGCTGAAGAGATGAAGAAAAATTAGGGCTGAAAGGTTCTTGCACATTTTTTTCTTTTGTTTTAATGGGAAGAAAATAATGAATAATAAAATTATAGTATTTTTTAATTTGATTTTGAATCTTTTGTAATGGAACCCTAATCAACCCTCATCTTTTGAGTTCGTTGCAATTTCATCCTTAGCCTTTTTTAATTGAATCCTCAAATTGATGTATTTTTTACAAAGTGGTCATTAGTCTTAAAATTCTTCAATTTGACTCTCAATTAATCTTTAATCTTTAAATTTCTTTCAATTGAACCCCTCATTGCATCAATTTAGCCTTTTCAAGTTTTAATTGTGTCCCTAATCTTTAATCTTCAAGATTCTTCGTGAATTCATCCGAGTTAGGCCTTTAAACTTAATTTTTCTTCAATTAAGTTTTTAAATAAGTCAATTAAACTCATCAAAGATTTAATTAAGTCCTTGAACTTAATTAATTCTTCTGGTTTTAGCCAAATTGACTTTCTAACTTACTTTTGCTTTTGATTAAGCCCTCGATTAAATCAATCAGGCTCTTCAAGAGTTTGATTAAGTCCCTGAACTTAAGTATTTTGTAAGTCTGCCCTAATATTCAATATCTTTCTTTAATTTGATCTCAAATTCTCATTGTTTTCTTCAATTAGACCCTCTATTTTTGTCATTGGGCTCCTAACCTTGGTCACTAAGTTCAATTTAGTCCTTCAACTTTTAATTAAGTCCCCCCTTATCCATTTTTCTTTTTCTTTTTTTGATAATTTTTGGGAACCCAAAATTGAGTTACAACAAGTGTTATCTTGTGAGATATTGAGATGCTATAAGTTTCAGCTATAATATCCAGTCTATCAAAAGAGTAAATTATGATAACAAAAATCACACTTATAAACCTTTGAGTGTTAGTATAAAACTCTTGGTTTTCGTGAGGTATTTTCACCAACAAAAAAAAATTGAAGAGGGCATATCTTCAAGTGATGTAAAAATCTTAGTGTGGATTCACCAAGTGGTCATTGTACTCTAAAACTTGAACAAGTTAAAGAATACAATACTCAAGTATGATTTGGTACTTGAGGTGTGAATGTAAGCTTGCCGAACCATGTTAAAAATGCGTTTGCAAATTTTCTCTCTTATCTTTTTATTTTAAGCACTTTAATTATATTGTTGATTATTGTGTTTATTTAAATTAAATTGTATTATTTGTTAATGTTAGTGATACACTTAATCCACCTCCCACCTCCCTTTAAGGTGTTATAATTGCCTTAATTCTAGAATATCAACAAGTCCTTCCTGAAAATTGTTTCCTAATAAGTTGAAGAGCTGGAGATTACGAAATGAACTTATAGACTTTGAAACCTTTCCGGTGAAAAGATTATTTGCAAGAAAAAGACTTTCTATGTTGAGGAAATGCTTTAAGAAACTCAAAGATTTTTCAAGTTGAGGATGAGCTATGTTTTGTTGTAATGTAATGTAAATAATGGAGTGGAAGGGGTATTATTATCTTTTTGTTTATTTTCAAAATCTACTTTGATCAAAGTTGCAAAGTGTAATACTCAAAAACATAGTTTCAAAGTGAAGAAATGACCGAACCATAAGATGTTCAGAGTAATTTACTCTAAAAAATATTTATCATGATATTTAGATTATTATTAAATTTTATTGTAGTTCTCAAATAATATTATAGGTCTTTAGGGGAATGTTAACAATTTATTTTTCAGTTATATTGTACCTAATATGCAAAAAAAACAAAATTAAAAATGATCATGAATAATCAACAAAAATTTTTATTTTTAAAATTTAATAGATTTTTAACATCATTTTATCACCTTTTTTTTTTACCTTCCATCACATACAAAATATTGAGAGATTATTTTAATATTTTCTGAAAACTTGCTTCTAAGATTATAATAGGTTTTTATTTAAAAAGCAATACATACAATTAAAAAAAATGCTTTTGTTAAAATAATAAAGAAATGAATTAATAAGAAAATGAAGTTTAGATTGAATAATTACATTTTTCCTACTTATTTTAAATGGTTGAAAATTTGATAAACCTTTATTTTAATTGTCATCGCATTTTATTCATAAAACATGCTCTCTGTAAAAGAAATATAATGTTTTTAAGAAGACTAGGACTTTTTTATAATGATATTGTCGATTGCTTTATGGATAATTATGTATTGACCTAACATATATAATTTTTAAAATAATATTCTCATTAATATTTAATGAAAATAAAATATTTAATTTTTTATTTTACATAATATTTTGAAATTTTTTGTTCTCATTTTATTAAGATAGTTGCATATAGATGATCAATTCATGAATTTTTTAAGTAGAAACTTGCTTTCACTATCATAATGAAATTGTTTCTTAAAAAATAATTCTCCTTGTAAAAAAACTTATTTTCATCAAAAGTTCAAGAAAAATAGCTTTTATTGAAATGTACATTTTTTTCTTTTTATTTCAAATTGTTATAATTTCTTCGAACTTTATTTTTTTTATTGTTGTTACTTTTTATTCAATGAACTATGCTGCTAATAAAAATAATAGTTTTTGTTATAAAAAATACATGAATAAATAAAAATAATTTCGATGAAAAAATTACATTTCAATTTATAATTTTATTTGTTTTCTTTCACACAAATATTTATTTTTATAATTATTTAATTAAATAAAAAATAGATTCCATAAAGCAAGGTTAATTAACCCGGCCAAGGCCATGACCTAGGTCATGGGTTGGGTGGGTAAATCTAGTTTGACTCGGGTTAATCTAAAACATCATTATTTTGTTTTTATAAAAATGTTAAATTGATATTTTTGAAAAAAAAAATCAAACTAAGTTTTAGCCAGGTCTACTGATTGAAGGGTATACGTGTCAAGCTGATTAGCCCACTTAAGTAATCTCTGACCTGGTTTACTTTGAAACTTAACTAGGTTTAGTGGCCGAGTCAATGGGTCATCATGTTGATACTTCAGGCTTAACTAGATTTAACATTGCTAAAAGGTTCCATGTGAAAATGTGCGAGGAACTATTAAATTATTTAGATTGACACTTTTATATATGCCCCTAAGTGATGTGGATTAGTCGACGAACATCAAGGACCCATTACACATTCTAAATAGGCCTATCACAAGGTACAAAGTGAATGCATTGAAAAAAGTATTGAATTGACTGGTTGTGCAAGTTTTGGCTAAGATTGAACTTAGAGATCATTTAGAGCATCAAAAGGAGGTCTTGGTACATTTAATCCATGTACAAGATGGACCAATCCACACTTATTTGGGTCATGAAGTTTCAACAACAAGGCTGTCAATTTTGTATCAATTTCAGCCATCTTTGTTTTATGATGTTTACATGTGTTTTGTGGATTCCTAGTTAGTTTTGAATTTCATATTATGTATAAGAACATTAATTATTTCATTTAAATATTAAGATTTATTATTTTTATTTTATTTTTCTTGTTAGGTGAGGGGAAAACATAACAAAAGAAACAAAGTAATTCAAGCTAACTTAGGAAACACATGTTGCGGCACAAAAGAGCATTAAATGCAACATCTTTTCCTTCCAAAAAAGAGATAAATACAAGGTTGAGATTAGAATCCTATTCTAACTTGGAAACCAAAGGGGCGATAACTTTCCTTTTAGTTTCTAGGATTATTGGGCAGCATCATAGGCTATAAATAAGTCTTATATTATACCCACAATGTTTTCTTTTCTTTTTCTCTTCTCACATAAGAACAAGACCTACTTATGAACTTTTTTTTATTTTTCCTTCTCACCACAAACCCTTCACCCCAACTTCCAATCCAATCATCTTGGCTCTTATCTCATTATATCTATCATTCCTTAATTCATTCTCGATATTTCATACCACTAAGACATTAATTAATTAATTTTACATCCATCTTAATAATTAAAACATCAAGGCACTTACATTAACTCCATAACAACCAACACTGGAATAAATATAATTATACATAAGTTAAGTCCATTTATATAGTTACTACTCAAATTGCAATGAAAAATATAATAATCATGTAAGACAATAGCGTTATTAAGTTTTAAACAATAAATACATTATATGACCTTAATTAATCAAAGATCATTGTTAGTTTTAATATGAGGATATTTAAATTACATTTCAAAATAGAATGTTCAAAATTACGATCTGAAAGTTTGATATTACAACTTGATAATCTATGATTTCTTAAATCTACAAAAAAAAAAAACTAATAATTACTCATAGTGAGCTTGTGACTGAATTGTAACAAAATCAACAATATTTATTAAGTCACAAGTTAATATCTCATTTATCACTTAAAAGAAATAATGAACTTTTTATCTAGACTATATTTAATTTGTTCTTTATAATTGTCGCATCTTCGTGGCGGAGCGGTGACCCTCGATTGATTTCGGGGTTTTTGTTTATTTGTGGATAAAGGGAGTCGCCACCAAGTATTATGGTCACTAGGAACCCTAACTGGTCTTTCAGAGATTCTAAGGCAAGGGACTGGTTGCGTAAAGGGAATGTATTAGCAGATCTAGTACGCCCGACCTAAAGTAAGTTGCTTGATGTTTGGTTTGCTTTATAATTGCTATGGTGTTGGTGTTCAAACTAAATTTATTAAGATAGAAACCCAAGGAGATTTCATGTGCTTTAAAAGCTCATTTCCCTTAGTATTTCAAGAGTTTACGACTCGTAAATCGCAAGGAGGAGGAACAAAAATTTAGTAATCTAGAGCGCTTTAAAAGCCTATTTTTGCCTTAGTGTTTTATACTCTCACGGCTCGTAAACCATGGAGTAAAAAAAATTGAAATGTCCTTGATTATAATCAAGGCTTCTTTCAAGGATGTATGAGGACTTATTATCCCTAGAAAATTATTTTGGATATTTACCACTTAAGGTTTCTTTATGCAAATATTAACAATGGATAATAACAAGTTATTCTCAATAATATTTTGAATATTCATCCCTTTAGGATTTCTTTATCCAAACATTAACGGTGAATAATAGATGAATTCCCTCCAAAATAAGATTTTTTATTTTTTTAGAATATTAGCCAATACCTTTTGGAGTTTTACAAACATGTTGTAAAATCCAGAAATGCAAGAAAATAATTTTTGTTGTGTTTAAGAAATCCATGCGAAAACACATTTTCGAAACTTCCAATATATTTTTTTATATATAAAAAAAAGTTCAAAACATGTTAGAGTATTGGTTGTATGCATGAAAACATTTTTTTGATATATATGTATATTTGTCATATTACGTCGAAAACCGGGCATTCTAAATTCAAGATTGGTATATATTTTTTTTACAACATAAAAAATTCAAACTTTAAAATAAATATGCCATAAAATAAATATCTTTCTCTTTCTTTTATTGTTTTTCAAAAAAAAAAAGTAAGTCCGGCCAGGTCACTTGCCCAAGCAAGTGACCCGGCTGGACACAAAAGGGTGCAGTTTAAAGTTTAAGGAAAGCTGGCGAGTACTGTTCAAGTGAATTAATTCACTTGAACAATACAATAACAAAGGAAAATGCCATAAGAAAGACCTCGTTATTGTTCGAGTGAATTATAATTCACTTGAACAGTGCAAACACAAAGAAAAAATGCATGCAAAAGGTGAAGAGAAACAGACCTGGAGACGAAGAAGCTGCAGCAACGTTGAAAGTGTGATGGTTGCTCGGTCTGTGTTTGTCTGTTTCAACCTTCTTCCTTCTGTTCTGTATTTGCGTCTGTTTTTTGCTTTTTCTTTCCTCTGCATCTTCGTCACTTTCTCTACTGGTTCCTGCACTTTCTTCTCCCCTGTTCTCTCTTGCGTTTTTTGTCTTTCTTTTTCTGTTTTTCTGCCTGCTCTTTCTTTCTCTTTTCTGTCCTACTTCCCTTCTTCTTCTTTTTTCCGTTTTTCTCTCTTTTTAGGTCAGCAGAGGCAGCGTATATATAGTCTATACACAACTATTATTAGAAAAGATTCAATGCATTAATCTAGGATGCAAATCCCAGCTGATTTGTAGCCAAATAATTAAAATGAGGAAACTACAATATTGTCATTGATTATGTGTTGATTCTAGTGATTTCTTTCCAACATTAACATATCATCCCAGCCATCTATGTTAGGGATAAAATCCCAGCCATTAGATGATGGTGAGGTTCTTCTCTTTATGGCATTTTGCAGCTGTCAAAAGCTATTGTTTCCTATGAATTATAGCTGCACAAAAACGTGATTTTCCTTATTCGGTGTGGTAGAAATCCTGTCATTTATGATGATCAAGCCCCGCCTCCAGCTTCCAATATCCTTCTTCAATTAAATCCCTCATTTTAGCACTTTTCAATTCAGTCCTTGGTCCAGAAAAAATCCCTCGAATCAGGCCCGCGAACTTGGGCGAAAATCCTTTTCGTGGCAGGAATCCCTGCTTTAACACTAGATATTCAAACGGGAATATCTTGAGCTTCTGATATTGAAATGAAGCGATTCAAAAGCCCAAATTCATCTATGTGTCCCGGACTACAACTTTGATGAAGGATTAAAAGTGAGATAAATTTTTTTTGAATAACATAATTGCAACCAAACTAGGCTGGAAACCTTCTCGCAGCAGGATTCTATGTTATCACGCTAGATTTCAAATAGGAATATCTTGAGCTTCTGATATCGAAATCAAGCAAATTCAAAAGCTCAAATTCATCTACGTGTCCCGGACTACAAATTTGATGAAGGATTCAAAGTGAGATAAAATTGTTTTAGATAACAGAATCTGGCAAGGATCTGGTTGGTCAAAAAGGTTTTCTTGATCTGACAATGCTAAGCATCCAAATCTGACTAAGAGTCTGCCCTAAGAACAGTGACCCCTAGAACCCAATAAAGGTGTAGGTTAATTTTTCAACATGTCATGAGTGACATAATATAGCTAGGATGGTCAGATATCGTACAAAACCAAGTCAGAATCAAAGCCTAAGTTGGAACAAAAAATTACGACAGCAGCAGAACCAATTTTTTTTTAATGCAAATTTTGAGGCATTTATCCAACCTTAAAGACCAGATAAAGAAGGAACGAATTTAGCATTATGAAAACTCTTGATCAATCTAAGAAAACCTGACGATTTTGGCAGCAAAGGGGAAGGATAAAGAGAGCAGAAAACAGCTCAAACAGGGTTTCGAAAAAATATTTCTTTCTCTGCTTTTGTCAATCTTCCAGCAAACATGAGTTAAACTCCTACACTCAGTTCAAAAGAGGTATACACCGTCTCCAGCACGTGGGGTCCAAAAATGAATAACAACAATAATCATCATAAATTCATTCAAACCTAAACAAATATTGTAATATTCATAACTTAAATAATTGTTCTAGCATTTCCATGTTAAAATCAACATTATGATACTCTCTTTTAAGTACTCATTATTTCAGCATACCCATCTCAATTGCCAATCAATTCGGGATTCACATTTAAAAACCAATGATCTGGTATTATTTAATGTATATCAATCAATACGGTCAACTCATCTTAGTTGCCAATTAATTCTAGAATTCTCATTCGAAAGCTAATATTATGGTATTCCTTAATGAATACCATTCAATCTGGTCAACCCATTTTAATTACCAATCAATCCGTCATTCTCATTCGGTAGCCAATAATATGGTATTCCTTAATGAATATCAATCAATTCTCTCAATTTACATATCTTTCTTTCCATATACACTATCAATATCACTATTCACATTTTCATGGATTTACTAATTCACAAGTAAAGTTTGCGAGAAAATTATAAAGAAAATTACCATAAGGTATGGAGCACTTACCTGCTGTTTGACAATGAGCGACTCCTTAGCTAGCTGAATCACCCTAACGATCTCCCCTACATTGACAGTTTTTTAAATCAATTATTATTGTATCCATAAATATTCCTTATTCATCGTAACATCTATTTTAACTCCATTCAGTTACTTGTTTACAACTAAATTCTTTTTTTTTTCAACTTATTTGATACAATTATGATTTTCATATAATTATTCAATATCTGACTCTTTCTTACAAAGTTAATCATATCATTTTTGGAGGAAAAAAAAAGGTATATATCCCTTTCTAATCATCATCCATATATCCTAAATCATTAGTAAACAAAAATCAATTTAGGTACCAAACAATTCACATTTTCTTCAATTCTTCATTCACTTTCAACAATATCCTCCTTTGATTCACATAAAAGTTCTTATTACATCAAATAAACATGAACTCCATTTCATCTTGCTTTAATCTCAAACACAACCAAAATCTCACTTTTATTCAACCAAAAATTCATATTTGTCACATAGAATTAGAATCATTCATCAAAATCTTTATCTATACATTCAATTATCAAAATTACAATAAACTTACAAGAATAACATTATTGCATTAAACCTCTATTTTGCCTCTAAATGGTCGATCCATAGCGCTTCCCTACCCATCCAAATTTCTTTGTTATTTCAATATAAATTCACTTCCACAACAACCTACAAGGATCCTAGAAATCTAATTTCTAAGAAATGCACTTTCCCCTAACTTTATCTCAAGAACCCTAATTCAATTTTGATTAATTTTCTCGAAATCACTAAACTCTTGTTAGAATTGATACAAAAGAGTTTCAAGCACCTTAATTGGTTGCAAAATGTATTTTGAAAGTCGACCCATCAAGATTTTCCCAAAACTTCTCTCTTTTCCCTTTCTTTCCTCACTTTCTCTCTCTAATTGAATCTTCCCTCTCTTTAATCTTCCTCAATTTTTAGTGTGAATGGGTTTTTCTCTCTCTATTTTCTCTCTTTTCACTCTTACCCAGCACTTTCTAGTTTTTCAAGGTGAAAGGAAGGAAGAAGAAATGAAAATGCTCTCATTCTCCCTTGCCTGCACCCTGTCAATTTTAAAGGGGTAGTAACTAAAACGATCTGACCAATTTATTAAAACAGTCTAGCTCTTTTTCAAAACAGCTAGACTATTTTTTATTCTAGAAAAATAGACATTTTCAGCCATAAACCTTTCTTTTTTTATCTCCTTAACTCTTTTTTCTTTTCTTTTCCTTTTTCATTTCATTACACCATAATTTCTATTATGTTATTATTTTCAATGTATCTCGGGGTTTACATCTTCTCTTACAGTAAATTAGGCTTCAATTGAGTATGTATTGGTCATATCTTAATTATTAATTTGGGGAGATTTGTTGTAACGGTCAAGAAAGAAAACCAAATGTAGAGTTCGAAGATATCTATAATGCTCTGGCGTAAAGAAACCTAGAAGTTATTTTTTTTGGCATCTTTAATTGTTGAGTAAAATCAATGAAGGTTATTTACTTGTGACTTATATTAAAACCAAAAAAAAAAAAAGTTTTAGGGATTTGTTTATAGAGGATTTGAGAGGGATAGTTTAGTCATTTCGTTAAATTTTAAAAAATTTATTAATCAAGATGTAAAATCTAATTTTTCAACTATAATGAATAATCATAATTTAGACCAAATAACATGATATTACAAATGTAATTTTCTATTATTTATCATTATTTTAAACCGGTACTAATTAAGCATGTAAAGTTAAATTTTCTAAAGTATAAAAAAATTGTTATCATTACATGATATAGGGGTGAGAAAAAAAAACCAAACAACTGATTAAACCGAGAAAATAAAAAAAATAATTGAAAAAATAGAACCAAGATAAAAAATCAAATTAACCAATTAAAAAATCACAAAAGAGTTCTGGTTCGGTTTCCAAAGTCTAAAATCGATTGAACCGAACCGAACCGATTCAACTAGGCCAACACTTGAAAAAAAAAAGGTATAAATAGGATTATTTTTTTTTACCCTAAATCTAAATTAGTATTCCCTAAGACAAAATCAACCACCCTCTCCTTTTGCTCTCTGCATCTCTTTTCTCTCCGATTTTCCTCTATGTTCCACAATTGTTAAGCTTTATGCTTCTCGGTCTTCCTAATCAAAGGCACGCCCCTATTTACTTTTGCTTTTAACTTTTTTATCCTCTTTCTTTCTATTTCTCACATAACCTTGTAATTGTTATATAATTTTTCATGCAAATATAACCGAAGAAGATTATTCTATTGAACCGGCAAAAGACCTTTTTGTGTTCTCCTTGATGTTGATCTTATAAGGACAACAATTAGGAATCGTGTTTAGTTATTTATTGAAGAGACCAAGTATAAATACACCAGGCACTCGATGGATGACGAGGATCTATGTAAATTATTTGTAATTGGTTTCCTCTTCAAATAATAATGTTTTGACGATTTTACATTTCAATAATGAATATCTTTTGATCTTTCCTTTGTTTTTTTTTTCTTCAATCAAATGACTTTTTTTCTTTCCTTTTGTTTCATGTACCTTTTTGCAAAGTTTAATTTTTGAGCAAGGATCTAACAAAAAGAAAATTGAAGTTGAATTTCTTGATATCATGCATGTCTAACAGGTTTAAGAAAGAGTCATGCTTGTTAAGAAAGCCAAAATGTCGATATCTCGGAAAATAGGCACAGAGTTGAGAAAATAGAAACAAGATAAAAACATAAACCCTGAAAAATATGGCCAATGAAAAAGCTCAAAAAAAAGCTCAATTAAAATAATTTTGATTTGAATCAGTTTGAAAGAGAAAAAACCAAACCTAGTTAATTCAAACTGGTTTTTGATTTTATATAAAAATTTAAAAAATAATAATTTCAGTTTAGTTATTTATTTTGGTTCAAAATCACACCACACCGAAATTAAGGAGCTATAACATAATATTTTAAGTAAATGTCCCCTAAAAAAGTTACACTTGTTATTTTCTGGTGGTTCGGAGAAAATCTTGTCGTTTAAGATAATGGAATAGTCCTGACACGTCGTTTACCGCTTAATCTAATCTGCCCACCAAAAAAGGGTCTCTGCCTTAAGAAAGGTAAGAGAAGAGAAGGGTTTTTCTCTCCGCAAGGGTTTTGCTGGATTTTCTTCTCTTCAATGAAATAAATCGAAGATGGCTTCTTCCATGGCAATCCGTTGTTCACAGCCACCAAAACTGTTTTCTCTCCACTCTTCAAGGTACGCTCCCTTCAACACTTGAATAACAAAACCCGAATCCTTCCTAAAACCCTCTCCACTTCGGCTATACCAAATGTCTATCAAACAACATCACCTCCTTCTCATTCTTCTGATCAAAGATTTTACGGAGACGAGTTGGGAAACCCTCCTCCTCCTCATCATCATCATCATCATCATCATCATCAGTCGACCTCACAACCTGGAAACTTCATTCTCAATCAACGGACCCAAAATCAGCAATACCCTCCTCCAAACCATTATAATTATCCAAATACGGTATACCCTAATCAGGGTTGTGCCTATCCTAATCAAGAAGGATATCCTCAACAACACCAGCACCAGTATCAAACCCCTAATCCATGGAATCAGAATTATCCTCAGCAGGATAATCAATGGAATCAAAATTATTCCCAGCACCAAAACCCTCCTCAGGTTAGACCTAATGTTCGGGGGAATTATGGGCACCCCGGAAGCCCAAATCGATGGGACAACCGAATCAGGGATACCCACAACAGAGAAACACTGATCAGTGGGCCCCACGTGTGGGTCCGGCCAATCGACGACAGGATATGAATGTTAATGCTAGTGTTAATGCTCATGCTAATGTTCCAGCTCCGCCTCCGCCTCTTTCGGTTTATGACTTGGCGCGTTTGTGTCAAGAGGGTAAGGTTAACCAAGCTATAGAGTTCTTGGAAAGTCCGCTTGATCCATCAAAGGCTATTGGGAGTTTGGGATTAGTCCAACTCTTGAGCATTATTTGGGGGTTATAGATGTTCTTGGAAAGTCCGCTTATCTTAACGAGGCTGAGGAGTATATTGAGAAACTTCCATTTGAACCCACAGTGGAAATTTGGGAGGCCTTAAGGAAATATGCTCAAAATCATGGAGACATTGATCTTGAAGACCAGGCTGAGGAATTGATCATTTCCCTTGATCCATCAAAGGCTGTTGCTAATAAAATCCCAACTCCGCTAATTAAACTGTGGTATTGAGAATTCCCTTCAAGTGCAAAGAACAGGGGCCAGTGCTCTCCTTTGGCAGATTTGTTGTACATTAGTAGTTGTTTCTCTCCTTTATTCAAAGCAATTTATTTTTTTTAATTGAGCAGAATAAATCATCTGAAAGAAAGTGGAACATTTAGGAGAACTATGTAGTAATTTCTTTGCAGTCTTTTCCTTTTAAAACAGATTGCAGCACTTTTGCTGTGAGTTAACTTAATGCTCCTCTATGGTTTATGCAGGTGTCGATGCTTGATGGTTAGTTTTCAATTGGAAAATTTGCATGGTGTTTTTGGTGGTTTCAAATCCTGTTTCCATGCCTTCCCTGCTTGAAGGTAGTCACAAATAGGAAAAATGTCTCTGGTAAACAGGTAACATTTCTCGTGAATTGATGGGGGAACTTGTTATATAAATGTGGTGGGAAGGGAATGTAAGGACCAAGGAGGATTATTTGAAGGTTTTCTCTGCTTTGATGTAATTAGCATACAGTCTTTTATGATTTCTTTTTTATTGATATGAAACAAGTCTTAACTGTCGATGAAAGCAGTGTTCGATAAAGAAGAATAATCCATTATTTTTGGCCTTCCTATCTGAACAGAACTTATTTCGAGTTTCACATTATACTTACTTGAAGACTTAAATGAAGTGTACATTATTTATTTTTTTTCTCCCCTGGGATTTGCTTTTACGCATTCATGAAGCTGTGAGAGTGGTTTATTTACTAAAAACAAACAGAGTTTTGCCTTTCATTACAGGCCAAAATGAGAGTGGGTTTTTTCAGTCTGAGCTAAGCCAGTAGAGAAAGGCTAGACATGGGTCCTGGGTCTGTATTTTTTTTTTTTTTGTGTAAAAAAAATATGTAGATGACATATAACGAAAAAGAAAAGAAAAGAAAACAAACAATTCAGCAAATAACATGGGTAATAACATGTGAGTCAAATAGAGTAAACCCACAAA
>Ga0307507_10005397_pt1 | contig 21086 bp, 20 predicted proteins | sample 7_EM_MG_FD_207223 | JGI IMG/M metagenome (GOLD analysis project Ga0307507, IMG submission 207223) | Populus trichocarpa ectomycorrhiza microbial communities from riparian zone in the Pacific Northwest, United States - 7_EM | ecosystem: Host-associated > Plants > Roots > Unclassified | place... | reverse complement strand
GGCCCCATACAAAAATCTAAGTCACTTTCACACAGGCTGATGCAATCATCAACAATAGAAGCAGCTTTGATTCCTTGCACTTCTACTTCTAGAGGTTTGAATAGATTATGATTCTCTAGCTGGAGGAGAATTTTGAAGTGTATCCATTCACACAGTGTTGGGAATTGTCCGGTTGAAAATGGTAAATTTGGCCCTAAAACCACCATCGGACGAATCTTTTTGTCCCCGTACTTTACAAAAACATAATTTAAAAACTTGAATGCTCGTGCCATAGTTGTGGATAGGCGCCACAACCCCCGAATGCGTGCAGGCTCTATCCGAGTAAGAGTACCCGACAACTCAACTTAACTAAAGAAGGTGGAGGGGTTGTTGGGAGCGGTGGTGGGGATTGGAAAGGATGTGGACATGGTGAGAGGGGGGGTGATGGTCCTAAGTTTATCTATAGCGGGGGTAGTGAGATGGGAGAGTAGGGCACGTGTGAATTTTTGCTTTCTTCGGTAGATGAGGTTAGGGCAGACGAAGTGTTCAACCTAGAGAAAGCTAGAAGGGAATAGAGACCTGAAAGAAATGAAGGAAAAACAAAGTGAGATGCAACCTAACTTTGCGGCTCAGCGGAACTTTTTCGCTCAGCATAGTAACTTTGTGGCTCAATGTAACTTTGAGGCTCAACATTGTTTTGAGGCTCAACATAGCTTTGAGGCTCAGCATAACTTTGAAGATCAACATAGCGTTAGGAGCCTACCCGAGTAATAGCGTTCTACTCTTCATCAATTCCGCAACTTTGCTTGCCATCTAGCTTAGATATTTTCCTTTTATAGGACGACATGTTTTTTCTTTTACTGGTGTCTTTATCTCATCAAGTAACGGCTCACTCTGCTCTCTTGCATTCCAGGCAGCTGCTGTGTTGAGCCGCCAAGTTACTATGCCAAGCCACAAAAGTTATGTTGAGCCGCAAAGTATGTTGAGCAGTCGCCTACGAGCATTGGTGATTATGGCGCCTAGCCACAACCTTGGCACGAGTAGCCCCAATACCGTAAGAACTCGAATAAGTTATTGAGCCTCAAAATTACTCTGCTAAGCGAAAAAGTTACATTCAGCCGCAAAGTTAGGCTGAATTGCTTTTTCTTCTTTTTCTTTCAGGGTTGAGCACTTCGTCTACCTTAACCTCGTCTGCTGAAGAAAGCAAATATTTACGTGCGCCCTACTCTCCCATCTCACTACCCCCTCCACAGATAAACTCAGCGACCTCCGTCACCCTCTCTCCCACCACGTCCACATCCTTCCCAATCGTCACCACCGCTCCCAACAACCCCTCCACCTCCTTTAGTTAGGTCAAGTTGTCGGGCACTCTTACTCGGCTAGAGTGCTCGCGGTTGTGAGCCTGCGCGCACTTGGGGGCTGTGGCGCCTATCCGCAACCATGGCACGAGCATTCAAGTTTTTATGCTTTTTCAATACCCCCAGGTCGCACTCGAGTATTGGGGCTACAACTAATATTGTTCTATATATTGCCACCACGGGAAACCAACCACAACCTCACGCCGATCCCCCGAGGAGCATGCCAGAGGAGAAAGAAACGGAATTTCATAATAACGTTATCGTATATTTACGGAACCTAGTTTAACTAGCCCGCGTCTACTAACGCCGCCCTCGCAACTTGTTGATGCCTCTATGACCGCTCGCCGATATTAAAGACAAGGGCCTAGGCCAGGGTTAGGGTGTTGTTGCACCGATTTAGGCTCCCCCTTGGTAATATAGCCAATAGCAGAACTAGTATCGTAATATTATAACCTGTAGGAGAAACCGGTGGTGACGACTTCCGGGGATGGGAAGAAATTACGGGGAGGAGATAAACTAGTGGCTTGCGAGTACAGGGCAGGCTCCTTCAACCCAATCGCATGTAACGGGCCTATTATACTATACCCCACTATCTACAAAACGCAAGAGGAATACCAACTTAACGAATGATGGGATAATAGGGATAAAGAGGAACGAGACAATTAGGCCAAGTCTAACTAGGACTCCAAGGGAGGAAAAAGGCAAAGGGAAAAAATATAAAAATAGGGAAACGGTAAATAGCCAGCAGAAATAGAACGAGGAAGGTCTTGCGCACGGGATGCTGTTAAGGTACCAGAACTTTAGGGTCAGATGGAAGAGGCCTGGATGTTTGGTGGGGAAGGTTGTTATGTGAGGACTTGGAAACAGAATCATGGAGGCACGATACTCTCGGCCGCCAATCATATGATGCTAGTACGCAGTTTGGTCGTTAAGGTCGGGGATGTCGGGATTAAGATCGTCACCTTTGAATTGGATATCCACCGCGCACTAGCCTGAGTCCCGATTCCTTCCGGGTGAAGGGAAGGACGCCTGGACACCGCGATCTGCTACGCCGGAATTGGCATTGCGCCGTTCCAGTAGGATCCTCACAATGCCAACGTGCTCCCCAAAGAGGGCTAACGACAGTGGCGATTGGTGCTTGTTATCTGGTGCACCTGTGAGCACGTCATTCCGTTCTAAGAGTATCCTCACTATCTCTTGTTCCCCGCTCCAAGCAGCCCAGGCGAGTGGTGTCCTGCCATATTTTTTGTCTGCCGTATTGGGATCAACATCCTCTCGTTGCAAAAGCATCTTTACTACCTCGTTCTGCCCCCACTCAGCCGCCCACGAGAGTGGTGTCCTGCCATATTTGTCTACCGGATCGGGATTGATGTCTTCTCGTTCCAAAAGCACCTTTACTATCCCCTCGTACCCGCACTCAGCCGCCCACGCAAGCGGTGTCCTGCCATATCCGTTGAGAACCGTATTGGGGTTGACGTCTTCTCGTTCCAACAGCATCTTTACCACATCCTCGTACCCTCTCCTAGCTGCCCATGTGAGAGCCATATTTTCCTCCCAATTGGCGGCATTGGCGTCTGATTCTTTCATCTCCAATATATCGTTGATCGGAATGATTTGTTGACTTGAGGCGGACTGCAAGCTCTTATGTCGTAGGATGATGTCCTAATCTCTATTCTCTCATCGCAATTGTGGGGGAACGGGCATCCTTATAGACATAAATCAGAAAAGGTTTAGTGTTCTTTCATCTTCCAATCCCAGCATCACTTCCCCTATGCTAACATCAACCGTGCTCCTTCTCATCTCATCTCATCTCACCTAATCTCATCTCTTCCCTTACTTCTCTTCCTCTCACTTCTCTTCGCTTCTCTTCATTTTTCTTCCCTTTTCTTCCCTTCTGTTCACTTCTCTTTTTTTCACTTCGTTTCTCCCCGCTACTACTCTTATCCTCTCCTCTCCACCGTCGCTTTCTCAGACCTCTAAAATATTCTCATTTACCCTTTATGCAAGAGATAGTGAATTCCAGATATCCGCTCGTTGTTCTCGATGCACGGAGGTCATGCTATTGATCGCATCACCGAGCGCCAGTGTTCACAATACAATTGGGCCCTCCCGCCCTATTAAATATAGGTCCGAGCTTCTATCTTCATTAGGGCGCAATAATAATAGCTGGACACGGTATATGCTCATCAAATCTATCGAGAAACCTTAGTGAAAGGATTTTAATATTTTCCATCATCCCCATTCTTGCTTCCCCAGTAAAAAGAAGCATATTCCAGTAGGGGCGATCTTGAGGGGGTAGAGTAAAGGGTTGGGGAAACCTAGACATATCCAAAATTGAGGTAGGTCAAGCAAACATCGGCAATTGTTAAGTAAGGCGTGGAATAGGGTCGGATACTCGAGAGATGCTCTTGTAGTGTAAAGTGTACCGGTCGGGCAGTGGGAGAAGAGGCCTCGACCATGACAAGGCCCAGGCAAGATGCTAGGAGTACCCGTAATGCCGGAACATATTGCAGATCGTGATCTGCAGATACCATTCCCGCTCCGAGTGCATGGTAGAGCTCCTCGGCCCGCAACGGTCGTTCCGAATACAACGCCCACATCAGGACATTCGGTCCGAGTGTTGATTTATTTATTTCCCCTTTGTGCTTTCAGTCGTGCCGTCCCTTGGCATTGCCCGCAGTTCTACCTCTCCCCCGAAAGGCACTGTATCACCCAGCGGAACCAAAGATGGCCGTCGTGGGAATTTGCTGCCCTGGACGGAGCGCTCTCGGCGGTCTAGCCTCGTCCGGGACTTTTAGCAGTCCTTCGCCGGGCCTTGTGGCGTCCCCGGACCGTCGAGAACACTGATCACGTTGCTGCGGTTCCGAACAGCGAAGAGGAGAGAAAAATTAGGCGTCTAATGACGTACAAAAGCAAAGTAATCAGGTGCGTTACCTTCAGCAGGCTGCGATGGGAGCAGGTGGGATGGGTATATCCTCGGAATCGACGAAATCTCTAGCCACTTTTCGGTATCTCATTACCGAAGTCAGTTACACTACACTTGAGTCATAAGTAGCCATAAAATCAGTAAAATGGGAGCGAATTTAACAGGGTACTTTTTCTTCGCCCTCCAGAGACGACAAAAGCAATATTATGGTACTGACTATATGAACACATTGATTGCTCGGCAGGATTCAACCTCGTTGTCATCCTTGAGCCGCAAGGGGTGGTTTATGAACACTGCTTGTTGGCTACAATCAGTATACGGGGGAACTTCCTCCTCCTCCGGGGCTTGTACGGTAGAGTAAGGGGTCGGGTACAGTGCTGTATGTTAGCTTCCAGTCGATATATGCAAGTTTTTATGTATTTGTACCGGTGCCAGTATGTTGTACCGTAAAAACTCGAATAGAAGAAAAATGTGCTAGGACGTTGGAATTTCCCTCTCAGCTACGCGAGGGGAAAACACCGCAAACTCAGCCCCCAGCTGAGACAAAAGAAAAGAAATATACGAGGCGCCTTACTAGGAGAGGCAACTCCAACGTCCTAGCACATTTTTCTTCTATAGCATTGAGGCTCAACATAACCTTGAGGCTTAACATTACATTAAGGGTCTACCGTACTCAAGTAGGATAGCACCCCACCCCCACCAATTCCGCAACCTTGCTTGTCGTTTAAAACCCGCAATTATTAGCTTGGATATTTTATTTTTATAGGACAGCATGTTTTTGTTTTATTTGTCTCTTTATCTCATCAAGTAACGGCTCGCGCTCTGCTCACTCTGCTCTCTTGCATTCCAGACAGCTGTTAATTTTTGTTGAGCCGCAAAGTTACTATGCCAAGCCACAAAGTTAGGTTGAGCCCCAAAAGTATGTTGAGCTGCCGGGCACTCTTTAGAGTGCCCCTGGTTCTAACCCTGCGAGCATTCAGGGGGGGATGCACAACCGAAAGCGCAAAGGGGAAATACCGGTAAATCGACACTTAGACCGAAGGTCCCGATGCGGGTGTTGTATTCGGAACGACCGTTTGCCGGCCAAGGAGCTCTACCATGCCCTCGGGGCCGGATGGGATCTGCAGATCACCATCCGCAAAAAGTTCCCACATTACTGATGCTCCTGGAATCCTGCCTGGACCTTGTCAAGGTCGAGGAGTCTTCTGCCGTTGTCCGACTAGTGCACTTTGCTCTCCAAGAACATCTCTCGAGTGATCCGACCCTATTCCATAGCCCCTGCCTAGCAATTGCCGAGGTATGCTTGACCTACCTCAGTTCCGGATATTTCTACGATCTTTCGCCAACTCTTTACTCTACCCCCTCAAGAACGCCCCTACTAGAATATGCTTCCTTTTACTAGGGGAAGCGCTAAGAATGGGGATGACGAAAAATGTCAAAATCCTTTCACTGAAGCTTGTCGTTAGATTTGATGAGCAAACTGGTCTATCTGTTCAACTATTTTTATTACGCTATAATGAAGATAGGAGCTCGGGCCCAAATTTCAACAGGGCGGGAGGATTCACGGGATTTACAGGACTACAGGGTAGCATTTCTCGGGATCGTAGAGATAGCTCTTGCCGTATCGTATTGTGAATCACCGGCGCTCGGGGATGTGATCAATAGCATGACCTCCGTACGTCGAGAACGGTCGTATATCTGGAATTCACTATTTCCCAGATAAAGGGCAAACAAGAATATTTGGGAAGTCTAAAAAGGTAGGGGTAGCAAGGAGAGGATGGCAGAAGTGGCGGTAGGAAGAAACGAAGTGAAGAGGGAAGTGAAGGGAGAGAAGGGAAGTGAAAAGAAGGGAAGCGAAGTGAAGTCGAAACGAAGATAAGTGAAGGGAAGAGAGGGGATTAGGTGGGATGAGAAGAGAAGAGGCAGAGCTAGGCTGATGTTAGTATGAGGAAAGTGATGGTGGGATCGGATGAAGAAGGAATACCGAAGTTTTTCTGATTTATGTATATAAGGATGCCCTTTCCCCCAAGTGCGATGGGAGAATAGAGATTAAAGCATCACCCTGCGACATAAGAGCTCCTAGTGCGCTTCAAGTCAACAAACCGTCTCTAACACCGATATACTGGAGATGAAGGAATGCGACACTAATGCTACCGATTGTGCGGAGGGTAAGACTCTCGCATGGGCAGCTAGGAAAGGGTACGAGGATGTGGTAAAGATGCTCTTGGAACGAGGGGACATCAACCCCAATACGATAGACAACAAATCTGGCGGGACCCCGCTCTCTTGGGCAGTTGAGTATGGGCATGAGGGGTAGTGAAGATAATTTTGGAACGAGAGGACGTCAACCCTAATTTGGTAGATAGGGGATATAGTAGGACACCACTCTCGTGGGCGGCTGAGTGCGGGTATAAGGGGATTGTAAAGGTGCTTTTGGAAAGGGAAGATGTTGAACCCAATCCGGTAGACGGATATGGAAGGACGCCACTCTCGTGGGCCGCTTGGCGCGGGCACCAAGGGATAGTGAAGATGCTTTTAGAACGGAATGAGGTCCGCACAGCCGCCCCATATAACAAGCACCAATCCCCACTATCGTTAGCTGTTGACGGGGGGCATGTTGGCGTTGTGAGGATCCTACTGGGATGGAGCAATGTCAATTCCGGTGTAGTAGGTGGCGGTGGCCAGGCGTCCCGTCGTCCGCAAGGAGTGAGGGCTCGAGCTAGGGGGTGCGGATACCCAATTGAATGACTGCAGTCCCAATACCGACATCCCCGACCCCAATGACAGAACCGCACTCCTACCAGTGGCCTACGATTGGCGGCCCAGAGTATTGTGCCTCCATGATTCTATTTCCAAATCCTCACCGAACGACCTTCCCCAATCAAACGTCCAAGCCATCTCAGCCCTCTTTAATCTAGCTCTAAAGTCCTGGAACCCTCCAGGGAAAACTGTCATTCACCCTAACAACACCAAATCAATCCTCTTATTTGTAGTCGCCTAGCGTTTTATCACCCCTTCTCTTATTTTCTTTTTTCGCTTTTCTCTCTTAGGTCTTTCTTATTTGTTATTGGATATATTCTCACTCAATAAATGCTAGTTTGCGCAAGAGCTTCCTCTTTCTATTTCTGCTAGCTATTTACCGTTTACCTGCTTTTTCTATTTTTTCCTTGACCTTTTTCCTCCCTTGGAGTCCTAGTTAGACTTGGCCTGATTATCTCGCTCTTGTTCCTTGTCCCTATTATCTTATCATTCATTAAGCTAGTATTCCTCTTGCGTTTTATAGGCCGTAGTGTAAAGTATAGTACGCCTGTTACATGCGATTGGGTTGAAGAAGCCTGTCTTGTACTCATGAGCCACCGGTTTATCTCCTCCCCGTAATTTCCTCCCATACCTCGAAGTTGGCACCACCGGTTTCTTCTACGGGCTATAATATTATGATAACGGTTCTGCTATTCGCTATATTCCCAAGGGGGATCCAAAATCAGTGCAGCAAACCCTAACCCTAGCTTTAGTCTTAATGTATTTAGTACAGCGGGTGGTGGTATCAAAAGATGCCGAGGGCGGGGTTAGTGTGGCACGGGCTAGTTAAACTAGATTTTGTGAATGTATCATGAAATTTATTTTGTTTCCCCTGCTTGTAGATTTCTTTGTGAATCAGCTTGAGCCCGTGAGTTGGTTTACCGTGGTGGGAATATTCGTGGAGTACGATATTGGGTGTGGCCCCGATACGGTATAGAGATATTATCAAAGGACAAAAACTTGAATATAATATCGAGTGCGGGGGGGGGCAGTTAGAGCCCGGTGTAAAGCACTGTCCTACCCTTACCGTACCATACGATCCCTGAAGGAGAAATTCCCCCTTCTAGAGATTGCAGTCAGCATGCAGTGTTCATGAACCACTCCCCTACCACCAGAGACCTAACCGTGCGGTTGAATCTTACCGATGGGCCAATGTGGTAGCAAGGTCAATGCCACTTTTTCAGCCTCTCTGGACGGCGAGGAAGTAAGTTACCCTATTAGGTTCGCTTCTTTTTTATTCGCTTCACAGCTAGTTATTTCTTCAAGTGTGGTGCAATTAACCTTGGCAATCTTAGTAATGCGAAACCGAAAAAGTGGTGAGATATTTCGTCTATCGTGATGATATATCTAACTTATCCCATTTTTTTCCATTTTTGTTTGTTGAAGGTGACACACTTGGTTGTTCTGCTTTTGTCCCTCATTAGACACCTATTTTTCTTCCCTCTTCCTCACTATTCGGAACTGCGGTAACCCGAGTAGTGTTGGCAAAAGTCTGGTGGTGGGACTTCCAAAAACCCTGGATGAGGCTCGGCCGCCGAGAGCAGTCCATCCAGGATAGTGAAATCCTAGGACGGCAGTCTTTGACTCGACGGCAAGCTTACTGAGTGATCTAGTACCTTTGGGGGGAGAGGTAGGACTGCGGGCGATGCCAAGGGCTGTCGGGGGAGACACAGGACTGCTGGGGATGAGATGAGTAGTGATGGCCGCGATCAGATAATGCCAAGGCCTAGCTCGACCAGATCATGACCGGCCTCTGTAGATTATAGGGTTTCCTTGACCACGACTTGACCTGGCAGTACCCTCATAACCTGGTCGATTTACTCGATCGGGGGTACTGCTTGATCATGATCGATCACTCTACTAAAGGTAATCTTGGTTATCGGGTGATAAGATAAACTGGCATCAAGGGAGTCTGCCTCACATATTACTATAGAAAACACTTCTTTCAACCAAACCCCACCCTGGTGATTTTTCAACAAATGAAGATCCTGAAGAAAGGCTTCATCACTATACCCCCACTCTCTAACCGACACTTGCAGTTCCATCGGAGCAAGGATTTTTAGTTGCCGATGCTATATTTACCAAGAGGTAAATACAGTTCGTCTCCTGGTGCTTGCCAAGACATGGTTTAGGATAGCCAGGTATGAGAGAGGAATTCAAAAATGAATTACTTGGGGGAGATGGAGATTCTGAGGCAGAAGATGAAAGCTCTGTGGAACTAGAGGAGCCGGAGGTATCAGTGGAGTAATATTGCTTGGTCAAATGGAAATAGGTGGTTAAATGCTATGATCAAATATGAGGTATGAGATACTAGTGAACTCCCGTATGTACCATGCAGTAGTATCATACCTGCACGGCCTAGAAATCGTGAGACTTTAAATACTCAATTGCAGGAAAGGGACACATAATTATAGTATTGAACGCCGAAAGCCAACCGACCCGTTCACTTTTTGTCGCTCAGTAATACTTGCACATATCATATTCGGGGGTTTTTTTTCTTTTCAAAATGCCCCCCCCCTCCTAGTTCCATTTAATGTTCGCTCCCCCTCTTTCACCATCCCCAGGTCTCTTTAATGAAGGTTGAACTAACACAAATGCCATACTTGAGCATACAATGTTGCATTCTGTCTCTCATCCGTTTTCTTTCTGCCCGGTGTTAGATTAAATGTCCGGAATGAGTAACGACCAACTACTAACTCAGCAGCACAAAAAAGCGACTCTGAAGATGCTAAAAAACAAAAGGTTAAGGAGTTCCCAGTAGCATAAGAGGTGCAAATATACATAGTATAGAGGTCTTGCAGTCTACGGTTGCCCGTCCAGCAGTCTGTCGCCGGCTCCGGGCACTTAGCCTTGCCCCAAGTATCTATAATAAAATCCTCTCCGGAACCTTTTTTGGTCTGTTTTGCAGGGGTACGTGTAATATAGGACTAATAGAATATAGAGTGCAAGGTATAGGATTGTGGCAACAAACCGAATAAACCTTTCATTCCAGTGATGCACATGAAATTGAGGATATTCGAGCACTAGCCACGGGCAATCACTCAGCCAGCCCCCCCCTCTCATTCCATTAATAATTCAATCATAGGGTCCCCTTAATCAGACCATAATCGATTTGCTCTTCAGCCCATTGCTAGTGCGGCATGCGTGATGCTTCACTATTTCAGCTCTGCCTATATCCGTTCCGAAACTGACTAAGCAAATGCAATGAGTGAGCCTGGTAGGAATCTCATAGTGTAGGTTCACGATCATACCTTCCGCCCCAAATCGGTTTTTCGGGTCTCACCCGCTGCTCCAATGGCAAACCTAGGTGCATCCCATAATTCGGGGGAGTATTGCTCGACTATCCCTAACCGTATAGAATGGTCACCCTCTGAGAGGAGCAAGATATGGAGAACTTAAGTTTAGTGGGTTTACAATCGGAATGCCTATTCCCGATGATAGAGAAATAGAGTAGCCTGCCGCCGTCAAATGGACATTTTAGTCGCATACCGTGAAAACTCTGGCAATCCACTATCAGATCAGCAGTGGAAGTCGGCCTGTCGGCGGACCGTAGGCTTAATTTGACTAGCTAACAAAATAGCGAAAACCAGTCAATGGACCTAAAACATCTAACGGCCTAGCGTTATACCGTTTCAAGAAATATCTAATCCTTCGCATCAGCTACTCCCCTAGGTTCCGGAGGTTACAGGGGGGTGGTGGGTCTCTAGAATCCCTCTACCGTAATATAAAGGACGGTTGAAGGCCAACCGGGACGGGAGGTTAATTGCATGAGTTTATGGCATCGTACAGGTCGCCCAGGGCCATAGTCTATTCCGCCCTTTACCTGTCGGGCGTGGAGCGTCCGAACCGAAAAAATGACTGGCTATGGCCCATAGCCAGTCCCGCCCAACCTGCAAGACAGACTGGACCGTTGGGAACACGGGTAACTGCTCCTATTCTGGGAGGATAAGGTGCTAAAGAGAGGAGCGAGGTGGAAAAGCACACTGTCCGTGCGGAGTAATAAAGCCGGGAGAGAGGACGTTGTGGAATTTTATGATTAATCTTGGCTCGGTCGCTTCCTCTAGGTCAGTAGTAGCCGGCGGAGAAACGGGAGTACTATTATAGGTTGCTAGGTAGACGGTAAGTATTACAAGAATAAGTGGAAATGTGGTGGAACATTACCCCTAAGTACGGGGATAGCCATATTGAGATAGATGGAGATCCATCAAGAGATTCTGGATCACTTTTTGTCCGAGTGATTCACATGTATCACTCGAACATACAAAGCCTAGTACTTTTCTTTCCCCCGCTTCGATTTGAAGACGGAGGTCTATTCAGACGCCCACCGGCTTCCTATAGGAAGCATATGATAGTGACATTAACAACAATTCCGAGCTACTGATCGGCACCCTCGTAGCTACTATGGCCAGCTCTAGTCCTCGATTAGGCCAGTCCCATCATCTACTCTAGAAGTAGAGCTGCTCCGCAGAGTCCCGCCGGGCATACAATTCTACTTCTGATATGGCATTGCCAAAACCATTGCAATTTCTAAACCTACCCCGAAACACAATTCCGAAAGAGCCTCGACCATCACTAAAAGTCAATGGTGGACTCGGGTGTAAGTTATGAGGAACCTCCTCGGCGACTAGATACACCTCCTCATCCTCATCCTCATCCTCTCCCTCATCCTCTCCCTCATCCTCTCCCTCATCCCCTCCCTCATCCTCTCCCTCATCCTCTCCCTCACCTTCATCCCATACCAAACGATCCTAATTCATCTCTCTCTAAAACATAAAAAAAAACCAACCCAATGGCTCCCCAGGGGTCATTCGAATTTGAATTCGATTGCCAAAAGTTTGGCATCAAAAATCCGTTCGAAGGGATGTTTTCGGGCCCCTCGACCTCCTCCACCCCTACCATCCCCCCAGGAGATCCCCCCCTCAGTAGCATCGCTAGTCCCAAAAATGTCGAATCGACCGGAGACACCCAGTGAGTCCTTCCTCTTGCTTTTCCCTCCATATAGTGCCAATAACCTGACAGAATCAGGCACGAGAATTACCCTAGCCATCCCAACTCCCCCCCCCTCGCTCCTAGCGGCGGGCCATCCATGGACGACGGAAAAGGAGGATGGCCGTACAATGGGAGCGAGCGGTGGGGGGGTGAAATTATGGAACTTGAGGAGTTTGAGTCTCCAGATGAAGGGGAGGATGGGGAGGATGGAGGATGGGCGTGGTCCGGCAGCGAATATTGGAGTGACCTCCTAGAACTAGAGGAGTACGAGTCCACGGATGAAGAGGCTAGCGAAGCTGGGACTGCCGAGCTCGAGGAAAATATGACCGGGGACAGAGACCACAACGAGGAGACCAAGGACGTTGAGGCCGGAATCGAGGACCCAATGGACCTGGACTGCCCACCACCACATACCCCGCGGGGGGAATAAAGTTTTCTGGCCCCATCCTCCGCCCCCCACCAAGACCGCCCCCCACCAAGGCCGCCCCCCCATAACACTATCTCGAATCCCCCTCGTTCTGCTTTCGGCGGCTGGGCTAAGTCCGCAATGTTAGTTATTCGCTTCTGTGGTTTTATGCGTTTGTAGTGGGTGTGTTTTGTGGAATGCTGCTGTTTTGCGTGGTTTTCGTAGTGCTTAAATTCAATTCAATTTTTCATACCAACCCAAGCTAGACCCTTCCTTAAATAGTACGAGAATTAAGTGTGAGCATAGCGGCCGCGGAACATTAAATCATTCATTAGGCAGACAACACTGTACGGCAATAATAGGATATGCCGGAGCACAGAGGCTCCATTGAAAATCCCATAAATTATTATCAAGGATCAAAGCCAGTATGATAGATCATATTGTACCACAGATTCACAGATATCACTCGAAGATAGTTAACCCATGTCCTTTAATTTTCGTAATTCTGAATGAACACAAAGGTCTATTCCCACATCCGCCGGCCTTCTCTTAGATACGTGTAGAAGCAATTTGAAGAAAAACCCAGAGTTACTTAATAAAATCGCGGGTGACAAAGCTACTAACTCTAAACTTCAATTAAGTCTATCCAGTATTCTCTCCAAGAAGCAGTAGTCTTTCACTCCGCTCGCCGGGCACTCAATTCCGTATTTGCTACCACCCAAATAGTTCCAATCACAAAACATTCTTCTTGCCTCGATTCCAAAAGAGCCTCATCTATCAGTGGAGGGCTGTCGCTGGGCAGGTGGTTGTTTATACGAATGCCCTGCCTCGATGGCACACGACCCCCCCCTTCATTTTCCTCTTCTTCCTCCCCCACTATACAATCCCCACCCATTGCAACTTAGCACACGAAAAAAAGCACACAAAATGCCGCCTGGAAAAAACAAGCAGAAAGTCAATAACGCAGGGGGTCATATTCCACTTGATATCCCGGCCACGAAAAATGCGGGATGGACTGCGCTCGCCAAAAAGATGCAAGCCCATACCAAGGACACGGAAACTCCTTCTTCGGCAGCAGATGGGTCTAGAGACCCCAAAACCGACGAGTACTTTGCCCCCAGTTTCGATTACGAAGCTGCTGGCATTAGGAACCCGTTTGACGGGGCCGTTTCAGCCTCTACCGTCGCCAGCTCTCCCATTATCCCGCCGGGAGGATTCAACCAGACCAATCCGGAGACTAGCGTTGCTATAGTTAGCTAGATGGATCCCGAGCAACCCAAACAGTGAGTTATCCATTCGTTCACTTTCTATTCGGGATTCTAGCCCAAGTACTTACTGTTATAATAATCGTGTGCCAGTCTTAGAAATAAACACAAACTATGCCCCCCAGGCTGCCATGTCGCCGGCAGTGCTCCTATGTGTGACACTTCTGCGGGTGAGCCTAATCGCCAGATGGGAAAGTCGGGAGCTGGGACTGAGGGTGAGGGCGAAGGAGGAGGCGCCGGGGGTGGGAGAAAATATCAGGCGGAATATGGAATAGATGCTGACTGAGCAATGCTAACAAACGATCCAAACGTTGAGAAACAAAGTTTGGTATCGCGTGGAGTGGCTAACATGCTAGCCCTTGCCTTAGTCAGTTTCGCATAGCCTCACCGAGAAACCTTGGTAATTATTCACCGTCATTATCTATATTCCTTCCTCGAATCCTTGGATATCCTTTAGTAGGTGCCTGCCACTGCATTAATTGTCTTTGGTATATAATTGCGCTTGCGTGATCCGTGATAGTGCCAAACAAGCTTCCCCCCGTTTCCTCGACTATATTCAAGCTGATCAGCCTTTCCAATGAACAGAATTGCAGGATTGTGCTTTGTATCCATAGATGGTTCATTCCCCCGCTTGACAGCTGTGCGCACAGTTGAAGCAAACCCGGCCCACGGCGCCACACTCTTTGTGCAACACGTGGCAGAGCGGCATACGGGACGGCAGAACCACTTGATAGGCCTGGGGCGTGGTTATCTATTTCATATTATTAAGTGCTCTGAAGTACCAACCCAACCCGGGGGGGGGGGTAGGTGTTCGAAGAGAATTACTTTAGCAGCCCACCTCCTAGACTTTCGTGTCGGTACTCTTCCCTAGATTCTCTTGGTCTGAGAAATGGGGAAAAGAAATCTCGTGGAGAGGGAATGGTGATTACGAAAGAGGGACTAGAATGCAGCTAGTGTGAGCCTGAGAGTTACTTACGGTACCCATGGAGGATCGGGCAGGATATTTTAGAATTGCTGGGCAGGCTGTCTCGGTTGTGAAAGCAGACCTTGTTTTTTAGATAGTGTTGGTTATGACAGAAATAAAACCACCCATGGTAAATATTATGGGTGGCAGTGGCATGGATCGATATGTATCTCAAGTCCAATCCTATATCAGCCTCTCCACTCCCCGCCACCATGTTTTCTCTTGTTGTCTTTAATAGCCATACGAATCATTCTATCTTCACTTTTTGCCAATTCCGACTCCGAGCCCTTAATATGCACTCCCGGTGCTTTCCCTAAGCTCTCGCGGGCCTCTGGTTTTAGCAACCACCGGTCGAAAAACGAAACCCCCGCTCAAAACAAAACATGACAAACCCTAGGACAACGATTGCGGGGCAAATCAGTCTCAATAAAAAGTGAGTTGAATTCTTTTTTGTCAGACCCTTCCCTCCCTATACTCTCGAGGGAGGATATCAAGCAACTCACCGAAAACGCTCGAAAACATACAAGATGACATCGCCACCTCAGTCCGATCAGGGCGCCGACGATCTTAATGCCGCGTTCGAGGATCTTAAGCTCGGGGGAATTTCCTCTACGGATCCCAATGGGGAGCGCCATGATCAATACTCAGTTTCCACTAATCCTTGTGGATTTTCTTTTATGAGACAATTTCGGGTCGAGTTAGGAACAGCCAATCAAACAGCGGAGAAAAATGCAACCGATACTTTCACCCAGACCTCCACCGACGCCCCCAAGATCACCGACTCCCACGTTAGTGAAATCGATAAGACGCAAGAAGAAGTTGCCTACCAAAAGGCGGTCAAAGAGTGCTTCCCTATAACACCCATACATGAAAAATTGCTAATATCGCTTTGGTAGGAGGAGGGAGAAGTATCTCCCGTCTTATGGCCACTTCCTCCCCATCAAGCAAGTCCCGCATGCAGGAGAAGTCTCTCCCAAGGAAACCCGCGAGCGCAGCAGAAGCCCATCGGGAGTCCGCACCAACGACGTTGACGAGACTAAGTCGGATAAGGAGATCGCTAGTGACGATCAGCTTAAGTAAGCTAACCTTGTCGAGGGGGATAATCCAATCTTAGATCAAACGACGTGTAAGTCTGCTCTTATTCTCTTATTTCTGAAAATTGCTAGCATAAAAGGTTAATGAAGATATCAGTCCTACCTTCGACTATTTCTTAGTCTCTCTATTTTATTCCCAGATTTACCTGTTTATTTTGTGCCATTTGTTTGAACCCGTCCCCATGTCACCTCCGCTTGCAAATATATTACTTTCTTCGCACTATACACAGTCTACACAGATATAAATTATACTTTTAGAGCAATTCCAATACAATAGCGGCTATTCTAGATCATGTTCATCTCTTGCACTGAGACTTCGACGATTCTCCCTAGACGGGAGAGCTGCTGCAGATTACTTGCGAAAATCAAACGTATCCGCAAATCTCGGTGTTTCTCTGAACTAAGACTTTCTGATGCATTTGATTTCCTCAAGTACTCGAGTAGAGGGATCGCGACAAGGGATTCCGTAGTAACTTAAGTCAAAGACCGGTAGCATTTTCATATTAGAAGGATTTCGCAATCAAAAATTCGGGATCGCTATTCCGGCGACTGGCTTGTTCACTGTGACAATCTCCAGACCGATTCCTTTACCGCAAGAAGAGATTTTAAACAATACTTTTGAAACTGGCTCGGAAACGTATGTACAAGCACTAGCTAATAGCCAGCACAACGGTAAACTCATCTCAGCTCATCCGCCGACATATCCAAGCGAGTGTTTCTCCGTATTTCCCTCCGTATCAAGGCAATCCAGCGAAACAACCATCTAGCGTGGGGAAAAAATACTCCAGGGCATTGAGGGATGTATGAAGGTTAGGCCGCATGTGACAAAACGAATGAGATGCAAGCCAAGGAAAAACCAAAAGCCGGGGTGGCCACTCTGATGTGAATGTCATCCAGAAATTTCAGAATGGCCACCGTACGTGAATGAGTTGTGGAATGTACCGGGAGCCCCGCGGGAGAGGTGTTTGAGACATATCTCCCATTAGCCATTCACCCTTGCTAAGAGAAATAATTATACAAACTTTGTGTCTCCACATATATAAACCGTTCCACTCCGCTGCGTAAAACCATCACAGTCGATCATTACCTCCGCATCGATTATTTTCAGCACGCCCTCTTCTCGCAAATGGCAAAACCAAAGCTCGGAAATATACCTCCAACCAAATAACCCAAACCCAAACACCCCCGAATATTCCACAACTCCCTCCGTTCACCCCCCACCCCAAAAACGCAAATCCCCACCACCTATCCCTCTCAATCAGGATAACGATAAACCACAACACCACCCACTCCACACCCTCCCAAACCAGTACTCCCAAAACACCCTACCCACAGTCCAGAGAAACCCCATATATAACCTACATATATCATATCCCCCACCCCCCAACCTCCCAAACCACCACCACAAAACCCAACCTCAAAACCCCACAAAACCACTGAAAGCCAGCTATAAGCCCGGATGGCCAAGTGGTAAGGCGTCGCACTCGTAATGCGAAGATCGGGTGTTCGACTCACCCTTCGGGCACTTTTGTCCCTTTTTTTTTTTCTCTTTTTTTTTTTAACCCACTCGTTTAAGTTGGGGGTTTGTGCCGTAATGGTCATGGTATGTCACTCGTGGTGGTTGATTGGTTCGGGGATTGAACGCGGGAGTATTAGAATGGTGCTCCCATCAGCGAAGCACCTTTGTGACAAGCAAACAAGCCCCGGTGGCTCTATGCTAACTCTTTATAGTTGTTCCCTTTTCTAATTTCATCAGTTCGAGGCGATACTTATTCAGGAGACTTAACGCGCACCCTATCCTCCGAATTTCTGCCTGAGTGGGGAGGAATGACCCCCGATAACGGTACCTACCTATATGTACGTTTCCTCGCGATCGCCTAATCAATCAAACCGCCAGCAGCCCCCCCCCCCCTTCCCTTCCGCTATCCTATGATGCTACTATACCGGGTGCAGAACTTCCCGCCCGCCCGGGCTGCAATCACCCGATACCTAGTGTTCAGGGGGGGGGGGTCTTGAAACCTCAAACAGTGAGGCTACCACTGTGCTTTTGGAGGTGAATGCAGGGCGGTCGAGCACGAACGTGGCGTTACGAGCATAATGAATGGTCATCAGATGGGGGGGGTAGTTTACTCGGTACAGGGTAGGTGTCGTGAGCATTTCATTTCATTTCACTCTCTCACTTGTGGTATAATATGTTATGTAGTAAGTAGTGCGGGTTTTCTTCCCTTTATTTTTCATCGCATCAGGAAAGAAGGAAAGAAAGAAATCAACCATCCCAGCCTACCATACCCAGATACTCCCCGTAGCCAATCTCAAATGTAGCGCCGACCCTTCCCAAAAACAATGTAGATACAAAACAGTGCAAAAAAAATAAAAAATAAACAGCAAGTACATGATCTACACAGGCCCTCTGCCGAAATTCTAGAAGAAGAAAGAAGAAATACCAGCAAGGTTCCAGAATGAATTCAATGTAGTTATGATAACTAAAACTCGAGCTCCGGAGCGAAGCGACATGCTAATCGTAATCCGAGGCTTGCAGGCATCTTGAGCAGGTACATCTGGCAGCTGGGGCTATAGATTTGTTAGCTAGAGGAAGAAGCGACGTTCTTTCAGGAAGGCCACTTACAAGATACCTGTTGCGGCGGCTGAGACGGCAGCGTGGGTGGCGACAACCTGGGACTCTTTCCCGGAAATCCCGCTCCTGCTCCACTCCCCGTCTCGGTGACGACCTTCTTAGGCTTCAACCACTCCAACTCCAGTGCTTCCTTTGCAGTTGGTCTCAACGCCGGATCCAAAGCCATAAGCTTTACGACGAGATCGACCCCTGAATGACTAACTTCACTCTCATAAAGCTTGTCAGAAGGAAACACGACGAGTTGATGGCAAAATGCCGAAAAAGTCCTCATGTTTGTGAATGGTGTAGTATTTGTCAGGGTCTTATGCACGACGCAGCCTAGGGACCAGAGGTCGACTGAGTTGGTGTATTCCGAAGTCTCGACGTCAGTTAAGCCCACAGTTTCCGGAGCTCCGTAGTGCATCGTCCACACACTAGTTCTGAGTGCGGTTTCGTCGTGAATAATGCGCTTGGTCACGCCAAAATCTCCAATCTTCACCCATAAGGGAGAGTAAGATACCAGAAAAATGTTCTGGTGATGTTTGTTAGTTATGAACTCGATTTGCGGGTGTGGCACTAACCTGTGGCTTTAAGTCTCGGTGGGTAAACCCGTTTTCGTGCATGATGGCCAGTCCTTGAAGTAACTGCGAGGTCAAGACCTTCGCTCTGGCTTCGGAGAACGTCTTTTTTCGAAAACATTGGTCCAAGTCACCTAGCGAGATATACTCCATCGCAAGGTATATACACTGGGGATCCTCGAACCATCCAAAGAATTGGACAAAGAATTTCTCGTACTGACTTTGGTTAGCCCCAGTGTCACGTAGCTCTCCGGGAAAAATTATATATTACCGTACTTTCTTCAGTTTTGCCATGGCAAGTATCTCTCGGTTATATTCTTGCCCAATCACATCCCTTCGCATCTCTTTCACTGCCCGTAATGTCCCTTGTCGCCTCTCTTTTTCTAGCCACACAGTTCCGAACGTCCCGCGTCCAAGAATCCGGCTTCGACTCCATTCCGTGATCTCGCATTGGGATTTGGAGCGCCAAACAACATGTTTTATAAAACCATCGTGAAAGAAAGATTGTAGTTTGCACGAATCAAACCTGAATTCTTGGTGGTCAGATTTCTCCGATGCGGCTTCGTCCTCCTCTCGCAAGGGGCTAGGCGGCCTCTCATCCACCCTTGGCTGTCGACGCCCCGGGTATGGGAGCGGTTGTGACTTCACCCCCCGCAATTTCCGTGGGTCAAACGCAGAAGCAATGTTATCCTGTATCATTCCGGGTCGCAGATCGTTCATGCTCTGCAATATTCTAAGTCCACGAGGTGTGCGTACATCGTTCCGACCGGGCACTTCAATACTCTCCACCCTCCGCGACCCACTCACTCTGTTATTATTTCTGCTCTCCTCCTGCTCTACCCTCTTATCCTGTAGCTTAAACAAAGGTACCACTGGCTTGCACCTCTCCTCATCATCTGAGTCACCAAAGCACGAATATTTGTCTCCCTCTCCCGACTCGGATATTGATGATTCGGGGTCAACTGGCCGTGCAGGAATATACGACCATCCCCGCTTCTCGCTATCGCCAACTAACCTATACCGAGGACTAGTTTCTTCGAACGGCCCTAAATTGTTACTTTTATTCGCGGAGGAAATGTTGGAACGTCGACGTAAGAGCCTTAGCGGAACACCACTTGTAAGGTCAGTATGGGTACCATCCCAGGATCAGAAGAGAGTTATAAGTACCGATTTTCTCCCATACGCTGATCGGTGGTTTTCACAGCCATGGACCCTCAAGAGCGAAGCGAGGCACAGTGCTGATGTTGCAGAAGGCAAAGAGAGAGTGTTGGATAGCGGTGGTAAGCTTCCAGCAGGTACTTGGGAACAATTAAAAAGGTGAAGGTTTTGGGGCTGAATTCCTGCAGAATCCGGGAACCACCGATTTTCGAGTTCCCCAAGAGGCCAAGGCTTGAATGCATACATAAGCAGCAAAAAAAGAGATATCGTGATCGGTAAGCCCCTGCGCACATTGAATCGCTACATGGAATAAATTTGGATTAAGCACATGGAATCAAGGTTGGCACTATGAATCATGACCCAAACTCAACATTGCACGGTACTGTACCGGTATGATGATGATGGTGATGAGTACAAGTACTCGTACGACTCCACGATTGACAACACTCAATACGGTACCGGTATTCAAACATTTAGTTTTACTTCCTAGCTGAGCTGGGGGTCCAGCTGCCAGCTGCCGTATCTCCCTTAATTCGGCGCTATCCGATACTGTATTGTACCGGCACACTGGTTCTCGCAAGGAACTTCGCACACAACTCTCACAACTCGCTTACCCGCATCATACTGCTGGCACGCGCCCCAGCACAGCTGCGATATGTCAATTGTCTCAACAAGTCTCCCATTTGAAGGCTATCGCACAAAAGCAAAAACCCACCCAAAAATATTGTTGCCTAGTTATCGTTCGCCTTTCTTCAATGCCCACCACCTACCCACCCGTGAGGAGAAACCCATCATGCGTTTTTGCTCAAGAAATTTAGGATGGGTTCCGAAACGCCGGTCTAGATGAAACCCGACTCATTCTTCTCCTCTCTTCTGGCCTGCTCGATTTAGACATCTTTCGCATATGCGCCTTCTACCATCCGGGGGGGGGGGGGGGGGGGGGCCGAAACCACCAA
>Ga0307507_10005396_pt1 | contig 21089 bp, 7 predicted proteins | sample 7_EM_MG_FD_207223 | JGI IMG/M metagenome (GOLD analysis project Ga0307507, IMG submission 207223) | Populus trichocarpa ectomycorrhiza microbial communities from riparian zone in the Pacific Northwest, United States - 7_EM | ecosystem: Host-associated > Plants > Roots > Unclassified | place... | reverse complement strand
CCAGGACCGCTCCTCGAATCCTATCCTGCTCCGTGCACGTGTCGACCAAGCAACGAAACTAACGATATATACCCTTTCTCCCCGTTTCCTTACCTTCTCTCCTCACGCAACGTCTTGACTTCATCACACAGTTCATGTACATAGCTTAATAATATCTACTTCGCTATATATTATCACCACTTGTACTCACTCCGTGACACTATATATAATCTAAAAACAGTTAGGCAATAGTAGGCGCTAATACATTAGGGCAGGCAATTAAGTGTTTTATCTTAGATAGTCAGTTTATAACTACTATAATGTTTATACAGCCTTTACTTATAGAAAGCCTAACAATAAAGTTAATTAAGATATCCTTTTATCTTTAGTTTAAAATAGGTAGTGGCTTTAGAAAGCTATTATATATCTTATATAAAGCTTTAGCTTATTAGTAGGTATAGTAGCTAGAGATATACCTTTATATTATATTATATATATTCAGCTAGTAATATTCTTATTAGAGCAGTTTTAGGGGTTTTCCTTAGCCTAGGTAACTAGCTACTAGTAGGTTATATACTTATTTAAAAAGCTTAAGCTTAAGTTTATTATAGTCAGGTATAACTAGGCGGTTCCTATAGTATAAGCGGTCTCCATAAGCTTTATATTTACTTAAAGAAATCCTTTTAAAGCGTCTAATGCCACCTTAGATTAGCTTAAGCATCTCTTAAATAAACTCGTTATTTAAGTATTTATTATCTATTATCTATTTAATTAATTAATTAGTTATTTTAAGGATGTATATTATAACGTCTTTAATAGGAGGGTTAAATAGCTTGGGGTAAAGTAGGGTTTAATTATAATAGGTACGCACTTCTTCCTATACTGGTATATCTTATAAACGTTGGGTTAGGGCATTAGGTTTTTAACCTTAAACGCTTAAGTAGTATATAATTAAGAATTAGAAGCGAGACAGATATTTTAACTAGTGGGCTTAATAATAACTTAGCAGTTTTATGGTTATAAAGTACTATAGATTTTTATAGTTGCTAAGGACCTTAATTAGAAACCTAGTATCTTCCAGTTTAGGTCGCTATTATTTAAAACATCTAATAATAGCTAATAATTCCTTATTATAGATCTTATAGTTATATTTAGCTAAACTTAGTTATTTTAAGAAGTATATTATAGGGTACAGTACTCCTTCCTTATTATACTAAAACAAAATACCTCTAGTAACGTAGTTGGATAAATTAGCTTCTATAATACTCTTTTAGTTTAGGTTAAAGTATTAAAGTATAAGTGCGGTAGTAAATATAACTTTTAGATAGGCAAAGGCCTTCTTATATTCCTTATTAAAGACAAAGGCTTTATTCTTTTGGGTTAGAGCTATAAGGGGTAAAACTAGAGTAGAGAAGTTGTTAATAAACCAGTGGTAGAAGTTAGTAAATCCTATAAAGGCTCTTACGTCCTTAATATTTTTAGGTTCTTACTAGTTTACAATTACTTTAATCTTCTTTAGGTCCATTTATATACTATCTATAGAAATAATAAGTCTAAGGTATAGGACTTCTATTTTATAGAATTTATATTTATCTATATCTAACTATAGACTAGCTCTACGCAGAGCTTCTAGGACAAGATTAACGTGTTTCTTATATTTAGTTAGATTATTACTATATATTAAGATGTTGTTAATATAAGCAGTATAGAAAACGTCTAGGTAAGGTTATAGGGTATTATTTATAAAGTTCTAGAATAAACTTAGGGCATTTATAAGGCTAAATAGCATTACTAAGTATTTAAATAATTTATACCTAGTGCGGAATATAGTAAGCTATTTATCTCCTTTTACTATATAGAGGCGGTTAAATACGTAAATAAGGTCAAGTTTTATATAGTAGCGAGCTTTACTTAATCAATTTAGTATCTCTTAAATTAATAGAAGCGGGTATTAATTCTTAATAGTAATAGCTTTAAGGGCTTGGTAGTTTATATAAAAGCGTAAACCACCGCTAGGTTTCTTAATAAAGATTATAGATATAGCTATAGGCAAAGAGCTTACTCTAGTAAATCCTTTACTAAGGTATTTGTCTAAGTACTTCCATAGCACTTAAAGTTTATTTTAGAACATTTTATATAGGGGTTTAAATCCTAGCTGTTTTCCTTTTTTAAGTATAATCTTATAGTTATATAGTTAGTGCTTTACTAACTTATTAGCTTCCTTTTATAAAAATACTTCTAGATGCTTATAGTGGCATACTAGTACTTTTATAGCAGGGTTAGTATGCTTCTTTAATGCTAGGGACTTTTTAATATTAGCCATTATAACAGTAAAAATTATATATTTAGGTTTCCTAGTAAGTTATGCTAATAGGGTAGCTCCAATTATATAGATATCTAAGGTGTTAAGTAAATTTAGATTATTCTTAGTTTCTTATATAGTTTCTTATTTAGTTTTAGGTTTAGTATTAGGTATAGAGTTAGTATTAGATTTAGGTTCGGGTTATTTAAGTATCTTTTTTATAGTAGAATACTAGTTCTTCTAGTACTTTTATATATTAAGCTTAAGCTTTTGCTTAGTTTAGGGTATATTAATTAGGGTTAATTTATATGGACTAGTATAATTTCTAGGTTCTTAGTAGATATTAGTAGAAATCTTATATTAGTAAAATTTAGTAGAATTCTTAGGTTAATAGAACTGGGTAGACTTTTTAGGTATAAGGTGGACATTAGTAGAAATTTTAGACTAGTAAATTCTAGTAGATTTTTTAGATTTTGGTTTAGGGTCTAAGTAGTAAGTTATAAGGCACTTTTGCTTATAATAGGAGGCGGTAAATAGAAGCTTAAAGTTGTTTTAATTAATGGTTACCTTATATAGCTTTATTTAGGGTTATTTAAGAATTACTAGGTAACTTAGGGTAGTTATAAAAAGCCTAATTAGTTCTTTATGGTTTAGGTATTAGAGTCTTAGTAATACTATATAGGTAATACAGCCTAAGGCAGTGCGTTTACTATTAAATCCAAATATATTAATATGCTAGTTAAGGGAGGTTAGAGTAAAACCATTATCTTATATAAAGATCTTATTAATAAATCCTATACTACTAGCTCCTATATTAATTAAGGCTTAAGTACTAGCCCACTAATTATTCTCCTAAAAATAACAGTTAATAGTTATACTGCAATCTTAAGAGTTAGAGTTTATAATATCTAGAGTATTTAATAAGATCCTAAGGTAGCACTATTCTAGAAAGCGACTTAGCTCTAAAACCTCTCTTTTAGAGGTAATTAGGGCAGGGTTCCTATAGAACGTTAGTTATGACCTTATCCTTATAAGTGGTACTTACTAGATATAGGGCTGGAACTAGGTAAAGATTGGGGACAGTAACTAGAAAATTAATATAGTAAATAGTTACTAGTATTGGCTGTTTATAAATTATATTAGGGCATAGGGACAGAGCAGTATTTTAAGATATAAGCCTTACTTCCATATTTAAAGTAAAGGCCTAGCTTAATACATCGTTCTTATTTAGGGAACCCTAGTAGGGCGTATCCTAGGGTCCCTATATTAATATCTATAGCATTAGGGTACTTAAGCTAAGATAATAACTTAGTAGATATTTATAGGGTTGTTATATTATATTAAGGAGCGGACTTTAGTGTTAGGCGTAGTATATTATTATACTATTTATTAATAACGTTTGCGTAGGCATTAAGGGCTCCTAGTAGGTCTACGCCTATTAGAGAGGTTTTTGGTTTAATACTTAGGGACTTAATAAGGCTGTTAATTAGTATAGAGTTATTCTAGCCTGTTTCTTTTATATAATAGTTAAATTTAGAGAAGTATACTGGGAAGCTTTTTATTTCTTAGGCTATATAGTTTATCTTCCTCTAAGTAGTAGCTTAGCGGTTTAGGTTACCGTATATAGCTTTAAAAAGTACAACTAGACTTTATACTAAGTTTAGTTAAAGGGGTTTAATAAGGTTAGCTATATCTCCTTTTAGTTAACTTAGAGCATAGCAGAGTTAGTTAGCTTTAGTTAGGTAGCGGTTAACGTTACTAGTTAGCTTATTTTTAAGCTAGCTTAGAAATAATTAAAGTTCTTATTATTTACTAGTAAATAATAAAGGGTTTAGTAGTTGTTTAGATTGTTATAGTGTAGTAGTTAGTTTAGAATAAATAGCTACTATAGGTTTAGAACTCTTATCTTACTTATTTATCTCCAGAGATAGCGTTTAGTCTTAGGGCCCTAGTATAGGCATCTTAAGAGTGCGGATTTCTTCTTAGAGGCCCTTAATTATTTATTAGTATCATATTTCTTATTCGGCTTATTACTAAGTTAAAGCAGCTTAGTTCTATGCGAGGGCGTCTATAAAAGACTTCTGTATCTCTGCCAATTATTTTCAGAGTATAAATATAATACCAGCGACTATTATGGGGGCTTTAGGGTCGTTTTGTATTTTAGAGGGTAGTATATAAGGTTAACGCAACGTAGTATTATAGAGTAAGTATAAGCAGTAATAATATATAACGAAGTAGATATTAATAAGCTATATATATAAACTGCGTAATAAAGTTAAGACATTATATAAGGAAAGAAGGTAAGAAAACGGGAAGAAAGGGTATATATTATTAGTTTGGTTGCTTAGTTAATATATATATAGAGTAGAATAGGATTTAAGTAGCGGTCCTGGTAGAACCTAATAGGGTTTAGTAAACTTAGTAGAATATAGCAGAATGTAGTAGATTGCGGTAGATTGCCGGCAAATTGCTATTAGATTGCCGTCTTGCGGTCGGCCTCTTCTTACTGCGTTAGTAGAAATAGGTAAATGTATATAAGTTGTTACGGAGGTGTCCTGTAATAAGAAGCCCATCTAAGTAAAAGGCTATAATAGCCAAGCTAATAAGCTAGTTACCCATATCTTAAAGCTGTATATCTTTATTAATAGACGACGTCAGTATGGCATTCTCTTTTATATCCTAGACCTAGGGTCCTATAATATAATTCTTAGCCGAAAATGGATATCCTACTTTAATATTTGGCTAAGTATACAATAAAGACAGTTTGTTTGGCTAGAGAATAGACCAAAACTACCCTCCTTTATTAGAGAAATTTAAACTAACCGCAAGACACTAGCTATAAAGGCTAACCCTATCTATTAATAGGATATTAGAGACCGCGATCTAGTCTTTACCTAAGAGGATGCCTACCGTAAAGCTAGTAGGAACTCTATACTAATAAGAATACTTACCTAAAGTACTACAGTTAAGGAGGACTCTACTTATAGAAGTGGAACGGATAGTAATATAAATAACTTCTAAGTTGCGGAGATTCGGCCTATATAGAAAAGGACGTACAAATAGGATATAAAGGATAACCTTTAGAAGATGTAATAAGAGCTAGGAGGAGTAAGGACAACGCTAATACCCTAAAAGCCCCTAAGGCTATAAATAACCCTACTATTACATAACACCCCTATAGTAGACATCGCGGCAATTAGTACTATAGGTTTCTACTTTAATATATATCAAAAGGATAATACAGTCTTTACTACTAGCTTATATAAAATTAACCAGATTATCGCTAAGAGGGAAGAAGGGCTAGTAGAGGAAACTAATAAGAAACTATAGAGACGCGTTCTTAAAAGCAGCTTTAGATATACTACCTCCCTACTAAACCTACGATTATAAGATTTAGTTAGAGGCCAATAACTCCCTAAGCTATAGCCCCCTTTACTAGCAAATTATAGAGGAAATAAAGGCAATAAAGCAGTACTTAATTAACAACCTCTATAAAGGGTTTATTAAGCTAAGCCAGACTCCCTTTACTTTCCCTGTTTTATTTATAAAGAAACCTAATAAAAGCCTCCATTTCTATATTAACTATGAAAAGCTAAACGCTATTACTTAGAAGGATTAGTACCCTCTCCCTTTAATTAATAAAACCCTTATACATCTAAGCCGGGCTAAAATCTTTACTAAGCTTAATATCCGTTAAGCTTTTTACCAAATTAGGATAGACCCCATATTGGAAGATCTAATAACGTTCTATACCCGTTACGGGTCTTATAAATATAAAGTCTTTCCTTTAGACTAACAAATAGGCTAGCCACTTATCAATGGTATATAAATAATATTCTTTTTAATTACCTTAACGAATTCTATACAGTATACCTAGATAATATTCTTATATACTTAGATAACGAACTTAAGTATTAAGTTTATATTAAAAAGGTTATAGAGAGACTGCAAAATATAGGCCTATAAGTTAATATTAAAAAATATATATTTGGAGTAAAACGTATAAAGTACCTTGGGTTTATTATTAATATAAAGAGGATTAAAGTTAACCTAGAGAAGGTTAAGGCAATCTATAACTAGAAACCCCTTTATATTATAAAAGGCATCTAGTCCTTTCTCGGCTTTTATAATTTCTACTATTAGTTTATCCATAACTATAGAGTTATAGCTAAGCCTTTTATATAACTAACTAATAACAATATATCTTTTATCTTTAACAATAACTATATAAAAGCCCTTAAGGAGTTAAAGGACCAGCTTATCTCCTCCCTAATCCTTTATCACTATAACCTAGACCTTAAATTAATACTAGAAACGGACGCCTCTAACGGGGTAGTAGTGGGAGTCCTTTTACAGCCATACCTAGACGGCAAATAGTGCCCTATTACGTTCTTCTTAAAAACAATAACCTTAGCTAAGTATAACTATAAAGTACACAATAAGGAAATATTAGCTATTATATAAATATTGTCCTAGTGGCGTGTAGAGCTTAGAAGCATAGACTCTTAGATTAAGGTCTATACTAATTATAAAGCCTTTAAGTATTTTATAACAATAAAACAACTTACCAGTTAATAGGCCTAGTGGGCTAAAATACTCTCCTAATTATTCTTTATGATTATATACCGCCCTAGTAGGTAAAATGCTAAAGCTAATACCCTAACCTAGAGAGAATAGAACGTAGGGCTATAAAACGAGCTAAAGGCTTAGCACTAGATACGCGCCCTTCTCTATACCAAATAGCTTAATCCGCATATTCTTAAGGAACTAAGCTTTAAATAGAATAAGGTAGCACCTATAGAAGGAGAGGCCCTAGATAAATTAATGGGACTAATTAATTGTATTCTAACCGTAAACCACATTACTAAATCCCTAAAAGCCCTCCGCAATTAAGCTATAGAAGGTAACCCTAATTTAGAAATAGAAGACGGACTGCTTCTATACTAAAAATAGCTTATAGTTCTAGATATTAACAACCTATAAATAGAGCTAATCCGTAAAGCCTACTATTAAGTCTATGGCGTACCCTAGTTAAGATAAGACCCACTAACTACTATTGTCTTATTACTATTGGCGAGGACTCCTATCTAATATAAAACGATTTATTAGAAATTATTATACTTATAAACGCGTAAATACCCCTAGGGACCAAACTCTTAAATAGTTGCAACTACTACTAGTCTCTAAACGCCCTTAGCAATATATTATAATAGACTTTAAATTATTCTTAAAGGATAAACATGGCTATAATATGGCCTTTATAGTAGTTAACCAACTAAGTAAACAAGCTATTTCCCTCCCTTACTTTAAAACTATAACTATAAAGGATATAGCCTATATATACATTAATAATATCTACCGGATCTATAGCGCTCCTAAGTTAATTATCTCTAACCATAAACCTTAATTTATATTGGACTTCTAGGACGAATTCTACTATATCCTTAGAATTTAGATTAAGCTCTCTACCGCATTCCACTCTTAAACTAATAGCTAAACCAAGATTATAAACTAGTACCTTAACTAGCGACTCCACCACTTTATTAGCTACTACTAGGATAACTAGTTAAAACTACTACCTATAATGGACTACACACAGCTTACGCTCCTTTATAATAGTATAGGAATATTACCATTTAAACTACTCTACAGATATAAACTACGAATATCCTTTAATTAGGATAGACCTATAGGATCTATAATAGCCCGCGAACGCCTTAGCTATAAAGAGGCCTAGATATTTACTAAGAGAATGCACAGAGCCTAGGAGACCGCCTAAGCAATTATAAAAAGAGTATAAGTGTAATGGGACTAGCCCAGTTACAATAGGAATGTCTTGGTGAAACACTTAATAGATAAATTCCAAAGCTTTGACCAAATTTTGCCGAATTCTGCTAGCCTAATTGACTTCTGCCAAGTTTTGCCAGATTAATTGAATTCTACTAAAAACCGTTAAAGACCGCGTGCGTATATGCGTATGCATTAACCACTAAGCCCCTAAATATTTAATTATATAATTCTCTTGTTATTCCTTTCTCTCCTTTATATAACGTCTTATACTCTACAAGAGCTATATACCCTTAGATTAGATAGAATTTATATTTGTTCCTTTAAATCTTCCCTAAAGCCTCTTCGCGCCCTTATATTATGTTACATTAAAACAACTACTATTAAAATGGCAAACGAACCTAAATCCCTTTTAATAACCATGAGTATTATAACCCTAGTCAGGGAACGGTTAACCATAATGTAATAGGCCTTTACGGACGCCTTGGCTTAGCAGCGAGCTGCACTGGAAGCCTAGTACTAGCAATCAATAGAAGCACTCCGCGAAGAACTCTATAATATTAAGGCATTTACGTTACAAACCCTAATAGCAACACCTATAAATAAGATTAAAATAATGGTACCTAAACCTAATACATTAAATGCGAACACTAAACTAGTAATAGTAGCTTAACCTACACCTATAACAAACCTAGTACCTATTATAAAATCCAAAAAGCTCCCTAATCCTCTAATGTTTAATAGAAACTAAAATAACCTATATCCCTTTATAACCAAGCTCCGTCTTAAACTCTTAATAAACTATAATTAATACACTACTAAGGCTAGTAAGGTTAGCTATAGAATGTCTTATTTAAGTAAGGATGCTGCATAAACTATGGATCCATTCTTCCGCAATGGCACTTTTATTAATTTTGAAACTTTTATCTCTCTGCTAAAACGAATATATAATGACGCCAGCCGCGAATATATAGTTATTACCAAACTTAAAAACCTACGATAACGGAATTAAGACTTTACCAGCTTCTTTTTAGAATTTTTAGGTCTTATTAGCGAGCTAGATTGAAATAAAGCCGCTAGAGTTGCTGCTCTTTAATAAGCTATTTTAGATAAGATTAGAGCCTAGTTAGTAGGTAAAGAACTGCTGAAGAACCTATCTAAATTTGCTATAATATGTTAATGAATTAATAAGGACCTTTGATATAACAAATAGACTTATTCTTTAAAGCCAACTACACCTCGCGTTTAAAACTTTATAAAACTGGTATACACCCTAAAGCGCAATCCGTCTCTAAAACCTAAAAGTCCTATATATAACCCTATAGACCTTAATGCCGCTTAATCCTATGCACCCTTAAGAACTAATAAAAGAAAAATGTAAGCCACAAATGGAGAATGCTTTGGATGTGGTAAAAAAGGATATATTTAAAAGTATTGCTAAACTTACCCTTTTAAAAAAGTCTGCCGTAGCTCCTCCTAATCCTTAAGTTGTACCCGCTCCTTAAGCTATACCTAATCTTTAAATCATACCCATTCCTTAAATTATACCCACTCTATAAATTGTACTCAGATGCTATAAAGCACCTTGCCTTTAGTTAATTTAGAAAACAAATCATCCTAAGGCCAAGTTGCGCCTTAGGATAAAAGGTGGAAGAGTATAAGTGTCTAGGCTCTTCTAGCGCTGATATACAACACGACTCCCTTAATATACTTAGCGAAATTTAAATACTTAGAAAATGGAAGGAAGTACAAATCCTTATAGACAGCGGAGCTACTAGTATAGGCTTTATTGATACAAACTATGCAAAAACTTAATGCCTAAATTTAAAGAAACTTGACAAGCCCTAAGGCCTATAAGGCTTTAATGGCAAACCCTTAATATATAGCAAAATAACGCACTACGCTCTTGTAAAATTGCGGATAGGTGAACACCTTAAATACATTTCCCTATTTATAACACCCTTAAAGCACTATAAGATAATACTTAGATATAAATAGTTAAAACAACACAACCCTTTAATTAGCTGGGTAAAAGAAACACTAAAGTTCCATATAATGTACTGTAGAAGTTATTGCTTAAAAAACTATTTGCCCTATAAACATACACACAACTATTCAAACTTAATATAATATAAATTACCCTTGCCACGAACCTTAACCTAATATAATAAATCTACAACTGCCGATTGTAGTAAAGAATATAAAGATGTTATATTAAAACCTCTTAAAATTTGTATAATATAGGCCGCGCCTTTTACCTTATTGGCAAAAAGACAAGATTATAAAATCTTTACTGTGACTATAGAAGATATTAAAAAAGCACTAAAACTAAAATGGTATATTAATCCTTAACCTCTTGTACCTAAAGAGTACCACGATTTAATTAACAAGTTTAGAAAATAATTTATAGACTAACTAGCCCCACACTAAGATAAGCACGGTTTTAAAATTAAACTTAAGCCTGGCATAATACTAAAGTTCAGTCCGCTATATAGTATATTATAAGAAGAACTGCTTGTAATATAATAATACCTTAATAAGTATTTAGAAAAAGAATTTATTTGCCCTAGTTAATCTCCATTTGCCTTACCCATACTATTTATTAAAAAGCTAGGAGGAGGCTTAAGATTCTATATTAATTATTAAGCTTTAAATGTAATTATGATTTGAAACTGATATCTAATTCCCCTAATTTAAGAGACGCTTAACTACTTAGCAAAAGTACGGTACTTTATAAAGCTTAATATAGTTGCCGCCTTTAATAAAATCCATATATATAAAGGAGATGAGAAGTATATAGCTTTTTATACTTAATAGGGACTCTTTAAATACCTAGTAATGCCATTTAGCGTAAAGAATAGTCCCGGTATATTTTAGCAATACGTTAACAATATGCTTTATAAATTCCTTAATGTATTTATTACTGTGTATATTAATAATATCTTAATCTACTTGTCCTTGCTTTCTAAACATTAAAAACACATTAGAATGGTTCTTAAACGACTATGAGATGCGGGCTTATAATATAATATTAAGAAATGCAAGTTCTACGCGTCCAAGGTTATGTACTTAGGCTTAATTATATCCTATAATAGAATTAAAATAGACCCTAAGAAAGTTGCTGTAATTGTGAACTGGGAAAGCCCTAGTAATATATAAGATATTTAAGGATTTTTAGAATTTACAAATTTCTATTAACAATTTATTGACTACTTTTTAGAAATTGCTTAGCCGTTAGTAAACCTAATAAGGAAATTTTTTAAATTTAAATAGACCGCTAGATGCGAATAAGCTTTTAAAGACTTAAAATATCGCTTTACAACTACTCTAATTCTTGCTTACTTTAACCCTAACCTTAAATATATTATTAAAACAGACTCGTCCGATTATACGCTTAGGGGAGTGTTGTTGCAATATAATAAGAACAACAAGCTACGTCTAGTAGCCTTTCTCTCTTAGAAACTCGCCCCTGCTGAATTAAACTATAAGATATATAATAAGGAACTACTCGCAATTATTAAATGCTTTAAATAATAACGTCCTAAGCTTAAAGGATTATTATTCCTAATACATATATTAATGGACTATAAGAACCTGCAGTACTTTATAACTATAAAGTAATTAACACAGCGCTAAATCCATTAGGCTAAATACCTCTTATAATTTAACTTTAAGATTATGTACTAACTGGGCAAACTTAATTAGAAGCCTAATATATTAACGCAATAATTATAGGACCTACCTACAAACGCTTTAGATAAATAAATTATAAATTAATTACAGATCTTACTGCCCCCTAAACGTTTTAAAAAACTATATTTTATATTCCTAGATACGGAACTTAACAGAAATGAATTAGAAGTTAATAAATGGGAAATGGAAATTAATAAGCTAATAGAATATAAATATAAGAATAATATATGGATAATAGATGTAATAAAAGCAATTTAAATAGGAAAATGACAGTATAAGGATATTATACTTGCTAAATGCGAGATTTAAAATAACCGATTGTACTATTAATAGAAGATGGTAGTTCCAAATTCCAAACCTTTATAATTTAAGATACTTGAATTTATATATGACTCCCCTATAGTAGGGTATCCTGGCCGTATAAAGACTTATAAGATTGTTTAACGAGCATACTACTGGCCTATAATGTACGACTACGTACAAAAATATGTTTAAGTATGTAGGATGTGCGTGCGTAGAAAGACCTCTTATGTAAAGAAATAAGGAGTACTTTAACCGCTACCAATTCCAATATAAAGATAGCGCGATATCTTGATTAACTTTATAGTTAACTTGCCTAGTAGTAATAGGTTTATAAATATTATAGTAGTTATTAACCGCCTTATAAAAGAGTAATATATAATTCCTATAGACTTAATTAATGCGATATTAGTAGCCGAATGTTTTATTAAGCATGTCTTTAAGCTATATGGATTTCCTAACTTAATAATATCTAACCATGGAAGCTAGTTTATTTTAGATTTCTGGCAAGCCTTATGTAAATAATTAAGCATTTAAATATAACTTTTAACTGCATTCTATCTAGAGATAGATGGTTAAACTAAAATTATAAACGCGATTATAGAATAATACCTATAAATATACTGCTCCTACCTATAAGACGACTGGGAAAAATGGCTGCCTTTGGCTGAGTTTACTATAAATAATACAATAAACGTATTAATAGGCGTAATACTATTCTACGCGACCTATAGACAAAACCCTTAACTTAGATTTAAACCATGACCCGAAATTAATATAACAGGACCTATAATTAAACGGATTTAGTTAATTAACGCGCATAATTTTGCTAATTAAATGTAACGGTGCTAGAGCGCGTCACCTGCCAAATTCTGCTATGCTGCTGCCATATTCTGCCAACCTACGATTGGCTCGCTTACCGCTAGCGCCTTAGCGGCTGCCCTTTTATATATGTTTACTATGGTCCTAGCGACCTCCTTCTTTTCTTCTCCTTAGCTTAGTATCTTTATTAGATAGCAATCCACAAGCTTTAGTTTAGAGGCATTTGTGCGAGCCGTCACATTATACTAAGCTCTCTATACACTGCCTAGGAAGGCCTTAATAATATCCTACCCTATAAGAAACTTTGTCTACAACAACGCGTTAACGCGCTATACTTAGACACTAAAACAACTCTACATTGCCTAGGAAGGCCTTAATAATATCCCACCCTATAAACCAGATAGGATTGGACCTATACCCCCAGAATTAAAACCAAATTATATAATTCCGATAAACCCTAGGAAGCCAACAATGGTACCTAAAGCGAGCTTATTTAAAAGAGCTGCCCCGACCTAAGAAGAACACGAGATTCAATTAGGATCCGAAATTGAGGATAATAATGATAGTATAGACGTATATAAACAGATTTATGCCCTAACGGCTAATTAGGAAGCCGACCGTCTCCAAGCTTAAAGCACATAGGAGACCCTATAAGAGATCCTAAACAGCCTTGCGGCCCTATAAAGCTTAGCTCCCCCTTCTAGAAGTCCTAGTCATCCTATTTACTTAACCAAATATAACACACTAGGGAGTACGGATATAATAACAAAACAATTAAAGTCCGTCAAGCTCCCTAACCCCCAACTACTATCTGATGGGATAGACCCTACCTTTAAGAAATAGAGGATTTAAGTATAAGGAAAGCTCCGCGTTAACCACAACTATTTCCTTTCTAAAGAAGCTAAAATGCTCTACCTCTTTAGTTGAACTACAGGGGATGCCCAACGGCACCTTTAAGCCAAGTTTAAGGACAATTCCCCTGTCCGATTTACATCTGTTAATGAGATAATACGGTACCTAGCTGCTATCTACATTAACCTAAACAAAGTACGGGATGCCTAGTATAACTATAATCGCCTAATAATGAAACCAAACTAACCCTTTGCCGAATTCTAGACTTAATTTCTACACCTTATAGGAGAAGGCCAGGTTCCCCTTAAGAACTACCGTTTGGACTTATATAATAAGCTAACAATCCGGCTATAAGAGAAGATTGCTGTAACCTTAAATAATCTACTAACCCACGAAAAACTCGCAGCTCGTTGCCTATCTTTAGATATAGAACTAAAGCGGATTGACGCCCGCCCTGATTAGTAGAAGCGACTACGTAGTAATTGCAACTCGCTAGCCACACCTATAGGAGCTAGAGCAGGAAGACAAGCTACGTCTGCTCTTATACCAAAAGCGGTTATAACTACATACTGGCGAGCCTCGCCCAACTAGCTACGTACCACGCTCTTAACTAGTACTTGTTGCAATACCCTAATTAACCCCGCCTCGGCTACGTGCTACAACTGCGATAAGGAGGGTTACTTTGCCTCGTCTTGCCCAGAACTAGGGGATATTAAGAAGATAGAGGAAGGAGAAACGTCTAATAAGTTGGGAAAAGAAGAACCCTAGGGAAAGACTCCCCCCTAGGGTATCCTATTGATCTTAAAGAGATTAATCTAAGTTAGTTAATGGGTGGAAAACACTTTATGGTTCCATGTATAGTATCTTAAAATAGATATAGAGTTAACTTAACTGCCCTTATTAACACTGGAGTAAATGGCTTTGCCTTTATAAATACTGCCTATGTGATTGACGTTGCCAAGTTTCTAAATATAAAAGCTACCCTACTAGAGAAGCCTATCTAGGTAAAAGGCTATAACAGCTAAGCCGGTAAGCTGGTTACCTATGTCCTGAAGTTATATATCTCCCTTAATGGACGATGTTAATACGGTATCCCTTTCTGCATCTTAGACCTAGGGTCCTATAATATAATCCTTAGCCGAAAATGGATATCCTACTTTAATATTTGGCTGAACGTACAATAAAGACAGTTTGTTTGGCCGGAGGATAGACCAAAATTACCCTCCTTTATTAGAGAAATCCAAACCGACCGCAAGACACTAGCCGCGAAGTCTAACCCCATATATTAGTAGGATGTCCAGGCCCGTGACCTAGCCTTCGCCTAAGAAGACGCCCGCCGCGAAGCTGGAAAGAACTTTGTACTAATAAAGATACTCTCCCGAAGCGCTACGTTTGAGGAGGACTCTACGTACGGAAGCGGGATAGATAGTAATATAGACGGCGTCTAAATCGCGCAGATTTAACCGGTATGGAAAAGAATATACTGATAAGATATAAGGGATAACCTCTAAAAGATGTAATAGAAGCTAAAAGGAGTAACAACAACGCTAATACCTTAGAGGGCCCTAAGGTTACGCATGCCTCTATTGTCCTGCAACCCCCCTATAGTAGACATTACTGTAATTAGCGCTATAGCGTTCTACTTTAATATGTACCAGAAGGAAAATGAGGTCTTTATAATAAGCCTATATAAGATTAACCGGATTATTAATAAGAGGGAAGAAAAGCTAATTAAGGAAACTAATAAGGAACTGGTTAAACGTCTCCTTTCTACTATCTATGCTAAGTACAAGGACGCGTTCTTAAGGGCGGCTTTAGATAAGTTACCCCCTTACCAGATATATAATTATAAGATTTAATTAGAAGCTAATAACTCGCTAGGCTATAGCCCCCTCTACTAATAATTAACGGACAAGCTAAAAGTAATAAAGTAGTACTTAATTAATAACCTAGATAAAGGGTTTATCGAGCCAAGTTAAGCCCCTTTTACTTCCCTTATTCTATTTATAAAAAAGCCTAGTGGAGGCCTCTGTTTTTGTATTAACTATTAGAAGCTAAATGCTATTACTTAAAAGGATCGGTATTCTATTCCGTTAATTAACGAAACCCTTGCATATCTAAGCTGGGCAAAGATCTTTACTAAACTTAATATCCGCCAAGCTTTTTACTAAATTAGGATAAACCCTATATCTAAAGATTTAATAACATTCCGTACCTATTACGGGTCCTATAAATGCAAAGTTCTTCCTTTTAGACTAATAAACGGACCGGCTATATACCAAAGGTATATAAATAACGTTCTTTTTAATTACCTTAACGAATTCTGCACGGCATACCTAGACAATATTTTTATATACTTAGACAACAAACTTGAGCACCAAGTTCACGTTAAAAAGGTCCTAAAGAGATTACAGAACACAGGTTTGTAAGTTAATATTAAGAAATATAAATTTGGGGTAAAACGCATAAAGTACCTTAGGTTTATAGTAAGTATGGATAGGATTAAAGTCGACCCTAAAAAGGTCGACGTAATCCGCAACTAGAAGCCCCCTTGCACTATAAAGGGGATCCAGTCCTTCCTGGGTTTTTATAATTTCTACCGCCGATTTATCCATAACTATAGAGTTATGGCAACGCCTCTTATATGACTTACCCGGAAAGACACGCCTTTTGTCTTTAATAACGACTATATAGAAGCCTTTGGAGAGTTAAAAGATCGGCTTATCTCTTCTCTAATTCTTCGTTACTATGACCTGGACCTTAAATTAATGCTAAAGACGGACGCTTTTAACGGAGTTATAGTAGGAATCCTATTATAGTTATATCTAGACGGCAAATGGTACCCTATTGCCTTTTTTTTTAAAAACAATGGACCTAGCCGAGTGTAACTATAAAGTATATAATAAAGAAATGCTAGCTATTATCCGATTACTGTCCTAATGGCGCGCAGAGCTTAAAGGCACAAACTCCCGGATTAAGATATATACGGATTATAAAGCCCTAGAGTACTTTATAACTATAAAGCAGCTTACTGGATAATAAGCCTACTGGGCCAAAATACTCTCTGAATTCTTCTTTATAATTATATATTATTCTAGTAAGCAAAACACTAAAGCTAATATACTAACCCAAAGGGAACAAGATATAGGACCCTAGGATAAGCTAAAGACCTAATACTAGACGCGCGCCCTTCTCTATCCCAAACAGCTTGACCCGCAAATTCTTAAAGAACTAAACTCTAAATAGAATAAGCTAGCACCCCTAGAGGGAGTAGTCTTGGATAAACTAATAGGGCTAGTTGACCGTATCCTAATTGCGAACCGCATGGCTAACTCCCTAAAAGCCCTCCGCGACTAAGCCGCGAAGGAGGACCCTAATTTGGAAATAAAAGAAGGACTGCTTTTATATTAAGGACGGCTTATAGTTCCAGATATTAACAACCTATAGATAGAGTTAATCTATAAAGCCTATTATTAAGTCTCTACAGTATATCCTGGTTGTGATAAGACCTATTAACTACTAGCGCCCCGTTACTACTGGCGAGGACTTCTATCCAATGTGGATCGATTTGTTAGAAACTGCTACGCCTATAGACGCGCAAATGCCCCTAGGGATTAAACTCCTGGGTAGCTATAACCACTGCTAGTTCTAGAACGCCCTTGGTAATATATTATTATAGACTTTAAGTTATTTCCAAAGGACGCCCACGGCCACGATGTAGCCTTTATAGTGGTTAACTAACTATGCAAGCAATCCGTCTCCCTCCTTTATTTTAAGACCACGACTGCGAAGGATATGGCCTGCCTCTATGTTAACAACATCTATTAATTCTACGGCGCCCCTAAATTAATTGTCTCTGACTGTGGCCCCTAGTTTATATTAGATTTCTAGAATAAACTCTACTATATCCTTAGGATTAAGATTAAGCTCTCTACTATATTCTACCCTTAGACTGACGGCCAAACCGAGATTATAAACTAGTACCTTGACTAGCAACTACGGCCCTTTATAGACTACTATCAAGACAACTGGTTGGAATTACTACCTATAATAGACTACGCGCAGCTTACACTCCCTTATAATAGTATAGGGATGTCCCCATTTGAACTGCTCTACGGGTATACACCACGAACGTCCTTTAATTGGGATAGGCCTACTAAACCCGCTACGGCCCGCGAACGCCTTAGCTATAAGGAGGCCCGGGTATTTATTAAGAGAATGCATGGAGCCTAGAAGACTGCTTAAACAATTATAAGAAAGGCGTAAGAAAAAAAGAAGTTTAATGTAAACCAATATTGTCGCGAGGAAGACTTCTAAGTAGGAGATAAGGTATGGGTGTTAATAAAGAACTAGAAAACCCAGAGGCCGAGCCACAAGTTAGACTACTAAATAGCTAGCCTATATAAGACTCTTTAAAAGGTAGGACACTCTTTTAAGGTTAAGCTACTAGAGTTAATAAGGATCCACCCCGTTTTCTCCCTAGACCGGCTATGAAAGGCTGCGGATAATCCACTACCTGGATAGTACAACGACCCCCCACCACTAATCTAGATTGCTGAGGACGAAGAATAGGAAGTTAAAGAAATCCTAGCAGTAAAAAAGGTCTGTAATGTCTTAAAATACCGTGCAAGCTGGGTAGGCCATAATAATGACCTAGAGTGGTACCCCGCATCTAATTTTAAGTACTCCCCCTATAAGCTATAAGATTTCTACCTAGTCCACCCTAATCTCCCTAAACCACCACGTAAATTAGACAACTGGATTAAATGCTAGGAAGAAGGGTTAGATAATTATAACAATTTGGACGATAATAGGGAGCTTAGACAACGCCTAAGGGTAGGCTTTTTTAGGAGGGGGGGGTGATGTAATGGTGCTAGAGCGCGTCACCTGCCAAATTCTGCCATGCTGCTGCCATATTCTGCCAACCTACGATTGGCTCGCTTACCGCTAGCGCCTTGGCGGCTGCCCTTTTATATATGTTTACTATGGTCCTGGCAACCCCCTTCTTTTCTTCTCCTTAGCTTAGTATCTTCATTAGATAGCAATCCACAAGCTTCAGTTCAGAGGCATTTGTGCGAGCCGTCACATTAAATAAAGCAGTTAACGGAACTATTATAAAGTGAATTAATGTACGCTTAAATGGTATAAGAATGGTATGCAAATAAAGGACGAGCTCCCGCATAGGACTTTAAGGAAGATGATATAGTTTACCTAAATATATAAAACCTGCGCACTTAACGGCCCTTAAAGAAACTTAATTAGAAGTTTACAGGCCTGTACTAAATTAAGAAGAAACTAAGCCTATACGCCTATAAGCTTAAACTGCTAACTAAGATGAAAATACACCCAACGTTCTATGTAAGCTTATTGCAACCTTTAAAAGATAACCCTATAACTTATAAAATTCCGCCGCCACCTTCTGTAATTGTTAACAACGGTAACGGTTCTTACTTTATTAACTTAATTAATAATATGCAATGGAAAATATAATCTAAATAATTTAAACTTCTTATTAAGTGAGAAGGATATAAAACACGAACCTAGGAAACCTATGACTAAGTTAAGGCTAACACGCCTTCCCTGGTAAAAGAATTCTATAAAAACCATCCTTTGCGGCCTACTCTGGCTGGATGGATATAATATAAAGGCAAATAACTGCCACCTAATATAAAGACATGAAACATAATAGCAGGAAACTCGAATTTAAAAAGAACTTAAAAAGTATTATAACGTTTATAACACGGTCACGTGACATATAAGATGTTAAGGAACTTTAACTGCCGGTCAAAGTTATCTAATTAGTTAGATTTGCCTTGCCAAGACTACCACCTATTACTAAAATACAACCTATAATAAAATTATGAATTCTTAACTAAATTAAATTATTTTAAACCTTTGGCCAAAAGGGGGGGTACTGTAATAGGACTAGCCCAGTTATAATAGGAATGTCTTGGTAAAACACTTAATAGATAAATTCTAAAGCTTTAACTAAATTCTGCCGAATTCTGCTAGCTTAATTGACTTCTGCTAAGTTCTGCCAGATTAATTGAATTCTACTGAAAACTATTAAAGACCGCGTGCGTATATGCGCACGCATCGACCACTAAGCCCCTAAATATTTAATTATATGATTCTCTTGTTATTCCTTTCTCTTCTTTACGTAACGTCTTGTACTTTGCAAGAGCTATATACCCTTAGATTAGATAGAATTTATATTTGTTCCTTTAAATCTTCCCTAAAGCCTTTTCGCGCCCACACAATAAGAAAAGAAGGAGTTTAATATAAATTAATATTATTGCGAGGTAGATTTTTATATAGAAGATAAGGTAGAGTTATTAATAAAGAACTAAAAGACCTAAAGGCTAAGCTGTAAACTAGACCATTAAATAGCTAGCCTTTATAAGATCCCTAAAAAGGTAGGGTACTCTTTTAAGGTTAAGCTACTAGAGTTAATAAAGATCTACCCTGTCTTCTCTCTGGACTAACTATAGAAGGCCGCGGATAACCTATTACCTAAATAGTATAACGACCCCCCGCCGCCAATTTAGATTATAGAGGACAAAGAATAGGAAGTTAAGGAGATCTTAGTAGTTAAGAAGGACCGTAAGACCTTAAAATACTATGTAAGCTGGGTAGGTTATAACAAAGATCTAAAATAGTACCCCGTATCTGATTTTAAGTACTCTTCCTATAAGCTATAAGATTTCCACCTAATCTACCCAGACCTCCTAAACCACTACGCAAATTAGATAGCTAGATTAAATGCTAGGAAGAGGGGTTAAATAACTATAATAATTTAAATAGTAATCATGAACTTGGATAAAGCCTAAGGGCAGGCTTTTTTAAGAGGAGGGGGTAATATAATAGTACTAGAGTACGTTACCTCCTACATTGCCGTTTCTAGGGCAATTTGCCGCATTTCTAGGCAATCTGCCATATTCTACCATATTCTGCCAGTACTACTTTTAGAGCTAACTAATTAGGATTTTTTATACCCGGTATAGAAAATCGCCATTAGCTCGCTTGCCACTAGCGCCTTAGTAACCCCTTATATCTTATTAGTCTCTAACAGTCTTCTTCTCCTTAGCTTAGTATTCTTATATAGTAGCAATCTACAAGCTTTGGTTTAGAAGTAGTTATATAAGCCCGTCAAACTTATATGCCTATTATAGTGCCTATTAAAATATAAAAGTATATAGTCTAGTAGTTGTTAAGATATTTAGAAACATCTCTATTTTTAGCCCCTAAACTCTATATTATAATAACTATTAAGTTATATACTCTAATATTATAATATACACTAAAATATGTATATAAAAGCTTATATTTAAATTTTTAGAAAATATTATTAAGT
>Ga0307507_10005395_pt1 | contig 21092 bp, 21 predicted proteins | sample 7_EM_MG_FD_207223 | JGI IMG/M metagenome (GOLD analysis project Ga0307507, IMG submission 207223) | Populus trichocarpa ectomycorrhiza microbial communities from riparian zone in the Pacific Northwest, United States - 7_EM | ecosystem: Host-associated > Plants > Roots > Unclassified | place... | reverse complement strand
GTTCATTCCTCTCCTCTCATGGCTTCGCCGTTGCTTTCCCTACTATTCATAATATCTTGGCGCCAAGATTTCCGTAGACTTTTGGATTTGGTAAGTAGTTAGGCAGCTTGGGTTCACTATCCCTCATTGTCTCTTTCATTTTTTTTTCATTTTTTTCATCCTTTTACCACCAAACCAACTTGATAAGCTCGAATTGGTGAGCCGATTAGGTGGATGCTTTCTTTTGGTTCTCGTGGCACGTCTCGTCTCAAGAAGGCGAGACCAGGAGCCGATGATGCGAACGATGGTGTTAGGAACAGTATCGATAACGGGAGCATTATCGGTAGTGTTGGGACTAGAATTAGAAGGTCTATGAGCCTAAAGGAGCGTTTCGGCTTTAGAGCATCACCAAAAATTAAAGGGTCAGAGGGTGAGAGTGGGAGTGCAAGCGGTATAGGGAGAGCGGATTGCGGAGGACCAGGAAACGACAATAGAGATCCCACGAGCAGAGGGCTGCTTGTCAAACACTCGGAAGATTATCAGGGTAATAACAAGGCGGCGATCAAATCTGCAGGTGTTTATGGTAATACTATGTTGAAGCACTCTTGGGAAGACAACGTCAACAATGCCACGGTGAAACATCCTGAGGATGGCGACAATTTTGAGGATGCCAACGACAAGAATAAGTGCGATCAGGTTGACAAGGGGCAGGGAAGTGGGTCGGACTCTGGCAGGGTTGCGGCTGACCCTAATGGTACTGGCCGAGAAGCGAGTGTAGGGAACAAGACTACCACTATTGGTCCGAGCACAAATCAATTGACGGGCACAGCCATTGACTTTAATACTCCTCCCCATCCGCCTCAAAAAATTACGAATTCTTCCTACCAGAGATTTCCTCCTCGACCTCCGCGACCTCCAGGCCCAGGGCAACCCTTGAATGCACAAATACGGAGATTACCACTGAGAGCACCAACGCCCACAGCTGGACCTACTTTTAGGGCTCCTGCTACTAGCGGCACTTATCTCCCATCTAACCTACGCACATATTCGGCTGCTTCTACCGCTTCTTCGTCTGCAACAGTGACCCCGGCAATGTATTCTAGACGGAATTTTCCGGTTGAAAATCGACAGATGCAGTATCCTCCTCGTCGGTTCCACCACCCGCAACAACAACCTCCTCCTCCCCAGCAGAGTGCTTACCACCAGTCTCCACAGAGGCCAGGACCCATCAGGTCTGGGGGTGGCTTCCCTCATTCCAATTCGTCCTCATCGTCCGCGAAAACAGGCAACGGCTCATCTTCTCCCACAACCCAATCTCTAGAATCTACCGAGTCTCCACCCCCACCAGAGCCACGAGTTCCTAGCACTAAATCCTCTTCGGAAGAATTTATCACCCCAAGCCAGACCCCGAATTTGGAGCAAGCTCGAGCTTCTCCTGGACCACACTACCCCCGAAATCATGGCCCTCCAAATCCACAGATCTCTGTTGAATATCCCCAGCACCCGGCCTATCCATATCCCCTACAGCAACGGACAATACCCCGTCCCTTGAAATCCGCTCCGTTTTTCCACGAAGGCTTGTACTTTGCTCAGGTATCGTACAATACCACACCTGAAGAAGCGATGGTTGGCCCCAAACTATCTCGTGTTAAGTATCCTCCATTCCACCTCACCCATCTGGATTGCATGGCTCAGCACAAAGTAATGCACAAGGTTCACAACCTCCACCATAGCGTCCCTTGTATGACATGCAAGACCATGGGGCATCGCGGCACCACTGGGGCTATCGACAAAAGTGATGATCCTGCGGAGTATCGTTTTGTTTGTGGGTGGTGCGCTATCCGCATTTGTGCAGGGTGTAGGGATGACCTCCGCTTGCAGGATAATCGCTTGACGGCTTTGCTACGGGTCATCCAGGAGCGCGAGGAAAGGAGCGGGCTGGGAGACCCAAATGCACCTTCAGAGTTGAATACCCAAATACCGCTGAGGGCGCCTAAGATAGAAAATACACAACTGCCGGTAGATTTGCCTGCTTTCACCCCAGCGGCAAATGCTGAGGAGGTGTCAAATTTGTCACATATTGGACCGCCTGGCTTTTCGGGAGGCTCTACCCCAATATCTCGTCCGAGCACCGGCAGTTCTGAGTCCGGAACTGGTGGTGCTCAGAAAAAGTTGACGGAGTTTGAGGAGTATGATGGGGGGCCATGTTGGCCCCCGCCAGCGAGAGGCAGGAAGTGTCTGACCCTGGACCAGAGGGCTGATCCTACAAACATTGAAGAATATCCTCGGCAGAGGATATATTCCCACCCACCCATTGAACAATTCGGGGCAAATCCACAGAGGCGGCCACCCCAGCGCCTGCCTGACCCTTCACAATGGAATCAGCGCGGACCAACACCTCAGCCCCGTGCTCCGTTCGTCCCTCAGCGGAGGTCTCCCTCGGCGGATTCACCAGAGCCAGGACGGGAGTCGGATGGGGAGCCAGAGGTACCGGTTGAATTGGCGGATGGAAGACAGACGCACCAACAAGTACAGCTACCCCATCAGGAACCGCCATTACGTCAGTCATCGCCGCTGCTTCAAGTGCCACCCCCGCAAGAGCCCTTACCACCTCGTCAGCCTTCACCGCCCCAGCGTGAAGCCACTCCGCGCTCAGCACTAAGAGCGATTGGGCGGCAAGAGGTGCCATCGGCGCTGCCGTCTAAGTCTCCGAAACCTAAGGAATCTCCACCAATTTCCGCGCCAGCGATAAGTATGGTTGATGTTTCGAGCATGCTTAAGGTTGATGAGCCGGAGGTTGCTCAATCAAAGGTTATGAAAACTGGTCCAGAAGCTAAACCAACTGGGATTAAGAAGCCAGGGGTCCGCTGGGCGCAGGTTGAGGAACTGGAGGCTAAGTTACCCGAAACCAAGCAACAGCCCACACAAAAGTTAGATCGGCCTCGGGTCGAGGAAAAGCAAGAAAGGCGCGCCAAATCTCCGCTACCTAGCCCTGGGCCTCAGCGGGAGAGTACTCCTAGACTCGATAAATCATCCCGGTCCACTCCATCGCCTCGACCTAGGCCCACCCAAACGACAAAGATGGGAGAAAAGCGAGAAGAAGTTTCATCTATGGGCCGTAGTATACCTCAGCCGATCAAGAAACTGCCAGAGCCAGAAGTGGTGAAGCCAGAGCCGGCTCCTCAACCGATGCCTAAGCGGGTTGAGCCCGGACCGGCGACAAAGCAGGAGAAATCCGTTCAGCCACCGACTAAACAAGAAAAGGCTTCTCCGGAACTACCAAAACTAGTCAATATGATAGGCGATTTTACAATTTCGAAGCCTGTCACGCCTCCTGAAGAGAAACCGGTATACCCTACCAAACCCGAACCTAACATCGATCTTTCGTACTATAACCTCAAGCCAGCTACAACACAGGAGAGATACAAGCTACCGGATAGTATGCAGTTACCTGAAATAGATTTTGGAGGTGCATTGGATACGATGGCCATGACGGACGGCATTTTGGGAAGACCTGCGAGAGCCTACGATAAACCGCCGGCGGCACCAATAAGACTAGGGGAAGAGAAGGAAGGAAGCATTTCGGGGAGCATGAAAGATAAAAAGAAGTGGCGACTTCCAGGGTTTGGAAAAAAGAAGGTGGGGAAAAGTTAGTGTTTAATGGTTTGAAAGGTAGCGAGAAGGTTGGAAGAGAAAAACGTATTGTGGGAGCTGGACGAATGCAGAAGACGAAAATGGGAAGGCGGGGATAGGAGGAATGAGATGGAACGGGGGAGAAAGAAAAGTTTGAGTACTTGGATTGACCGCTGATGGTCTTTTTTACGCTGTTCGCTTTATCCTGCTTTGCCTTGCCTTAGCGACTTTTCTCTCCTTTGCTACTACCACTTACCTACTGACAAGGCATGATACCTAATTATTCTTTTGTAAATTTCCTTTTGCTTCCTTTATGATACTTTGATTTGCATTTTCCACGTTATGTGTTAGGTGCAAGGGCAACAAAAACACTTATACTACTCGAACATAGATCATTTCCTTTTGTCGATAGCGCTATCGGGGTTCTTTTGTTTCAGCGGGGTTCTTTCAAAATTTTCAAAATTTTCAATCTTACTTAGTCTTTGTCTCTTTTTTGTTCGGATGAGTCACGATTGGCATAACCTTCTTTTTGTGTTTTTCATTTATTGTCATTGGCGGGTTTGGTCGGACGGCGTAGGGGGAGTGGGTACATATGGGTGGATTTGGAACATGAAATACCAGTAGATCCGCAACGGAATCCTTTTATTCTTTTTGTTAGATTTTTATATGCCCTGTAATGGATGCTTTGGGCGAGGTGAAGGGATAGATAGTACTGTTTCCAAAAAGAGAAGCCGAAATTAATGTTTCTATGAGGTGGCTTGCTTGCAAATATATACTTTAGCCGTGAGGATAGGGGATACGACAAGGTTAAGAATATCTGAAGGTAACAATAGGCCATGCGTGTCCGAAATGGGTGATCAGTTTTGCTCAATTCTGGTTTTTTTAAAAGTGTCATGGACAAATCCTAGCATCATACGCTGTGATTCGGTCCAGACAGTATTTGTACCCCGCTTACCCCTCAGAATATCCCTCGCTATTGAAACTTCTATCAAACTACTCATTAGGAACATACTAATTCCGTCTCTCTACCGGAGATCTTGGATGTCCTCAGTACGAGCGGTAGCCATCACGCCTCCACCACAAGACGAGAACTCTGCTAGAAGGCTGTGAGGGAGTCGTTGCTGCCAGTCGCACAAAGTATGTGTTAACGGCAGAATTCGCCATGAGAAGCTTGGGGATGGGAACATTCATGTAGGCCGGGGGGAAACCCATAGCTAGTTCACACCTTGGGATTGCATAATAGGCTCTAAGGAGTTGTTCCCTTGAAGAAAGATCCCTGGAGAAAAAACCCCTTGAAGACAAAAGAGAATGCAAGGGGGGGGGGGGTTAGTTTTAAATTCATAATGTTTTTTTCTTTCTTTCTTTCTAGGGGGAGGAATGCTGGGAGTTTTAGGAAACGTTTGCTAAAGTTTACTGAAGGGCTTCTCTCTGGGCGGTTTCCTCCTGCCTGGGGCTGAATCCCTTTCTAATTCTTGGTACTCTCATTCTAGCACGTTTATATTATAGAATCTGATATAGTTAATACCCATTTTAACTTTTTTGGATTCTGAATGCTCATCGGACGTCAATATGTATATCCGTTAAATGGGAGAGGGAAAAAATTAGGAGTCGCAATAGCTTGACGTGTATCCTTGCCTAGTATTCTGTTATCTAGTAGTTCTTCTAGAAGATGGGATATACTGTGGTAGACGTATTGTGCTTGCAGCAAGCTACAGTGACGCCACACCACACTGCGCTATAAGAGCACTATACTTGGCGGTGTTGACGAATATCAAGCACGGCGCCTATCTTCACAGAATCTGGTAAGTTACTGCGGGAAGAGCTTCCCCGGTCTCTATCGGGATTACGAAGGAATTTGCTGCGATGATTCAGGTTTGGTACTGTATGTAAGGCGTTCGATTGGTTCATTCGTAGGGCTTGATGCACTTGTATATGTACCGATCTAGACGATTCCGCCACAGGCGCTCTAGGGTGTTCATTCATCAGAGCAAGGAATTTGTGCCACGCCGCACAATCGCGCTTAAAGCGATGTGGCATTTTTTTACTACCAATGCTGTAAGCACAGGTGGAGTGTTGTTGACAAAGCCTTGGGTGTAATTGATTGGACAGTTCTGCTGTGTCTGTGAGGTTCCACAAAAGCCCCCCGCTTTTCCTCAGCTCCCAGTGATTCTATCAACCGACCAGTTCAATCACCTATCCTTCACCAGTTTCTGAACGGCGAAGATGTCTCAATATCGCTTCTATGACAATACCAACTCCTTCAATAATACCAACTCCTTCAATAATACCAACTCCTTTAATAGAGTGTGGAACAACTGCACTGTTGCCGATGACCGATCTCAAATCTTGACCTGGTTATCGCCACTAGAGCCCAAGTTACGGCACCAGGACATTCGAAGCGGCCGGATCAAAAATGTAGGGGAATGGGTCTTGCAAACCGAGGAATTCGGAAGTTGGTACACCAGTAGTGGGGGGAGTGAGTCCGGTAACGCGGTTTTGTTTTGCTATGGAGATCCTGGAGTGGGCAAGACTTATATTAGGTATTATAACAAGGGCGAACCTTAATCAATGGAAGAGAAAGGACAAGTGCTGACAAGCTGTGATGTCAGCTCATTAGTAATAGACAATTTGTGCGATTGGGCCAGAGGCCAAGAGGTTGCCGTTGCATGTGTTTACTTTGACTTCGCAGCCGGGAAGGAGCAGTCGCCAGAGAGTATGCTGGGCGCTGTGCTCAAACAGATTGTGGGTGGGCTCGAGGAGGTACCCAAGGAGATAGCCCGGGCATATGAAGACCAGAAAAAGGTCATTGGTGGACGGGGACTGGAGCTTGCCGATATTACGAGGATGCTGCAGGCTACCACTTCCGAAAAGCCCACATTCATATGCATCGACGCTCTCGATGAATGTGTGGCGAAGTATCGAGTCAAGGTTCTTGATTCGTTTAATCAAGTTCTACAAATGTCTCCAGGCGCTCGGATGTTTGTGACAGGAAGACCGCACATCCAGGCTGAGGTCGGGAACCGTCTTTCCGGAAGAGTGAAAACTATACGCATCACTCCCAGGAGCTATGATATCATTAATTATCTTCATAGCAGATTGGACGAAGACACAATGCCAGACGCGATGGACAATAGCCTAAAGGCAGACATCCTGAAGAAAATTTCCCAAGATATTTCTGAAGTGTATGTAGAAACGACGACACTAGAGAAGCTACTACAGGTTGTCCACTGACAGGTACATCTTTAGATTCCTGCTAGTCTCTTTGAATGTCGATGCGATCCTGCAGGAAACCACAATCCGTCGCAGACGACAAAAGCTCAATGCAATCACTCACGGCTTGGGGTTGGGCGGTGTTTATGGTGAGACATTGAGTCGGATAAAGCAACAGGGTGAGGAGAAGTCGAGGCTCGGTATGGCCGCTTTGATGTGGATCTCTCACTCGGAGCGGCCTTTGAAGGTCAACGAACTCTGTCACGCCCTAGGAGTCGAAATAGGATCGCCGGATCTCGATGCCGACAATGTTCCTTCAATAGGGACACTGCTAAGCTGTTGTCAAGAACTTGTTGCTGTAGATAGGGAGGCTTCCATGGCACGACTAATTCACTTCACCCTTCAGGAGTACCTGCGAGCTCATCCTGAGCTTTTTGGTACCGCTCACTCGAGAATGGCGGAAACCTGCTTAAGTTATCTGAATTCCCATCAAGTCAAGGCTCTTTCTATCGATCCTGATTCTGATCTTCAAAGCACACCTTTTCTCGAATATTCTTCCTTATATTGGGGAATGCACGCAAAAAGAGATCTTTCAGATTGTGCAAAGCAGCTTGTACTAAAGCTATTTGACGACTATAGCAACCATATACCCACTAAGATCCTTCTGAGCGCATACAAATCGCGTTGGTTTGATATTTATTTCAATAAACTTTCTCTGTTTAGTGGTCTACACTGTGCATCCTTCTTCGGGATTGTTGAGATTATATCCAGTTTGGTAGAGGTGGAAGGTTGTGATATTAATCAAATAGACTGCACGGACAGTACACCCCTCATGTGGGCTGCGCTGAATGGGCACGAAGGAGCGGTGAAAATACTACTTGGACGAGACGACGTCAACCCCGACGAACTAGGTGCGTACAGCAAAACACCACTCGGGTGTGCTGCTCAGAACGGGCACGAGGGAGTGGTGAAAATACTACTCGGACGAGACGACGTGAACCCCGACAAACCAGATAGCTTCGACCAAACGCCACTCTCGCGTGCCGCTTCGGAAGGGCACGTGGGAATAGTGAAAATACTACTCGGACGGAGCGACGTGAACCCCGACAAACCTGGTAACGGCGGCCGAACGCCGCTCTGGTGTGCTGCTTGGGGAGGGCACGAGGGAGTGGTGAAAATACTACTCGGACGAGGTGACGTGAGCCCCGACAAACCAGATGAACATAGCGAAACACCGCTCGCGGTGCTGCTTGGGGAGGGCACGAGGGAACAGTAAAAATGCTACTCGGACGGGGTGATGTGGACCCCAACAAACCGGATAGAGGTCGCCGAACGCCGCTCTGGTGGGCTGCCGCGCATGGGCACGAGGGAGTGGTGAGAGTGCTACTTGGGCGGGGCGAGGTGAACCCCGAAAAACCGGATGCCTGCAGTGGACCACCACTCCTGTGTGCTGCTAAGAAGGGACACGAGGGAGTTGTGAAAGTTTTACTCGGACGGGACGATGTGAACCCCGAGAGACCAGGTAACTGCCTCCGAACACCGCTCTGGTGGGCTGCCGCGCATGGCTACGAGGGAGTGGTGAAAATACTGCTCGGGCGGGGCGTGGACCCCGACAAACCAGATATCTTTGGCCGGACGCCACTCGGATGTGCTGCTGAGAATGGGTACGAGGGAGTGGTGAAAATACTACTCGGACGGAGCGAGGTGAACCCCGACAAATTAGATTGGTACGGCCAAACACCACTCGGGTGTGCTGCTTCAAAAGGGCACGAGGGAGTGGTGAAAATATAGTACTACTTGGACGGGATGACGTCAACCCCGACAAATCAAACCGGGACGGCCGAACACCACTCAGCTACGCTGCTGGGAATGGGTGCGAGGGAGTAGTGAAAATACTACTTGGACGGGGCGACGTCAACCCCAACAAACCAGATAACGACGGTCGAACGCCGCTCTCGTGCGCCGCCCGCCGTGGCCATGCGGGAGTGGTAGCCTTGCTACAGCCCGCAGTGAGGAAAATCCGAAAACGCTGAAAGATCTTCTGGGGTTTTGGTTAGAGCGTTCGGTACGCTTGGGCTAATTGAGCAACTGTGCTTTGGATCATTCATTGCTACATTTTCCGATTATTTTTTTATCGCCGACTTTCCTTTCCTTCTAGAGTAAGCCCACTAGGAAACTCGGATTAATTATTTCCCTTAATCACAGGAAACCATTTGAGATGGGGACGCACAGACCCATAGCTCACCCCTTCAACTCTGTATATGGATTGTGTTCAATTATGTAGTCGAGTCTGAATTTCTCAATTTCTATTTATAGTCTAGGCCTCGGCGTTGATTGAGCACTATTTCTATTGTATTGAGATAGGGAGGCGTGCTTCGAATTTCCCTCGTGTTTGGTTTTTTTCTTGTTTTCTAGTTCTAGATCCTCTTTACACGTTTATTCATTTCTTCCCCAATTCCTTTCCTTCCTCTCCCCTCCGAAGTCCAGACACGAGGAGTTTTTTTTAGATATATTGGTAGACAACATTAATAAAGTGTAAGTAATTTCTGACACTTGTGAATAGCACCCAAAAGCTATCTAGTAAATTATGGTGACCAGTGGCAAGTGCGGAGACGGTTTAATGAAGGCTATGCTTCTATGGTACTTCTCCCTTGTTTTGAACTCGAAGATGAGGTTAGAAGGCTGTAACCACCTCTTAGTCTTGCTCATCAAGGAAAATTGGTACGGTGGTGAGTCTTTCGACAGCGAGGTTAACTTGCCTCTAAGAGCACTATCCCACCCTGACTTGTCAAGAGTAATTGAATGGCCCCAGCACTGGCGATATCAACTCCTAAGTGAGTCGAGAAGCATATTCCATCCGCTCTAATCTCCTTCGCTCACTACCATTTTCTTCTTTTCTCTATTCTCAAGCATTGCGTAGGATGTTTGGGTAAGGGGTTACGAGCTCATGCGATTCCCCTAGTCAGATGGGGAAATCCTCTCATTTCCGAAACACTAGCGCCTTAATAATCTAGCATACTAACCTACAATATAATATTTATACCGCACAGTAAATTACAGCTGTGTGTGCAATGCTGATAAAGGGTATCTCCAAACTACAGAATTGGCTTCTGAGTAATAATGCCTAGCAATGATGTCTTTCCGCCATAGTTTATGATCCCCTGAGGTGATCTGCCGATAAGGTCTACTACAGTGGTAAATTTCGTATGGGGGGAAGAGGTGATATAAAAAAACTGGGAAACGAAGAGTAAAATTGGGAAATGAAGAGTAGAAGGAGCTTAGATAAATTGGCTATGCTCCGACTGTATTTGTAACACATTTTATGCATATTCCCCACATATGAGTTGTTACTGTGCTACCACTTTGCTAAACTGTAAACTTGAATGCACTCCACGCCTTATCCCCCATTGATGATTTCTCCGGTATTTCTCTCGCGCGGAAGCGTGAGCTTGAGATGATATTATACCTCTACTTACCACAGATTCCAACTACTCAGTAGACAAAATACTCGTCTTTTCCCTTGAATAAGGAGAAAGTTTTGTTGAAAGTTTCAATGGTGTGTGTGGTCAAGGGCTCGCGATCTTGTACACTATAAAAAAAAAAGTGAAATCTCTACTGGGCACAACGGGGAACTTTGATGGATTAAGGTTCACCTACATAACCCACAGGTAGCCTTTTAGATGGTTAAGCTACAGTGATTGGCCCAGTTGAATGAATGAATGAGTGACTTTATAATGGAGCTTTAGCTACTAAGCTAGCGTGCAATGATTGTATGGTGGAAGACGCTATTAAGAAGAATCGCGTTTCGTCCACGATGTTCTTATCTGTAATGTAGTGGGTTAATTGTGGATTTAAAGATCGAACCGGAGTCTCTTTTCCTCTTTCGCCTTAGCTAAAGACTCTGGTTCCTACAGTACGTTGGGGTCTGGGGAGTTTTCGTTTTAAACTAGTCTAGATAAGGGTGTTCAGTAATCTTAGCGTACGTTACTGTGCTGCAGTATTTTATCGCATTGTGTTGCATCCTAGCCATGCAAATTCACAATTCTAACCTGATCAGTTTAGATGTGACGAGTGACTGTCGGTGATGCTGGTTAAAAATAACCGAGGGAAAGTTGGTGATAAGTGTTACCCATCCTAAGCAAGAACTGAGGGTATAGTTCCGCCTGCGCGCATAGATACTCACGGATGAATTACCATATATTTTACTAAGCCCTGTGTTAGGATACCTGCTTAAGACGAGTACTAACTTGGAGGCGATAGCCCAGACCGAAGAAGAGTTAGGCTGCTCTTGTATTTTTTCTGCATGCACCATACTAATCATATCATTGTTCGTTTTTGAGGCATAGTACATCAAGGGTGTCGTCAATACGGCAGTCACTTCCATAGTTGATTCATCAGAGCCCTATTCTGCTGTCTCGGTTAGTTGGTTAGTGATAGGAAACTGTTCACACTCAACGAGTCCTTGAACTACTGCTTATGTTAGACGCCGAACGGTACTTGGTTTTGACAAATATACGGCTCGGGAGTTGGGATGGGGTATATTTTAATAGACATTCTACCTACACAGCCTACTATGATGCCTTACTGCGCTGTTTTATACAACCACAGCACTTGGCGCGATCTTAATGAATATCGAAAAGCTAGTGCCTAGCTTCCCGGAGCTTAGTAGCCTAGTGTTATGATCCCCTGCCCGCCTGTATGAGTGGGCAGAATTCTGGAAACTTAAGACCCCTATGACCCTAGCCCATCCACCCTGAGGAGTTGTACCAATGGACGACGAGATTGCCTTCCATCCATCAAAGACACCCCTCAAGCTCTGAATTTTGTTCTGAAGGCCCATGTGGGAAGATAGAAAGACTTCCAACCCTGGAAGATTGATCGCGAGGCAATAGGATATAATATTAGAGACCTTTTAGGTCAGAGGAACTAGAGCGAAGGGTTACATCTAGATCTATGACTCGGAGAGGTTGCATTCCTAAACTTTCTGTATTTCTGTATTGTAATTAGTAAGAGCTGTTGAGTGATAATTGATGAGGCGGAAGTCTTTGCTTGTGTGGGAAGGGGGAGTTGCTTCGGGCCTTTTAAACTTCCCTCTCGATTACACTAAAGAGCCTACTTTTTGAGTGCTATGAGGGGAGTTCGATTTGCCTATTTTCGACTATCCTTTAATGTTCTCTTAAGATTAATAGTACTTTAGTTCAGCCGTACGGTACATAAAGTAATACTCGAAGCATCTCAGGACGTAGAGCAATTACTCCGACAGACTAAAATTTACACACTCACTGAGTCAGTGCGCCACTGCAGCCAGTGCAGCTGTCACATTAATTGGATCCCAAAGTAGTGTGAAATCAGGAAGACCAACCCCACACCCCAAAATTGCAAAACTCTATACATTGACACCAAGGCATAGATCTCAGCCCCGCCCAGCCCCCGGCCTTCCCGAATCATGACTTTCAGGGGCCGCAATCGCTAAACTGTAATCTCAAGCAACTCTGCAGATTACACTTAAGCACAGTCGGGGGGTGCGATCGCTCCCACACATAAACAGTGGAATATCTATATTATCTACCCAATAATACTTTAGCAAGTTGCTATTATAATGAGTGCACGGGCTGCAGCGCCCGTCCCGGCACTGGAATGAAGTGGGCAAGGGCTTGACCTTAGTAGGGGAATGTAGAAGAGGGGACAGTGGGCAAACTGCTATTACCGGTAGCATATTTACATAATAATCTCCAGTAAAAATGTGATGTTGATATCCAACGCCCTTAACTCTTGTCCGGCGTAGAGAGATAGGGGGTGCTCGGGGGGGTTTTTTTTTTGTCCCACTGAAGCTCATATTGCGGGCTGATCCTAGAGAGTTCACATGAAGATCCATCACGCACATTTCCTTGAGGGACTGAGGGGATACATCGCGGTAGCATCGGACAATTATTTCCCATTAGCTAAGTGTTCATAATATTTTCACCTTTCTCGGTCTGATACTCCGTACTCGGATGACTAAAACATCAAATAGGCCGGGTATGAGAGGTTTGAAGTGCTTATGAAGGGAATCGTGTATATTGAAGGGTTCAATATGGCGCTCGGGTGTCTGTATGTGTCCAGGAAGGATTTCCCCTAAGCTCATTAAAAGCTCTATCCACAGACAATGAGTCGATCGTGCTGTACGACAGTCTCCTGTCTCACAAGATATGCAGGCAGCATCCCGGCAGTACTTGTACCGCAGGCAGCCAGGGTCTTAAATTCCCCGGACTTGCCAAGCATGACTAAACTCTCATTGTAGATTAAGTCAAGATCTCCATACCAACAAAACTAAAACTAACAGGCAATCCCACAGTGCATTTATCCCCCCCCTTTTTTTTTCTTCAGCGCACCATGCCGTACCCCTGAGCCCTTCTTGTGTTACGTCCAGAAAGATCTTGCTTACTCAAGTATAAGCATACCCGTAACGAGATCTACGAAGTATCTTTCCTCAATTGCTAATAAATTACTAAAGTTTCAAACTGAGACCTTACCCCACAGATTTCTCGAACGCCGCGAGAGGCCAAGGGGTACCCGTACCTCGCGCGTTTTCTAGCTGAAGAAATACCGGCATGGACGTGAAAGGAAATCATATGATTCGGCTTATCCCAATTAGCACTCCACCTTCAAAGTATCTGAACGTGACCGCTCGCTCTAATGTAAATTCAAAAAAATAAAAAATAGTTACACTAAATTCTCTTCCGGTAGACACCACAAATTCCTATTTCCCCAAATCTTAACCAAAACGGTCTATTCTTAATGATAAGGTCAGCTACAATTTGAATATTTCCCGTGAAAGATGGCGGTCCCGCTAGGCCAGCTTGTAAAGCACCTCTCAAGCTCGGATATCTTACTACAGGGTTAAAGTAAAAGATCCCCTTAAAAAGTCGATATATTTTTTCCTTTCAAGATCACTACGAGTATGCACAGGCAGATATATCTTTTCCATGTAAAGCTGTAGCCCGGATAGTTAAAATAATTATTGCTCCAAACCCTGTTGATCTACCAAGCTTCCCCTGCTATCTCACACGGTTCGCTAAGCCCTCTATCCATCCCCCGAGTGACATTTGATGATTCTCCCCAGCAACCCCCATCAAACACATATTCTCACGCGACAAAAGTGACATATAACCCTGTAAATCCGGTGGCGTATCGGGGGGCTTATAGTCTGTTATGATATCGCACAATATAACGAATAGAGTGGTCAGCGGTAATTTACCAGTAAGTGACAAAACGCTCACCGGTCCGTGACCCGCGCCACGGTCTGGTTGCGAATTTTCTCTCCTTGCTTTTTCTTTTAGCGTCACGAGAGCGCGACCGCCGGTCGTGCGGGTGAGAAGGGGGCGCTCTACTGGTATTTTCTGTTACTTAATAGGAGGGAAGTCAAAAAAAAAAAAAAAAGGTTGGTGGACTTGGGAATGACTTGTTGGTGTAAAAAGCATAAGTTGTATGTATTACGCGTATCTAGGAGGAGGAAGGTAAGGGGTGGTGTTTTGTGGTATTAGTGTTGCATAGTAAAACTAACTTTAAGAGAGGTATAATAGAGTACAGTAAGTCAATTAGCGCTTGGAAGGGGCTTTGATGGCGTGTGTGCGGGCCGGGTGGCCCTCTCGGTTATGTTTGGTCCTCGGACTATTTCGTGGGGTTTTGATACACTTTGCCGCACCGGGGATTTTTGTCGAGCGCCGTGCATATGGTACAAGTAGCGCCGTGCCCCCTATTTTGTATACTCCGGGGCTCGTGCTGCCTCACCTTATGCCGCTGTCGGGGACGGGATTGTACTCGTACAGCTGTCGACATGCGATGTCCTGCGCTCGTGTATGTACTGTACCATGCTGCAGAGAGTGACATGCGTATTGCACAGTTGAGATCTATCCAACATGTGCTCAAGTAGTAATCTCCGCCTTGTAGAGGACAGCACTTTACTACCTACAGTAGGTACAATCAATTCCCTGAAAACAAGAACAAGTCGGATGATTCACCCTCTGGGACTGGGGCCCCTTAAGTATGAATATTCCCAGAGCATACCATCCAATTTAATCCTCGACGAATCGCCACGGTAGCCTTATCATGCTCTCCTCACCTGGCAACTAGCGTCCCCTTACTTTACACCATTTACCTTCCGTGGTTCTTGGGTTGTTGCACGGGGTAAAGCAGCTCCCGTTCTGGCCCTACGCAGATGTGCCGATTTCAGCAACTGAGCATACCGGTATGTCAGGGGGGGGGTTGAGCCAGAGGCGATCAAACACCTACCGAGTGATGTTTTATGCAAAACTCACATGTGAAAGCACTAGTAGAAGGCTAACCCGGGGAATCACACTCCCCGGTTTTAGAACTATTTTTTTTTTTGTAAGACTTAGTTTAAGTGGGAATGGGGTGGAGCTTTTCGATCCCAAGTCTCTCCGGAACTCTCCCCTTCTTCGCCTGGCTCCAATAGACATGTTACGATGAGAATTCATACGCTATTTTAGCAAGTGCGCCCACCCTAAATCTTCGCTACCGATATCACGAGCAACCCAATTTCCTACAACCGGTAAGCCACGACTCCCCTTTAGTTTCAGCAATCCCAAAGCTAGATATAGTAGAGTAAGCTTAAGGGCAAGGAACTTTAGGAAACTAATAGCTGGGGTTGGCATTTCCAACTCCAGTCACAACAGAATTCTTAGGAAGACGAAGCGCCTATTTCTCGTACTCGAGTACAATATGGAGATCTTCACATGCCCGGGGCCCGCTGAGCTGCACTGTTGATCTTGCCCAGCGACAAAGACAGAGCAACAATGATAACACAAACGCCACCAAGACAATCCCTCCCGTGAAACCTCGTAGCTAGCGAACAGGCCCGAGCTAGCACCTCCCGGGACCCCCGGCAGTAAGAAAACTAAGCTTTTAAGGATTTCTAATAAAGTGGAGACAATTGGCCCATCATCACCACATCATCACCATCAATTTCAAGGATTCGGTCAGTTGTAAACTGTCCTAGCCCAGGCCAGTTCACCACCAGCGAGATTTCACGGCATCTCATCTCAATTGCCCCAGTTCAAATCCGAATTGCTCTTCCCGGCTGAGTCCCACCATTAGTGATGAGCGTAGCTAAGGTTTTGGCAACAGCCGTGTCCGCGTTCCCTTCCTGGGGAACTGGAAAGTTAACCGCTCACGTTAATATCACGGGTGAGAGCCCAACCCTGTTTAGGGCCAAAACCAGCCCGACAAGAAGCTCGGTAGAAGTCATCGGCATTGCCGCTCTTCGGTCTGGACCTCGACCACCTTATGTATCCCAGCTGACAAACGGAAGTGTGGATTGTCACCGACCGACCCTCAGTAGGATTACAACATTACCAAAGCTCAATTACACCTACTCTTAAGAAGATAACGATTTCAACCAAGAGGAAGCTTTCACAAAGACCGTTCTCCATTGATTCGTCGGAGGTGGTAGAGAGGAGAGGGAATTTTTTTTCTTTCTTTTCTTAACGAAGCACGAATTCTGACTTTTAGTATTATAGTAAGGAATCGGGGGTTCACCTACGTGTTCGCGGACAACCCACCCATTTCGTGTTCGCAGGCAGCTGCACCCGTTAACTCAAGGGTGGTTGGCCTCTCTCGGTTACGGTCACTGACTAACTAACTAACTTGCTCACTCAGCGCAAGCCACACGTAAACCCTCCAAATCAATATTCGCTCACTCTCAAGCCCTTCACAGCATCACAAAATGCAACATCTAACCCCGCGATATCTACCGCAAACATCTCCACTCCTACGAAACGGCCACCTACCGTACCCATCCCATCCCTACAATTCTAATACCAACCAACCACCAGCCAGCCAGCCAGCCAGCCAGCCAAAAAAAAACCCCCACTACACAGCCACCGAGTGACCCCTCATGATAATACCCCCACGCTAACCAATACTTCCATCCATCCTTCCATCATCCATCTACTAGTACTCCATCCATCCATCCATCACTAACCCACCCACCATCACACCACCGCCAAGCCCAATCAATCCTCCTCCACTCGCACCTCCCTCCAGCGCAAACCATCCATCCCACAACAAACTTTACACACACACCCCTTCCTTCCCAAATAGCTTAAGTCCCCCATCATTGCCATCAATTTGCTCTCCCACATTTCCTATTTTTCCTTTTTTCTTTTCTTTTTTCCATCTTCCAACCCACCCACCCATCTCTCCCCACCCCACATTCAAGCAAACGGGCAAACCAGCAAACAAGCAAACAAGCTTACCTTTTTCTTTTCAAAATCCATCTCTTGGAGGAGGAAGAGGAGGAGGTGGTGGTGGAGGGTGGGGGAGGAGGCGAGGCTCTATTTTAAACTACCGGTATGCCATGCCCTTAACTTTGTTTCTTGCGGAGCTAGGCTAGGCTTCAGCTAGGCTTGGCTACTGGTAGGCTAGGCTAGCTAAACCAGGCCAGGCTAGACTATGATATAATAGATCTTATCAAAGTCATGGCGTTTTTTTTGTGGCACTGGTGGACTGTGCTGCGCTGTCCTCGTAGGTTCGTAACCGGTACTTGAAAGTTAGATATGATGGGTTAATTTACGGCAGTCAGTTTTGGTCGGGCGAGATTGCCGTGGCTTGGTTGGATGGATGGATGGTTGGCGGTCGGCTCGGTCTTTTCTAGCCTGGTCTGGTCGCGCCTTTGTTTGAATATTCAAGGGAAGGGAAGGCAAGGGAAGGCTCCGGGGATATGACCGCACAGTACCTCAGTTTGCACTGTGCGGTACTGGACTGGACTGCACCCTGCCCTAGCCTGCCCTGCCTAGTCAGCCAACGAGAGAGCGGTGAGCTGCTATGACACAATACTTGTAAGGAGCTAAGGTAGGTAAACTAACTAGCTAACCAAATAGCTCTAAAACCGTTTTTTTTTTCTTTCTTTCTTCCCCCTTCCTTTTTCGTACCTTGGTTCTAGAGGAAGCGCTAGGAAAGGGGAGGGGGAAGAAGAAGGAGAAGGAGAAGAAGCTAAATTATATCAAACAGTGGACTGCTAATCCATCTGTTCATAACACTACAGTTTACCTTCTACTCCACTCTGCTCTACCCCTACCCCTACTCGCGCCTACCATTGTCACAGCAGTCTAGTATGCCAACCACCGGCAATCATGATACAATAAGTTATCTGAATGTAAAAGAACTCACGAAGGAACACCGCAAAGGAAATCCTTCCTTCCTTCCCTCCTTCCTCACCCACCCACTCACTCACTAACTCGACCACTCGCAATATTAGCAGAGATCATGATACAGCAAATGAAAAAGGAAATGATAGAATGCTATTATATTACAATCACGTGTTATCGCATCATTCATTCTACTGTGCGATATGATCCCTTACCGGTATCATAGCCTACATTACATCCCTCAACTCAATTTCTTGAACACGCTCCACAATGCGCACCCTGCAAGCGCGATATCATAAATGAGCGAAGAAAAGGATAAAGTGAAGGCAGAAGGCAAAAAAAAAAAAAAAAGTCAGCATCATCGTGCATTTTTAGTTTTCCCAAAAGTAGTCACCCGTTTAGTTGTCTCAAGGATGGAGGGGGTTTTCTCTCTTTTTTTTCATTTTTTTTTTTCCTTCACTTTTTCACTTTTCACTTTTCTTCTTTTCTTTTTTTTAACCTCTTTCTCTCCGCTTGCCATTCCCTTCCATTCCAGTGCTAACCATATTGGCATACGCGGCGTGAACATCATCATCATCATCATAAGGCTTAAATCTAAATAGAGAGTGGGAAGGGAAAGGTGGCAGGGAGAGAAAATTTTTAGCGCTTTTTTTTCTTCTCATTTGAAAAAAGATATCCAAAATCTGCGTTTGATGAATGGGCTAGGCACTTTTGCTACATGGTATATCGGTATGCGCATCCACATACCTCAAACAAACAAACTCCTATGAACCATTACACAAGATAGGAAAAGCAAAATAGCAAGACACAAGGACAGGGTATGGAAGAAGAAAAAGAAAAAAAAGGAAAAGGAAACTAACTTTACAATCGCTTCCTCATAGCTGTTATCATACTTCGTGTGTGTAGCGACCTTAGACAACGGTAATCAACGTCTTTTTAGCTGTTTGAAAAACATCCGCCGAAGAGAACATACAAAAGTGTAAAAAAAAATGGCAAAAAAACGAGGTAAAAAACAAAACAAGATATGATGTTGCAAACGCCAAAATGCGAAGAAGGAAGAAAATAAAAACTCCCCCAGCCTCACAAAAAGGAAAAAGAAGAAACCTCAAAACTTTTAGTTTTCACTCTTATCGGACAACAATTCTGAGGGGCTTGAATTTCCCTCCAACAGCTCTGCATTCTCCACAGCTTCCCCTCCTTCCGGAGTTGAAAGCACATTCATCGCAGAAGCCGGACATACATTCTGTACACGCAAAAGCTTCGTGGATTGGTGTGAGGTTATCACAAGTAGCGCATATAAGCTTGCGGGGACTCAACATGGGGAATTCGGAAGCTGAGGTGGATGGCGGTGAAGCAGTGGGTGCTAGTGAAGGGTGAGACGACGATGCAGTCGCAGGAGGGGATAGTGGTGTTTGCTGTTATAAATGTCAGAAAACGCTTAAGCTAAATCAACACAACCAGGAAACCCACCGGAGCATGGCTGTATTCGTGATGGTGGGATAGATGGTGGAAAGGCTTCGGGTCAATTGCTACAGCACGGGTGGTTGCAGCTTCGATGAGCTCATCCCAACGAGAAGCATTAGAGGACTGGGTACTTGAATTGTCGGCGATGGTGCCGGACTCTGGATTACTGGCAGCATAGGATTGACGCTTTCGCTTCAAGGAGGTTGAGTGCTTGCCGGTTCGAAGGGGAGGAAGCTGGGATTGTAAATGGTTGCGGTGGTGATTGTGGTGGAGCAATTGATGGCGGTGGGGGTTGTGACGGCCATCTTCGCTGTCATCCTCCGTATCCTAATGACGGAATATTAGCTATCAAGTCCTGAGTGCTAGCGTGGTTAAAATAGATTATTATTAATTCACAATGTCATAGCGCACCAAAGCTATTGCACCGTGCATGAAGTTTACATGTGGAATTGTGAGACCTAGCTTGCAGTCGCAAGCAATACGAGGCCGGCCAATGAGAAGCATTTAAACTGCTATCTCGCTGGAGAAGCAAAAGCGCTCCGTCATTGGTCTACACCCCACGCCTCTGGATAGAAGCAGCACTAGCTCTCGGGAATTGAAGAATGAAAAAAAGGCACTCACAATATCGCTGCGTCTCGAAGGCATCTCCTCTTCAAGCTCATCCTCTTCCTTAAAATCTTGATCTCCTTCATCGTCGTGCTCTTCGTAATCGGATATTACGACCGGGAACTTTGATTGGAAAGCGACCGGATTTGTAGACAGGGATATTGAAGGAAGGGTTTCTGATTCGTTTGCTGATGATGGAGGCGACATCCCATCAACATACTGCTCATCTTCATGCTTGAGAGCTGCAATAGGATTAGTGGGATAATTCAACAGTCAAATTCCGAAAGGAACCAGGGCATCTCGCTACGAAGATATGTAGATGCAGAGAAGGGCCTTCGAAGGGCCTAGTTCTGACTAACCTTTTCCAGTTTTTCTAAATACTTCCATAGCAGATGTAGCAGGCATATGCTGAGGCTTTCTCATATGAAATTGAGCGTTCATAGCACCCGCCGCTAGACCTCTGGATGGTAAATTGACCATCTTTGCAAAAGTTTCAGGGCTTGCTGGAAGCTTCGGAATCCAGTTATCTGGATGTGCCCGCCGAATATGCTCACAAATGGACCGGTAAGCAAAGTTCTGAGAGAAAAAAACGGGTCAACATAAACATCGCCTGCGTAAATACTCTTCCAGAGTTTGGGATGACTTACACCAACGCATTTCTTCCTGCATATTGAGCCATCGGCATTGAACAATGGGCACACGACCTCCCCGTGTCCACCATTGCCGACAATTCCGCTTCCAGCGTACATTTTCTTCGCGACCGTGGCCGGATTCTTTGAGTTCAATGGGGATTTAGCCGCAGCTGGCATGTCGTCGATTCACTTGAGTAAGAACTTTGTCGTTACTGCTGAAGAGACGGGACGGCGATCGAGTGATGGAGAAGACACGATGCAATGAGAGAGGGTTCGGACGGTGTCTTGACTCTTGGGTTGCCAGTGGTTGGGGGAAGCGGAGAAAGTGCAAGACAGGATAAAAGAGCACAGAAACAGAACCCCGGGGGGGGGGGGGGGGGGGGTTAAGGAACAAGTTAAAAAAAAATTAAAAAATAGTTAA
>Ga0307507_10005394_pt1 | contig 21092 bp, 2 predicted proteins | sample 7_EM_MG_FD_207223 | JGI IMG/M metagenome (GOLD analysis project Ga0307507, IMG submission 207223) | Populus trichocarpa ectomycorrhiza microbial communities from riparian zone in the Pacific Northwest, United States - 7_EM | ecosystem: Host-associated > Plants > Roots > Unclassified | place... | reverse complement strand
GGTTAGGTTAAAAGGAAGTAAGAACATAACACTCTACAGACCCTAATTTTAACCAGCCAATTAGGATTTTCCATACCTAGTATAGAAAATCGCTATTAGCTCGCTTACTACTAGCGCCTTAGCGGCCCTAACACGACGCCCACCTAAGCAAGAAGCACCACGTGCTAAAAGGCAAACTTTAGGACAGCGAGACTTATATTATAATGGCAATAGTAAGTAAGGAGGATTGGTATTTATTCCGCTAGCCAAGCGATATATATATATAGACGACAACCACAAAAGAAGAGTTGCCAGTATCGGGAATGAGGCAAGTGGTCGTCACATGTTATCACATGCCGCCGCGGCACTAGCGTGGGGAGGAGCCTTACGCTCCTCGCCCTCCCTCATTCCAATGAATAAGCTTTATTAACCAACATCACTGTAACCTACTCGAGTAGTCGTTATTGGTGAGTCACCCTATGTAACCAATAATAACTAAAAAACACTAAATCTATTATTGCGTCTACTCTATATATATGCACTTGAAATATAAGTTAGCCTAATAGTATACCTAAAAAGGCGGATAGCTCTTATATATATAAGGTAACCATTAATCAAACCTAGCCTCTAAGCCTTACGCCTAACTTATAAGAAGAATTGGAGGTTAAGCGGGACTTGTTATATACTAATATATTTAAAGGGATAGTTTTTATTCCTAGGATACTTACCTCTAGTATAAATTTTCTCTTCTAATTTAACTGCTTAGGAGTAAGGTAGTAGCTTATTTTTATATAACTTTTCCTACTTAATAGTAGCTATCTAACTATGTCTTTAACTGGTATCGATTAGTGTTTCCTAGACGTTACAAAGTTTTATACACCAGATTTAGTTATGACTTAGTATTACTTAGATATTTACTTACAGATTTTAATCCTTATTTATAATTGCTGGCTTATTTAATCTTTAATTAAGGGATAACAACTACATTAAAGCTTGGGTTTGGATTCGAATATACTTAGCTAAAAGAGGTAGTAATTACCACATTAACCATAAGTGGCGGCTCTAATTTTCAGCATATCCATAATTTGGTGGTCGCGGTGCGAAGGCGTCTATAGTTTAGCAGTCATAGTGCGGAGGCGTCCATAATTTAGTAGTCGCAGTGCGCTACGTCTAGGATTTAGTCACCGCGTAAAACACCTCCCCCCTCCCCCCTACCCCCTAAAGTCAGCCCGTCCCGCCTGCCCCAACACATCTACAGTCTTATACTAACTTCGTTTACCTTAGGAGATGGTATTTAACCCCCTAGAAAAGTATTTCCAATATTACATTAGTTCTTCTATAAGTTGCAATAGGATATCTAAGGCCACTTTCCTATAAGTTCTGGTATCGCTAGCGTGGATATAAGGGCGGCAGGTTAGCTAGGCTAAAGATATAATTACCTTCTCCCTTTACCGCTCTTAGTTGTTTCGGTTGCAATAATATACAATTATTAGTTTACCTACGCTACATATTCCTATACACAGTTCTTTTATTGCTTTATACTATTCTGTATTATACTTTATTAGTACTATAAGCTAAGTCACTTCTAGAAGTATCTTTTGCTTTAGGTGCTCCTCCTTTTCGTTTTTCCTAAGCTCATTATTAGGGTTCTTATTTAGCGGTATAAGAAGCTTTAGAAAGTCTACCTATCCTAAGACCTATTATAGCCAATAACTTAGTTGCTGGAGTCTCTATTATTACTTGCATTAGTTATCCAGGTTTATAAGGCTATTATATTAAAGGAATCTACTAATAGGGAACTAGGTTATAAGTCTATAGAACTTCTATAAGTAATATTACTAAAACCCCCACCTAGTACGCCAGGTGCTTATTATCGCTATTTTATTCCCTTCCCTACTCTAGCCTTCTGGTATAGTGCTATTATTCTTAACATTAAGCCAATTTTTAGTACGCGTCTTAACAGCTTTGGGATACATCTTAGTATAGGTTCTATTTGCTACAGCTTAGCTCGTTATAGAGTTGGAGTGGCGTATACATTACTATAATGTATCTTCTTGGGTTATAGTAAAACAAATCTAGTTAGATAAAGCATCGTAGATAATTATACTCAGCGCAACTATTAGCTTTTTTCTAGCTATAGTAAGTATAATTCTCCTTGCCTTGCCTTAGACGGATTATTACCTTTTAGTAAGTAAATTATCTAATCTCTAAAGAAATCCGCTAATATAAGGTAGTAGGTGTGCGTTGTAACGTTTACAGTAATATCTTTATTGGAATATACAGGTTTTTGGAATTATAAATTACAGGAAAGTAATAGGATTAGAGATAGAAACTCTTATATCTAAAGCCATTTAAGTATCCGCTTCTTTGCGCTAGTACTTAGGCTAGGGTAGTATCCGTTGTGGCGTTTATAGCGATTAGTTAAGAGCATTTTATATTAAAACTATACTTATCCCCTAACTAGTCAATTCACATCTAATGGTTATTAATAAGAACTAACTAATTAATTAAGCTGAAATTTAACGCTTATACTAAGGAATATAAAGCTTTTAATTTTATAGTAATTTAATATATACGCTTAATTTTAGGAGTTAAGTTGCTTAATATAAGGTAGCTAGTACTTATCCTTCCTAAAGAACCATATTTTATAATATAGTAGGTAATTAATTAATGGAATCTATATAGGTATGCGTTATTTTGAAACTAGTGTTTATACATAAACTACTTACTTATTAGGCGCTGACGAGTTAATAGATAAATCACAGTTATAAAGTTTGGGTAATAAGACCTTAAAATCTAATATAAACTACGTTCTATAAAATTACAAACCCTATAATATTTGCCACTGTAATCCAGAAACCAAGACTATAGAAGTATAGTAGATAGAAGCTAAAAGTTATTCTATTTAACTTCACCCTTATATCCTTTTAACTCTAAATACTACTAATCGCCAAGAGTATATCCTCTATTAAAATAATTAAGGATATGCTTAGCACGCTTATACCAAGCCTTATTATATACTATCTCTAATTTCTATAGTTGCGCGTAGAAGCTATACTAATATTAGAATTGGCTATTCTGGCCTATATAAGATAACTTAATATCCTTAAAAGGAACGGTACCCTTATATATTTAAAGATGCTGCTTAAAGAATTGCGTATTATAGCTTAGGTCCAGATATCATTAGCTAGTTGCTATTTTTTATAGGCATACCCATATAGCTATCTAGAAGTGCTAAGAATTGTTATAACGGAACCAATCGTTCCTATATATGCTTTTATATGGACACCTTGGATATACGCACGTGTATTCTTAGGTCTGTTTTATAAAATAATTAGTATATTGCCTTTGCTTAGGAGTAGAGCATAAATAAACAATTAGTTAATTAGAAGGTTCCTCTATAATCTTTATACCTAAATTTTAAACCATAGTTGTAGACACTACTTCTAGCTTCTCTATTAAGATAAGGTGGACTAGGTGAATAGAAATATTAATTTATTTAGATTTAGGATAGAATGCGACCATAAGTAATATAGTAGGAGGCTACTTTATCTAAAGCTTTAAATTAGGTAAGAAGCTAGTATAAATATATCTATAGCAGGTTTCTAACAATCCTAAGCGTACGTGTTATCCTTAGTAAGGATAACCGCTTACATATCTTAGCGTGGTTTAGAAGGATTGGTAATTAATATATTAAAGACTACGGCCTGTATACATGCTAAAAGGATGCCTTATATAATAAGAGGCGTTATTAATACGGCATAGGGGCTTCTTATTAGAGAAAATAAGATTTTTAAGGGATTAATAGGCTTAAGAAGCGGCTTAGGGAATAAAAATACCTAATAGTTAAGATCGCCAAGTAGATTTGCTGGTTTCTATAGTATTGGTCTTAACACTAGGTATAGACTAATACCAATATAAATATTTTCTATCTGGCTCCTTGCCTCCCTATTAACCCTTTAAAAGCCTAATCTCTTTAACAAAGTCCGGTATGAATAAGCCTCCTTAAGTAAAAAGACTTAGAAGCGGGGGCGCTGCTAGCGTTAATATATAAGCTACTTAGAATACTAAAACAACTTTTCTAAGCAATATCCCTCTATTAGTCCCACTCTTACGCCTTATAGGGTCTATAATATATGGGTTACTCGTTCTGTATCTCTTATAGGGTTATATGGCTTAGTCAATACCTAAGGTCAATTAGTTAATTTACTTACTTTCTCTTTAAACGCTATATTTAATAAAGCTAAACATAAATTAGTATAAGTGTCCTAGCCGTAATATAATAAAACTAACAATGGGCTTTTTTAACGGCTTATACTATACGCTAATTAAGGACTTTAGTGGCTACCTTAGGTATATTCTTGGCTATTAGTAGGTTATTTAAACGCTCTAAAAGCTCCTTCTGTTTATTTATAGGAATCTTAAACTAAGCAAAGCATATTAGATGTAATAAGCAAAGTTATTTAGCTTCCTCCTATATAAGTATCTACTAATCTTTGTTATTAAAAGTTAAGGCTGTGCTTATATCCCTACTTACTAAAAACCGCTTCTATTAAGTTTTAGAATGTCCGGCAATAGCCTATATATTACTAGCTTTAGACCTAGCGGTAAGACTCATTATATATGGTGGCATTAAAATAAAAAGTTTAGTGTCGCTAGGCAAGTGCTAAGGCGGGGCTATTAACCCCGTCAACTCCGTCAACCCTATTAATTATATTAACTACGTTAACCTAATCAACCGCTAGCAATACAAAACTGGCTAACGCCACTAGTCTCCACTTCCGCCTTCTATATAATAATACTATTTGGTGCCTCTCTAAGTACCCTAACCCTATATTTACCTCCGGTTGGTTTACTAGTTCTCTTTACGTTCTAAGGGGCTTATTCTAGCTTTGCATCTTACTCCTTATTATAAGCCTATAACAATTACCCTGCTTTATTATAAGACTTACCGTATTCCATTAAATTTAGTCAGCCACGTTAACTTATTAATATTATGGACCTTTAATAGTAGTTATTTATATCTAGCTTAGAGTTGAGATTTTGGTATATAATTAAAATTAGTCCTCCAGTCTCTAAATAAATCAGCTTGCACCATAGTGTAAATTTACGTACATGCGCCTAAAATTTTTAAAATTGCAGCGCTTATACATTAAGGAGGAGCTGTGCTAGTGGTGTTATTAAATTTATCAGCCGCCTAGTGCTTTATTAAATAGATGCGTTTTACTAAATATTCTTCTAATTACTGCTAACGCTCCTGCTACACCTCTTATAGCTTTAATATAAGATGCACTTTAATTAATCACTCTAGCAATGCAATCTATTATTATTATTTTTAATATTAATAAAACCTATTAATTTAGATAATGAAGCTTACTTTATAGATATTCCTAATAAGTTAAGGAGAGTAACCAGTCTAGAGTTTAGTAAGGGTCTTACTAATAATAGTCAATCCAGAGCTACTAGCATTAATTACCCACTTAATAACAATCAATTTAGCTCTCTAGAGACTATATAAACTATTAGTTTACATCATTAGCCTTTCCCTAGTAAGGCTCCACTAACGCTTTATAAAGTATAACTTGACCAGCCCTTATACAAACAACAAGCCCTTAGTATCTACATATAAGTCTTAATCAATTAAGCAACAATTTAAGTTAATAAACACAACTTTTAAGGATAGTAATAGTTGGGATAGTATTTTGTCTAAGCTTAATAGACCAATATCAGGTTATAAGCAGAAATATTACAGCCTTTTTATTAATACTAGAGCAAGTAATAAATAGACAAATAAAGAGAAAGCTATTATATACTATTTAAGGCAGGACAGTTTTCTATTCATAAATATTGCTAGATAGGTACCGCATTTACTAGCTTAAATTTCGGAGATATACCTAGCCATATATATCTTATGCCTTATCCTACTAAGGCTATATATTACTTACATTTGCTAGGTTAAGTAATATATAGAACTACTTACAACACTATAACCTAGATATAGAGTTTTGGTGTATATCGCTAGTTAGTTTCTTTTCTTAAATATAACTTCTAACAGCTTTACTAACATTTTTTAAAGATTGTTATTATAAATAAAGCCTTATAGGAGCCAAAGCCTAAAACCAATATATAGACACCTAATAAAGAAAAAATCCTTATAGAGCTAGCTCCCTAGGTATCACTTACAGTTTTATTATAGGATAATATTGTAAAAGCCCTATTAGGGAGAACAGTAGGTGCATATCAGCGCTATTATAGCATTATTCTTCGCGCCAAAGAGCCGGTATAGACAATTAAGGAAGAGAATCTCCTTATAGATTTGCGTAATAAGAAATTTATATTATAGAAAGACATTAAGAGATATTTTCCAAGCAGGCACCATTAATTAATTAAGGAATTCTATAAAAAGAGCGAGCTAGGTAGTTGGGCGTAGCGTCCTTTAAATATATAGTTAGGATCTTAATAGATTTAGTAGCTATAGCTTTAGTTCTATAAGCTAGGAGGTTATAGGAGCTAGGGGCTTATAGAAGCTAGGGGATCCTACAAGCTAGGTAATTATATAAGTAGAGTAGTCTAACCTAGCGCCTCTAATTAATGCCTAGCGTGTAAATAGGATATTAATAGGTTTAATAACTTCGGCTTTAATTATATAAGCTAGATGCTTATAGGAGCTAGCTAATCCTACAAGCTAGGTAACCATGCGAGTATAGTACTTATAGAAGCTAGGCAATCCTACAAGCTAGGCGATTATACGAGCTAAGCAATTATGCGAACTGGGTAATTATGCGAGCTAGATATTTATAGGAGCTAGCCAATCCTACGAGCTAGGTAACCATATAAGCATAGTACTTGTGGGAGCTAGGCAATCCTGTAAGCTAGGTAATCATACAAGCTAGATACTTGTGGGAGCTAGCTGATTCTATAAGCTAGGTAACCATATAAGCATAATGCTCGTAAAAGCTGGGCAATCCTACGAGCTAGGCAATTATGCAAGCTAAGCGATCGTGCGAACTGGGTGATCGTATAAGCTGGATACTTGTAGGAGCTGGGCAATCCTACGAGCTAGGTAACTATGTGAGCATAATACTCGTGGGAGCTGGGCAATCCTATAAGCTAGGTAATTATACAAGCTAAATGCTTATGGGAGCTAGCCGGTTCTATAAGCTAGGTAATTATGCGAGCTAGGTAACCATATAAGTATAGTACTTATAGGAGCTAAGCAATCCTGCGAGCTAGGTAATTATATAAGCTGGGCAATTATGTAAGTAAAGTAATTATATAAGTAGAGTAATTATATGAGCAGGGTAATCTAACCTAGCGCCCTCTATTAATGCCTAGCATGTAAATAGGAAGCAAATATTAGGAAAATACTAGAACTATAAAAAAAAGAAATATATAAGTCCTAGATCTAGAAATATTAAAGAAGTTCCTATATAAAGACCCCTTATACATACTTAGAGAAGTTCCTATGTAAACAGCCCTATAAGTGTAGCTATAAGTCTAAGCCCTCTTATGTAACCTAACTACCCCTCTTTACTATACTAGAATAGATAAACAACCGCTATATACTATAAGTAGAGAAATAATTTAAATAAAAAGAAAACACTATAAAAAAATATATTTATATCCTTAAGATATAAATCTATAAGTAATATAGTCTTAAACACGACTAATAGTTGCTAAAGTGGCATACGTCCTAGGTCTATAAGAAATTCAAAAAATCCTAGGTTGTTAGCATAGATTTACCTTCTATTATCGCTTTTAAGGTAGTAAATAAAATTATCCAAGTAAAAGCATAGATTATCGCGAATACTTTATAGCTCGCTATAAGTTAAGCGGGCAGAGACTCTAGTAGAAATAGTAAAATATTATTTTATTTCGCGATAGGCTAAACAAAGAGAGGCTAGAGTTTTATCCCTTTTACCAACTTTTATTAGAACTCTTCTTTACATTTTTATCCTTTACTTATAGATTTAAGACTATAAAGTCAAGGCTACTATATCTAACCGTTGCCCATATAGCCTTGTTACTTAATATCTTTCTATTACTATCTACCCCTATTTCTTAATTTTTAGTGCTAAAACCATTTTCTCTATTATATAATGTCTCTGCGTCCTATTCTTAATCCTTATTACTAAAGTCACTTTCCTAACTAGCTAACGCCTCTACGTTGCTATTACTATCTCTAAAGTCAGTTTCTCTATCTATAAACACCTACTTACTGGCTAACAATTTAGGGATGCTGCGCTTGTAGGTACTTAGGATTAAGGGATACCACTTAAGGAGAAATTGTAGTTAATATTATTAGGATATAGAATAAGCCTATAGATCTCTAAGTACTGGCTGCTTAGCGCCTTAAGTAAAAGATCTTCCCTAACGTAAGGTAGATTAATAGAAGTCAATTACCGCTTATATAAGGCGGAGCGCTTATAAAGGGCTTAGCTAGAATACTAATTAAACCACCCTATAGGCACTAACAGCTCCTTTGCTACAGATAGGGGGTCAATATATAAGATTAACTGGCTAGGATAAGTCTACTGCTTAGGCAGTATCTTGCCCTAGAAAGGATAGGTGTTGGAAGTAGATTATATAATACTATTTCTACTAAGAGAGGTGTTATTAGGGGTTATTATTAACTTCCGGTTCTAGTTTATAGCTTTATACAAACGCTTCTAAACCCTACTAAGGTATATGGCGTCTATTAGGATTGTTAGCCATTTAAATTTAGTAATAGCTTAGCTAATAGCTACTCCTAACAATACCTTACTTATGGATTACTCTAGGCGCCTATAGTCTTAGGCGCAGATAATACATAAGCTAAAAGTAATCACAGCCACTAAATATCGTACTATAGACACTATATAAAGTGGGAGAGGGCGGCTAGTATACTCTACCTTTCCCTTCTACCTTCTATCCTAACTCCGCCCTAGGAGAGAAATAAAATATAAACGTCATACTCCTAGTTCTTATATGCTATTAAATTAACTTACCTTTAAACCTAACCTCTTAACTATACGCCCCTTACGATCTTTATAGGAATACTAGATATTATATATATTACCTTAACTAAGCTTAAGTATGTTACTAATATAACCTATAGGTCCTTAGCTAGTGCTTATAGAAATATCACAATATGCTATTGCCCCAAAGATAATATACCTATTTATCAACTTACTAGAAACCCTAAATTATCCCAAAATCGCATTAATAATAAAGACATAGTATCTGCCAGTAGGGAGAAGAAACAATTGTAGCTTTCTAACTCTATATAAAAATAGATACTTTATATGCCTACTTAAACACCTAATAAGGTCAATTCTTACGAAAACGATAATAATATAAAGGGCGATATATAAGAGGATACGGAAATATACCCCAATTACCTTAAGGGACTAAAAGGCCATGGTAAAGCAAAGGCAAGCTTATATAAGCCAATAGAGGACAATAGCGAGACCGAGATAAATTCGCCTTAACTAAAAGAGAACTATATTAAAGGTTTATCCTAGCTAATAGATACAGTTATAGGTCCTAAATATATATCGCTAGTACCTCTAGGTATATTTATAAAACACCTATATATTATTTAGCAATACTAATAATTAAGTAGAAAACAGTTTAGCTAATTTTATAACCTCTTTTAGAGTTCTAGCTTCTCTATATAAAGCATTAACAATTTCCAATACTATAATTTTAGATAGACAACTAAAGTATCTCTTATTATAGTTGCTAACTTGCTATATAATAAAGGACTTAAAGCGTCTCTAAAACCCTGGATATAGATATATTATATCCACGTTTAGTCCTATTGTAGTAGTATACTAGTATCCTACCTAGGTTTCACCCGCGGGTATACCGTATAAAAGACTTATATTATTCTATACTAAGAATCCACGTCACCTCTATTATTATACTAGGATACACAAACCGCTTAAAGATGTTATAATAGAGATAGATTAGAGAAGTAAGTAAAGAGACTAACTAGGAAAGGCACTAGATAATCAATCAAAAGATCTATTAAAAAGAGGGACATATAAAAAAAGGTTAGATTGCACTATAGATAGAGCCTCTAAGAAGCCAAAGAAATAAGAAATTTCTTATAAGAAAAGACTTTCGCAATTACATTTATTTTTTTTTTTTTTTTTAGCGTTAAGAATTAAGGCATTAATTAGGATTTCCTTAGCTTGGTATTATTTTTCTATCTAATTGCTTCTATGTTAAAAGTATCTTATTATCATTTATATGTACATTAGATTAAAGTTAAAAACTTATATTATAGTAAGCTCCGCCTTTATATACTTAGTAGCGATAAGTTAGCTACCCCATAACTTACTTTTTATATTTATATACCCAAGAGATCTGCTTCTAGGGCGGCAAAATCTTAGCGGCGCGGTTAAAGGGGAAGCCGATTTTATAAGCGGCTATAGTATTAAGCCAAACAGCTTAATGGTCTTGGTGTCTAAGAGTAAGTATAAGGACTAATATTTTTAGTTTTAGCTTAAATAGCGATTTTAGAGACTATCCCTTAATATAGTAAGGTCCTTTGCTAAGTTCGCTTATATTTACAACTAGATTTAATTAAATATTTATATTAACCCAGCTTTTCTAATTAGTTAATTTTTATCAATAACCTAAGGACCCAAATTGCCGTATTAAGGGATATAGCGATTCCGGTTTAGGACACGGGCTAATTAACGACTATAAAAAGGGCGTAATTCTAAAAACCAGATCTGGTTCTAAAAACTAAATCCTATTTTTAGAAAATGGGTCGATTAACCACTATAAAAAGGGGTTAACTGTATCTATATTTGGTATATTAGATTTAGCTCATTTTAGGACTACATAATCGTTTATAGGCGCTTATATAACCAACCCTATAGTTAACCCACTTGGGCGCCCCTTTAGCCTAGAGCCTTTTTATCTAAATAATATCATAAATACTAGCAGCGCATTATTGCAATTTGCTATATTAGCTAAGCTTCCTCCTATTACCGCAAGAGAGCCTAACTCTTTTAGTACTTAAAAACTTAGCAATACCTCTACCAATCTCTCTACTGGCTATAGTTATCGCCTCTTCTCCACGACCTCTTTTTTACCGTATTCGCCGCCTACTTAGCCTTATATAACTGCACTACCAAGGCCAATTATGGGACAATACTTGGAAGCGTGTTTGTATATTACTAGACAAATACCAAGCGCTATAGAATATATTGGAGAAGGACACACGCCTTAAAGCCTAGGTTATAGACAAGTTTTAATATAATTACAATTTAGTTATACCTAAGAATTTCTACTCTTCGGCCTTAGCGTTATAAGAATATAAGGAGTGGTATTTATACTCCTACTACCCTCTAAAATCTAGTATATTTTATCCACACATCCTCTTACAAAGAAAATGGCTTTAGGGTCCTCTTAAGACACTAATATTACTAGCATCCTTTAGGAACCTAGTAATTAAAACATAGTACCGCCCTTATTTAAAGTAGTAAAGCAATATAAACTACGAGGTAAATGGACATTATATTAGCTTGCTTCGTCTACCAATTTTATATACCATTAATGCAATAAGTAGAAGACGGCAAAGCTCATAGCTACACACTATAATTAATAGGACGACCTTTACTATAATGCTTATTACGGTCAGCTTCTCTTAAAGAAGTAATAAGGTCTATAATACCAGGGCTAATAAGATATATTAAAACCTAACTAACTTAGAAGGGAATTTCCATCAATTTAATCTAATTTTAAGGGGTATTTTATAAGGGATTTTTATATCTAGTATAAATAAATAGAGATAAACGCTTATTACCTATATAAAATAGACACTAGCGAGGGTTATATTCTAAAAGGAATAAATAAGGCGTTACTAAGGAGACAGCAATAACAATACATTTCCCTTATAATATATACTAGCAGAGGGGGAGTTTATATATACTAGATCTAGTTCTAGGAACTAGAACCTATTTTTAGGAAATAAGTCAATTAACTACTATAAAAAGAGGTTAACTATATCCATATTTAGCATATTAGATTTAGCTTGTTTTAGGACTAATAATCGTTATTAGCGTTCTTAGGCACCCCTTTAGCCTCGCTATATAAGAGCCCCACTATATTAGAGCCTTATATATCGCGGAACAAACTAAAACAGATAAGTATAATTAGTTATAGACCGGAAAACGTCATATTTAGGTTATTGTAGCTTAGCATTTAACTAAGCCCTACTTAGCCTTAGTCTAAGCTACGCTGGATTAGCTTAACTTTTCTATAGCTAATTTTCAATCCTCCCTATGTTCTGCTCGCACCTTACTTCCTTTTTTATACTTTTCTTCCTTATCATTTCCTTATTGCAAGACGCGCCTGATATATCCTCAACCTCCCTAAACTTATTCACTTCCCTACTATTATACTATCTGTTATATCTAAGCCTCTTTGATCTCTTCTCCTTGCCTACTATATCGGCCCTCCCAACATAGCTCTTAGCGCGTTTACTCGCAATGGCGAATCTCTCTAGATTAAAGATAACCAAAACGAAACCTATTAGGGAAGGACTAAATAACTTTTACAATTTATTTAACTTAACTTGTCAGAATCTAGGCATCTCTAGCTCTTTAGACTTATTGCACCAGATTAGCAATAAAGGTAATTATTAATTAGTCTACTATAGGTCCCGTCTAACCTACATAGAGCTTAAGAATCTCATTATTAACCTTATTCTAGCATTACAAAACCTTCCCACTACTTAACTACTCCCGTCTAGCGCTAGCCACGGCACTCTTTATAGTAACCTTCTCTAACTCCTTCCTTCGGTTAATTCCGATGACTTTAATATTAAACGGTTCACCCCTCTCCTAAAAACGGTTCTTAATTGCGAACTAGATAAGGATATTTAGAGCAATACTATCGCCACTATAATAGAGTCCACCCCCCCGCTCTAACCGCTGCTACTCTATATTTAAACCCCATATCTGCATAATATAAGTAGCTTTACCAACTCGTCTAAACACAGGAAATACGTAGATTATATTCTAAAGGAGGAGCTAGGCCCTCTTTATATAGGGATTCCTAGCGTATATAAAGCATTCTTTAAGGGAGTAGAAGGTCTTAAAGAGGTAAGCGCTGCCGTTTTTAAGAAATATAAGAAAGGGGACAATCCACTATATACTAAAGGCGGCTGGCGTAACTGGCCTAAAAGTGTAGAGTAAGATAATATCCTAGAGTGGTTTAATAACCTAATTAAATTATTTTTAGGCTTTACTAAGGAGTATAGGTACGCCCTAAAGACACAATAAATACTTATTACATATACTAAGCAGCCCTTATAAGGGTCTACAGCAAAGTAAAAGCTAGATATCGGTTTTATAGATAATCTAATAGCCAGCAAAAGCTCTTAATACTATTAATTGTATATACTTGTGCTAAAAAAGCTAAAGAGTAATCTAAACACCAATATAGCCTCGCAGGCATGGTTTAATTTAGGAAAATATATAAGAGAAGTCTTTGCTGCTTAGGACACTTATCGCTTTATCCTAGGCTTTACCCTCTATAGATCTATTATGCGGCTATAGGAGTATAACTAGGTAGAAGGCATAGCATTATTACTATTTAATATTAATAAAGACGGACTACAATTTACCTTAGCAATATTGGGATTTCTCTAAATAAATAAGGAGCAGCTTGGGTTTAACCCTACTATTCTAATATTAGATGGTAAGCGATATATTAAGGTCGTGCGTAATAATTAGACTAAGTGTCTTATCCTTAACAAACCTATAAAGCGGGCACGCTATATTGCTAGTTAAGCGACTACTTACTAAAAAGTATATTATAAGGGGGACACCTCCAAAATACCCCTTATTATTAAAGACTTATAGCAGTACCCACAGCGCGAGTAAGAAGGCAAACTGCTATATAAGGTAATAGAGAAAGAAGTGGTTAATATAGCTAGGTACTATTACCACAAGACAGTTTATATAGGTGGTAAAGAAGATAACATTTATAATAACGTCCATAAGGGGCTAGATATTACAAGAGCGATAAACTACAAGCTAGAAGACTTAATAATGCCTCTAAAACTAGCTAGAGTAAAAATCAGTATAAAAAAAGGCTAAAGTTTTAGTGGAAAGAGGTCGTCTAGCTATACTAACACCCTATTGCCGCCTAGTAAGCGTATATATTTGGGCTCTCCGCCTAAAGGCAGAAGGCGCCCTATAACCCTAAATTAAGTATATTGACGCGTTATTACTAGGGACTATAGAAAGCCTCTTTACAAGGCAAGCTCTTGGGCTACAATACTTACTGCACTAGAGGGTAGCATTAAAGGATATAAGTCTTTATATACGCGGGCTAGTATTATTTAATGTAACATTTTAATAGGCAACCTTATAATAAACAAGGAAGACAACAATCCTTCTTAGCTGGCATTCTTAATTGACTTCAATCTCGCGATTAAGAAGTAGTGGAAAGGGCCTTTAGAAGCGCAGAGCAAGACTAGCATAAGAGCATTTATAGCAATTAGAGTGCTCCTAGGCGAGATATACTTAGCTTGGCATAATTTTAAGTCGTTCTTTTAGGTGCTATTCTAGATATACATTTACTATAATAGACCTAATAGAAAAGGCAACGTTATTAACAGATTTAATAAGTGGAATTCTATAGATATAGAAGAGCTAGCTAAGATAAAGAAAGGAGAAGTAGATAATAAAGGGGATTTTCTTAAGAATACAGGTAATAACTTTTTACTATACTATCAGCCACTAATCCCTTAGGTTAATAAATTGCGGAAAGTAGTATTTCCAGGCAGTAGGAGGCGAAAGGGAAATAATAAAAAACTTCCTTCTTAAATAAAGGAGGTGCTTTAGGAAGTAAGAAAGGATCTAAAGGTACTAGTAGAGTAGATAGAATAATATTTTATTACTCTTCTACCGCACAAGTGAAGTTTTGCGGAGATTTAGGCGGCTAAGGCTAGGATAGCAGCCTTAGTCGAAACGCATATAAAACAGTATAGGGCAAGTCACCTGGGCTAAATAAACCTAGGAAAGAAGTTTTGCAGGGATTTAGGCGGCTAAGGCTAGGCAGTAGCCTTAGTCGGAACGCATATAAAACAGCGTAGGGCGAGTTACCTAGGCTAAATAAACCTAGAAAAGCGGATAACCTAATCTTCCGCTAGGCCCCTATACCCCACCATCCCATACGGGCTTTAAATTTCTATAAAATACGCAACCTACTCTCTAGCCTATTAAAAGCCGCCTTATACTATCTAAATAGAGGCCGTAGGAGAATTAATCCCTTACTTTAGCCAATCCCCTACTTAAACAAGTCCCCTACTTGAATAAATCCCCTACGGGAGCTAATGCCTACATATTTTGCCGCCTTATAGGAACCAATCCCCTACTTCTAATAATCCCCTATGGGATCCAGTCCCCTACTCTAATAAATCCCCTACGGGATCCACTCCCCTATAGGATCCACTCCCCTGCGGCAATAAATCCCCTATGGTAACAAATCCCCTACGCTAACGAATCCCCTATAGGTGCCAATGCCTATATATTCCACCGCCCTATAGGAACCAATCCCCTACAGCTTATATTCATATATAGCTTTTACTCCCCTATGGGAGCCAATAGCCACGTTTTCCTCTTTTATACGGGAACCAATGCCCTATGGCTTCCGTTCTCCTATTCCTAGATCTATAGATACTATTAGCCATATTTTTTACTCCCCTATAGAACAAATCCCCTATAAATTCCGTTCCTATATATAGTAACCGTATCTTCTACTACCTTGTAAGAACTATACCCTATAGCTCCTACTTCTATACGGCTTTTACTCCCCTATAGGAACTAATGGCAATTTCTTCTACTCCCCTACGGAAACTAATCTCCTATAGCTTATAGTTCTCTATGGGGATTAATACCCGCTTTCTTTATTACCTTATAGCTTTTAATTCCTTATAGGAACTAACGCTTATATTTTCCACTCCCCTATGGGAACCAATGCCCTACAGCTTCCGTTCTCCTGTTTCTGGATCCACAAGCGATTCGCCCGCGCTATAGCCTACCATATAGGCCTTGTTGTTATAGGAGCAAATAAGTATATAGGCTTATATCCTTACGGGAATAGAAGCCGTCCGCAATCGCAATTTTAAGAAAGCAATAAATACTAATGCCACCAGCTACAAGATCTATAAAATGTATTTGCTAATACTATATACATAAGCGAATCTATATATATGAGTTTAAATTCTTAACTAATCTAGCGCCTTTAAAGTCACTCTTAAAATTTTGGTTTAACGTAAGAGCTATTCTTAAATACTTATATATAAGTTTCTCCCCCTTACTTTTAGCCAAGCCGTAACCAATCTATATAGTGTTCTTGATCTAATATAGTACGTTAGTACTAGCCTTAAAACTCTTACTTAAATATTGCCTTACCTATCTTCCGTTTAATTAATAGTCTAAAAGCCGCTCTATATCTTTTTTAGAGATATTAGCAGCAGTATCGGCTTACTTTAGGAAGATCTTCTATACCTACTCTCTTACTGGTCTCTTTAGCTCATTATATCTAAGTGTAAGGTATATTCTACTCTATATAGCTATATCAAATACGGTAATCCTGTTTATTATAAGAAATATAATGCCTTAGAAATACTCCATCTATTATAGGAAGACGGATACTAGGCTATTACATTAGACATTATTTAAAGTTCTTTTTATAAGAAAGACATCGGCCTTGTCTAAAAGAAGGATAGTACTCTAGTAGTAAACGTTCTTAACTATTAGAGCCAGATTTTGTTCTAAATAGGCTAGATCTATATTAAGGTCTCCCACACAAGCCTTCTTATAGTTAGACTGGTATATAAATACACTTATAAAGGGGAACAAACTACATAGAGGGGTTTCCTCTAAGATTTGGCAAGTGCTTTAGCTATCAATATCTTTCCCACCCTAGGTGGGCCACTGAAATGGTCAGCCTTTAAAACAGCCAATGCCTTGCCAGAAAACTTACTATAGTAAAAAAACTAGGCCTTTCCCCTTCCCTTTAATTATATTATTAAACTTTGATTTCTTAAACCCAGACTAGTAGCTCTCTATAAGTCCTTAAAGCACTATTTTCTTGTCCTCCTTAATTGCGAGTAACTTAAATGCTAAGGCATTCCATTTAATGTCCTTAATATTGGCGACGGCAAATTCACCTATTGGTGCTTATATTAGTACATATAATTCGCTAGCTCTAGAAAAAGAGTATAAAAAGCCTAACCCTATTTTTTATCTACCAAACTAAAGGCCAGGGCTGTTGGTGGATAGATTAGGTACTTATTATCTCCTATCTCCTTAGGAACTAAACCCTAATTCTTTACATCGCCTTGCCAATTAGTCCCTTAATCAATTACGTTCATTCTATACACATCTATAGCGATTGGCTGCTTGCCATAGTTAGGATTTTAACAATAAAATGCTATCGCGTCCACTATAATGCGGCCGCTTATAGAAAACCTTAATAGGCCATTTTTAGTCCAGAAAAACGCAATCCCTTTATATTTATAGTGGTTAATATCTCTTAAAGACACAAACTTCTAGCCATTGCTAATAAGATCCTACTTTATTTCGGCTTATCTCTTATAACGCTCTAGCGGAAATACCTTAAGAGATATAATTTTTATAGTTAAACGGAATTCCAGAATAGAGAGGGTGGTTTTTACCTCGCTAAATACCTTCCCATTGTAACCAAAATAGTGACAGTTAAGTTCGAAGCTCTTTTCGCTAAAAAGTAAGGTTTTAAAGTTGCCTAAATCATATATAAGGCATCTTAGTTAATCCAAGCCTTCGCAAATCGTAAGGATATATATATTTGGTTTAAATAAGGCCTAAAGGAGATCGAAATTAATTTCGCCATAGTCTAGAAGCGGCAGGAGACTATTAGTTATAGGCACAAAATGGTCTTTAAGGAATCTTAGCAACCCCTAAAGGTACTTAGCGCCGATTAAGTTAGAAGAAAGACTCTCCTAGTATATTTTCAACTAGGGTAGGAAATTAAAGATAAGGTTTATAGAAATCTAGAAGTTAAATTAGAATAAGCTATATCTCTAAAAAGGCCCACTTACTATAGGCTTGTCTTCCTAAAGGAAGATGGCTTATACGCCATTTAGTACTACCTATAAGGCGTCTCTTACTTCTCCTAAATTTATATCTAGGTATGTACTGCAGTCTTTCTTATCCTTTTTTAGCTTAAAAGTTAGTATCTAAGTTAATATATTTAAAGGCACCTAAGAAACAAACCAAATTTCTTCCAGAGAATATAAATATACTAATTATACATATTATGCTTACTTAACGTATCTAGCAAAGTCTCTATAGTCTTATACCGGCAGCTTTGTTTATCCTAGCTATAGTAGACGCTATATTAGCGTATTTCCAAGTATGTTTTAGGGATTTCGCAAGCATATATCTTATTTAACACCTTAACTTCAATCTTGGAACCTCTAGCTTTAGGTATCTCTTTAACCCCTAAACTCATAGGAGGAGGTGTAGGAGGTAGAGGAGGTTAGACCGCCTAGAGTATCTTTAACATAGTTATAAGTGTTTAAGAGAGAAGAAGCTGCGCTAGTTGCTTATAATGCAGATATATTTGGCTTGGGCTACCAGGGGGTATATTTATACCATCATAAGGCAGTAAAGGCGCTGGCGTAATGGGCTTAGATGCAACTAGCATTATTACTCTATAAAGCTTTAGTAACGTAATACTAATCTAAAGTGCGAAGTTAGAGTAAGGAGCTAAGTATAGATAGTATTGTTTCTTTAAAAGATCCGCCTTCTTTTATACCTAGCGATATAGCTGTGCTACAAATATTCACTGTACCCCTCTAGCTATATAGCCTTCCCTTATCAATCCTAGGAGACGCTAGATATATATTAGCATCATTCTAACGCGGTAAAAGGCTCCACTCGGTATAGTTATAGGGAGGGGGGCTGCCTGTCAAGATATCGTTAACGGTTTGGATGCAAAATCCTAGTGGCAAGCATTAGAGTAAACACTAAATGATACTAATATCCTTATAGCGTAGTGGAGACTAAGCCTAGTGATAGGCTTAAGGTACGCTCCTACTATAGCTACAGAAATAGAGTAAGGCCGTATATAGCGGGATCTCAGTTCCGGTCTCAGTTAATACACAGGAGCTAGATGGACGTCTTTAATTAATAGAAAACAAGGGTGGTGCAGAAGAATTCCTTCAGTAGGCGCTTTAGAAGGGTGCAGATCTTATAAAGGTGGCTATATAACCCCAGTTGCAAGTTTTTAAAGTTACTACCTAATAAATTAGCCTTGTATATCCTAGGCTTGGCACTAAGTTGGCCTATACTCTTAAACCACATAAGCCCTTAAGCCCTTAAGCCCTCAATCCATCTTATAAAGATTATAAGCACCTTTTAGAATTCTTAACCCCTTAAAGTTTTTAGGCCTATTATATTATCAACAATATCTGTAACAGTTCACCAGCACTACGCTGAGACACAAGATCGTCGCCTAAGAGGCTCCGAGACATGATCGACGCTACCCTCGTATGTCTCGGATACGGTCAAATATTGAGTCATAGACTATGGAGTTCCGGGTCTACTTTCATGTATTTAGTTCACTTGATTTCCATAGATTTACAATAAAGTTGCTCATTCAATCCCTATACTTGCACTGTTACAATATCCACTATTATGTCTCGTCTAGAATCTCTTGTCTAAAAAGCCAAGTTAATAGCGGAAAGTATCTGCAATATTAAAGCCTACCAATCTAAGGAACAGTACTGTAGTCTTAAAGCCTTAAATAGTAGGCTTTAAGAGGCTATAGTAAAAGTTATGGAACAAATTAAACGCCTAGAGGAAGGACGTGCAGAGCAAATTCGTAAGGAAGGCGGGAAATTCCTATTACAAGCTAAGGCAACTAGGAAAAGCATAATCAAAAACAAATAACTTAGGAGCATAACAGCGTTTAGGAAAAATATCGCGTTAATATTTAAAGGCCTAAAAGACTCTGCCCTTAATCCTAGATGGATCACCTTAAGGAATAAGTAGACGCGCATAAGATATAAGCTTATTTAGGAGTTAAATCCTAACAGGTTAATTTTTTAGGTAGCAGCCTTTGTACCTTCTATTTGGACGGTAGGCTGTATATAGAATTATATCTTCAACCACCTTATTGAGGAGGTAGAGCCTAATAAAGTAAAGGTATAGCCTCCAAAGATAGGAAAGATCCTATATATCTTTTAAGTTAAAGAATCATTCGCACAATCTTAAGAATACCATATATTTCTCAAAGGTTAGGTGGATTCAAAGTAAGTATTAGTAAGAAGTTAATTATTCGCTAGCTTTTAATAGTTAATTAAGCCTAGAAGCTATTTTAATGCGACCAAGGAAACAAAGACGCATTAAAGAAAACACTTAATAGGCCGAGTAGTTAGCGCTAGGTATATTAAGCCTCACCACTACGTTATAGAAAAAAACTAATGGTTAATATTCAAGCCCATAGCCCAGATATAGGCGCAATACTCACAGAAAGGCGTAAGCAATAATTTTTTATTATACGTAAGGCATTACTAAGAATATTTACTATAGAAATTAAATATAGATATTTAGAAGCACCAATTAGTTAAATATTACTCTTAGGCAACCTCATATCTAATATAATCTAGAGTAGCTATTAATAGAAATGGGAATATAACCTAGGAGGAAGATTGACAACAGACTATATAAATGCGTTAGCGCCTAAGGACCGGAGCCAAGACATATCTATTACTTTAATAGTTGGCGGCGAGAAGGGAATGGAACTAGTCAAGAAATTCAACTTAAGATAGGTATAAACTTTATAGTAGCTCCTATTACGCGAACTTTGTATCTAGTAGGAACGACCTTTTCCCTATCTTTAGAGCCGTCTTTGTATTTCTAGTACGGCGGGGAGCTTATATTTTCTTTAGGATTATAGATTTAAATTAACTCGCCTCTCCCTATTATCCTTCTGGCATTATCCACTCCCTTAAAGAGTTTGCCGTCTATATATTCCTCCTCCCCTTTAAGTGCTTTAGCTCCAGCCTAAATGTAGCTATAAATTAGCGTTAAAGGGATATAAAGTGTTTTAAA
>Ga0307507_10005393_pt1 | contig 21095 bp, 13 predicted proteins | sample 7_EM_MG_FD_207223 | JGI IMG/M metagenome (GOLD analysis project Ga0307507, IMG submission 207223) | Populus trichocarpa ectomycorrhiza microbial communities from riparian zone in the Pacific Northwest, United States - 7_EM | ecosystem: Host-associated > Plants > Roots > Unclassified | place... | reverse complement strand
GTTTTCATAATGTGAGTCTGGAGTCGAACAGTTGTCAGGGTTAGGAGGTGCTCGCACTTACAAGTTTAGAGAACTTTGTTCGGTCGATACTTAGTTAGTATGGTTAGGATATGTAGCCCGCGAACACTTAGACGCGGAATATAAATATCGAAGTTCCTCCCCCGCTTAAACAGAATCATCAAGCACCGGAGAAGAGATCTTATCAATATAATAAGTTTACAATTATTATTTCCTCATTATCTTTACACTACGTGAGTAACTTAGTTACACTTTATTACGAGCCTTCCTAGACAAGATTCTCCATCTAGGACCAGTCAAGCATAAGGCCTAGTCCGGTATCATAAGTCACCTTACCGGCTACCCCTAACACCTCCAAATGTTCGAGCAGATTAAGCGGTTTTTCCACATTTCCGAACCGGTTTCCTCACTCCCCCGAAGCAATTGGTACTATAAGCTCCTACCTCTTGCCTATGATCTACAAGCTCGATTCCAGCAGTACTTCATTCCAGCAACAGCAGTAGCAATAGATGAAATGATGATCCGCTTTGTTGGAAGATTCTTTCATACAATTGCTATCCCTGGAAAGCCTATTCCATTGGGCTATAAGATTCTAGCTTTGGCAGAAAAAAGATATACTTTTGGGTTTATTTTTACTTTCCGTGTTGAGTCTTTTTCGAGTCAAAATTCTATACCCAACTACACTCATCCTACCAAATTAAGCCCTACCTCTCAAGCAGTTCTCAAGCTTTGCCTCCAGCTCCCCTATGAAGAAAATCGATTTACCTTGTACTGCGATAATTATTTTTCCAATATTCCTTTGTTTCATGTTCTTCGCTCATATGGTATCAGTGCCTGTGGTACTACACGTACCAATTCTGCTGAATTTCCCAAGGTACTGAAGGTGGATAAAAAGAAGGCAATACTGCCTTGGGACACACTCTCTGGGGTTCAGGTTAGAGATGGGTTAGCCATTCTATGGCAGGACAATAATCTAATAAGGTTATTGACTACATCACATAGTTGTCAGGAAGATGATCGAAAAAATTGTTACCGCTGAAGACCTCGCCGTACCCCACACAACCAGAGCAGTGTGCAAAGTGTATGGGGCTCTGAAGCATATAAAAACCTCTCAGTTCCGGCTTTAACAGCAGACTATAACGACAAGATGGGCGGAGTTGATATCGCAGATCAACGAAGAACCTACTACGCTACCCAGCTTAAGGTTGCCCGAAATTGGATGCCTCTTTTCTTCTGGTTGCTACACACAACAGTTATTAATGCTTACATTATTGGCCATGAGCTATATGGAAAGCATTGGGCATACAAGAAACATCTACGATGGAAGTGGCACGAAGATTTGGCTTGGGAGCTTGTACAGGAAGGATTTCATGAACTTAATCCCCAGCAGGCCCAAGAGCAAGCACCCTATCCTAACCCACCGGGCCCCTCTCAAGCTACTGGAACTTCCCGTCCTGCCACTCAAGCTACACCATTAGGAAATACAAAAAATAGTCGTCAACATGGATATATTTCTAAGTACTATGAGTTACCTCTTTGCCGGAAGCAAGTAGGAAGGCATATTCTTAAGCATATGGGAAAGGAAAGACTATGTGTTTTCTGTTGTTATCTCAAGTCCTCTCTTATATCATCTGAAGCTCGTACCCGTCTCCTTTCCCATCCTCAGGCACCTCGTTTCAACAAAATCAGGCAATCTTCATATCAGTGCATGCACTGTCAACTTTATCTTTGTAAGGACTTTTGCTTTTCAGAGTTTCATAACCTTTAAGCCTGTATTATGTAAAGGAAAGTAAGGGGGAAGGTGGTCAGGTGGCCAGGCATGAAGCAAGCATTCTGTTTTGTATCTTTTTCCTGTACTACAATCGATCTTGGAAAATTTGGGAAAGATATTTTCTCATCGCTGTCACGACTCAGATGTCGTTATTCGCACCGAAGCATATTGAGAATGTGGACAAGGTGTGTTGAGTAGGATATGACCGAGTCTGAGGGGCCAATAAGTTGCTCAGAACCCAGATTATTATCAGATTTCACCAGGCCATTAATGTTCACACCCAACTTGCTCATCAATAGCTCCTTTATACTCACAATATCCCCCATGTGAGACATAGCTGTAGTTAGAAGATCGAGGCTCATACTTTTGCAATCCACATCCTTCGGGATCATTTAGAGCGTACATATGTGATGCGAAGGTTCGCTTATTCTTTGCTGTTTCAGTCCACCGACTCTGCATCGTCCACTGGGAAATGTGGAACCCTGATAGCAAACCATCCTGTCCAGGCCAGTTCCTTAAGGGTGAGATTTTATGGTGTCTGAACTGGTATCAATAGCATAATGAATGCTATCAAGTTCGGCAATCTGTAGTTCACGCTGTTTTATATTTCCAGTCGGAGTACCATTACCAAATGAGAATAGCCTACAATAAGGGAGGGTGGCTAAACTCACACTAAGCGATTAGTGCGCACGCTAAAATAATGTGAAATTCGGCAACAAGGTAAGGGATAACAAAACAAGGCAGGCTTGGCACCTTCATCACCACTTTAACTCCACCAGTCGACCACCCTAGCCACCTGGCCGATGCGTATAGCCTGATGTTTTTCGCGAGGTTCGAGGGGAGACAGCTATTCTAGAACGGCGCGTTTCTCATCGGTTACCGATATATCGCGGCTATTCCCACACGCTATCATATCTGTGACATTACCACAATCCCTATTTGTTGGGGTGACTGCTTTTGACGTGTTATCGGATTCATCTCGTCTAGTTATCGGTTTGTTGTCGAAATTTGTTCTCAGGAAGGACGGAGTGTTGAGGTATTGTGATCGACAGGACAGACTCGATGGGAGGTGGGAGATGGGACGACCTATCCTTACCACATCGCAATTGGGCAGTAGTGCCATCCAATTATTTCACCGCTCAGAAATCATGCGCACCTCGGCTCACATCGACTCTGCCTCATCTTCCAGTAGTGCACTTCTCAGCCTCAGCCAGTTGGAGCGGACACAACTCCAAATCCCCGCGACAGAAACCAATTGCTACGGTGCCGGTACTCTCGGAATTCTTCTGGCGTAGCACAGATATTCACTTTCGTTTCAAGACCTTGGTATGCTAGTCATCTTGGGATTGTATTTGCTCGGGTAACTTTACCGTAAAAATTCCTTCAATCCACCATGGGAGATCTCCATGGAATGAGTGTGCGAGTACTAAACCATAATAGGCTTAGAAGAGTGCTCGTCGGCAAATAAAACGACGATCACCGCACCAGTCGATGAGATCCAGCAGGCTCAGCTTCCCAACATATCGCATCTCCCTGGACTGGCAAGACATTGAAAATTTCGTGCCACCCCTGTTAGACTTCCAGACAAAGATGACTTAGGGGCCATTCAGACCCCAACTCAGCATTCCTTAGTGATATCAACGTAAGTGGTCATGTGGCTAATATTAGCCGTCTTCTGAAGTCTACACGTCTGCAAAACTTTGGTCATCAACAAAAAGATGCTTATAATTATCGTTTGCAGCTGGGTTGTCAGTTGTCACTCCAGGAGAGTAGTGTAAAAAAAAAAAGAGGGCCGTTGATAGCGCAAATGAGCACGTAATTTTCCGAGGGTTTGCGATTGCCCACATCTGGAGGAAACATCGGGCAACCTTGAACTCTTCGCTTTCGGCTAGGTTTTGGATGCCTCAGCGAACCAATTCAGAAATTCTCCAACTATGCCTACGGAGATACGCACAGGGTGAACCAATCCACCAAATTGCAGCTGACGCTGAGCTCAGTGTACGTACACTAGTACAGATGCCTGGGATGGCAGATGTGTAGGTGGGCAACCGCCCCAATTGCACTAAAATTCCACTAAGAAGAAAAAAAAGTGACAACAACCGACTACTCCTGACCACCCCGAACTGACAACCCAACTGCACACGATAATAACCGCTGTCAAACACTAACAGGGGTGGCACGAAATGTTCAATGTCTTGCTAGCTGAGGAGATACTCGCTGTACCGTACTTGAGTACCGTGCTCGAGTACTAGTACAGAGGCGCGCCATTGCCCTTCGCTCAGCATTCTGGCGGTTCTTGCCTCAACTTGGATTGGTTGCAACGGAGCCCTCGTTCAATCGGAAGACCTATCTTTAGGCTCTTTGCACCGCATCCTACGGTACGTACTCCAGTGCTCGAGTCAGAGCGTCAGGCTGCAAAAAAAGCAACACCAATCTGGCAACTAGAGCGCCAGTATTCCTTGTACGGTACTGTGCAAGTCCTCAAGCAGAGTCTTAACTTTTCAGCTTCTCCAATCTTCACCCAAACCCCCCCAACAAAAATCCTTTCTATCTCTCGTTACTCCATCCTTTAATCTACGGACAACACCACCGACAGCCGAAAGAAGAACGGTAGGCGGGGCAAGATGAGTTCGGCAGCATGTCGAAAACCGGCCATTTCCATAAACAGAAACGTTGGTAATGTGACGGACCGCTGTAGGGATGTGTGGAACTGCGAGATATCGGCACCGGACGAGAAGCGCCAGATTCTGGAGTGGCTGTCTCCCTTGGCACCTCGGGCACGGCATCAGGCGATAGGGGAGGGCCGAATCAATAGATTAGGGGACTGGCTTCTCCGAACGAACGAGTTTGAGAAATGGCATACGGGCGAAGATCAGGCTGTCCATCCTGTGTTATTCTGTTATGGAGATCCAGGGGTAGGGAAGACATATCTGAGGTGTGTAAAAGTAACTCTTGAAATGGCGTGCAAAACTAAGCCCATAAACACTAGCTCTCTTGTGATAGATACACTATCCGATTCGACTAACGGGGGTAATGTGGCCGTCGCTTGCATGTACTGCGACTTCCTGGTGCATAAAGAGCAATCCGCCGCTGGTGTGTTAGCGGCTCTCTTAAAGCAACTTGTCGCCGAGATTGAACCGATGCCGCAAGAGATAACGGAGGCCTTTGAACGAGCGAAGAGAGAGGTTGACGGTTGGACTCTCCGCCTTCCTGAAATCTGCGCAATGCTTGTCAAGTCTCTCTCATCTCCACGACGAGTATTTATCTGCATTGACGCCTTAGATGAGTTTCCCACAAAACATCGACCTGAACTTTGGAATTCTTTACGGGGAATTCTCCGGGAGTGCCCAAACACCCGGCTATTCATCAGCGGGAGGCCTCATATACGAGAGGAAGTGAAGAAATACTTCCCAGAATGTCACTATCTAATGCCCATAAAGCCCCCCAAAGAGGATATTCAGGGATATATCTTGATGAGGTTGGAAAGAGACTCAGAACCTGATGCTATGGATATGGAATTGGGGTTTGAGATTCTTAGAATAATATCGGACAAGATTTCCGGAGTGTATGTAACATCTGTGGGTAGTGAATCCAAGGTTATCGGTTAACAATTGTCTCTAGATTTCTTCTTGTTTCCCTCGTCATGGATGCAGTTCTAGAAGATACGACAATACATCAGAGAAGGCAAACGCTTCATCGAATGACCAATGACACCGATTTAGATGGTGCATACAGCGCAATATTGGGTCGCATACGAGAGCAAGAAGGAAGCAAAGGGAGGCTTGGAATAGAGGCGCTGATGTGGATTTTGCATTCCGAACGGCCGTTGAAGGCAGAAGAGTTGTGCCATGCGTTAGCGGTGGAAGCTGGAGCTACAGACCTCAATTTCCACAATGTGCCGGCGATAAGTACCTTGTTGAGCTGCACTTTAGGACTTGTTACGATTGATGAACAATCATCAATAGTCCGTTTCGTGCATTTCACTCTTCAAGAGTATCTTGCAGCACATTCCATCTTCATAAAACCTCATTCGGTGATGGCCGAAATGTGTCTCACCTATTTAAACTTTCGGTCGATCTGTGAGCTACCAAATACTCTCGATACTATCCCTTCCACAACACCGTTTCTCCACTATGCCTCATGTTACTGGGGATTCCATGCTAGGAAAGAGATGACGGAAGGCGTGAGGCATCTTGCATTGCGACTGCTTCAACGAAACGCGAACCACATATCGGCTGACATCCTCCTGCGTGAGGAGACTGTCGACTTCTTGTCCGGGCGGGATCGTTACGAGAGTGGCCATCCCGACCTTCGGGGATTTACTGGTCTTCACTGCATCGCATACATGGGGGTTCCCGAAATTGCGCTTGCCATGGTGGAAATGGGGATATGGGACTTGGACGGACGGGATTCTAACGGCGCAACACCCTTAGTATGGGCTACTAAATACGGGAATTTTATGCTCGCTCGGCTGCTCCTTGAGCAGGGAGGTGTTAATCCCACTTTTTCAGATAAGCACGGTCTAACACCACTCGCATATGCTGTGAGGGCTGGACATGAGGACCTTGTGAGAATGCTCTTAGAGCGACGGGATGTTAACCCCGATTTGTCGGATAAGGATGGCCGGACACCACTATCCCGTGCTGCTAAATCCGGACATGAGGGCGTATTAAGGATTCTCCTAGAGCGAAACGATGTCAATCCTGATTCGCCAGATGGGGGTGGCCGGACACCGCTATCCCATGCTGCTAGATCCGGGCATGAGGGTGTGTTGAAGATACTCCTGGAGCGACATGGTGTCAACCCCAATTCGTCGGATAAATATGGCCGGACACCACTATCTCGTGCTGCTAGATTCGGACATGAGGGCGTATTAAGAATACTCCTGGAGCGAAATGATGTCAATCCCGATTCGTCGGATGAGGCTGGCCGGACACCACTATCCCGTGCTACTAGATCCGGATATGAGGGTGCGTTGAAGATGCTCCTGGAGCGACATGGTGTCAACCCCGATTCGTCGGATAAGGATGGCCGGACACCACTATCATATGCCGCTAGATCTGGAAATGAGGGCATGGTGAAGATACTCTTAGGGCGACAGGCTAACCCCAATTCAATGGATAAAGATGGCCGGACACCACTATCATATGCTTCTCAGTCTGGAAACGAGAGCGCGATGAAGATTCTCCTCAAGCAAAATTATGTCAATCCCAATTGGTTGGATAAGGGCCGCCGGACACCACTATCATATGCTGCCCAGTCTGGAAATGAGGGCGCGGTGAAGATACTCCTCCAGCGGGATAGCATCTTTCCCGATTTACCGGATTACAACGGCCGAACACCCCTCTCTTATGCTGCCTCAAGAGGACATGAAGGTGTAGCGGAGCTGCTTCTGGGACGCCGAGATGTCAATCCCAATTCATTGGATCGCGGTGGCCAACCACCACTGTCATATGCTGCCACGGGAGGACATAGAGGTATAGTGAAGCTACTTGTGGAAAGCCCAAATATCCATCCCAATTCATCGGATAGCGATGGCCTAACGCCCCTATCGTATGCTGCCAAATGGGGGCGGGAGGATCTTCTCAAGCGGTTTTTAGAACATGGGGGTGTCGATCCCGATCTACCGGATAACAATGGCCGAACACCCCTCTCCTATGCTGCCTCAGGAGGACATGAAGGTGTAGTGGAGCTGCTTCTGGGATGCGGGAATGTCAATCCCAATTCATTGGATCGCGGTGGCCAACCGCCACTATCATATGCTGCCGCAGAGGGGCATGGAGGTATGGTGAAGCTACTTGTGGAAAGCCCAAATATCCATCCCAATTCATCGGATAGCGATGGCCTAACACCCCTATCGTATGCTGCCAAGTGGGGGCGAGAGGATCTTGTGAAGCGGTTTCTAGAACATGGGGGTGTCGATCCCGATCTACCGGATAACAATGGCCGAACACCCCTATCATATGCTGCCTCAGCAGGACATGAAGGTATAGTGAAGCTCTTCCTCCAACATGAGGATGTCAATCCCGATTCTTCGGACAGCGGTGGTCGGACACCTTTATCATATGCTGTCATTTCGGAGGATGAAGGTGCGGTGAAACTCCTTCTCGAACGCGAGGATATTAATCCCGATTTATCGGATAGCGAAGGCCGAACACCCCTATCATATGCTGTATCGAGAGGATGTGAAGGTGTAGTGGGGCTGCTTCTGGAACGTAGGGAGGTCAATCCCAATTCGTTGGATAGTATTGGTCGACCTCTCCTCTCATATGCTGCCACGGGGGGGCATGGAGGTAGAGTGAAGCTACTTACGGAAAACCCGAATATTGATCCCAATTCATCGGATAGCGATGGCTTAACACCCCTATCGTATGCTGCCAAGTGGGGGCGAGAGGATCTAGTGCAGTTGTATTTAGAACGTTGGGGTGTCGATCCTGACTTGTCGGATAATAATGGCCGGACACCCCTGTCCTTTGCTGCCTCACGGGGACATGAAGGTGTAGCGAAGTTGCTCCTGGGGCGCCAGGATGTCGACCCCAATTCATCGGATGGCCATGGCCTGACACCGCTATCATATGCTGCCATTTCCGGGGCTCTGGGTGTGGTGAAGTTGCTTCTGGTATCCCACTGTGTCAATCCCAATTCACCAGATAGCAGCGGCCGAACACCCCTTTCATTCGCTGCCTCGAGAGGACGTGAAGGTGTAGTGAAGGAGCTTTTGGGACGCAGGAATGCCAATCCCAACTCATCGGATGGCAATGGCCTAACACCGCTATCATACGCTGCTATTACCGGGGCTCTGAGTGTAATGAAGCTACTTCTAGAATCTCCCGGTGTCAATCCCAATTCACCGGATAGCCGCGGCCGAACACCCCTGTCATTTGCTGCCTTCAGAGGGCATGAGGGTGTGGTGAAAGTGCTTCTAGGACGCGGGGATGTCGATCCTGATTCACCGGATTACTATGGCCAAACACCCTTGTCATATGCTACCATGATGAAACGAGAGGGGGTAGTGAAACTGTTATTAGAAGCCAATCCCAAATCGTTGGAAACCCCTAACCAATCGTACTCATACCTAGCCCTACTCATACTGATCACTATCTCTGCCTTTAGCGCTAGTTTAAGCTTCTCATTTTTCCTTTTGGCTTTATTGTTGTTCGTTTTCCTTTCTATTTTTTGTGTTTATAGGGGGCCATAGGTATAGGCCTTCTCGCGAATTATTTCAAGCCATCCTCCACGCTTGGCAGTTATTGGTATTTCAGTTTTAGTTAGATTTGGGGTATTCTATAATCTTGTGTATACGACCCTTGTGTTTCATTTTCTACCTCCATTTTCATTGAGATTCCCTTTCCGTTGTATTATATTCCTAGTGTATCATAATATTATTAACACAATAGAAGTATTCATTCATAATAATGCACATCTTGTTACCAGCCACAAGCCCTGCGTGCCCAAAGTGCGCTACAGGGCCGGTAGCTTCCTTAGCATCCGCTAACCTTCCTTTCTCCCTCCCTCTACCTACCTCCCCAGCAACATTTGGCTCCGGATCCGGGTATCGCAGCGCTGACGGAGATAGTGGATTTCAAGAGATTTTGTAGTACCGGAAAAAAAAAATCTGGCGCCGACAGGTCTACCCTCCAGAACGCACGAACCACCAACTCCGTACTACGAATACCCCCTCGGATAAAAGAAAAATCCTACAAGCCATCAATCCAATGCAAGCTAAGTTAGATAACAACTTTCCAACCAAGTCCACTGCCAAGAAGGAAAGACAGAAAAGAGCCCGAAGCGTAAAGAAAAGTCCAACCTACCCCGGTTATTGGACTGTCTATGCACTGACAACCCTCGGTGATCCACAAATCCTCTTCTGGAGCTAGTCCTGCCTTTCTGATCCGCCTTGATGGATCCTCAGGTGGTAAGCTAAATTTACAAAGTTTTGTTTTTGGGAAAGAAGAGAAAAGTCGCCTCCTTGTATTATAGCAATTAGCCGCACTCCTGTAGCAAGCATGATATGTTCTCCTCGCTTCCTTGCACAGGCTAAGCAAGCACTCCCCCATTTCTTTCAAAGCAAAGTTGCATCATGAACTATCATTCGCGCCCCACAAAAATCGCCAACAATACGGCAAAGAGATATCCACTAAGGCAAGTTCAATTTTATTATCTCCCACAATATTTCTTTAGCGGAAAAGACTACCCCACACTGCTACTACAAATGGGGAAGCCAAATCTTGGCGGAGAAGCACAAGTACTCGATATGCACTTATCACTCCCAGAAGCAGAAATCCCAAGTAACCTTCATCATCACCGTCTCACTCTTCGCGCTCCACTCAGATTGCAGTACATCCACGAAATTGGATATCGGCATTGTCGTAGGAACCCATATCCAGAAGGTAGAGTGCCACGCGGAAACCAAGTTCTTCGGCAATGGGGTCTGTCGAATCTTTAGTGGCAGCGAGTGCGTGTGGAATATATGCAGGGTCAATATATTGCCGCCCATCTTGAGATTGAGGGAAGAGCCGCGAAATCGCTTTTAGTGCAGCCGCCCTCCCGTGATTCAGCTCGTTGGGTGGTAAATACGCCTGTAAGGACAATTGGACTAAACGATCAAGTTGGTAAAATGTCTTGTCCCGACATTCGACAATCGTAACCAGCGAGAATCCCAATAGTTTTCCAATGGCACAACGAAAATTAGCTGAATGATCCATCCCTTCCAGACCGCACTGGGTCAATAGCTCCTCAGGTATATTTTGATGGTTAAGGAATGCCATTAGCCGCAGAAGATCCGCCGCCGGGGGCATCTGTTGCCTGATTTGGTCGAAGGTGGTAAAGTAGGTTCCTAGGGTACTTTCAGTTTCAACTTCTCGGTGGATGTCGCAAAACGGCCGCGAAAGTAGGTGCTTCATTCGTTCCTCATTCTCCTGTAAAATGGTCCAGTAGATGGATGGCGATGTCGCATTCTCGGTCATGAAGACCGCTGAACCTACGACAGCTAATGGTAGGTGGTGCACCGAACTCAGGATCGCTGCGACAGCCTCTTTTTCTTTATCTTTCAAACTGCCCCAGCCACAATAGCGTTTTGAAAACAGCTCCTGGCCTTCTTCCTCCTCCATTTTCCCAACCTCAATCATTCTACAGTCCTGCCGTGATGCAACCAGTCGAGATCTAGTTGTAAATATCAGAGTCCCACTAGTCCCTTGTGGTATAAACTTGGCGATTGGACTGTTATTGCCAATGAAATCGGCTTCGTTATCGGCGTTGTCCACAACCAGAATCCAACTACCGCTGTTTGGACTTTCAAACCATCTCCTTACACTCAGCAGGAATCCCGTTTCATCCGTCTTAGCCCTAGCTAGTGGAATTCGAACATGCTGTGCAATAGCCTTGAAGCCCTCACTAAATTTTAAAACCCCACTTCCTTGTACCCAGAAAATATGACAATTGCTCTCGGTGGCGCGCTGATGAACGTATTCGAGGGCAATCTGAGTTTTGCTAAGCGATGTCAGTGCATCCTTCATGCTGTGAAATATATAATAAAGACCGTATTACTATCGATTTCGAAAAGGCCACCAGCAGGGAAGTTCTCAAATATTCCCCTCTTTTATCTCCAGCGCAATTTCCCGAAACCAACTTTGCTACTTTTAGCTATCAGTCTGTAGGCGGATCCGAATCCCTGTCATAGCATCGAGAGGGAGAAGAAAATCGAGAACTGACAAACTGACGACCTTTTCGCAACCGATAATAACTTGAATAAGAGAACTTTGTCTCAGGACGCCCAAGTTTCCCCTTTAAGTCGCGCTGTTTTATTTCGCTAGTATTTCCCCCGTCCCCGTCAAAATGGGAAATTCACACGCCCTGAGACAAATTTCTCCCGTCTAAGTTAATACTGTACTAGTACTTACCCAGAACCGCCTAATCCATAGAGTGCGACTCGGTTGTGACCCTCGCACTCAGAAAATCCCTTGACCGCCTGAAGGAGACTTTGGCGACCAGTGAACCTAATGTTCCGGCAATATGGAATTAACCGATGAGGCTCAGATGCTTATTTCGGTTGGAGAGCGCGTTAGTTCTTTGCCAGGTATCTCTCGGGGGTCCTGATAATACCTGCTTCTCTTGCGCCAGGTACACCACCTTGACTTCGAACTCCGGAGTCGGCTCCACCGTGACTCACAATATTAAATATATTGCCATAATGGTTGTTACTACTATTATTCCCACTCTTGTCCCCGCGGATGTGAGATTGGTCTTGGGCAACCCTAAAAAGGTTGTCAGACAGTTGAGTCTCATCTTTAGCACCAGGGGTTTTAGGGGAAAGAGTGGCGTACTGAGCCATCGGGCTTATGACTAGTATATAGCTCGATCTAGAACGGTTTTAGAAGACCGGATATGATAGTAAAAAGACGTCGCAAAGGTCGTTCGGGGTGATATCCTTTTGCGTGCCCTGAAGTAAGCAGGTGGGGCGAGATATTCTCGACTGAGAGCCTAACCTTAGACACCTAGGTGAATAATTCCCCGTATCTGGATCTGTTGTGGGTAGAACCCTGATAGCCGGTGCCCAAGTCTGGTGAGGGCTAAATTTTTCGTGTAGTGAGAATTAATGGGAGAATTTAGAAACAGAAAACAGAAGGTTGAGGGGCCCGGCGAAGGAAAGAAGGGTGAAAATTGGAGAAGGCTGTGTGCTCCACAATTGCCAGCGCTCCGTACAGTACGAGTATTGCACTAGTTTGGGCAAAATAATTGGCTGGGCTTCACTTGGGATTTGGGCCACGGCAAGCCCACTGCAGACACTCGGGTGGATGTTGGCTATTGGATGCCACGAAATACGTGAGACACGTGAGAGCGATGCAGATTCCTGCAGCCCAAAAGAGCCGCCCTCGACCCTTTTAAGTATTTCTGCAGAGCCGCATTGGTTACCGGGGAAACCATTTGCAAGGTCGACATGCACTCGCATGGGTACGCAGGGATTGGCGGTGCCTCCTTCTTTCACGGCTAATAAGGTTTATTGAACAGCAACACAGATACACTAGGCAGGATGGGCTCAAAAACTCGGGTGCGACCTGGGAACACAATTGTGACATGTGGGAGCCTATGTTGGGGTTCAGGTCAACGATTGGTTGTGCAGGATTAAGCTTAAACTTAGCATGTACCAATAATGCGTTTCCTACATAAGTTAACTTATAGCTTCCGTTCTTATACCACTAGACAACAACGAACATCACTCCTCTCTCCACACACAACACCACAGTGGGAATGTCAAACAATTAAAACACTGAATTCAATAAGTGCAATATACCCATACCCGATTAGAAACACTAGGTTCGAGAGTAGTTATCTCCGTTGGCATCTAAGTTAGGGCAAAGCACCAGGCTGTTTACAATGCACGGGCGGGGGAGTGGGAGACTGGCTACTCCCCCAACCAAAGGTTTTTACATTGCCCACATCAGAGGGACGGACAGCAAAGCTCATCCTATTCTGCTATGGAAATCCGGAGGCTGCCAAGACCTATATCAGGCATGAATCATCGCAGCTCCCGGTTGAGTGCCATGCTAAAAAAAAGCAGCACAGCTCTCTTGTAATAGATACACTTCTCAATGAGATTGATGGGGGCGGTGTAGCCGTCGCTTATGTATACAGCGACTTCAGCTCTCAGAATATGCAATTTGCGAGCACGGTATTGGGGCCAGTGTTGAGCAGAGATCCTCGATGGGGTATAGAAGGCGTTTGACCGTGCGAAAATGCTGAGCTGATCATTGTGAGCTTCGGCTTCCCACGATTCTCGGTATACTCACCAAGTTTCCTCCAAGTTTGGAGCGGGGATTCATCCGTGTCGACACTTTAGACGAGTTCTCGACAAAGCACCCAAGATAGCTCTAGAACTCGCTATAGTGCATTTCCTGGGAGTGCTCAATACTCAGCTATTCCTTACCGGAAGGCCTCAGATCACAACGGAAGTGGAGGTCAATTCTCCCGAAGAAGCTGATATAGTTACGATAGAACCAACTTCGGACGATATAGGAAGATATATTGAGGAGAGGATGGGATAGGACCTAGAGTACGATAGACGAGAAGTTGCTAGCAGATATATAGCAGAGTTATTCCAAAAGGGATCTCCGAGATGTAAGTTATGTATTAACGCAAAGTGTGGAATTCCACAGACTCGGCTAGTCGCAATCTCTAGATTTGTTCTTGCTTGCTTCAGTATGGACCCAATCCTTGTGACGATGACCATTCACCAAAAGAGATGAGCACTAGGTAGAATAGTCAATATCCTTGGCCTATAAGATGAATACAACACTACATTGGACTGGATAAGAGCGGGAGGGAAGCAAGCGGAAACTTCGGATGGGTGGCCCTTGAGATTGCAGGGTCGTGATATACACTGGGATAGAATTAAGGTAGAAGACTTTAACAACGAGGGTGTAACTTCGATCAGAATCGTACTCGGCGGCACTTTTGGACTTGTCACAATTGACGAAGGGTCAGTGGTCCGCCTCCTGCGCCCCATGCTTCAAGAGCATCTCAGAGGGAATCATATCCTATTTGAAACTACCCAATCGATGATGGCCGAAATCTGCCTCATCCATTTGAACTTAACCTTAAATCCTCCTAACTTGTCAGTTACCCTATAACCTGGTGGAAATATCTCGTTGGTTTCCAAAATCGCTTTTAAACCCCTTTTTGTGCGGTGCCGAGCACATCCTACCTGTTACATACAATTACCCCCATCTCCTCGATTAACTTTACCCCACTCTGTGAAACCTTTGTTCTAATAATCATTTCTATTTTCAACAGTTCGTGTTGGAAATCGCCGCACTAAGCAAGCAAAATACACGCCCTCAGAGGCCACAGTGGTACGCGTATGCACTAGTAAAGGGACATTCAAGCTATGGAAAATTTTCTCTTATTTGTTTTTCTTTCTTTCCTTACCTTTGCTCACCTAGAGTCTTCCACCCGGTTCTTAACTTTCCTCACAACCCTATCCCTTAATACTTGATCGAAGAAATCATAAACTCCTTCATCGCTTAACATGAAGTCTATGTCTTCACTTGAGCCGTTTGACTCCGCTGCGTAAAACCTTCGTCGCCGATCATTACTTCCCCATCAATCCTTTTTTTCAAAAATGATAACATGGAGGTTGACGAGTGATGTCTCGTGAGGTTAGACTTTCCCGATTGTCTCCTTGTAGATAGCTTTATCCGTACCAGCATAGGGATAGGATGGAGGGTTAATCGGGGGGATACAGTGTTGGAATGGGGTTGGTGGAGGGTTGGTGAACTAGTGTAGAGACCGCTTGAGGAGGGCTACCGCAGTAGCCCAGACAATTCAGAGCCTCCTCCGTGAGGTACACCCCCCCGTTTGTTGCAGGCAGGACCTCCCCGGCAGACCGTACCGGGATGCACGGAGACTGCATCGGTAAAAGCGCGGGTTATTAAGAATGGCTTTTTCCCTCGCACTTCACCTCACCTTAGTCCCCAATATTCTATATGTTACCTTGTTGCACCACCTTCAGAGGATGCGACCTCCTGCCCAACTAGTCAGCTGTACAGATAGTTCCCTCTAAAAACAAGGGCTGCGTCTTGAGTGCCCAAGGTTTCTTAATCCTTAAAATCAGGTTAAGGTTACCCCTCAATCCTCTTAGTAGGTTGGGAAATTGGGGATTCTAGTTGATAATATAACTTAGTTTCTATACTCAATTTTACTATTGGATACAGGTGGCAATGATTTCCCTTTTTACCTGCTTTCCTAATTCTTGCAGGTTGATTGTGAGGTTGGCTTTAGACTAGGGGGTTAGTAGGATTTTAGGCATTGGACAAGGTTGGGATGTCTGCCTCAATCTTACAACCTGGCACCGTAAAAACTCACTAGATCTACAGTACCATCGGCGGTCAGGCCCCGGGCCGTCGCAATTCAAGACGAAACACCCGAGGATCAGTGTTCCGCTAAGTTCAGACAAGAGGAAGAAAAAAGAGTTATCATATATTACTGTACAAGACTAAAACACGCTCTACCCAAAAATAAATCTCAAGATATATCCTCTACCTAAACCTAAATCTATTCCATTACTGGTATTGAGCAAAGTAATGAGACTACCTAGGAGTGGGAGAAAGATTAACTTACCCAACAAACTTCTAACTTAATCCCTAAAAACGCCAGAAGAAATACTGAGAACACAAAGCAAGTAAACATCGCAGACCACCCCGAAACCAATATTCATCCGACACTACCGATACCAACAGACGGCAATTTCTGTGAGACGAGATCACAAACTCCGGGGAAGCAAGTAGGGATCCAGTTACCCGATGCGTCGGGAATGTCGGGCATATAGCAACTCTACGATTGGAAAGTTTCGGTTTGCGGCGGCAAGGATGAGCGCTGTTCAGTCGGATTTACTTGAACTATTGGGGTTGACATCTGACATCCACCCCAATAGTAGCTTCACTATTCCCCTATGGTGATTCGTAGTAGCCCGCAAGAGCGGCGTTTGATTAAATAGTATGTCCGGAGTGTCGGGGTTGATATCTTCCTGCCCCGACAGTAGCCCCACCACTCCCTTATGACCACCCCTGTAACCTGTGAGAGTAGTATTCGGCCGGATTTATCCAAATTATCGGGGCTGACATCCTGTGAATGGGCGCTCTTGCAAGGACTACGTCCATATTGAGAGAAACAAGGGGGAATCTAGTTACCACTATTAGCTCTACTTCTAGAATTCAATCCATCGAAAGAACACATACGTCCCGAGGTCACCTCCGGAATAATTCTTAGAATATCAGCTCTCAATTCTTCATCCATTGTGTCGAGCCCTGAGTCCCTGTTCAGCCTGATCTGAAGATATAACCCGATGTCATGCTCCCTAGGACTTATTAGCAAAATCCCGGCAATTCCGGAACATATTTCTGTACTTCATCGCGTATGTGAACCCTCTTAGTAAGAAATAGCTGAGCGTTTAAGCACTTCCGCACGATCTGCTGCCAAGATTCCAAAAGTTCTAGGCGGTATTTCGCGGGAAACTCATCCAATGCATCTATGTAGATAAATACCCTCCGTAGGCATGGCGAAGACTTGACGAACTCTCGAGGATATCGGGAAGCGAGGGTGTGCGACCACCAACCCCCCCCTCTTCGAATTCCCAATCGCCCTCTGTACTTCGTCTGGGGTGGGTTCCGATACGCTAATAACCTGCTTTAACTGTGCCCTAAGTAACTTTGTCGCGGATGTTCATTCTGAGCGTGAACGTCGCGGTGCACACATGCTGCAGTCATACCGTCCGCATCTATCTCATCACACAGTCTATCTGTCACAAGGGAGCTGTTATTGCTACTATTTAGCCTCGCCCACATTCTCTGAGGGTAGCCGCAATCCATACCTAAGATAAGTCTTTCCAGCACCGAGATCCCCATAACAAAACAAGACAGGCCTAGTAGTTCTATTACTACTTTCACTCCAATGTGTAAATTCGTTCGTAAGAAGCTAGCCGCTAACCCTAGCTGCCTAGCCAATGCCGACCATATAGCCTAGTGCCTTCGCGAAGTTCGAGGGGAGGCACCCATTCCGGAATGGCGCGTTTCTTATCGACTGCCGATATATATCGCGGTTATTCCCCGCGTTTTTATAACTATCTGTGACATCACCACAGCCGCTATTTATCGAAATGGCTGGTTTTTGACGTGTTATCGGATTCATCTCGTGAAGCTACCGGCTTTGTTGTTGAAATTCGTTCCCAGGAAGGACGGTGGGGTGCTGAGGTAGGGGGGGGTGGGAGATGAGACAACCCATCCCGACCACACTGTTGTTGGATGGCAGCACTGTCCAATTATTTCACTGCCTCTGCTCGCCTAAATTCACATCGATTCTGCCCTCATCGACTTGAGCACGGCAGTGCGCTTCTCAGCCTCAACCAGTTGAACACAAGGCCAAATCCCTGCAATAGAAACTAATAACTCTCTCTCCCAGAGGAAATATTTTTGCGCAGGGCACAGAAATTCACTTTCATTTAAAGGTCTTGGCATTCTGGTGTCATCTTGGACATTGTGTTTGCTCTGGCACTAGCAGGAGGCTAACGGGATGGCCCAAACAAAATACATGTCGTACTGCCAATGCGTTTGGGTTCTCCGGCGTTCTTCTGGTGGTCATGGCAATTTCGAAAGACAGGCTTGATGAACGGATTCCAGAAAGTGATAAAGCTCAAAGAAAAAGTGATCAAACTTGATTATTTCTGGGGTGCGGTGGTGATAGTTTTTCTCTGGTCCGCTTTTCCCCTTAAGTACACAAATTTGTTCTATGCTAAGCTAGTCGAGTGACGGTATGAAACATTCACGATAGTTTGCGTGCTGCTGCGTAGTTTTCCCCATGGCCATCCACGTGACCGACAGTACGGAGGTACAGCCCATAAGTATTGTATATTTTACTAGCAAGGGGTGTCCGGCTAGCGCTGGGTGAGTGTAACGAATTGAGTATAAGCGGAGCGAATGGGGTATGGTAGCTACCTAATTCACCCTGTCACCCTCGCTAGCACAAACACCCCCTGCTAGCAAAATATACAATACTTATGGGCTCTACCTCCGTATGTTCTATTTTATCTGAGAAGTTTGCTTCCCTAAGAAGCTCCTTAATGAGCTAGTCAATACTTAGGGTGAGAATCTAGGCGACCGCGTAAAAGTTTTACCGTGTGGCAACGGCCATTAGCACCAAAGATTTTCGAGAGCTGTCTTCCCGGATCACCGACTGTGCCGGACAGCCCACTGCATTTTGGCTGTCCTGAATTGCTGGGCGCCACTGTGCACACAGTACGAGTACTAGTGTACGATCGTACAACTACTCTGTGATGGTCTTCGTGAAGTGAGAGTTCTCTTTACTCGCAAAATGCCCCCCTCCCTTGAGCCACCATAATCTCCACCAAAGACTATCTCCGTTTTACGAACACCTCTGCCGAGTGGCTTTTACGCACATGTACCGAGGTGTAAATTCCTGGTCATGTGTTGGCGGTATTCATGGACAAAGGTCCAAAAGCCCAAAGAGAGGCAACAGTTGAAGCTGGCAAACTGAAGCAAAAATAGTGTTTGATAGCAAGCGTAGAATTACGGTTTTTAGCTCTGAAGGTGATATGATGATTCGGCTCAAGGTGCGAAATAGAGTCCCCGTGACTTACTCGTTGGGAAGCGATAACTTCTTGATGCTAATGGTGCAGTGCATCATAATTTAACACTCTCATGCCGTCCCATTCCGCCATCAGCCGCTTAGGGTCTGCGCCTATGGTTGGCAACAATTACGAGTACGGTACAGCAGGTTGGTTTCACAGATAATGCGGCACCAGCATCGGTATCGGATGGATTGATTGGGCAAGGCCTTTGTCCACGAGGCTTCGAGATCGTAACCGCCCCTCTCTTCACCCCCCCAGGAATTACATCAACCGACTCCACCGCACAAAATTGCTCAACCCCATCCTCTACAGTCCTCAAAACAGCGCAAAATACAAAATGTCTCAACATCGCATCAACGACAATATCGGCAACTTTAATAATATTGCCCATTCTTTTAACATAGTGTTGAATAACTGGACTATGGTCGACGAGAAATCGGAAATTTTGGCCTGGATATCCCCACTAGAGTCCCAGAGGCGGCACCATGACATTCGAACCCATAGGGTCAACGAGGTGGGACACTGGCTCTTACAAACTGAGAAATATCGGAACTGGTCTGGTGGTACTCATGGGGGCGAATCCGATGGTACAGCCTTGTTTTGCTACGGAGGTCCAGGGGTCGGCAAGACTTATATTAGGTAAGAGAAAAGATACTCGGGGAAAGAAAGGTATTGCTAATAAGCTGTGATGTTAGCTCGCTGGTGATAGATACATTATGCAACCAGGCCGTGGAGGGAAACGCTGCCGTTGCGTGCTTCTACTTCGACTTTGCTGTTCAAGAGGAGCAATCCCTAGCTGCTGTTTTGGGTTCGGTGCTGAAACAGGTTGTTGGTGTGCTGGACGAGGTTCCAGAAAGAATAGTCAAAAATTTTCGGGACCAAGAAAAAGTCATCGGTGGCCAGAGGCTACAGCTCGCAGAAATTGTGCAGTGCTTGCAGGATATCTCATCCTCACGATGTACGTATATATGTATCGATGCCTTAGACGAGTGTCCGGCAAGACATCGGGTGGAGCTCCTTGGTTTACTCAACCGAATTCTCCAGAAGTCCTCAGGCGCTCGAATATTTATAACCGGGAGGCCACATATCCGAGGTGAGGTTGAGAAGTATCTTCCGGGGAAGGTAGCGACTACACCCATAACGCCCACCAGGAGTGATATCATCATATTCCTCCAAGCGAAACTAAAAGAGGATACGATGCCGGACGCGATGGACAAGAGCTTGGAGGAGGCAATTATCAAGAATATTCCCCGGACGGTCTCGGAAGTGTAAGTAGGAAGCGGGGGCACTTATAAAAATACCTAAAACTCTATGCTGAAAGATATTGTATCTAGATTCCTGCTTGTCTCCTTAAGCGTCGAGACGATTCTGCGAGAACCCACCATATATGGAAGGAGACAAAGGCTTAGGGCAATGGAGAATGGCTTAGACTTGGGGGGCGCATACGGGCAAACACTGGGAAGGATAAAGGCTCGGGGTGGGGAGAGGGCAAGAATCGGGCTGGCCGTTCTGATGTGGATCTCCCATTCGATGCGGCCTTTGCGGGTGGATGAGTTATGTCACGCCATAGCAATCCAGATCGGGTCAAATGATTTCAATAACGACGATATCCCTACGATATCGACCTTGCTGGACTGTTGCCAAGGACTTGCCACCGTAGAAACGGGTACCTCGACTATTAGCCCAGCCCCACCCTGGGGAGTGTGCTGGAGTTCGGAACTTCGGTGGGTGCTTGGGTTTTTTGAGATCCCAGATATTCTGTAACAAATACTAAATACCACTACTAAGTACAGTTAGTTTTGTAATAAGAATATAAGAATATGTCTAAGAGAAATTCTATAGACTTAATAAATAATAATAAAGGAATTCACTTACAAAGACTTTTAGTTGTTCAACTATAAATATGTTAAAGCATAAATTATCAACTGACTCATATGATATTCATAATAAAAAAAGGAACAAATAAAATTCAAGAAAAACAATTTATAACAATTAAAGAAAACACAATTAACCAGACTTTGACTGAGCTTCAGACCACTTATGAAGGTTCTTATCAGTCATAAAAACCATAGAATATCTTTCACCATCAACTGGCATATTATAATGAGAAATAATAGCAGACCGAAACATAATAATAGAGCCAGCAGGAAATGGTACACATGCTCTTAG
>Ga0307507_10005392_pt1 | contig 21095 bp, 7 predicted proteins | sample 7_EM_MG_FD_207223 | JGI IMG/M metagenome (GOLD analysis project Ga0307507, IMG submission 207223) | Populus trichocarpa ectomycorrhiza microbial communities from riparian zone in the Pacific Northwest, United States - 7_EM | ecosystem: Host-associated > Plants > Roots > Unclassified | place... | reverse complement strand
AAGACACCAGGAAGACCATAGGAGGTTATATTATAGGACTTTATTATTAAGTTACTAAAGTTAAGAGATCCTATTATAGGATAAGATTATAACGCGATTTTAGTAATAGTGGATAAGCTAATAAAGTGGGGATACTTTATAGTATGCACTAAAGAGATATTAGCAGAAGATATCGCTAGAATCTATATAAAGGAAGTATTTATAAGATACAGAGCACCAAATAAAATCATATTGGATAGAGATCTAAGATTTATAGCAGCATTTTAGAAAGTATTTCTGGCAGAATAAGGAGTTCGCGTAGTAACATCTATAGTATATTATCCGCAGACGGACGGATAAATAAAAAGACTAAACTAGATACTAGAGCAGTATCTAAAGCACTATATTAATCACGCATAGAATAATTAGGTATTGTTATTACCAGTTATATAGTTTACATATAACGCAACACCATAAGAAGGAATGGGGACATTACCATTTAAGGCAAATTATGGATATAAGCTAAGAATATCGTTATTGCCACATTAAGCAAAAAAGACAAGTAGCATAGCTAAGTAGAGAATGGAGATATTAATAAATCTTTATATAGACCTTAAAGAAACAGCTAAACTAGTATAAGAATAAATAAAAAGGTACTATAATGCTAAGAGATCTAAGGGACCAGATCTTAAGGAGGGGGATAAAGTGTAGCTACTATACAAAAATTTCAAGAGTTGATGACTAAGTAAGAAATTGGACTATATTAGACTAGGACCTTTTAAAATTAAGTAAAGAATTTTATTAGTTATATATAAGTTAAACCTACTAGCCAAAATAAAGATCTACCCTATATAATATATCGCAATATTAGAACCAGCATACGGGAATATTAAGCCACTAGTCTATAAGGCAGACATATATAAAGAATAGGAGGAAGACAAATAGTAAGTTTTAAAGATTATCAGTTACAAGGATGTAGATGACGAAATATGGTATAAAGTAAAGTGGATAGGCTATAGTAAGACTACCTAGGAGCTACTAAGCAACCTAAGGAACGCTATAGGAAAGGTATAGGAGTATTAGAAGAAAGTAGGTTAGGTAATATTAATAAAGAAGAATCGCTAAAGAACGAGTTACCTAAGGGGGACCTAAGAGGAGCAATTGCCGAGCTACTTAGAGTTGTTTCCCTTATAGGAGGAGAGCCAGTCCTTTTGTCACCTAGCTCGTTAAGACCCTATTAAACCAGTTTCCACTCCTTAAAACAAACCTTCTCGCGAACCTTCTTAAGACGGGTTAACCGAGCGAACGCAACCTGTTAAGACTTAAAGGAGCGACGTTGAGCCTTAAGGGCCCAAGCGGTCTCTTCAGCAGAACGGTGGAGTTTGGCGCGCGCGGCGGCCAACTTAGACTTAAGCTTCGCAGCGGCAGATTGAACACAAGACCCTATAATAAGTTACTTAGGGAACTTAAAGACTGTTAAGAGTTATAGAACGCGTATACTTAGTGTTAGAAACAGAGCAAACATTATAGGATAATTAAATGTTTGCTTTAGTGCACTCTAAGTAAAATAAGGGTTGTTAAGACAAAGGACTCGCTATTGCAATACATACTAACCCCGCTTTCGCATAACGAGAATATGGAGACGATATTATCTCACCAAGCAACAGTATGGCAGCTATAGTGCGAGTATAACATTGCGCTTAGGAAGAAGAAGAAGCTTTAGGTATAATAAGTAAGGATATTAACTAAACTGATTAAACAGATATTATACCTTTAGTGGACGACTTAAAGATGTTAGGAATCTTTAAGGATAAAGATAAAGAGGAGGGAGATGGTATTACGGACGCTTTAAGTATAATGTTATAACTACTTAGGGAAGAGTTGTAGGAAGCTAGTTAGTTAATATAGGCACGGTCTAGGATGGATCCGGTGGAACCATATAATGAGGAATGGTAAGTAAGTTATATAATATTATACGCGGTGTACGGAGTATACGCAGTGTATATCTATGTATAACACGTATAACACGTACCTTATGTACAAGAGAGGATTTCTTAGGAGTACGGTTGTGTATTTAAAGGACCTTAGTCCCTACTATAGATAGTTCTCTCCTTGTAGTAAATCTTAGAATATAATTGGAGTTAATCTGTTAGGCAACCACTCCACTAGTTGTTATTATATTGTTGTTTTATTCTTACCTATATACCCAGCCTAATGATAGGACCTACTGTAGTTACTGCTATAAGGTTCCGTTACATGCTGCTAATCTACTATACGACCTATAGAACGAGATAGTTAACTATATAGTCTACCTTCAAGATTAAACGCCATGGGAAAGTAATGATTGGAAATCGCTATATAAGAGGTTCTATACCTTCCTAGCTAATAGGTTAAGAAAGCCGCAACTAGCGCACCTAAAAGCCTATAGCTATAGGGCGTACGCGATGACGTCAGATACCTAGCTAAAGAAGAAAAGGCTAAGCAAGCTAGATCTGCGAGCCTATATTAGCTACCTTATTGGCTATAACTCTACCAATATCTATAAGATCTGGATCCTATATAAAGGTATCGTTATCTCTACTAGGGACGTTATCTTTAATAAAAAGACGTTCTTTAATGGCAAGCGAACGGACATCTTAAAGGACCTACACGCTAAATTAGACACGCTGATTGAGAAGATTTAACTCCTTAATACCTTAACTAAGAATAAGGTCCTTCTGGAAGACGATAAAGAAATATTTAAACCGTTAATTTGAGAGGAAGACAATAACGACATTAATAAGCCAGTTTAAACCTTTAATAAGTTAGCAGATCTCAAGCTTATAAGAGCTCTTAAAGATGCGTACTATATACCACCTCTAATAGAAGAAGACGAAGAATCTCTATATGCCTTTTATGTCGAGTATTCTATGAAGTTAGGTATACAAGGTACTAATTAGGACATCGCTTATTAAGCAGGAGATGCGTTTAACACTTAGGGGGTGTCTAACAACTTAGTTAAAGACTTGTTTAAGGAAGCCAGCGATAATAGGTTTAAAGACTTTGTTGCCAAAAGGATTATATTAGCCTATTACGGCGCCTTCTTAGTAGGAAGGAAGTTTAACCTTAATAGTTGACTTAACAACAGCAAGCTAAAATTAGGCAGAATACGCAATATCAGATTATATAGGAAGAACCTACCTCTGCCACCTTAGTCAATCTAGGACCTTAATATATATCCTCTTTAAGATTAGTTCCAAGAGGCTTAACAAGCCTATCTCCAATTTTATTATCAAATAAGGTTGTTTCAAGAAATAGAAAAGAAGCATATAAAGGGACAGCAGATTCTTAGCTTAATGTAGGTGTTTATCTATAAAACAGACAAGCATGGATTTCTCTAGAAATGCAAGGCACGCTTAGTAGTATACAGAAATTAATAGGCCCCAGGAAACCTACCTACAAGAGCTACTATATTAGCTAGTACAACCTTCCAAACCCTTATGGCAATCACCACAAAATTCGACCTGGAGACGACACAGATAGATACAGTCAATGCGTTTATCCATTATGATCTTAATAAGGTTGTCTATATAAAGCTACCGCCAGGGTTTAACAAAGGAAAGAAAGACAAAGTACTACGCTTAAGAAAAGCCTTATACAGACTATAATGATTACTACTATTATAGCAGAAGAATTTTACAAGCTTGTTAAACGAATTGGGCTTTAAAGAGGTACCTTAGGAGCCATATGTTATACTAAAAGGTAGAATAGTCATCTTCTTCTATATTAACGATATTGTCTTCTGCTACTAAAAGACAGATAAGAAGAAAGCTCAAGAAGCAATTAAGGAGCTATATAAAGAATACCAGATAAGTATCCTTAGTGAGCTAAAATAGTTCCTAGGAATCTATGTGCTATACAATTATAGCTAGAGGCTCCTGTGGCTATCCCAGGAAGCCTATATTAAGAAGATAGCTAACTAGTATAAGATAGATCTTAGAGGGCGTCTTTTAGACACTCCTATGGCAGAATTGGAACTCCTCCCTACTGATTACCAATTGATTTGTCTAACGCTTCCGTCCCCTAATACAGACCTACTAGTCTGTCCTATATTCCTACTAAGAGAAGTAGCTTCTACGATGCTATATTAGAGAAAAATAGGTTTAATACTTTATGCAGCCACTATAACACGTCCGGATATTGCTTTTGCAGTATTATAGCTGGTAAGGTTTAATTAGAACCCAAGCCAAAAGCACTATTAAGCGGTAGACAGAGTAATCCAGTACCTATATAGCACGAGGAGCAAAGCAATCTACTATAGAGGAGACAAAAAAGGAACAAACGGTAGAGGGAGAGATAAAGGAATACGCGACAAAGGACAAGACAACGGAAGAGACGGTAGAGGTAAAGCGCAATCATTTATCTATGCCAGCGATGCATTATTTATAGACAACTCCGTCAATAGAAAGAGCTCATAAGGATATATTATAAAGCTATTTAGGGGGCCAATCACCTAGAGAGCAAACAAGCAGGGTATAGTGATGACGTTAAGCACAGAAGCCAAGTTATTAGCCCTATTATAGACAGCAAAGAAAGCTATCTTTATTAGCAGGCTATTTAAAGCAATAATATTACACCTAAACAAGCCCTTAATTATTAAATGTGATAATATATAGACACTCTAACTAATTATAGAAGACACGGTAAAGCTAATTACAAAGCTCCGACACGTTAACATCTATTAACACTAGCTACGTTAGGAATATATAATAAGACGAGTATAATTTTAATGGATAGTAATAAAGGAGATAATTACTAATGGACTTATAAAGGCCCTGCCCAAGTAGAGGTTTTAAAGCTTCGTTAATATAATTAGGATGGTGGATATCAAGGAGTAGCTAAATAAGGAGAAGCAACTAGAGGACCTAAGGGACAGTATTAAAGCAAGACGGAAGGATTCAGATAAGATTATGGTTCAATTAACTCATTAACAGACACAAGAAGGTAGCTAGCTTTGACCTCAAAGAGCTCAAAGCTAAGGGGGTATGTCAGATAATCTATATTCTCTAAAGGCGTGGGTTATGTGCACGAGTTACGTACACGAAGACACGTCACTGAAGACACGTCAGATCAAGGTCAAAAAGACACGATACAAGATCATCAATCAATCAACCCATTTCATTAATGAACTCATCTATTTAAACTTAGTGACAGATATTAATAAGCTCCGCAACTCTATTTTAATAATATAGTTCCCTAGTTAATCTACCCAGGATTTCCTAGCAAGAAAGTATCACGTACTAAAAGGCAATTTAAGGTTATAACAGTTTAAGGTTTACTACTTAGTCAACTACCATTTCTTTAGTAAATTTGGGACAGCGAGACTTATATTACAATAGCAATAGTAAGTAAGGAGGATTGATATTTATTACGCTAGTCGAGCGGTATATATATATAGATGGCAACCGCAAAAGAAGAGTTGCCAGTGTTGGGAATACAGGCAAGTTACCATCACGCAAGGCAAGTTGCCGTCACGTAAAGCAAGTTGCCGTCACGTGTCGCCGCGGCACTAGCGTGGCGAGGAGCTTTAAGCTCCTTACCCTTCCTCAAGCAGGAGAAAAGAATAGAATAACAATCATCATACTATCTACGAACCGTAGCTACGTGATATCACCTTGTGTTACCAACAGGTAGCGTAGAGTATTAATCTCTTAGGAGATTCCAACCTTAGGGATACGCTTAGTTATAAGATAATTAATGCCCTATGCCGTAATTAGGGCCTTACTTAGGTTATTAACTGTTATAAAGTTATTACTGCTTAGGACATGCTTTAGAGCAAATATAGGGTTTAGTGTAAACTTATAACCTACCTATAGTTAAAAGATAAAAGTATAGTAGTTATAGCCGGAGCTAAAGGGAGTAGTATTAATAATAACTCCTTTTTAGCTGGCATAACTATCTGCGTCTTTACCTAGGAATAAGATATTAATAATAGAGTTGGTATAAAGGGTAAGACCATTAACTATCTAAATAGTAGCGTAGTAGACTTAGTCCGTGCCGCCTAGGAAGGTAATAAAATAAATAATAGTGGGTACCTAGGGGTTCTAGTTAACGGCCTTAAGGCTTATAACTACAGCATAGAACTAGACCGTAAAATACTTAAGAACGCTATTAAACTAATACCTTGCGGGGATTTTATATAATAGTTAGTCCTCTACTAAGAGCTGCATTCTAAGCTAGATATTTATATTATGGTTCTTCTACTAGCAACCTAAAGGATTATTAACGCTCTGCTATTATAGGCTTGCGTTTAGGCTTGCAATATAGCTATTAAGCTATTTAGTGCCTAGTATAAAGAAGTTAATAATAACTGCAGGACTATTTAAAAGCATATCCCAAGCTTTATAGATTTGCAGTATAAATAGGCCGAAGTCCCTATTAATAAAGAAGTACTTATTAAGTAATATACGCATACCTAGTGTAAGTTTATTAGAGGTGACAACAAACCTAATATAGTAAAGTTATAGGGTTATGGCATCTTACGGAAGAATATAAGTAAGATACTTAAGCGTGGTTGGATATAATAGTTATTAAGTAACTAGAGAAGTAGCATTAGCAGTACTAACCTTAATATTACTAGTAATATTAATATCTATAAATCAGACAGACGCTATCTTATATAAATAATAAGTAGGTATTCTATTAGTCTTATAAGACACCTAGAATATAATGCCATATACTATAATATACTCTTTAATAATTTACATAACAAACTAAACTATAAGGTGGTCATTGTTTAAAAGCTGGAGTATATTTAAAGATTTAGCTATTATGGAATCGCTATCCTCTATATAGGTATCTGGATTATTTATTAGGCTATCCACTACTAGATAGAAGCCGGTTGTATTAAAAGGTTTAGGCATAGAGAGGTAGCAGCTATACTTAAAGCAGCAGCACCTAGTGTATCTACCTTGCCTAAAGTAGTTGCGGCGTTTATTACCTAAATTAAAGTAGGTCCACTTATATAATTATTAATATCATGCCCTATAACTCTGTAGTTCTTACATATATAACTATAAAAGATAGTTTAATGGTCTAGGGAGTTATAGTTTAGGTAAGTCCACTTCTTCTTATTTAATAGCCAGGGATAGTCTTGCTTTCTATAGCCTATAGCACTATATTAGTTATACATTATATAAGGACAGTAGCTCTTAAAATAACCGGCTTCCCTATAATTATTGTATATAGGGTTAGGGCAGTTAGCTTTAAGATAACTAGCCTTACCATAACCATAATAAAGTTAAAAAGCTTTCTTAAGAGGATAATTGGCGCGTATATAGCTAGTAGATAGACAGAGATAGCATTTTAGAGTATTGTTGGCTAAGAGGTATAGACTGCTAGGCTCTAGAAGAAGAGGCTTATTAAGTATAGGGCCCTTGCTATTACCTTATAAGACACTAGAGCCTATAGCCGCTACAGTTAAAGCAATCTTAAAAACCACAATATCCTTGGTAAACTTTTTGTAGTTATAAATATAGTTAACATTACAAGTTATAAAATAATTAGTAGGTAAGTCCATTTTAGTAGCAGGCTATATTAAGCAGTAGTCTATATAAACGTATTAGTAAATATAGATTCTTTATTATATAGCTAAGGTTAAAGATAAGGCAGCTAACTTACTATATTATAAGGCTCTATAGCCTAGATAGATCTGCAGAGGCACTAGTTATAGAGGTAGATATTAATAGGGTAGGGGTAAGAGAGGGTAGTTAGTAGAGTTAGGTTAATTAGTAAAGGTAAGGAGATAAGGCGCGCCCTAATAAAATTGTATAAGTAAGGCCTTAGCGGCAAAGCACATAGTTATATACTCCGTAGGTTAAACGTATATAAAGGCGAATTTATAGTAACAAAATTAACCTATAGAGGAAGACGCAGTATAGTATAAGTTACAGGGACTACCCTACCTAGCCTATCTCTTAATATAGGCTAAGTAATAGTCCAGTACTATTAAGCTCTTGCAGTTTATAATATAAGTATATAAACATATAAAAGGGTAAGGGAAAAGTGTGACAGGTTTATACAAATGCTTCTAAACCGAAGCTTATAGATTGCTACCATACAAGAATACTAAGCTAAGGAGAAGAAGAAGTCTGTTAGAGACTAGCAAGATACAAAGGGGTCGCTAAGGCACTAGTAGTAAGCGAGCTAATAGCGATTTTCCATACCGGGCATAGAAAATCCTAATTGGTCGGCTCTATAAGCAGTATTGGCAGAATTTGGCAGAATTTGGCAGAATGCCCAGAAAGTAGCAGGTGACGCGCTCCAGCACCATTATATTACCCCCCCCTCCCAAAAAAGCCTACCCTTAGGCTTTATCTAAGTTCCTTATTATTATCTAGATTATTATAGTTATCTAACCCTTCTTCCTAGCATTTAATCCAGCTGTCTAGTTTACATATTGGTCCAGGAAGGTCTAGGTAGGCTAGGTAGAAATCTTATAGCTTATAGGGAGAGTACTTAAAATTAGATACGGGGTATTATTCTAAATCTTCATTATAACCTACCTAGCTCGCACGGTATTTTAAGGCACCATAGTCCTTCTTAACTACTAAGATCTCTTTGACTTCCTATTCCTCGTCCTCTGCAATCTAAATTGGCGGTAGGGGGTCATTATACTGTCCAGGCAATAGGTTGTCCGCGGCCTTCCGCAGTTAGTCTAGAGAGAAGATAGGGTGGATCTTTATTAACTCTAGTAGCTTAACCTTAAAAGAGTGCCCTACCTTCTTAGGGATCTCGTAGGGGCCAGCTATTTAGTAGTCTAGCTTATAGCTCGGCCTTTAGGTTTTCTAGTTCTTTATTAACACCCATACCTTATCTCCTACGTAGAAGTCTACCTCGCAATAATATTGGTTCACGTTAGCCTCTTTCTTCTCTTATACCTTTTTTATAATTACTTAGGCAGTCTCCCAGGCTCTATATAATCTCTTAGCAAATATCTAGGCCTCTTTATAGCTGAGGCGTTCGCGGGCTGTTATAGGTCCTATAGGTCTATCCCAATCAAAGGATATTTGTGGTTTGTATCCATAGAGTAACTTAAATAGCGACATTCCTATACTATTATAAGGGAGCGTAAGCTGTGCGTAGTCCATTATAGGCAGTAGTTCCAACCAGTTATCCTAGTAGTAATTAACAAAGGGGCGAAGTCGCTAGTTAAGGTATTAGTTTATAATTTTAGTTTAGCCGTTAGTTTAAGGGTAAAATGCGGTAGAGAGCTTAATCTTAATTCTAAGGATATAGCAGAATTCGTCCCAGAAGTCTAATATAAATTAGGGTTTATAGTTAGAGATAATTAACTTAGGAGCGCTATAGATACGGTAAATATTGTTAATATATATGCGGGCCATGTCTTTTGTAGTTATAGTCTTAAAGCAGGGGAGGGAAATGGCTTGCTTACTTAGTTGGTTAACTACTATAAAGGCCATATTATAGCCATATTTGTCCTTTAGGAATGATTTAAAGTCTATTATAATATACTGCCAAGGGTGTTTAGGAACTAGCAGTAGTTATAACCATCTAGAGGTTTAATCCCTAGGGGTATCTACCCGTTTATAAGCATAATAATTCTTAATAAATCGTTCTATATTAGATAGGAGTCCTTGCTAGTAGTAGCAAGGCGCTAGTAGTTAGTGGGTTTTATCTTAACTAGGGTACACCATAGAGACTTAATAGTGGGCTTTACAGATTAGCTCTATTTATAGGTTATTAACATCTGGAACTATAAGCCGTTCTTAGTATAAGAGTAGTCCGTCTTTTATTTCCAAATTAGGGTTGCCTTCTATAGCTTAGTCACGGAGGGCTTTTAGGGATTTGGCTATACGGTTTGTAATTAGAATGCGGTTAATTAATCCTATTAGTTTATCCAGGATCTCTCCTTCTATAGGCGCTAGCTTATTCTGTTTAGAGCTTAGTTCCTAAAGGATACATAGGTTGAGCTATTTGGGATAGAGGAGGGCACGTGTCCAGTACTAGGCCTTTAGCTTATTCTATGGTTCTATATCCTGTTCTCTCTGGGTAAGAGTATTAGCTTTAGAATTTTGCTTACCAGGACAGTATATAATTGTAAAGAAGAATTAGGAGAGTATTTTAGCCCACCTAGCCTATTAACCAATAAGCTGCTTTATTATCATAAAATACTTAAGGACTTTATAATTAGTATAGACTTTAATCTAAGAGTCTATGCTTCTAAGCTCTACGCGCTACTAGGACAACAATTATATAATAGCCAGCATTTCCTTATCGTGTACTTTGTAGTTATACTTAGCTAGGGCTATTATCTTTAAAAAGAATATAACAGGGTACTACTTACTATCTAGATATAACTATAAGAGAACTCCCGCTACTACTCTATTAGAGGTATCCGTTTCTAGCATTAATTTAAGGTCTAGGTTATAGTAATAGAGAATTAGGGAGAAGGTAAGTTAGTTCTTTAACTCCTTAAAAGCTTCTATATAATTATTATTAAAAATAAAAGGTGTGTTGTTCTTTGTTAGTTATATAAGAGGCTTAGCCACAACCCCATAGTCACGGATAAACTAATAGTAGAAGTTATAGAAGCCGAGAAAGGACTAAATGCCTTTTATAGCATAAGGGGGTTTCTAGTTATGTATTACCTCAACCTTCTTAAGGTTAACTTTAATTCCTTTTATACTAACGATAAACCTAAGGTACTTTATTTGTTTTACTCCAAATTTATATTTCTTAATGTCAACTTATAGGCCTACATTCCACAGCCTCTTTAGGACCTTTTTAACGTAAACTTAGTACCTAAGTTTATTGTCTAAGTATATAAGGATGTCGTCTAGGTATACCATGCAGAATTTATTAAGGTAGTTAAAAAGAACATTATTTATATACCATTAGTACATGGCTGGCCCATTTATTAGTCTAAAAGAAAGAACTTTATATTTATAAGAACCGTAGTGGGTACAGAATATTATTAAATCCTCTAATATAAGGTCCATCCTAATTTAGTAGAAAGCTTAGTAGACATTAAGCTTAGTAAAGATTTTAGCTTAGCTTAGACGTATAAGGGTCTCGTTAATTAGGGGGAGAGGGTAGTAATTTTTTTAAGTAATAGCGTTTAGTTTCTAATAGTTAATACAGAAACAAAAGCCTTTATTAAGTTTCTTTATAAACAAAATAGGGGAAGTAAAAGGGGCCTAACTTAGTTTAATAAACCCTTTATAAAGGTTATTAATTAAGTACTACTTAGTTGCCTTTAGTTCCTCTATAGTTTGCTAGTAAAGGGGGCTATAGCCTAGGGAGTTGTCGGCCTCTAGTTAAATCTTATAATTATAGGTTTAGTGGGGGGGCAGTATATCTAAGGCTGCTTTTAAGAACGCGTCTCTATAATCTAAGAGGTATATAGGGAGGAGGCGCTTAACTAACTCCTTATTAGTTTCCTCTACTAGCCCTTCTTCCTTCTTATTAATAATTTAGTTAACTTTATATAAGCTAGTTATAAAGACTTTATTATCCTTCTAATATATATTAAAGTAGAAACCTATAGCGCTAATTGCCGCAATATCTACTATAGGGGGGTTGTGTAATAGTAGGGGTGTCCGTGGCCTTAGGGGCCTTTGGCATATTAACGTTGTCTTTACTCCTTTTAGCTCTTGTTACATCTTCCAAAGGTTATTCTTTACGTCCTATTAGTACGTCCTCTTCCCTATTAACCAGATCTCCGTAATTTGGAAGTTATTTATATTAATATCCATTCTACTTCTATAAGTAGAGTCCTCCTTAACTGCAGTCCTTTAGGGGAGTATTTTTATTGGTATAGAGTTTCTACTGGCCTTATAGCGGGCATCTTCCTAAGCAAAGGCCATATCGCAATTCCTAACATCCTGCTAGTAGATAGGATCAGCCTTTACGGCTAATATCTTATGGTTAGTGCGGATTTCTCTAATAAAGGAGGGTAACTTTAGTCTATTCTCCAGCTAGACAAACTGTCTTTATTAAACGTTTAGCCAAATATTAAAGTAGGACATCTATTTTTGGCTAAGGATTATATTATAGGACCCTAGGTCTAGGATGCAGAAGGGGATACTAAACTAGCGTTGTCTATTAATAGCGATATATAGCTTTAAGACATAGGTAACTGGCTTACTAGCTTGGCCATTATAGCCTTTTACTTAAACAGGCTTCTCTAGTTAGGTAGCATTTATATCTAAGAACTTAGCAACATTATTTGCATAAGCAGTGTTTATAAAGGCAAAGCTATTTGCTCTAGTATTAATAAGGGCAGTTGTATTAACTCTATATCTATTTTAAGATACTATACATAGAACTATAAAGTGTTTTCCACCTATTAGCTAACTTAGATTAATCTCTTTAAGATTAATAGAATACCCTAGGGGGGAGTCTTTCCCTAGGGTTCTTCTTTTCCTAACTTATTAGACGTTTCTTCTTCTTTCTCTATTTCCTTAATATTACCTATATCCTTTAGCTCTGGGCAGGACGTAGCAAAGTAACTATCCTTTCTATAATTAAAGCACGTAACTAATGCAGGGTTAATTAGGGTGTTGCGACAAGTATTAGCTAAAGGCATAGTACGTAGCGATTCAGATAAGGCTTGCAGGTAGGTAGTTATAACAGCTTTTAGTATAAGGGCGGTTGTGGTTTATCTTCTAACGCTAGCTCCAGTTGGCGTGGCAAATAGGTTCCAGTTACTACGGGACTTCTTTAGTTAGTTAGAATAAGTATTAATTCGTTTTAGTTCTAAATCTAATAATAAATATTAGGCTGCGAGTCTTTAGTAGGTTAGTAGGTCGTCTAAGGCTACTATAATCTTCTCTTATAGTTGGACTGTTAGCTTGTTATATAGGTCCAAACGGTAGTTCTTAGGGGGAACCTAGCCTTCGCCTACTAGGTGTAAGAATTGGGTCTAAAACTTAGTAAAGAATTAGTTTAATTTTATTATTAGGCAATTATAGTTATAACAGGCATCCCATACTTTATTTAGGTTAATATAAATAGCTGCTAGATGTTATATTATCTCATTAATAGATATAAACCAAATAGGTAACTTGTCCTTAAACTTAGCCTAGAGGTATTACTAGGCGTCCCCAATAGTTTAACAAAAGAGGTAGAGCATTTTAGCTTCTTTAGAGGGAAAATAGTTATAGTTAATATAAAGCTTTCCTTATACCTAGATTCTTTAGTTCTTAAAGGTTAGGTCTATGCCGTCTAATAATAGTGGGGGGTTAGGGAGCTTAATAAACTTTAATTATTTTGTTATTATATCCATGCTCTCTAGTGTATTGCATTTAGTTAAGTAAATAGGTTAACTAAGGCTTTGTAAAGGGGAGGCTAGGCTATTTTATAAGATAGCAAGGCTTTTTAGGATCTCCCTTAGAGTCTCTTATATACTTTAGGCTTAAAGACAATTAACTTTCTAATTAGCTATAAGGGCATAAATCTGCCCGTATATATCTGTAATGTTATTATTGTCTTTAATTTCTAATCTTAACTGGATCTCGTATTCCTCTTAAGTAGAGGCAGGTCTTTTAAATAAGCTTGCTTTAGGTGCCATTGTTAGCTTCCTAAGGTTTATTAAAATTATATAGTTCGGTTTTAATTCCGGGGTTCTTTTAGGGGTGTAGGTTAAGTATAGTCTGGCCTATAAAAGTAGGATATTGTTAAGGCCTTTCCAGGCATGGTAGATAGTTATTTAGTGTCTAAGTATAACATAATAACGTGTTGTTATAGACAAAGGTCTTCTTTTTAGGGTGGGATATTATTAAGGCCTTCCCAGGCAATGTAGGGAGAGCTTAGTATAATATAACGGGCTTATATAAATGCTTCTAAACCAAAGCTTGTAGATTGCTACTATATAAGAATACTAAGCTAAGGAGAAGAAGAAGTCTATTAGAGACTAGCAAGATATAAAGGGGTTGCTAAGGCACTAGTAGTAAGCGAGCTAATAGCAATTTTCCATGCTGGGCATAGAAAATCCTGATTGGTCGGCTCTATAAGCAGTGTTGGCAAAATATAGCAGAATTTGGCAGAATGCCTAGAAAGTAGCAGGTAACGCGCTCCAGCACCATCACAAAAAGAGAAGGAAGCAGTAAAGTAAAAGCACTTTACTATAGATAGGCTAATTATATTATAGGTAAACAGAAACTTAAATACTATAATCTATTAAAAATGTCACTAATAAGCACAGCCTACTACTACTAGAAAGTATAAGTCTTTTTTTCTTCCTTAATTAGTAAGAAATAAAGTATTATTAGCTAAACAATCTCTTATAAAAGTACTGGGTAAGGAGTAGGATATTATAAAACTATATATAGTTCTAGATAGATCTAAAATAAAGATATTAAATATAAGAGACTCTAATGCAATAAATGCTATAGTAGAATACTAACCTCTTATATAACACCAAATAGATAAATAGTAAGATAAGTTGACATTACTAAGTGGCTAGATACTAGGTATATATAATATGTCTACTATCTTAAAATACCCTAAAATACCCTAAAATGCCATAAAATGCCGCAAAATGCCATTAATCATATAAACTTATAATATAAGATACAAAACCTCCTACTGCCTTTTGCTATAGACATATATTTAAATAAGCACTAGATGTTTAAGTATAAATATAGAAGCAACCCGTATACTAAATAATTATTATTTTAAAGAAAGTTATCTAGCAGGGCCTTAAGTACTATATAGTAGTATAATAATAATACTAGCAATTACAAAGTAAGTGTAATATATTACCGTCTACTAGAAGTACTACCTATTATATACTAAGTACTTCGCAGTAATAGAGTCCATATATATAGATATAGGCTAGCCCTTGAACTCTAGTGGCGTATATATCTACTAACTTTATATAATAATAAGAAGTATAGTAACACCTATAATAAGTATAATACATTACCGTCTACTAGAAATACTACCTATTATATAGCAAACACTTTACAGAGATAGAGCCTATATATATAGATATAGGCTAGTCCTCTAACTCTAACGGCGCGTATATATACTAACTTTATATAATAATAAGAAATATATAACGCCCATAACCTCCTACATTCTACTATGCTATAATAACTAGTTATCCCTCTATAGGCACTTAACAAATTGCTTATATTAAAAACTATAAAAGTTTAGTAGTACTAAACCGCCACCTAGCCCTAAATAGGCTAGGTAGGGTAGTCCCTATAAGTTATATAATTATACCCTTATTTAACTGCATAGCACTAAGTCTAGCTATATTTACCCTAACTAGTAGCGGCAAATAATAGCCAATTTTACCTCTATATAGGCATATACAGGTAATATAAGGGATATTATTGCGGATACCTCGGGTTGCCCTTAGGACAACCTCCGGACGCCCCTTAGCTGGTCGCCGGTTACATGCTAGAGGCACGTGCCCGTAGTATATAGTCTCCACAATCCCAGAGGCCTTACCTCCTTAAGGATTCGTCTCTCTTACTAATCTATCCTATTCCATAATCGTGTCCTTATAGCCCCCTGTCTATAAAGTCCCTTTATATTTAAATCCTTCCTACTCTATTTAGAAGGGCAGCTGGCTTTAAGGACCAGATTATTTGTTTATATCTTTTATTTACATCCACTATCCTCCCTTGAAATCTCATAACGACCTAAATAGAAACTCTACGGACACCTTATGGAAAGCCGTCGCATTAAGGCAGGAAGGTCCCTCCGATAGCGAGAGATTGCGACAATATAAACCTCTAGGCAAGACGGCCAAATGAGCCCTAACACCCAGATACGCTAGGAGCTTAAGGACTCTCATACACCTATAGTTACCGCTAAGGAAAATACAGACACCCTCTACAACAGACGCAGCGCTGCTAGAAAGTAACTGGAACCCCTCTAGCTCCACCTAGGCTAATTAGAAGACTAAGCGCCAGAGGTAACACTAAAATCTTCCCCTAAGCTAGAAATGCCAGAGGAATATACTAACGCGTCTAACTAGGGACCTAACTAGAACCCTCTTAGAAGACTACTGGCCTATAATTAGTATAGTAGCAGTATATAGACTGCTTATAAGCTAAGCGGGCCTACCCCTTTAGGTAATCTAACCTAAACACTAACTTAAGACCCAAGGCTTATTGGGAAACCTGTACTAGTCACTAGTACTAATACTACCTCTATAGCTAGAGCTTCCCTAGGCCCAAGTTTGGAAAGTTAAGAGCTCTATACCAATATCCTTTAAGATAGATATTAGGAAGCTATTACAAGGCTCTTAAAAGCCATATGGGAGGAAGCTATTAATAAATATACTAGAACCCTTTAAGGGCAAATTTAAATCTGGTAGGGTTTAATCTAAGCTAGATAAGTTCTTTTATAACCTAGCTAAGGCTAAGGGCTTTTTAGGGGCTACCTAGTACCCACCTAAGAAAGTATAGAAGACTTAGAGAGACACCTATATAATAAATAGAAGAAAGATATAGACTAATTAGCTAAGGCCTTTAGCAGTCTAGAACTCCGTTATAGACCTAGCGCCTAATATTTAGACAATTGGGTTTATAAGGTAGATAACTTCTTTAAGATATTAATAATATAAGATAATACCAAAGAATGTATATGGTGGATTATTAGTAAGATTAAAGACTAATTACTAAACCAGATCGCGCTTAATTAACTTAATAAAGAGCAAATTACTATATAGCTATAGCTGTAGACCTTTTTAAAGGGTTAGACCTAAGATCTGTATATTGTATAATATAATAACGTAGAATAATTCTGGAATGGTATATAGCTAGACCGTTAAGATTTTCGCCAGTTTATAAACTTTATGGAAACTTATGCTTAATAAATGGATCTAGAACCCTTTAAAAATAAGGACAATAGCGTCTATAAGAAAAAGAAGATTGGATTTATCTAGGCTAGAATTAAGCTAGCAATTTATAATAAAATAAAGCGCGTAGGAGCCCTACTGTGAATTACTATATATGCGGATTTAAATAGACTGGAGCTCTTGCTGCACCCGGCCCAAAAAGACCAAAACCAACCAAAAAGAACCCCAAAAAACACCTAGAGAATCCCCCTAAGATGCCTATATCGCAGGGGAGGCATACGTTAAACGACAGTGGTTCGCACTTACGCGCGACCGCCAGAACCACGCCTAGCAATGGCCCTCCATAATAAGAACGGGCGAATACCACACTATAAAGCGGAAATACCTCTATTAAGAAGGCATCTAATAAAATATAAAGCCTATTGGACGCGTCTAGTATCCGCAATTATAGGGGAGTAACCGTTAGCTATAATAAACTAATATAGCTAGTAAAATGGCTCCGCCAGTCTAGTATCCCTTAAGTGCCCCTTTAGCAATCCCTTAATTAAATCCTCTAACGGCTAAGTAAAATTAAAAATAAATAAAACCCCTCTTTACCGGCAAACTATACCTAGGCCGCCGTAGCTGCGCTTTTATAGCACAGGAAACCTAACCCCCTTAAGATAATAACCAGGTATATAATTATAATATAACCAAATATAGAAAAAGCAGAGGGGCTTAAGGGATAATTAAAAACAGAAGTCCTTATAGAGATTCGCAAGGAAGTCTATAATGCCGTTATAGTCCAACACCTAAGGAGCGGAGATATTAGAGTTACCCTAAAGGACTAATAGGTAAAGGAACAAGCCATAAGGGTAGAGGACAGGCTAGGAGAATGTATTAGCATAAAAGTGCTCTATAAAGACTACCTAGTTAAAGTCCTAGCGGTTCCTATAAGCCTTAGAGTAGAAAAGGGACGCTAGGCGAACAACACAGCAACTATATAGGAGATAGTAAAATATACGGAACGCCTTATACCGGGACTCGAGATTACCCAAATCTAATGGCTTTAATAGGAAAATGTAATCTAAATATATAATAAGAACAACGAGAGGATATAAAAGTTGCTAGAGACTCGCTAGGGAGACGCTGGTTAAATATATAGCTCCCTTATTATTAGCACATATATACTAGGAATATAAAAACTTCTTATCTAAAAAGGAATAATTATAAATGGCCTTATATATAACACAAGGCTCTGTAACTATAAACTACACCTAGAACAATGCTATTACTGCATATAATAGGGATATACCTAATCCACATACGCAGCATAGGTGTGCTACGGCCACTATATAGGCCCCTATAATATAAGACACTGCTTAAATTAAGACTAAATAAAATGCGTAAACTGTTACCGAAGCACATATAAGGTATAGGAAAGAGTAGACTGTATTAAATACAGGAGACGGAAGGCAAGGGCTTAATAGCTGCGGGAATAACTATACACTAGGTTATATGAATGGAAACAATAGGCGATAAGCTAAAGAGACGCAGGTGCCTTCCTAGCATTCCCTACCTTTAATACTAGGGGGCTGGGCCAGCTATCCTAAGCCTTAACGGGCTAGAAGCGACGCCGCGCAATATTACCAGACTAAATAGGGACATAAGGGTCATAGGGGATATAAGGGAGAGGACGCCCTATAGGAAGACCCCTATGGACAGCTACAGCAAGCTTAAAACCAGGATACTTAAGAATTAGACTAAACGCGGCAAATCTAATATTTATAGCCGACCTATAAAGGGCATAAAGCCAACTAGTAAGACTAGGGGAAGAACCGGAGACGATAATAGATTTGGATATAGAAGCGCTAGTAGGAACACAAGATATAGAAATAGAAAGCCCTATATAAAATAAGTAGCAACTAGGGTATAGATATAAGAAATAGAAGTTCTGAAAATCCTAGAGAAAGTGGAAATAGAGGAAGTAAAGAATAAAGGAGAGTTAAATAACCCTTACTAGGGGTCCGCCACCTATCCATTATATAGTATAACTGCGGCAATACAAACTACCGCCTTATAAGGCCCCTACTAGACAGTCTAGACTTAAAGAAACACTATATCCTTACTATATAAGAGCCGTATTACAATACCTATATATAATTAACATACTGCCCCTAAGAATTCCAGCTCCTATATAAACCAAAAGCAGCTATATATGTGTGCTTTATAATCAGTAAGGCTATTAGCCTATCCTTATAGTTATAGCAAGCAGTTAACCTAGATATTATAGTTATAATAATCTAGATATATAGGGGACCGGTATAAATTATTAATGTATATAACCCTAGGGTTGAAGGGGTCCCACAAATAGAGAATATTATATTGGTAATAAGCTTACTAGAAACTGAAGGCACAGAGTCTATCCTATTAAGAGATATAAACCTCTACCACCTGCGGTAGGGGGGTATCCATATCGCTGCTAAATGATAGGTAGAGTGTCTACTAAGAGCTATAGACATCTAGGGCCTTAAGCTAGCCACTCCCCTAGGAGTAATTATGTGGTAATAAGGCACTGCCAGAAGTACAATTAACCTTATATTTATAGACGATGGCCTATACTAGAGACTTAAAAGGTGCATCCCTAAAGAAGAATAGGTACTTACCTTAGACTATATCCCCATCTAGATATAGCTAGATTTGGATATTAAGGCACAACTAAATAGTAAAAGATACGCAATAAGGAAGCTTAAGACAGATAGTTTCCTTAATATAGTTAAACAATAACTTTAAGACCTAGAAGAAATCTACCTAATACCAAATAAGCGAGGCTTATTAGCTACCCCTAAGGAAATTAACCGAAGACTAGAAAGGATCTAGGCAGTAATTAAAAATAGGCTAGAAGAGCATTGCCCGGTCTTAAAACCAGGCCCCTATACGCGACATGTATAGTTCGCATAATGCGCGGTTCTTATAGCTAGCCAATAATAAGTAAGAAGGAAATATATAAGTAGCTATAACCCTAAAGACAAGAGATGATATAAAGACATAAGAAACCAGCTAAAGAATACCTTAAAAAAAGAAGTAAGAAATAACTAGAGACAGTTTATAAATAAATATACTACTAACCTAAGCATCCCTTATAATAAGGGCCTTTGGACCATAGCAAGATAGGTAAAGAAAAAGGCGGGACGCCTAGTAGAAGACCTATACCTACCACCCCTATAAAGAGTAGGCAAACCATAGGCTATAAGCAATAATAATAAGAAGGCAAAGATCCTTATAAAAAGATTTTCCCCCTAACCGGCTCTAGTAGACCTTAGTAACATCACTAGTAAAACACTGGTAACTTGCCTAAGGGTTAACAGCGACATAATAACCAAAGAAATGGCTAGAACTATTAGTCGCCTTTTAAATAATATAGCACTAGGACTAGATGGGATCCTAAACGAAGCCTTAAAGACCTGTAGTCCACTTATAGCACCTTAGCTTGCAGATATAGCTAGAGTATGCTTTACAATAGGCTACTACCTGCGACTTAGAAGATCTATAACGACGGTTATCTTATAAAAAGAAGGTAAAGCAGACTACTTAATCCTAAAAAGCTACCACCTTATTGCCTTAGAAAACACCCTAAGCAAGATTTTAGAAAAGGTTATAGCGGACTATATAGTAGATATGGTAGAGGAACACGCCCTACTACTATAAAGCTAAATAGGGGCAAGAAAGAATTGCTTAATACTATCAGCACTTACACTACTCGCTACTACCATTAAAACTGCATGGGCTATGCGTAAGAACTTTATAGTATTAATACTTAGCCTAGATATTAGTGGCGCCTATAATAATATACCCTATAAGCGCCTCCTATATATCCTTAGGGCAAAGGGCTTTCCAGAATAGATTATATAATTTATTTAAGGGTTTACAGGCCAGAAAGAGATATTACTGGTCTTTAGCAGATACTGAAGCCCCCCTATTATAGTTATAATAGGTATACTATAAGGATCACCTCTTTGCCTATACTCTTCCTTTTCTTTATAAGCAACTTACTTAACACCTTTAAGGAAGGGGCAACCTAGGGGATAGGCTTTGTTAACGATATAAACCTAATTATATATAGGCCAACAGCCGTAAAGAACTGTAGAATACTAAAGAAAGCCTATAATACCTATATAGAATAGGCAAGACAATATAGAGTCTAATTCTTACCAGAGAAATACTAGCTAATCTATTTTATAAGAAAACGTAACTAATCTGTAGATCTCTAGTATATAATCTATATCTAAGGCTTTAGGGGTTAACTAGTTTAGGGCCT
>Ga0307507_10005391_pt1 | contig 21096 bp, 8 predicted proteins | sample 7_EM_MG_FD_207223 | JGI IMG/M metagenome (GOLD analysis project Ga0307507, IMG submission 207223) | Populus trichocarpa ectomycorrhiza microbial communities from riparian zone in the Pacific Northwest, United States - 7_EM | ecosystem: Host-associated > Plants > Roots > Unclassified | place... | reverse complement strand
GATTGCTTGAAGAGCTCTTCTGCCTGAACAAATTCAGCATTCCAAAGTGCAGCTGGATCTTTTGGGATGCAAGCTTGAACACTATATACCTGAACTGAGCAATTGCCATTGAATTCTTGTTTAGCTACTGCAAGAAAAAAAATCGAAAAAGGAAATCTCAGCATATCCCTGTATCCTTGTCTCAGGCACAACACTCAAGTATGGATGATACTAACAAACCACGAAAGAATGCATGAAATTTATGTACCAGCAACGGGTGCAACAGCATCGATCCAGAATCAAGTAGCCGAGGTATTGAAATAGACAAAAACAACTTTCATCGCACATATTCATGTGAATGCATAATATGCTTGTTGCACTTCTATAATTCTTTGTTCTAATCAATAGAATTCAAAGAATTCCAACTACATTTCCATGGCCAATTCGAAGGAAAGAAATTCTAACTGCTAAACTCTCTTCCAGGAAGAGGGATCATAGATGAGCCAGGGGAAAAAAAAAAGCTAAGTGAAAAATGCTTAAATTGCTTAGGCGAAAGCACAAACCTATGGTTATGGCATACTAACAAGTCACCTAATGATTCTTCCAGGACACATTATTGCAAATCTAAGAGCAGCAGCTAGCAATGCCACCCTAAAACTCATCTATTATAATGGGATAGATGGAAATCCTTGCGATTTCAAGTATCTCTCGTTTCTAACCAACAATAACTACAATGATGTTAGCACCATTCAAAGACCTGACCTTCAAGTTTGGGACCGGAAACAAGCCTTATATGGTAACTTGAAGGGTTGTTCTTTAACCAACCGGATAGAGTGTATACTACTTCGAATCCACTTCTGCGTGTGTTAACAAATTCTTGAAGCAACCTTAAGGAAGCAACACCAACCATTTGTTAATTGAATGCACAAACCAGGAAAATAAAAATAAAAATCACAAATTTCAGAGAGGAAAATTACCTTTTTGCAGCATTCGATGAAACCATGAAATTTCGACTCAACCACTTGTATGAAACCTGAAACCAAGTGATTAAATAATTAATTAATTTTCTAGATTTACTAAAACCGACCCAAGATTACAACAACAAAACCCAGTAAAACTAAGGGGATTGAAGAGGAGTAGAAGTACCACTTGGAGTTTATCAGAGACAAGAACTTCAATTTCATCGAGAATGCCTAGGGTTTCCATTTGGGACATAATTTATTTGGGTTTTGGGCTCAAAGAGAAATTAGAGACGGAAGAAATTGTGCAGGTGGTTGTGCGGGTGGGTGTGCGGGTGGATGAAGAGAAAGAAATTACCCACTCCATCAATCAAGGACAAAATGAGAGTGTTTGATTTTCCCTCTACAAAGACACTGGTTTTCCCGCCATGTTGTTTTTGGGGGTTCTGCGTTCTTTTTTTCAAGGGTGGAATAGCAATGCAGGCAGGTGACATATATCACCTGTGTTTTCCATGGATCCATATTCTGGGCCAAGGGTGCATCAGCTAGGCCCATAATTTAACAGGAAGAAAATGGATTAAATTATAGTGCTTGAACTTAGAAATAAAAGGGAAGATTATTATCCTAGAGAGTATTGAATATGTGGACAAGGGGGTGGATGCGGAGATAAAAGAGACCTTTAGGAGGTAAGGATAACGTTATGGATGGATATTTTACATAAAAGAGATGACTCTGCTGCCTTCGTCATCCAAAAAAACTCGTCTGCTCTTAAAACTAATTTAGATGAGGATTGATTATACTCTATTCTTTTTTGGTACCACTAAAAAAAAAGTATATAATTTGATCATTAATTAATGATGATAATTACAAGAGTATTATATTAATAGAAATTATAAAAAAATTGCAGCTCAAAATAGAAAAACATCAAAGACCCTATACATAAAAATAGTTGAATCGAGATGCTAAAGTAATCATCGATAAATGCTATCTTATTTTATTTTTTATAAGTAAGAGATATTTTAATAATGTTTGATGTGATGTTTATAAATATTGTTCCATAGTAATATGGCTTGAATATCTTGTATGACAGACAATGTAATACATATATCATCAGAATCAAGAAAAAGCTTATAATATTAGTGCTTAATAAAGAGGTGATTTTTGTGATAACCGTAAAAATATATTGTTTTTATCCTAGTTTGTTAAGAAGAAAAAGAATTAGAGTGTGAAAAATCAAAGTGGTGTAGAAAGAGATTAGTTTGGAATAAGCCATTGACAACTAGTAATAGTTATATAACTATTGAAAGTGTTATGGGAGTTCATTTTTAGTTAGCTTTATCTAAGTCGGGCCGATATGTCAAGGTCAATAGATCGCAAAAACATTCATATAATTTTAATGATGGTACACTTCAATGGCTAGGGTTACTTGATGTGACCGTGAAATGATATTTAAATAACTTATTTTTAAGAGACCACAAATAAAAGATTTTTTAATTTTATGACTCTAATAATCATTAATAACAATAATGTAATTCACTCAACAGGGATTCAAAGATGATCAATATTTTCAATGTTCAATAGTTAGCTCTTTGTTTAATAAATAATCCAACCTATAAAGACTAATGAAATAAGAATTTTTTTAAAAAATCATTTTTCTTAGCTTTTGCTATTTTCTATTTAGTTTAAAAATATTATGGGATTTTTATTTATTTCTATTTATTTTAGTAAATCCAATATTAATATTAATAATTTTATTTTTTCCTTTTAGTTTAGGAATTCCTAAAACAAGTCTATAATTAAGACTCTTGTTGTTTTTAAGATAGATCTAGAATTTAAGATAGATCTAGAATGAATGAGTATAAATAAAATTATTTAGCTTATTTTTCAGTAAACATATATCAAATTTTATTGTAGAAAATAAAACTAGAAATTAGGGTTGTTGGTGTGCTGAACTTATTTTGTCAAGCTTGATCTTTCATGTTGCTATCTTTTTTTGTTTTTTATGCTTCCGTGTGCACCACATAAATAAATACACACAAATATAAAGGACCCACATGTATAGCGGAGTCCAAACAACTAATTCATGTGAGATGTTCTTTTATTTTCTTGTTGATTACATAGGAAGGAAATGATCGTTGTCCTTAGTTTTAGACTAGATAATTAGCTCCCGTTATGTTGTATATTGGAGCAATTTTTTAAAAAACATAAAAAAATGTCTAAATAACAAGAAATTTTTGGTTGGCAATGGGTAAATCTCTGAAATTTTTAAACTTGATTTTTTATAACGCTTGAGTTTTAAATTAAATTATTTAAAAGTTTTTTTTGATGTAATATAATTGACATGATGAATTCAAAAATAATCCGAATTATAAAAAAAATTATTTAACTTTAAGAAAAAAATTAAAATAATAGTTTTTAAAAAAAATATTGAGATGATGACATTTTGATTCAATCCGAGATTCATAGTTTAACCTATAAAACCTATAATTGGGTCATGAGCTGCAATGGGTTTAAAATAATTTAAAATTATTTTTTATTTAATTATATGATGATAAAAATAGTTACATATAAAATTAAACACCAACTCAATATCGGAACGTTTGTTTGAGACCTCAATAACCCTATAAAAATTAAATTAAAATAAATTATGAAATCTAGTTTGCAATCAATTTAAGTTAACCTACCAAATCAACGATCCAAGTTATGGAATTCAATGAGTTTAATATTTTTTTAAAAGTATTTTTATTTAATTATATGATGAAATAATAGATCCTCATAAAACCAAGCACTGCCCTAATGTTGTGATGTTTGTTTAAGACTGTGATAACCCCGTAGAAAATAATTACAAATAAATTATGAAGCTTAATTTTTAATCAACTCAAGTTAATTTACTAAACTCGCAATTCAAATCATATATCTTTTTTCTTTGTTTTCATTTTTATTTTCTCAAAATAAAAAAGCTTCTTCTCTTATGATATTTATATAAATCATTAACTAAAATTAAACACCTTTCTAGCATTTTTGTTGATTATCATTGACTCTTTTAGTTTGATTTTTAAAAAATAAATAATTACTTCCGATACAATTAGTTTTTATTAATCAAGATCAAACATATTATATTTGAACTTAAATATAAAATACATATACGGTGTTAAATACTATAAAATACATGTTAAATTAAAAATTTTCACAATTAATATTGAATTTATTTTTATTTTATTCCCTTAAATTTTTAAATTATATGAAATACTAAAATAGATTTTATAGAATTATTTGCAACAAAGAGTAAGTGTATTCCGAGTTATAGCTAGAAGACAACTATCATAGCGATAAATTTTTCGCTCAAGATTCCAGCCCAATGCTGTAGTCTAGATTCAGTCTTTTCTCACTTGCAAGTAAATGAAATTAACACAAACAAAGCAAGTAAATTCTTTTCCAACTTTTTATTAACTATTAATAAAGGAATATATATAAATTCGTGTGTGTAATATATACAAAACTTACTTGCAGCCTATTTATAGAGCTATTACTCCCCCCCAGCAGTTTGCTCTTGTGTTCCTCCTCCATGAACTTAGTGATTCTCTCTTCAAACAAGGCCGCAGCCAGTTTGCAGAACTTAGTTGCCTCAAAAGCATTTTCAACCATGCTCCATGTTTGTCTGTCTCGTCATGTTCTCATGATCTGGCCAAGTTCTTCCACAACTAGTCATGCTTGTAACTGCCATCTCACTTTTACCCGTTTGCAGGAAAGATCAAACATGACCTTTACATTGATTGCAGTGACGAGGGAGTTTATTTCATCGAAGCCCAAATGAAAACTTTTCACCTATCAACATTTCTTGAAAAAAACGGGGAGCCACTTTATGCACCAGTTCTTTCCCTGAAACCCAGCAGATTCATCAAAATTAGGTAATTATGTTCTTCTGGTTGAAGTAAACACATTTGTGCGGCGTTATAGCTATTTGTGCTGGTGTTTCTCACAATGTCTTTGATGGGGCATCATTTTGCACCTTTATGAAAGCTCGGTCAACTACTGCTTGTTTTACATCACAAGCAGCATATCCCAGTTTTATTGCTCCATTTCTCTCAGCCCGCTATGTTCAGAAAAGGAAAGTGTGCTTGGAGAAGATTTGTGTTTGATGCATTGGCGATAAGACAGCTCAAGGCAGAAGCAAGTTCATCCCTGTTTGTCCAGTCCCCAACTTCAATTGAGGTCGTGCTAGCAATTATCTGGACAAGTGTCATAGTTGCTTCAAGAACAGGAAATGACTCAAAAAGTCGACCTTTGCCTGAACATAATATTGGAAATCTTCTTTGGAAAGAACCTGTGTAATGCAAAGCTAGTGACAAAGTAGAATTGGATGCCTTAGTGAGCTATCTAAGGGAAGCCGAGGGGAAAATTGACAGCCAATTCATGGCAGAAATACATAGCGATGAAGGGTATTTTTTCAAGGTTATCCAGCCACTGAAAGAAAGGAGAAATGTTTTCTGATGAGAATTGTGATTATATCACAGCTGCCAGTTTGTATAAATAAAACGTGTTGATATAAAGCTGATTTCGGCTGGGGTAAGCTATTTGGATGGGCACCAAGGCATTCAACACGCATGATTCAATGTATTTGAATTACATTGGTTTGATGGAAACAATAACGGGAAATGGAATTGAAGCATGGGTGAGAATGGATGAACAAGACATCATAGTGTTTTGATGTAATATGCAGGTACTTTACATCATAGTCAAACAGGGTCACCAGTGAAGTTATGAGTTATGACTAGGATGCTGTCATACATCTTAATTGGCAGTGGCGTAATGTCAATACTGAAAGCATTTGCGAACACAAACCATCATGTCTTGAATTATTAACAAATGCACTTATTTCAGTTCGATCTTAAGCTTTACATTGTTGATAATGATACAATTTATGTGTTCAGACTTCAGTGCTGAGTCTCAAATATTTATAATTTCACACGTCCATGACAATTACCATGCGCACACCTCGTATTGTTTGGTGTTTCTGGTTCTGCGAAGATGTAAACTTCATCATATCCCTTCCTACAGTAGGATAAAAGAAGAAAAGCAAATCAGAAAATGCAAGTGCCAACCTTGGTAACAATAAATTTGTGTGCCAAACTTGGTTCTCGGAGTCAATTCACTTACCCAGCTTTCCCACAATATGTGGGACTGTAATTGTAAATTAAATTGTCTAGTACCTTCCGAGCAGGTGGCCTGTTCAAGGACTTTCTAGCTTCACTGCAGGCACAAAACAAACATTGAAATCAGTTTTTTTTTTTTTTTTCATCTCATTACTCTGCTGTGAACAACAAAGCACCATAGATAAATGAAAAGGTTCACGAAGCAGGCCAGACCATAGGACTTTAATTTCCTTCGTTTGGACTTCTGACAGGGTTCTCAGAAAATAAACACAGCAGAACACAAAAGTTTCAATATCAATATTGATAAGAGTAATATAGAATGAATTTAAGCAAAAGATTATTAGTTAAAATGTCAAAATGTTAAAAATACAGTGCTTATGATTTTCAAATGCTACTGGTTGTATTCGATACAACCACTGTAAACAACTTCAAATATATCTAAGCTTGCGTGTATCGTTTAATCATTCTGGTACTTTCTGTGTTTTGAAAGGTCTGAACATGAACTATGCCTTCATATTTTCTGCTACAAAATTTCCATGAATACTAAGTTTACAACAGAAAGAATTAACCAGCCTTCTTAAACTAGTTTTAACACGCATGTGAATGAATAGATGATTTATTGGAGCCTGTTTAAAATATGCAAAACCTCAGTTCAGAATGTCCAAGGCTCAAATTACATCCTCAGCACATCTCATAAAAAAAGTTGGCAGCATAAGCTAATAACTTTTCAGTACAACAAAATCCTCACCTAACAAAGAAGTTGGCAACATGTTGGGTCACTTGAATGGCATCCTCTGAGTGTGGAATCATTGATAACCCCCATTCAAAAGCATTTTTCTGAAATGCATTTGGATTTCAGTCACTAGCAATCCTACTACCATAAGCAATTGTATATTTACAATAACGGTAAACAAATTTGAAAAACAAAGGAGAATTGACACTTGTGCACCATACCATGAGGATCGATTGCTCAATTATGTTTAGAAATTAAGCTGAGCTATAAAAATATTATGATGTTATTTTATCCCCTGCCACCTCCCACTGCTCCTTTTGCTATGGTAATGCTAATAAAAAAATTGCCTATGTTGTTTGGGCATTTCTTTCAACTTCACAAAAGAACTCAGACATTAAAGCCACTTTAATATTTTTAAACTAAATACCCAAACTGATCTATGTAAAAGTACCAGACTCAGCTTAAACACACACACGCAAGACTTTCTTATATGATGACCATGTTTGCATGTATTTTACATATAGAAGAGTAGGGAGTGTAATACAAGGAGTGAAAATTGACAAAAATTTATCCTATAAATACAAAGCACAAACAGCTGCATCCCATTATCCCACAGTAATTTTTTTTTGGGTATACAGGACTTGTCATCGTTCCTGAATTTCCTGATTATCTAAATCCATATTTTATACTTCAAGTATGGAATTTGACCAACCAAAGATGTATCTCCACAGAAAAACACAATGGCTCTAATGCAAAGCACATGATAGCAATACCTCGGGATGCCATTGGAAGGCAGTCACAGGATAGTTGCGTGCTTGTACAGTGGAGACATAAACCTAAAATAGATGTTGGGGAAAGAATTAGAATTCTTCAAGTGTATAGAAAACTACATCACAAAATTATTGCATCCATTACCTGGTTATCTTCGTCTGCACTATTAGTCAGGATCTCAAAGAAACTAGATAGATGTTCATTTCCCTGAAACCGTTGTGGTGAGATGCCATACTGTTGCATTGGAAGATCAGATAAGCTAGATAAAAAGGGGAAAGCAGCCTTTCTGGTCATTGGATTAGTATTCTAATTTGAAAATAAAAGTAGAATATTAAAGATTAAGACGGCATTGATGCAACAATCATGTTCAAGGGCAGGTGGAAAAACTTAGAATTGGGAGATGTAAACATTCAAGTATCATCTCCCCAATCCTGTCTAAACTATGGAAATGCAAAACATAAATATTTCCCAAGAAAGTGGAAACTCCAGATCATACTCTCCTGACGACAGCATCATCGTTCCGTCTTCCACTTGAGTGATACTCATCAGCCAGTATATTTTAGTTACTTTTGAGGGACGGTTCTTCAGTATAATAGTATTAAAATATGGCCAGATATAGAGGAAAGTCTAATTTACATTTTCCTTTTTGGCTTCAAATTTAATGAATATCAAGATATTCTTAGATCTCCAATCACGAGGAAATGGATAGGTAATGCTGGTTTATAAGACAGATGCACCAAAATAAATTTTTTTTTTAAATATAGTCCTTTTTAAAGTGTAAAATGTCATATATTACAGAAATCTAAACAAAGAAAGAAACAAGAAACAGAGCATCATGTGTCTCTATTTGACCATGCAACCAAAGTCCAAAGGTACTACCAGTTTTGTGAACTCACATGATGGTTTTGCATGACTAGGCAATCTGTACTCAACTTTTTAAGCAAAACTGGAGGAAATCTGCAAAGGAATATTGATGTTAACTAGCAGTTTTTTGCTTGGTACAACTAAAAGTATCATTTTGCCAATATTGAATAATCATAGAACTTCTATAAGAAAAACAATTCACAATAAATGTCAAAGTAGCTAGGCAAAACAGTTCCTGACATGATAACAAAAGACCTCCATTTATCCCTTGCAGATTGCATAATGTCACATATCATGCTTCGCAGTGTGCAAACTGGATAATACAATTTGACACTACATCATCTTGTAAGTATTCACTTATTCAGCACACATCCATATTGGATATTAGGTAACTAAATCAAGTTAGGACATCTTCTCCATGCCAGTAACCAAGTCACACAAAAATAAAGGGTAAGCATTTGGCATGTCAAAGACGAAATTGAGATAACAGCATGTTAAGAATTAAGAAGTAAAACAAATAATGACGATCAAGGAACTATTAATTGGGATTCAGAACAGTTATCTTACATATAAGAGAATTTGAAAAACTCTTTCGTTCAGTTATTGACAGAAAAGTTAATTGGTATTTACACTGTTTAACAAATTCATTAATATCCTTTTGTGGCTCTATAAAGAAACTAAAAACTTGGTAAGAAAATAAAATTAAGTGCATCATGTTTGATAAATGCAAAAAATTGAGAATGTTTATACGAACTGGTATAAGAGAAAAGCTTGAGTTTTACCAAAGTTAACGAGATGGGGGGGGGGGGCGGGGGGGGATTACAGCGTGTATACCTCTGAAACACAGTTCCTTCGATGCTTATGTTTTCCATAAATTGAAGAGTAGAGGCCTGATCAGTTGCATTATATGTTTCCAGAATTTGATTGTCCTATTTTCAAGGAAAAATAAAAGTCATACTCATAACATTTCTCAAGTGGGACTTGTAAGTATTTCCACTAACAAGAGTGCACTAATATTTGAAACAACTACTCAGGCATTTTGACATTGATGGACGATAAAGTAAACAAAACAATTACTCAGACATTTTTCTGGCAATAACTTTACCACCAACATCATCATTGCACTGTAAGGCCAAATTTAATTTAATTATACATCTCACAGAAAAACAAAACCTAAAGTTTTACCTCCTCTCTGCATACAATCAGGTTAAGCAGCAATAGAAAACAACAGAAATAACCACCTAGAACAAGAACAATAACATTAGGAATAAAGTTTGAGACAAGTAGCTTGGCAACGCAAAACAAATACCAATTGCTGTAGAAAGGGTAACAGACTCGACAGATAGAAAAGGGGTAGAAAACCTAGAATCACCAAGCTAAATCCCAGATATCCACCAGGGCTTCCTCGAATCCAAGAGAGAAAGCGGAATCCACAGTGAAACACTGAAGGAAATCCACCGCTGTAAATTGAAACTGAAACTCTCAATTTATTGTCACTATGGCAAAAGATATACATAATGTGTGCGCTTATACAGGCACACCAAAAGTCCTGAAGAGTCCTAATCGCTATGGACTATATATTTTAAATAACAAATAAATTGGTAATCCTTCTTCTCGCACGGAATCAGTCTGACAAAATGGAAAATATGGGAATAATTGGAATGGGAATGTCTGATCATTACAGGCTATATATACACATATGTTTTGGCCATATATTACCTCACTAATGATCATTGTCAGAATTTCAAAGCCTAAGCAGATGGCATACACTGGGAAATGGAAGCCTGCATCATTCCTTGCTAAAACTTCCTGCAAGTACAAGATGATTGTACTGACAACAGTTAGGGGGGGGGGGGGAACTAAAAGTAGAAAATGCCATGTCTTCTTTTATTCTTTTTGGTGAATTCTAAACATATTGCAAACGCGGGATGCATCGTCTTGCAAAAAAAAAATTTTTATTGAAATCATTTTTTTATTGAAATCAATTTTAGTATGGAAGGTTTGTTTGAAAAAATTACCTACCTTGAAAATTGCCTTCGCAGTGTCGAAGTACAAACCAGTTTTAGCCCAACCTCCAGTAAAGAGCACTCCATTTACCAGATTGAGCTTCTGTAATGCAACACCAAACAAGCAAGCTTAAGTAACATTTATAAATTACTAAGATTATAAAATAATGATAACATACCCCTACACCGTGCAAGCATTGCATTCAAGCCAGACTATTCCTTAAAATGATCATGCACAAAAACTTAAAAATTCAGATTTTTTTTTTGTTTAATTTCATTTTCATTTTCTTTTTCATCAACAAAGTTTCTAACTCCAAATCATTATCTCGAATAAGCAAATACTTAATTTCAGAATTACTTAAAAGTTCTCTCAATTACAATCGTTTAAAAATAATTCCCTTTTCAGTTTCCACTTCACTTCCTCTCCAATCTAATCATATCATATGATCCAACCCACTCTAAAATCAATCTTTGCACTTCTCCTTAAAGAATCTAGATACCTCAAAAAGAATCTCTCTTGGCTCGTTATAAATCAATGGAATAACCCTAGCACCAGCTGATTCAACAAACTTCACGTACGACGCCGCAATATACGAAGCGTTCGTCGCGTTATTAAGCCTCCCGGAGGCACCGTCCCCCGGATGACTCAAAATTCCAATCACCGGACGGTAATTCAGATTTGTGTCGGGGGCCGGACACCTAGGCGCTGAAGGCGAGTCATCGGCGAGTTGACTCGGGAGGAGAATCGAAGGAGAAGTTGTAGCTGTTGCTGATCGAGCTAGGGTTAGCTCTTTAGAGAGCGAGATTAAGAAAGGGATCCAAAGGTAATTCCACATATCTGGGGAAATAGAAGATGAGGTGGAGGTTGAGGGGAGGGAAACGGAGGTGTCGTTTTGGCGATCGGAGGCCTTGGTGGTAGGGGTAGAAGGGGAATTAGAGAGGAAGTGGGACGACATTTTGGGAAAATAGGAAGTAAAGGAAGTCAGGGTTTTTGAGAGGAGGAGGCATGCGAGAGAGGGTATTTGACATTGAAGAGAGGAGGGGGGGCGGTACTGGCGGGGATGCGAGGAGACGGTGAGAGTGGCGAAGTGAGCACGGCAAAATGGACAAAAAGAAAAGGTCAGGCAGTGATTACGCAAGGATGACAAGTGTGTTTGGACAATCAGAAACCAGTTATCTGCTTCCACGTGTATATGCTGTCGTCGTCTTTATATTTAAGGGGTAAGAATGTCCATTTATTTTATTACTTTTTTTATTTAATTTGAAGGACAGAATATATAGGAAGATTCCAGGCAAAGCATATCGCGACAGATTTTATTATTTAATTTTGTTTTTGAATGTGTCCGGACAACTTTTTTGCATCTAAGTTAATTTTATAAATTTTAAAATTAATAACTATATAAAATTTTAATAATTTTAAAATTTATAATACTTAAACTAATAATATTTAAAAAATAAATTCAGAACGTAATTATTTACCCTCTCATAATTTATTTAATGTTTTTTTTCCCGAGGAATGCATATAATGATATGTGCTGGGTGTTCATCTATTTTATTTTTCCCATAAATTAATTAATTAATAATTAATTTGTTAGGTGTTGTTTGTTGTCACTAGAATGACGTATTTCTTCCATATTATTTTCGGTTTTCTACAATTGTATATTGCTGCTATATCCTATCCACAATATATATCAAGAGATGCTCTTCTTCGCTTTAAAAGATGGGAATATGCAAACTGCAAACCGATCTTCTTTCTTTGTTTTTTTAGCCAAGTTTCTTTTTTGATAAGGGCCTTCTTTCTTCAAATAAAGGGTACAAAATTGTGTGAGATCGGGAGATGATAACTTGTGAGGAAAAGTAAATAAGAAAACAAATCTTTACATGGAAGTTCTTACAACAAGAGAAAGGAAGGCAAAGACTCTTTCAAGCTCTTTAAACACTACCATTTATATATATATTTAGATTGTTAATTATACTTAGACTAGTGATAAAAGAGATGTTTTAATTTTATATATTAAACTGTTTGGGAACACGGTGTAAATCGCGTTCCATAAAAATTTATTTTTTTTACCAAAAAATAATTTTTTTATATGTTTTGGATCATTTCGATGTGGTGGTTTTAAAAATAATTTTTTTTAAAAAAAATATTATTTTAATGCATTTCAGCACAAAAAAAACACTTTGAAAAGCAATCGCAACTACACTCTCAAACACAGACACAAAATAAACATTGTTAGCGATGCATAAGTTTCTTGTTTTCTAGTCAATTAACATGTATGATGAACTATTTAAAATAAGTTTTAAAATAATTGAAGAAAATATACCATGAATGCTTCCATTCTTCTTCTTCTTCTTTGTCGAAATCAGTGTTCATTAAGCATGCTTTGTGAATTTTTTTAATCTATTTTTCTATAAAGAACTAGGTTCTACAATTATTACTATTATAAAGTAGACATGCCAGACTTTAAAATGGTATAGTTGGAACGGGGAGGTTGTCTTCAATCTCTAGAAACCTAATTCTCATATTTTTTTTACAAAATTTAATGATTTTGCTACACCTAAATTTATGAGTTTATATTAATTGTCACCAACATCATTTTATTTTTTAGTTTACACTGTTACGAGCTATATATTATTGAAATAATGAAGTAAACCTTTTGAATTAATCGTTAGACAATCCATTTTTATGAGAAACTTAATTAATGAGAGAGAGAGAGAGAGAGAGAGAGAATGTGATGGGAAAAAATAGGTTGAAATAAAAATGGAGGGGACAATGAAATAAAGTGTGTGTGTGTGTGTGTGTGTGTGTGTGTGTGTGTGAGAGAGAGAGAGAGAGAGAGAGAGGAATAAAAATGTCATTCATGGGATTAACTGAATATTCAATCTCTATAGGCTCACAAATCCACTTTAACCATTATTCAGCAGAAGAACGCTGTAAAACTCCACAGTCTACACCTTTATCGCAAGTGTTCAAACTATGATCAACTGGGCCAATCTCAAGTAGACGCAAAAGACTTTAATTAGCATTTTAGCCAGGCAGGAAGGATGTTCGAAGAAATGCAGCTTTGAAAGAATTATGAGCGCTGACATTTGGTTAAAAAAATTGAAGTCTCTTCTTTTAAATCATTTGGTGATTCCGTACTTAAAAGAATAATAATTAATAGCAAATCTATAATATTTAATTTAAAATTTTAGTTTAATAATTTTTTTCAGAAATCCCTCAAATATTACCGATAACTTTTCAATCTATCGATGATTTTGTTTATAAAAAACAATAATTAACAGCACATTGATAAGTAAAACAATTCTCATGGTCTTTGAAATATATTGATATACACATTTCGTTAGCATACTTATATGTAATAAATACTGTGAACAGTATCAGAGAGAAGGGGAATAGTTCCTATAGTTTTTAGGATATATCGACGAACACATTCCGTCGGTATACCCGTATATAATGAACACCTTGAACACCAGAGAGAAAGAGAACAGTTCTCATGATCTCTAAAATATACCGACGGATACATTCCCTCAATAATATTGTCTATAAAAGTTACACGTCATCATACTGTTTAATTTTTTTTTTCATTTCTTATTTTGTTAGAAAAGGTCATCATAAAATACCGATAGAAAAATTTCATCGGTATTTACGTTTGTATTTGCTAATTTTCTGGTAGTGAACCAAGTTGTTTCTTCGTTCTCAGAGAATGCAAATGGTGTGCGCGCGCGCATGTGCGTGTGTGTGTCTGTATGGGTATTGTTAATCCTCTAATTTCATTTATCACCGCATAAACAATTAAGGGGTGATAAAGTCATGAAAACATCATATTGGATTTGAATTTTAAATAGCTGCATCTTGAGTTTAATGTGTATAGGCTTTATCTCTAGACTTGATATTCCTTACAAAAACAAGTCTTTATTACAATAGAACCCTCTAATATTTAAGTCAATAACTTATAAAAGGGAAGGAAAGTTGTTTACTTGATGAACCAATATATTTAAATAGCTGCATCTTGAGCTTAAGATAATGAATATTATGATGAACTTGTTTTATGCTTGATTTCTTGAATGGACTTGGTAGAATTGTCATTGTTTACTTGATAAACCAATATATTTATACCCTTCAATCACTTAATCTTATCTCATGGAGAGTGAAGTAATAATTAAGAATAATTGATTTTCTTGGTAAGTAACTTGAAAAGTTGAGTAGTTGGTTATTGGTTATTTTATGCTATTGATGGAAATGTTAGCACTCACACTATTAAAAAATTGATAAATACAAATAGAAATATCGAGGGAATATTTCCGTTGAAACTTTACCGATGGATTTTACCGACGACAATATTCCCTCGGTATCTTCCGAGGGAATTACAAGTGGGAAACAAAATAATTAAAACAAAGCAAAAAAAAACATTTACGTGATGATTTTACCAATGAAATTACCCGCAGAATAAATTTCATCGATAAAACCATTGATAAACTATGAATATTGTTCATCATGTCAATTACAGAGAGAATTACCGATGGAATTTTTCAGAGAGCTCTGGAACTGTTCACTTTCTAATTGCACTGTTAATTACTCTTCTTTACAGACAAAATCACCGATGGATTGAAAAGTCGTCAGTGTTATTTGGTGGTTTTTTGAAAAATTTAGATTAAATTAAAAATTTAAATCAAATATTATAGACGAAATCACCAACGGATTGAAAAGTCATTGGTGATATTTGACGATTTCTGAAATTTTTTTATTAAATTAAAATTTTAAATTAAATATTATACACAGAATCACCGACGGAATGATTAAAAATATTAATATTTAATTATCCGTCGGTAAAACGCCCTAATAAAAAGCCTAGAATCCTTAATTCACAACAGACCCGTCTCCTTTCTTCTTCTTCCCCATATGTAAAAAACATCAATATCCATTTCTTTTTCTTCTCTTCTCTCCTAAACTCCTTCTCTTCTCCTCTATGTTTATGTATGTCTTCTTCTCCTTTCTTCCTTTTCTTCTCAGTTTTTTTTTAATTAGTATATACGTTATGAATTTTTTTTCTCTTCTTAGCTTCAATTGCAATTACATTAAGGTAAGATTTTTTTTTCTTTCACTATATTTGTTTTTTTATTTTATTTTTAATTGTTTTTGTTATTAATAATTGTATGAATGTTGTTGTAGGATTTGTTTTTCATATGAGATCAATTTTTAGTTGATTTGTTTATAGGATTTTTAATTTTTTTTTCATATGAATTTTTTTAGTTGAATTTATTTGTTGCAAATTTGTTTGAGTTGATTTTCTTCTTCTTTTTTCCAAGCATTTTGAGTATTATAGAGTGTTGATTTATATTAATTTAATTATTTTATAGTTTTGTAAAATAGATTTTTTTAAAAAATATTTTTAAATAATTACCTACGGAATTACATACGGTATTTTGCCGAGGGAAATACCGACAGAATGAAGTGGGTAATTTTTTTTTGCTCGCTTTTTTCATCAGAAAATCCATCGGTAATAATATTTTTTTATTACCAATAGACTTACCAACGGACAAAAAATTACCGACGCAAGATTCACCGATGGAGTATTTTCGTCGGTGATTTTGTTGGTAAATTAATTACCAACAGAATAATAGTATAAATACCAACGGAAAATTATATCCGTAAATCTAAAAATTATGGTAGTGTAAATGGTAATTGGTGTGTGAGATTGACGCCCTTTAAGGAGAGAGGTTAGTGGGAAAGCCAAAAACAAGGAAGTAGGATTCTTTTGAGGAGACATGTTGATAGGAGATAACTATTTATTGGCGAGAAAGGTAGGCGAAGATAAGCATTATATTGATAATTTATGTGTAAGCATAGGATAGGACAATATGGTGTTGTATTGACTTTGTTTGGAGTTGTAACTCTGCATTGTGATATGTACTAATTGCTGGGTTTCCTAAAATTTTTCACATGAGGAATTAGTTCTAAAGTGGTTGGGATGAGGTTGAGGGACAAGTGTTTAAGTAGGATAACAATCGTTTGGGCTACAGAGCACTCTCTTGGGGGTTAAAGAGCATTCCCTTGAGCCGGAGAGTAATCCTTCATGACAATAGGATAAAGTTGTGAGAGGTAAATAATGTTTTATTTATTTTATTTTTTCATTCTTCTTTCATTTTCCCTTTTCTCTTGTTAATTCAATTTTGAAGACTTAATCGGAGAATGGATTGAAGTAAAGGGATTGAAATGGAGAAAAGAGGGAATAATTTATTGGCACTCCAATGACTTTCAAATTTTCTTCAGAGACTATATAGATATAAAAAGATCACACAAATAATTAATAGATTATTGAGGATGTGGTCTCCGCACAATCATTCATATTCATCAAGTTTCTTACGATTTGTCTTCATCTGATCACTGTCTTTAAATCCTAATCTGAAGAAAAGGTGAACGATTGAAAGGTAGTTCCACCTGCATTATATACAAAATAAAGTTGGCAATCATGCTAGCATTAACGAGCCCACGAGAAGAACATGTCGCCTTTTGCATTATTTGTGAGGGACCTCACACACTTTATGGAGTCAAGTCACACACAGACACACACACACACACACACACACACATATATATATATATATATATATATATATAAAATGGTAGAGGCACGTTAAAGGCTTGGGTTATAGCCTGGATGAAGATTTTATCAATATTTTTTGATTAGTTTTATATAAAAATAATTTGTAATTCTTGATTGAGTTATCAAAAAATTCTGAAATTTGGGTGGAACCTTCTAATTAATGCTTTAACTTGGGTTAAAATTTCAGATTTTTTGAAGAAATTCAGAAATTTGATAAAAAAATCACAATTTGACTAGTTTTATGTTATTGGATATAATTTTCAATCCGACCATCAGATTGAACTGAAATTTTATAAGGGATCTTAAAATATATTGAATAAAATCTGGTTAAAATTTTAGGATGAACGGAGCTTGGTAGTGCTAACAAAAAAAAGTATCGTCAAATAAAAGAAAAACGACTCATTAAGAGTAAAATGATTATTTGCAATTAAAAAACTAAAACAAATCAGCTCTTCCTTCCTTTTATATGTTTCTGACTGGGCAGAAGCAGAATAGAAAAAGAAAAAAAAGAAAAGGCGAGAGAGAAATAGAGAAAAGTAAGGGAAAAACATAAAAAAAATCCAAGGAAAAAGAAAAGAAAAGTGAGAGAATAACCTTGTAAACTTACAAAGTCCAACTTATAAAACATTAATCTAAGAAAGAATCAAGTGAAGGAAGGAGAAATTGAAAGAGGGAAAAAATTTCATTACTTTATTTTTCAGTTGACATGAGATTGTTATTTTATCCCAGTTGAGGGGTTGTTATATTATCGATTCAGATTCGATTATAGATGAATTATATTTCACAAAACATCGAATGATTTAACTTTAATAATGAGTTTATTTTTACTTTTACTTCAATTTTATATATTTTTAAATTTATTTTTTTATGTTTTGGGTAGTGTATTTGAATTAAAACTTTACTGTTGACTTCAAAAATTTATATACACGAGTTAATAATTGATCTTAAAAAATATTTATATATTTATTTAATAGACAGGGAAAATTCCTGGCTCCTCGTATGTATATTAGTCATTCTTAATTATCTTTTTAAAAATATACATATTTTGTGGTTTCCTCAAGTACATATGGATAACGCTAAAATCTCCAATTGGTGAACAGTAGCTAAAATCTCTAATATACAGTACATATGTATATTCTTGTTGAGGTCAATGAAGTCATCCATGCTCTCCATTATAAAACCATGCCTCAAGTCTCACTAGGAGCTCATAAGCTAGAGTATAGTAGATAGATTTAGAGTTCCAGAGCATTTCAGAGAGAGAAAACTTCTCCATTATGGCTTGCATGTCTCTGGTGCCCAGTGGCTTCATGCCGAAGTCGACCTTGGTCCGCATGCTTAATACCAGGCTATGCTACCAGCGTAAAACTTTGATCATGTAGGTCAAGTTTCCTATGCATGTGGCTATATATTTGGAAATTTTCTTGTCATCTCGCTTACGAGTTTCTGGATCTCATTCCAGTCCAGTCAAATAAGTGATGAACATGCATTTGACATTTTTCTTCTTCTTTATTTCCTTCTTTTTTTGGTCGGGTTGAGCCGTGAGGGTTTTCTTGGACTAGATTTAATCTTCTTCTTCTTCTTCCTCCTCTTCTCGCCGGGGCTATATCAATAGTTTCTTAACCACTCAGCTGATAATTCATAAATCATTTTCACGTGTTTGCCGAACAAACACATGTTTTTAGATTATAAAGGTAATTTTGAAAGAGTTTGGTTTGTTTATAAAAACAAATGACTGACAGCCAATTTAACTAGGAATTATTTAGGGTCTTTCTTTACTGATTATTGTTAGTGACAGTCACTTGATTTAGATATGAAATCTCACTAATTACGTCCATGTCACTATCCTTTTCTTCTTGTGTGTGATCAGAAGTGCTGGACGTGGACCTGGTGTTAGTCACGGGGGCGGTGGCCAAACCAACAATGGAGGGCGCAAACCCAAGGATGCGGCTAATGTTGCAAAGGAGAAGCTCCCTCTTGGCGGCTTCAACAGTGAAAAAGAAAAGAAGAAGAAAAGCGAAGAGAAAGTAGACGATGGCACTACAGTGGACAATGAAGCCACTAGTTAATGGTCAATTAAAAGGGGCAGGACTGTACGGTGAGCTGGGCTCGCCGTGTAAACAGTGCTGAAAGATTGATATTATTAGTAGGGGGACTCCATCAGGTGTGTTTCTGTTCTGGCAGCTCTGAACTGCCTGCTAATTAAGAAGCAAAATAAGGTCGCCTAGTTGTGTGAAGTAGTACTGGATGTCGAGTTTTTTTTTTTTTTTTTCCTGTGTTGCTTGAGAATGACAAGATATGTATATAGGTTTGGATTGGATTTTAGTAGCAAAAGTTAAGTTTATGCAGGATGTAGTATCTATGGCTTGGACTTAAGGTGTACGTAGTTGCTTCTGTATGGAGAGCAAAAATTGGTTCTCCACTGCTGTACTTCTCTCTATTATATTTCTAATGTATTTGTGAGTGATTGTAGGAATGTATTTTTTCTAAAATGTCGTGTGGCTGGAAATTTATTAAAATTATATTTTTTTTTATTTTTTTAAAATTATCAAAACAATTTAAAAATATATAAAAAATTAATTTTAGACAAATAAAATCTCAAATTTTACCCTACTCCCATTTACTATGCAATGTAAAACAGGGCTACAAGTCGACTCAAAAGTGAAGTCGTACCATCGTTCATGTATTTTTATTCAGTATGTATATATATAGGTCTATAATTGAGGTTGTTTGGTTTTCCATTTGCTAAACTTATTAATCGAAAAAGCATATCAAATTAACTTCATATTTTTTAGTTTTCTTTTCAGTTGTTTTGACCTTAGTCATATTTGATGAATAATGACGATCATATATATATATATATATATATATATATATATATATATATATATGCTTCAGAGTCTTTGAGGAGTTTATTACAGCAGCTCTTCTAAGATGGCCGGATCAAACTTACATGTCTCGGGCAGTAGCACTCTAGTTTTAAGGAGATTAAGATAATTTGGGTGGTAATTTAACTAGTTAGATTTTTCATTTATTTTTTAAAAATTATTAATTCTAATATTATAAATTTTAAAACTATTAAAAAATTATCTGCTTATTAATTTAAGTTCTCGAGGAAGATTAATCAAGAAATACATGTAATCTGATGTGTACATCACAGTTAAAAAGAAAAAATTCCCTGATGGACTTCTCGATTGAAAATGAACATTAAAATATGATATTTTGATATGAATATTCTATTGAAAAAGAAAGCTGATGACGAAAACATCAAATAGAATGCAAGTCAATGCAAGTCTTTGACAAGAAACTCGCCGACAATAAGTTTCCGTCGGCAATTCTATTAATATTTTAATTATAGGAGAAAGTTCATGATTGTTTTATAATTTTCCGATGGGGATTATAATAACACCTTTAAACTTCTTGTTTGGGTGCTGGTCTAAGGTCTTTTGAGCCTTGGGGCGGTTTCCAATCATCTTCTCCTTGTAAAATTAAGCCTTAATTATTATATTATTATTATAGAATACTCTAAAAGCGTGGGGAAATTACTGTACCTTTTCCCATTTTCCCCACGCCTTTCACTTTCCCCTTATTAATATATTATATTATATTATAATAATAATTATTATTATATTATATTATATTATATTATAGAACTATCTTCTTCTTTCTTTTTGTTTTTTTGATGTTTATTTTATTTGATTTAGTTTGTTAATGTTAATTTTTTTTAAATTTAGTTATTAGACTTTCATGATACGAATCCCGAGTTTGATGGATTAACCTGATTTGACAAGTTAACCCAGATTTTTTTCTTTTTAATTAGTTTTTTTTCGTTTAGTTTAGTTTGTTAATGTTAAATTTCTTTCTATTTAATTATCAGACTTTCATGACACGTATCCTAGGCTTGACGGGTTAACTTGGTTTGATGGGTTAACCCAATTAATTCTGGGTAAACCTGTCAATTTTTTTTTCTATTTAGTTATCAAACTTTCATGACGCGAATCCCAGGTTTGACGGGTTAACCCAGTT
>Ga0307507_10005390_pt1 | contig 21103 bp, 28 predicted proteins | sample 7_EM_MG_FD_207223 | JGI IMG/M metagenome (GOLD analysis project Ga0307507, IMG submission 207223) | Populus trichocarpa ectomycorrhiza microbial communities from riparian zone in the Pacific Northwest, United States - 7_EM | ecosystem: Host-associated > Plants > Roots > Unclassified | place... | reverse complement strand
CAATTTCAGAAAAAGAGACATTTTTTTCTTTCAAGGCAACAATTTGCCCTTTCTCAAACTCTGTGAGATTGCCAGTCTTTTCTGGAGGCATGGTTGTTGAGGGGTGGTTGATCGTTGAGGTGGGGTTCTTTGAGGGGTTACCCGGTTGCCGCCAATCGGACGAATAGCTTTGTCCTAGTACTTTATATGTAAGTTATGGGAGTCCACAAGGCAATAATCTCCGCACGATCACGTCTTCTCACTCGCTTGCTGCTTTAGTTTAGAGTTCAATTGGTAAAGATCGAGGGCAGACCAAATCCCTTTTGTGAATACTCTAACACATTTCTTCCTTTGTGGTTCCTTTTGCGCAATATTCTTTCGCCGATGCCAGTAATTCTCCAGTACCTTTCCCGGGATCTTGTGGGTCCTCTAGTATGTTAGCATATGAAAATGACCGATAGGTCTAGTGAATACTATTTAATTCTCCGAAGCCTCTATCCTCCTCGGACTTTCAGTGAAGGCACACACCTCACTTATAGAAATTCAGAGATTGTTTATCCATCTCCTCTGAAAGCCTTCCTTATGAGTCATAACACTCATTACTTACTCAAGCCATAATTCAGCAGCCATACTTCTCACAATTCCAATATTTTTCACTCTCTGGCATACCGCAAGAACTCGAATAAACGATCCTCGTGCTAGGGAGTCCGAAATTTCCTCCTCTGGAAAAGGGGCGAAAAACACACCAAAAATCTGCCCCCCCGAGACAAAAGAAAAAGAAAAAGACATCAGACCTTACCAAGAGAGGCAACTCCAACGTCCTAGCACAAGGATCGTTTATTCGAGTTCTTACGGTATGTGTCATACTTGTTAGAGTTGACGGAGGCGGATAATTGTCAGAGCTGACGGACAACGATAGATGTGAGGGCTGCCGCAAGAGTGGAAGTTTATAGAATGACATTCATGATTCAATTTGTTCTAGAGTTAGAAGGGTTGACGGAGACACTTTATGGCCATGTCTTTCCTTTATTATTATTACGGAAGTACCCAGGCAAATGGGGGCATACATGGAGAGAAATCGACAGGTGTGGGAAACCATGGAACGATCAAGATGGTTTCATTATATTTCATATAATATTATACTCATGTTTTTGTCTAGTTAGTTAGAGGGAGGACGAGCGAGCGAAGTCTCCGATCATACTTGCCCTATAGTCTACCCCGATCCTAGTTCGAGTGTTCTACCGTTGCACAATTTATTAGTTATCCTCCGACAGTACTAAGGTAGTGCTTCATTGACCAGTGAACTTTGGCCAATGGGCCCAAGAACAATTCCCTTTCAACAAAATTTCCATTACAACGTTCAAGTAAGCAGCCTTTTGTGTCAGCCCACAAAATAAGCCTCATAGCTCGTCTCACCAAATGTTTAGATCTAGAAAGCTCATGGCCGATGGGTTAAGGAACTTAAAGATCGTCATACCCCAAGGCTGAGCCTAAAGGGCGGAGGTAGAAATCACACAGCCTGATTGGCCAGTCCGGAATTTAGTGTGTCGCAAGAGATTTAATTCAACCCCCAAATAATTGTCACCCCCGAGCCTCCTTAGTGGGTAGACACAGAGAGCCAACCCCATCGAGTGATAGGGCAAGAGAAGTATACACATCCTAAAGCCCAATACCACTTACAAATCCTCCTGCAGCTCGAAATCCCGGCCAATGAATAATGTTACCCAATTCGTATCAACAATGCCCTCGAGTCCCCCTCATCTCCTCTCACTCTTCCCCACTCTTCCCCAACTCAAGCAAAACCCAGAGGGACCATTCCTCAGGGTGGCCAGCGCTAGCCGTAGCGCCAGCTCACTCACCCACTAATGCCAATAACCTTCCCCCCTTCTCGAATCGTCTACCACAAAAACAACCATGTCGCGGATCACCCACCCGGGCACAAGCTATCATCCTCGATCACGCGACATACCATAAAGCACCTCAGGCCGCCCAACAGACCGCCCATCCCCCCCATAAACGAAAGCTCAACAGTTCTCCATCCCTGGAAACAGCGGGCCGAAGAATGCACTCAAGGCTTCTTTATTATTTTAATTACACCCCTTCCATACGAAGCTCCTTAAATTATCCGGGATCGCAAGCAGTACGGGGAAGAGCGACGGAAGATCTCGGGGGGGGGAGAAGGGGGGGTCCAGTATATCAGTGCATAAACGAAATTCAACAAAACAAAAATGAGAAAAACCTGTGCTTACGCAGTGCCTTGCACCCAGATGCTAGCGCGAGTCATAAGGTATCACTCTGAGTTCTGAATGCTGCCGAAAAGGGAATGCTGAGGCGGATAGAGGATTGTAGGTTAATAAAGCAAAAACGACCCTTAGGGCCGGGTATTTCGGGTATGCTGGCAGGAAGTGGCGCTTTTTGATGTGCGGGGAGTACTCCGGCGGGAATCAGGAGTTTTCGGTGGGATTGGCCGTATCGAGCTAGGTGGGGGAATGGATGGAACTAAATGGGGTTTGGTGGATGGATATATGCATGGATGGGGGCATTCCTTCGGGCGCGCAGACGCATGGAGTCAGTGGGCGATATTCCGCTCTTTATTATACTCGACTCGCTTGATTGATGCATAAATTCTCCCTGTCCTTTCGAGGAACCCCGCCTTATGGTCATGGCATACATTTCGCTCTGAGCTAGTTTCTCACATACTGTCTCAAACACTCACTCCCACCACCACCACCCATCCTCCCACTAATTCCCCGTGGGCAGTGATAGCGAGCTGAGAAAGTGCACATCAGGCATCGCTCATCACTCCGCACGCGACCCATCTGCCGCAGCCAATCGCAGAACAATCTACTTAACGGCAAGATCTGAAACATTCCCAGCCGTGCTCTCGTACCACCACCATACGCCTCAGGGAAAGGCTTAAGTCCCGTGGTATAAGTTAGCCGGAACACCTCGCATGTCGTCACAACCTCCCACTCCGATATCGGGCATAATCGAGTGCCTATGAGCAGTAGTATTCTAACTTTGCACGCAATTTCCCCTGACCCCCCACTTACCCGCACGACCTGCAAGAGAAATGGGCTGGCACCATATATGTAATGTTCATTCCGGAGGGAGTTCCTGAGCCCAGTCTAATAGTTGGAAGAATTCCAGAACCGGTAAGAAAAAATCCTCCTCTTTCGTTAGGCTTGACACGCCTGCCAGACCCGGTGACCTCCTCGGAATAACAAGATTCGTAGATTCTCCCCCGTAACGTTTGATGACTTTCAAGTGAGGCTCCCGAGAGCAATTTCCCGAATCGGGCACGAATGCAGACGAATTTCTTCTCTGGCAGGAAATAATTTACCCCTTCCCAGGAATTCTGTTCATAGCTCGGGCTTGACGGTGGCGAGAGTGTTCATAGTTCGTCACTCGATTAAGTTACTCCTAGTTAAGTCTTTGACTAATTCACCGTGCTTTCACAAATGCACAGACGCATGCCATAGACGCACTCCCAGTGGATCCCCCTACTAGATTAGCAGCTCATTCATAGGCTACCATGAATTTGAGTGCAGTGTGCTTCAAGAGAGCGTTCTCGACATCATACTTGGGTTGTCCGTGCTGTTCTCAACACTCATTCACATATGTAGAGCACCCGATAGCTATGTCCATTCTGTGGAACTCAACTCCAATCTTGGACAGTAATACATCCGGAAAATAAATCATTGATATCATCATAAGCATTGGCCTGACCCCCTCGAACCGTTGCCAGTGGTCACAGACCCACATAGGTTATGCCCAGGATCCAAACAACCACTAAATAAAGTTCTAGGCTTTCGCCGGTATACATGGATTGTGTTTCGGGAAGCCGCCTTCCGCTTCCGGGACACTAATCCCTCCGGAAGTGCACTTGCTTCTAAACCCACATTCACCCCTGCAATCCTTAAATCCCCAAACCCCTGAATTCAGTCATTCTAGAAATAAGTAACGAAAAGCTGTTCTAATTTTACGTTAGCGAGAAGGGGAACCGTTTACCTATTTCATCAGAACACAAGCACCTTCCCGATGGCCGGGAAATCTGGAGAATCCTAAAACGGCTTAAGTCGCAATACAAACTCGCACAAAATCCGTAGGCATCCGGCAGCAACCTCCATGGAGGGAATCGCACGCGGGGACACCATGTTCAGCAGCTATTCTCCGCCTTGTCGCAATCAACTACGGCCCACCCTATTACTTATTCCTGACTATCTTAGCCCCTGCCTATCCTACTTCTGAAACTAAGTACAACGGCCCTATGATACCCTTCTTCACCGCCCCATACCGACAACACTCCTAGCAATCCCCTCCCGTCATCCATGACCGAGACCCCGAATCTATCCCCATCCTCCATGACCATCACTCCCCCGACAAGGATGAGGATGAGGAATCCGTAAGCCCGTTTGTTTGAAAAAAACCCTTGCTCGTGCGGTCCGAGTTTCAAAGAGAACGTTCGGGTGAAATGATCCCCCATTGCGTGGGTGTGTGCAATCACGCGTCATGCACCACTCGTCCACACAAAGCCACCCGACATCGATGTGGTATAGTGTGGTCTAGGGGGGGTGATCGTCGAAAGAAGGTTAGGAGTTAAGGCACTTGCACATTTAGTTTAGCACACCAAGTTTCATAAGTAAAACTCAAAAGCTTTTTGCCTGATGTATACCCCAGAAGCACATTCCACTGATCACGGCCAGCACAAAACAGCTGCTTGTGATAATTAGCGCAAGGCTGCCATTGGAGGTCGATCCCTCCACAACTGCGATCGAGGACTGTTTCAGGTCCCGTCTTTGAGGTGTTTTTTCGTCTGCCGAATGCCGGCACTGTGTTGGCACCGGCCGTCGCCGTTGTCCCCGCAGCATCTGATTTGTTCTTCCTTCATGCAGCACCGGGTGTCGGGAGAGATGGCTTGACGAGTCGGCTGAAGTAGGGGTTTCTCCGTGTAGGTTTCTGTAGGTAAGTGAAAGGACAACTTTTACGGTAAGAATCGATGTTGTAAGAAGTTATATATGTGCTGGGTAGAGAATGATATTGGAGGGTTCGGACTTTATTCCCCGATACCGTGTCCAACTGTGCTCGAGGATGGACTTCTGCAGGACGGAGCTCCTGGGCTAGATACCAGACTACGGCCAGCTGGTTTGAAAGATGCCATATTGTGCCCCGCCTTGAGTACTCGGACATACCGCATGTGAAAGAGAAATGTTTCAGATTTTATACATATACTGTAGGCCCAAGTCAGTCACACCATTCCCATACTCCACTTCACTTGCCATAGACAAGCAGTAGCGGCATGGTACATCAACTACATCAAGCACTAGATTAGATTCTATCACAAGCGCCTGAGCGCCCCGAATTCTCAGCTCCTACACTACGTGAGCACGAATAACATATCCATATATTGCTAAAATCGAGATCTTTCCAAATCCTCATATCGCGGCCTTGGTCACTCCCCGACCCCACCACCAGATAGAGTGAGTGCCGCAGCCATCCAGAAGACCTATCATTGAAGGCCAACAACCCAGCAGCCCACTTCACCCTATCCAATTCCAGACTAGTCCCAGGCCCCGCCAACCTGCTCGATCCCTAACAGCAATCATGAGGTATTTCTCTCCTCAGAATTTTCCAAGCCGAGAAATCAAGAAGCTTGAAACACGTGATATTGGGGGAAAAGCCCAGAAATCCCACCCGTCGGTGCCATGCTCTCTTTGGATGAGGTTTCATTGAGCAGGAGAGAAGAAGAGGGAAGTCCAATTGTGATTTGTCGTCTGGTGTCGTGTGTTGTCGTGTCGCCCTTGAGAAATTCAGTCATAATACCAACAGTAAGCCCCTTATCGTGCCATACATGAGATATCTGCGAGTGAGCTGGTACCGGTAGTTGATATCATATCAATCCTGCGGTCGATGCCTTTCTGAAAAAATGAAAAGAAAAAAAAATGAAAAAAAATGAAAAAAGCAGAAACTGGAGAAAAGTGAGTAAATGTTTAGCTCCGCCAGTTTGAAGCACCGCATGCGTTATGCACCCGAAGTTGAGGGTAAGTGAAGCGGAGGGGGTGTTAGTAGCTTGTAGGTCATTCTGGCCGCTTGGAGAGCAGTATATCTCGGAGCCACCATAGCAGGAGGAGTAGAGGGTTCACCTGACTCTCTCAAAAAGCGAGCCAAGATTTGCTTCTCGTCTGGTTACACTGACCAAATTTTGGCCAATGAAAATTGAAATCCCCTCACTTATGCTCGCCTCTGAAGTGCAGTATCGGCACCGGTACGGTGCTCAGATTGAGAGGTTGAAGCAGCGTTTCTTTTGGTGGTAACGTACCAAGAAAGACGCAACTCCAATTCATCGACTTGAAGAGACCTCGAAGTCAGTAGAGTTATTATAGAAAGTACTCGAGTAGCTGGGGTATGACTGACCAGATATGTAATAGTGGCCCGTTTTACAACACCCTTACTTCGCTTCCTGCAGTCGAGTATGGCTCACCGTGCAACTACCAAACCCTGTAGCACATACAGTAAGGTTATAACCGGATTCTGCCTGAATTGGTTTAGTACTAATACAATTGCATGCGATCCTTCCCCATAGCATCTTATACTTGATCTTACCTCAGTCACGATACAAACCCATCGTCGCCATAACTCTAGCGTCCCCACATTCCATACATCCCTAGCTGAGGCACGGTACCGGTAGTAATGGTCCCAAGCAAGAAGAACCCGAAAACATGGAGGTAAGTTTTGTATAGGCGCCCAGACGCGCACAGATATCTCACCACATATTTCTTTTAACCCCTGTTTTTGAGTACTTCTTGCCTAAAACGAGTAAGTACAGTTGAAATGCGCGCCTTTCCTGAGTGTTTGTACTTAAGAGTACATGAAATAATAAATATCGTGCTACTTTTCCTATTTCAGCAAGCAAGCAGCAGAATACTGTGTTCTATCCCACTCATGCCCTCCCACACTCCGGAAAGCCAGCGGAATTCGCCTAAAGGATCCCAAACCTCCTCAGAAACCGAAAATCCCAATATATAAGACCTTAACCGGTACTTGCGATCATCTCCTGCAATCGATATACGCACCCCGCGTACAGTGCCCGTATCAGGTTATAGAAAACGAAGGTACCTGTAGTGTGTGCTCTACGCTTTATATTGTGCCACCGGCAGTCTGCCCCTCCCTAAGTGGGTTCTACGGTACCGGTAACCTGGGGTTTTAAAGCAAGGGCACTTCCTGTCATAACTGCCTGCTTTCCCGGCTGGCCGATTGGTGGCCCGTGCGTGCTGCGTGTCGAATTATTCAAACAGGCCCATACGGTGCCGGTAGTCATAAACCGGTACTGTACTCGAGTACTGCCGGAACCCTCCCCTGCCTCCTCCCCATGTTGGTGATACATACAGGAATTTTCCCAATCCCATGATTTAAATATGTTCAAATATTGCGTCCTCAGATCCGGCTACTATCATACAGTGGGGTTCAAGAAACCCCTCCCCGCCAAGAACCAAGGAGCTGAGGCGTCAAAGCTATTATAAGTTCGACATATTACGATATCTGCGGTTGGCCAGAGGCGTCAGGTTAAGTATGTGATGATACGAACCTCCAGATAAACCCAGTTCAAGTTCACGCACTTTCGTAGCCGTGAGACACCGTTGCCTGTTGCCGAGTGCGATAGTGTGACCATTTCTCTCCCGCCCCAATTAGTCGTCAGATGAGACAAGCCAGCAAGGAATTTTTGCAATCACTCGTTTCAGTTCACTTCATTTTAACATTTTGCTGCGTTCACTTTATAGTTAGCAAGGTGTACTTGTAAGTTAGTAGCCAGTTACGAGTCAGCTAGCATGACGGCAAAACAAAGAAAAATCACTTATCCCCGCAAACCCAGCAATATGACAACACGTTCCCAATCGACGACATTCCCGCAAGCGAAGCGAGACGATAGCCTTGCTGTAACACAGACTTTCTCACCACCCACACACCACACACACCCACACATACACACACAGAACACACAGACACACCACACACTCCAGAGCCATTCAACCTCCTTTCCCAACAAGAAACACGGTGAAATTTTAACTGGCAAGCTGCCCCACAAGTTGCCCAACCAAACCAAATTGAAAATCAAAAGCAAATAGATCAGAAAAGCTAGCACTTTTAAAGAAAGGATCAGGAGGTACTCCACCAAGCCCAGAATTCCGTCACTCGATTCCAATTTCAATCCATTCATTCATACATACATACCACACATATCATACCATCACCACACCCACCACCGATTACAATGTAACTCACACATTTACCACCTCGCGACCCCGAGCATATTGTGACACGACTAAGAAAGGTAGAATAAAGATAATATAGTAAAGGAGGAGGAGGAGGAGGAATGAAGTAATGAATAAGATAATAAGAAATCTCACCACCCTTGGGACTTGGTGGCCACCACCATCACCAACGGAGAACCCCTACTGGAAAAATTTGCCGCAACTTTCTTTTTTTTTTTCCTTCTAAAATTTCTCTGGGAACTCAAGAGCGGCTCCCGACCCCGCATTTACAGGGGCCTCCTGCGGTGTGTTGTTCAGAAGGGGTATTCGAGATTCACAATACAGTACGCGACAATGGATGGGTGGATAGGATAGCATGGGAAGGGAAAGGGAAGAAGACGGGAAATATGGTTCCAACCCGTTATCACCTATACAATCAATCACCATTCCAAAGGGTACAGTGCCATAGTATCAGAGAACAGAAAGGGGTGGAATTCTGACCGAGGATCGGAGATAGAAGCTGCTTCATTAATACCTTTCACACGGTGCCATGGCTCCCTCTACTCCTGAGTAGGGTACTGTACGGTAAGCTAATCGATCCGAGTCCCTCTCTCCCCCCTCTCGCACCACACACGGAACGGGAAAGAGGGCACATGGGGGCCAAATCATATCCCGCATCATATCAATTCACAAAAGCAAATAGGAAAAGAATCGAGGGCTGAACATCACGAAAAATTCCAACGTCGCTCAAGACACTAAATCCCCCTTCTTTCATCGGGTAGAGCAGTACAATGGAGTGCTTTGGAGTGAGCACACGAACCTCATACAGGCACTCCAATACCAGCATCTATACCATCACAATGACGGGGAAATTCTGCCGGTTACACGATATATGCCCAGCTCCCCCTCCCCCAGAAAAATAAGCACTGCAAGTGCATTCCCAGTCCAGTGTATATTAGCGGGTGCGCGGGTCTTCCCTCTTACCATACCTATACTGGACTAACCCACCCATCCCGCCCCGCCCCGCTCCCGCAGTACGAAGAAACAAAACCCGAGTGATACTACATGAGTATACCGTAAATAACCCCCCTCCCCCATAATATTCACTCACTCATCATCCATACCATGCACGGGACGGAACTATATATCCCACCCTTCCTACTGTGCCGCGTCCCCGCACCCCCTCCCCACCCTCCGCAAAACCGGGTATTTTGCTAGGGCCGTAATACGGGCCAGCTGCTCCTACACCACTTCTACACCGTGATTCTCAAGTAAGCCCGGTAAGGACGTAAGAAACCTACGCACTATAACTGCCAAGCCCGACCTCCGCCCCTACCCCACTCCCTTCCAAGATCTCAGCGAGCCTGTCAGATCAGTTGGTTAGCTGCGGCCGCGGATTAGTGATGGTGGTGAGGAAGTATAGGAGAAGTAAAGTAAAGCCAGCGGATTGTAATACGAGGCTGCTCGATAATATAGGCAGAAGTGGAGTGTGGGGCCCAGACCTCGGAACGAGTTTTAGGGGGGGGGGGGGGTATGGGAGATGAGCTTACGAGTATGGAGTGAGGGAGTCATTGTCTAGAGTATAATGCCGCGTTGTGATAATAGGAATTATATTGCAAAGCAAGGTAGTGTTGAAATACCGTTACGGATTATGGTTGGGACTTCTGCCGGGTGAAAGATAGGTAGGTGGGTACTATACCCGTAGTGTTGAGTCGTTTCTTTTTTTTTAAAAAAAAGAACCGCTATCGCATGCCACCCAGATTCAAGCAGAAAACCCAAATTATAGTAGTATACAATAGCATTCCTTAAAAAATGCTTCGCCATTAAGAGCAGACACGGTTCTCTATGTATGGGTATTCCGTACACACGGCAGGCTAGATTTCATCCCCCCTTGCGAGCACTACCGGCCGTGTACAGTACTCTCCGGTACCCTGCTAGCAGTGCCTGGGGATATACTGTACACCACCTCCGCCGTGAAATACGATACCCTAGCCTATAGTGCTAGACCTAGTCACTTAAAATTACAGCCAGAGTAGAGCACAATCCCGCACTCCAACCTACAGAAAAACCGCCGGAGCAATTAAGTCAACCCCTATAGCCCTCTCCGCCGACTATGATACGTGCAACCCAACCAACCAACAAAACAAGCAAGAAACCGCCATCACGATAACCCCGCCGTATATACAAGCACTAGACACCGACTCTTACCTCCGCCCCCCAGCAATCGACAGCTCGGGTCAACAGTGCCGTATAGTACATCAAGTACCCACCATCCACTACAAAACCCGAGCTTAACCTGACTTAAATTACCCCCCCCCCCGACGAACATACCAAGTTGACCTCTCTTTAAATCCGACTTGCCCCCGGGAAAGCCGGCCTTTGCACCCCCTTCCGCTTGGCTAGGAAGAACCCCACCACCGCATTAACCCCGGCCCCGCTTTTGAGCGAAAAAAAATGAAAAATGGAACATGCACCGTACGTATCAAGTAAGTAATTCGCGGTATATACTGTACGCATGTATGTACCTGACCTGATGCAACAGCAGTGACCAGTCTAGTTGGCGATTTTAGAAAAGCAAATAAAAGCCCTCTCCCTCCCTTTCTTAAGTTAGCCTCTCTCCGCTTCCTCTGTTCCGTGGCAGCTGGGAGGATTATAAATCGTTGCGCTGGGTGTCGTTGCCGTTGGCTGTTTTTCTCTTCTCTCATTTCATCTCACTTTCCTACGCTACTTCGCTTTTCCGCCCTCCCCGTAGTTGCACCACGGCCACCAAATTCGATAGTCACTTAACCCCGGGAAAAGCATGGTAGCTACAGGTGGACCAATGGTTTTATACGTCCCCAGAATATACGAGTATTTATCGGGAACCTTACTGGTTGGCCTGATGTATAAAATGAAGATCATTGAAATAAGAGAAATGCCACCCCTAGTACGCCATGGAAAAGGGAAGAAAAAAAGTGAAAAAATAAAATGAAATAAAAAATAAAGTTAGAATGGGTATGGTGCATTTAAATACAAGATAGAGAGAAAAAATCAAAAGAAATGAGGAGGGAAAGAGAAAATAATAAAATATACCCGCTCCCCCCCAAAACGCCCCGGCATACACACACACAGCATAACCCGTGCCTTCAGGTAAAATAAATATCAAAAATATTAGTACTCCTCCCTCGCCCCTGAATAAATTCACATAAAAGAAAAAAAGAAAAAAATATATATAAGAGTTACTTTTGTTGCCGCTGTTCGGATGCATGAACAAGCCGCAAGAGAGACCGGGTGGGAGGTGGGCCAGAGGAGGGGGGAGAAAGAAATGGGGGGAAGAGAGAGAAAAATAGCTAGCAAGTTGTATAATGATACTAAATCAAGATGTAAGCATTCTCAATTGTGAAATAAATCAGCAATGTCTACCACTAACCTTCAAGTCCACTTCTCTGCCCGTAGGGCCGTCGGGCAGCGGCAGGGATGCTGTGAGGCGGGGCATCTGAGAAGCTTAGATATGATAGCAAGTCCAAACCGTGGCAGCGAATAGTTAACCTTGCGTGGCTCAGGCCGGCCTGACCTCAGCCCAATAAACATATCAACCTCCTTTACATTTTTTTCTTCTGCAAGCTCCAGCACATAACACAAACTCCTCGGGGCCAAAAGAAAGGAGAGGAAAAGAAATCGAAAACCGAAAATGCCAGCATGTACAAGTATTAGGAACAACAAACGATAAAAGGCTGGCAATCAGTTGACGCTTAGGAGAGTTGGAAATTTGGGGGATCGTGTGGAAATTTCTCAAGAGCCAAAAGGTATAAGAAAACCGATGTCCAAAAAGAAAAATAATAGAAATTTTGCACCCTTCAAAAACGAAATGAACCCCCCCCAGCTCCAAAAATGTCCTCCGAAAAAAATGCACCCCAATCAAGTAACCAGAAAATCGTATCCCATCTCTTTGATTATTTTCTCCCAATCCCAACTTTTTTCCTCATCTTTTTGATCCATTAATTCCCAAATCTTCTTAACAACCTCGTGCGCAGTGACGATATTCCCCAGCCTAGAGTATTCGTGCAGACCTTGAAAGCGTCTCGATATCTCGGGTCGTTGACTCGGATCAAACGCAGCGCACCCCAGGATAAACAATGGCATTAGAAGTATGCTTTGAGTGCCCGAGTTCTCGGGAAGATGGCGGAGATACTGGAGCCCTTCCTCGACGGCGAGTTGAATCTTAGGGTTTGCCGTGGAGGGCATAATAGTTCGGTAAAGGTAAACCCAAGTCGATTGCCGATAGAGCTGCGCGGCAATGTAGCGGTGTGACTCAGGTACCTGGGCAGGCACCCATTCACGGATCTCAGAATCAATCGCAACCGCCTGTGACAGAACCTCATAGTCCACGCTCGGATGTTCCCCATTTGCCTTCCTTGTCCTAATCTGATCTCGCAGAAGCGTGATCTTGGATAGATATCCAAATAACCCATCAAGAACGCCCAGCAGAGCACCGGCCTCGGGCTGGATAATAAAGGCTGGAAGGGTGTAGTTCTCCATGAGTAGAATAGGTCGTCTGTCTAATGTTGTGACGGAATTGATCACGTCGTGGTACATAAAAAACTCGTAAAGGAAATTGCTGAAGGTGTTACTGCGGCCTTCTGCAGAACTGGCCGAAGATAGCATGTGCCTTGCAGCGTCCAGGTGCGGTCTATATTCGCCCTCGGTATCCCCCTTACATATGGAATTCAGGCAGAGAATCAGCGTCGTGGCGATGGTCGGGTCGCCAGCAATGGCAATCTGCCCTGTCAACACAGGGTCATTACGAAGGAATTGCATAGCCATTCCAAAGTGATGATGCTGAGCCATGCTGTATGTTGGATCTGTGTTGGACAAGTGAGATCCTGACAGGCAAAGCAGAGAATGCATCAGGCCACGATTCTGAAGCGCCAGTGGGAGAAGCATCTCTTGGAATGGATTGGTGTTATCATTGAACAGAGTCAGGATACGACTGACGTTTCGTACAAAGTGGTCGAGAAGAACGCGATCTATTCGTGTCTCAATTCCATCGATCAAGCAGGGTAGTTCGGAAAACCTAGAAACGGTAGCCGGGACGGAGTTCCTTGCTATGGGCGAAGTTAGTAGAAGGTTTTTTTGGCACCAAAGTTGCAAGGTCGATCGGCATTCACCCTCTGCTCTCTGACGGCCACTTTGCCAATAGGTCTTTTCCGGATAACCTTCGCATACTACGGCATTCTTGATACAATTATTACCTACACAAACAAATCAGCGAGAATAATCTCAAACGTGGAGCTTTGGAAGTGGAAAGGGTTCGAAGGGTGGGCCAATAGAGCAAATAACGGACATTCAGGCTTCGTCTCGTCACATTTCTTCTTCCTCCTTCTGCAAGTGATGCAACCCGTCTTTGATCTGCCCTTGGTAACCTTCTGCACAGCTCCAAATGGTGGGAGAGGATGCTTCCGTGGCCGGCCTCTGCCTCGCTTGGACGGCTCTCCAGCTTCAGTAGGCGAGAGGAGGGGTGGGGCATTCTTCAACATATCTTCGTCCCCCAAGTCTTCGATCTTGGTAGCAACCCCATTCTCGGACATTTGATCCTCAGCTAACAAACTAGAAATTTGTGGCGGGGACGAAGTGGATGATGAGGCTGACGAGGAGCTGTAACCCACTCCACTAATCATAGATCTCCCCGAAGACATGGTTGAAGTAGAGCTTATGGAAAGCCGTGCTTGGTCTCGGCCAGAAAGAGGGTAACTAAGAGCAGTTGCCGCCATAAGCTGAGACTTGAATTTGCTGTCGTCTAAAGTTTGGAGAAACACAGGTGACTGTAGTAGCTAGCCTTCCTGCACCTCCTCTGGGGCTGGTATTACTGGAGAAAATATGATGGGCGCGTTTTTTTTATTTTAGTTCTGGGTTTCGTTTGGTCCGACGTCAAACCAACCAACAGGAATGCCTCCCCAATAATTCAATCCTTTCAACGAGGGTTTCAATAGCCACACACGAATATAATTTATTTGCCTTCACCCTGTCAGACCTGTCCACCTGTCTCCGTAAGGGCCGAGTCGCGAGCCGCAAAGGATTGGTGAGGCTAGTGCGGGAAGGTGGTATTTTGTGCGGTGTTGGTTCGACGAAGGGTGGAATGGTGGGACAGGAGGTTGTAGACGAGGTTAGAAGGGTCCGCTGCTTAGCTCCTGGGGCTGGTGAGCTCCTTCGGCAATCTTGGGCGTAGCCGAATCGATAAGGGCGGCCAGGAAAAAACCCACCGGTGAACTGAGGTTTGACGAGTTTAGAAAGGGAAAAAAATCTGGCACAACCAACGCCAAATGCTGCAAACGAGGAAAGAACTGAAAAGGAGAATGGAAAAGGAAAAAATAAAAATAAAATAAAATGAGAAAAAGAAAGGAAAAAAATTCAAGACGAAATATGGCCAAGGTATCGTCACCACTCAAAGGTCAGATGAGCGTTGGAGGTTTAAAGGGACTGGGGAAGCAGGTCCACAGAGGGGTGAGCAGCGACCAAGTCAACCCCGAGGTGGGGAAGGGGGAAGGGGGGAAGGGAAAAGAAAGGGTGAAGCGAGGAACGAGTGGCTGGTTGAGCACTGCTAGCGGTGAATGGGTGGATGAATGGGTAAAAGTCGACTCGGTGGGGTGTCCCCGGCGACGTCGCAATGGACAGCCTCTGATGACCCTTCCGTACCGGTAGGCCACGAAGAAGGCCGAGAGGGATGGTAAAAGTGAAAGTGGGATGAATGGATCGAGAGGGTTAAATGAGAGGTTTTGTTGGAGGGATAGGGAGTCCCTGATATCGTAGCAAAGCGGGTCCGGTGGAAAAGTATCGGATTCCCCTAGCAAAGGGGGGTGTGGTGAATTATATAAGTGGAATAAATACGCAGAAGACCCTGTCTTTTTCTCTCCACCACCACCGTTCCCCACAAGGTGTTCCAGAGAGGCAACCACTACAACCAGACAGACCCCCAGACACCCAGACCTACCAACTTCGGATCGGTGTTTCGTTTCGTCTATTTCTCGAAGCCAATTCAGTTAATGATTGACTCCGGGGGTAAGGGGATGATGACTTAGTGGCTGTAGCTGGGGTAGAAGTTTGCTATCCGTGTTTGGTACAGCAGCAGCAGCAGCGGTGGTAATTTTGCCGGTAGCGAGTGATAGTGATAGTGGATGGGGAGATGAATGAGTAGTTTCGCCCGATGGGGGAAAAATGATGAATTGAGGAAGGATGATTGTGTGATGGGTGGGCGATGGATTGATGGGTTGTGGGGATAAAGACAAGAAGGAAAAAGTCGGGGTAGGTAAGTGAATTAGTGAATTAGTGAATTAGTGAATTAGTGAGTGAGTGAGTGAGTGAGTGAGTGAGTGAGTGAGTAAGGAACAGGAGCAGGAGCAAGAGTAGGAGGAAGGAAACAGATCGATAGAAAGAGAGATTGATTAATCGACTGACCGATTCATTGATTCAACACAGTTTCGTCTACTGTGCAGTATGCCTGATCTTGTCGCCATTCAGTTACTCTACTCGCCCATCATCTGGAGAATTTGAAGACATTTGCTGCCGCTGCTGCTGCTGCTGCTGTCCTGCGCTCTGCCTTCCTGCTTGCGGGAGTTTGAAGCAGCAACCAGCAGCAACAAGATGCACCCAAGACTGGAATGAGCCAGACAGACAGACTGCTCTAGGGCTATTGGAACGAACGAAGAATCATGATCAAATAGCCATACTCTACGCTTATTCCCTCTCTGAAATGCTGCTGGACCTCCTGGTCTTCCTCCAAACAAGAGATTTAACTGTATCTCTCTGACCCTTTTTCGCTACCAGTCTCCTGCCGCTACCTTATGCCACGCTTTACCGTGCTAGCGTAGCAAGGTAGAACAGCGGCGTCACGTCCAATTTATCATGGCTATGTCTATGTCTCACGCCTATTCACATGCCGTACTAGTACTTGTACCTCTCATTGCCTTTCACCTATCAATCAGAGATGTCAGTGAGCGAGTGAGTGGACGCAATACGGTACCGTCGGAACGGTGAGAGTGAGCAGTGGTGCGCCCACACACACACATGCGCAAGCAGACATACATCTACACATCCACACATCCACACCCCCTCACGCATCAGACTGAGTTGAGGTGAAAATTCTGCCAGCCGACCGTCTATCACAACGAACTACCACCGCTTCTCCCTCTCTCTCTCTCTATCTCTCTCTCTCTCTCTCTCTCTCTCTCTCTCTCTCTCTCTCTCTATCTCTCTCTCTATCTCTCTCTCATACCACTTAGTTTATGCTGCCCCTCCCCTACTTTTCCCTTTTCCTTTCCCCTCCATCCTATCACTCACCCCCCCTCCCCTCTCCCCCATACACCTCCCCCAGTCTCGGGAAGGCTTGTAGTGCCTGCTTCCTGCCTACTTCCTGCACAACGAACTGAACGTTTCTCCTCCCCTCCCTCGCACTTTGCCTTTTCCTCTCGCTCTTCCTGTAAAGTAGTACTGCAAATTATACTCCCACTCCCACCGAGAACTGTTCACTATAGTACTTGACTATACTTTTTTTCACAAATAAGATTTCCCCATCGTTGCCAAGTTTGATCTCAGTAATGAGCATTTCCCAGATTTTAGCTATGCGCAACCCATCCCGAATTAGGGATATGTTGCAGCTGCCAACACGGTCTAGATTTTCATGCTCTGCCTTAGTTTGAATGATAGATCTCCCCCGTGCTTGGTTCAGGCCGCTAGCTCGCTGCCGCTACCCCCCTTTCCTCTCCCCAATCACTCACCTATTCTCTCGTTGGCTGCGACATCGAACATCCCTGCGCGCATCCTCTTTTCGTCAATTGAACTACTGTAGTAGTACAGTTCTACTTGTACTCGTAATTTTCTGACGTTTGTAAACACGACTGCTATTGCATATGGGCAAAAAATTGCCCGGAGCCTCAAGATTTTGGTGTTATGCAATAGCAGTCGTGTTTACAAACGTCAGAAAATTACGAGTACCATACCCGTACCTCGAAAAATAGTAACCATGGAAACTCTCGCCCCCCGATTGATGGCTTTTCCCAAAATCCAAGATGGTGCTCTCATCGGTTCCTCCATTCAGTCAATCGAGTGGGGGAGGAGGGTCTGAATTTGGAAGTGTGAGTGAATGACGGGGAGAGGAAGAGGAAACTGTGAGCAGGAAACGGCAGCGGTGGTGGTGTGAAAAAGGAAAACGGTTAGAAAAAGGAAAGAAAGAAACACAAGATTTTGTGGGGTACAGCTCGTACTGTGCAGTGCTCGCTACCTACTCCAGCTGCCTAACTTTTTTACTTTTTCCAGTGGGGAGAATGGGGCTCCAACGAGTGCTTTACGGTGTAAAGTGGGAGTGGATCCAATCGGTTGGAGTTGTTGTCTATGGATGGAAAGAAAAAGTTAACCAGTACCTATGTATGTCCCAATATATTTCGTCACCCGTGATGAAAAGAAATGCAGAGAATCATAGAGATGTTTTTTCTTTTTCTTTTCTTCTTTCTCGGGGGTGTGTCGGCAAAAGTGGTTCAGTTGGAGAGTCTCTACCAGTGTGGTACTTGTAGGTAATAGTAAATAGTACGAGTCGACTAACAAAAAAATCATCAGTGCCGTTACCGTGTTTTTGTTTGGGGAGGGGGTTCACTTTCTAACCTTTCCCTTTCCTTCGCCCATCGCCGGTACTCGAGTACCGGTATGATATAGTAATCCGAAATAGCAAACACTTTTTCCAGTACGGTACGGTACCGTACAGTACTCTTCATCCATGAACCTCGGTGTTTGACTGCTTACAAAGAACGCAAAGGCTGCAGTCAGCTCGGCAACGAGCAAAAAGGCTGAAGAAAGGTGGGAAGGGAAAGCAAGAGAGAAACGAGAAAGAAATATCAGTACCGTCATATCTGCAACTGGTACATGATAAGTTCATCGTGTCACGATCCCGTCCGACCACGCATAAAGCACGGGTCTGCCGGAATACGATATCTCCAAGGAAGTGGTTGTTCACGATGTGGCTCTTTCTTTTTTCATGTTTTTTTCATTTTTTTTCACTTCTTTTCTTTTCTTCTCCTCACTGTAGGGTTCCCATCGCCGGGACGATGACTGGGGGATCCAACAACTGGGATCCGCCAAGCTTTGTTAATCCAAGCTCTCCCATACAAGTACCAGTTACCGGACGGTACTTTTATCTCTCCTGTAAATATCCTCCTCCCACCTCATACCCAGGACTCTACTCGGGTATGGACGTGGGTGACCGGACAGACAGGGATTAGGAGCGACTTCCTCTAAATACTGGTACCACAATGTACCAACCCCAATCTATAAAATCGGCTGTGCAAAACAGTCGATGGCTCAAAGTGGACCCTTGCGATGGGCTCAGACCGTCTCACCCTCGGTCGGTTTTTTTTTAACGATTGCTTTCCCTTCTTCCCCCCCTCCACAAGAAAAAAGTTGAGGCTTGAGATGTTCGTGGCCGATGACAAGCTGTTCCCAAGATTCACTATCCTGAACGTTTCAACAGATTTACTCTAGTCCCATTTTTTTTTTCTTTTTTCTTCCTTGCCTTACGTTGTCACGAGAAATGTAAAGCGTCAGATTATTACTTGGGAGGTCACTTTGACGAGTCAAAACGACGGGCCGGTGGGTTGTGATGGTACTGCTAATACTGGACCGTATGATGTGAGAAAAGTGCAATTTACAATACAGCAGAAAAAAAATTGGCATGGGATTCTCAAGAAAGGGATTTCAGTGTTTTTGGCTTTTCTTTTCACTTTGCCTTGTTCATCGTCGTACGGACCTAGTTGTACGAGCACTGTGCTTCCCTTCGCCAAAGAGTTAAGATGTATGATGCCAAAGAGGGGTTGGAGAGTTTTGTCTTTCTTCTCCAATGCTGTAACAATTGACTAACCGAGACATAAGACATGACGCCCTCTATCGCCACCACCATCCATACGGAGAATTGACCTCCCCTCCTTGTTCAAGAGGGCACGAACTCTTGGGGGTGACGGTCTTGGAATCTACCGGTCGGTTGCTGAATTTTCTCTTTTCTCTCCTCTCTTTGCTTTTTTCTTTGGCTCCTCCATTGGCCCTTCGGCTCCGCTCTCCCTCCCTACCAGCACACCCATCCAGCGGACATGCAAACCGAACCGACTCCACCCCACTCATTGACTCGGTCATTTGCTCCCGGACAGCAACCGAGCGAGAGCGGAGCGCCGGTGGTACCGTGCCGTGTCCCCCCTCAAACACACGGACTTGTTCCGGTTAGAAAAAACCAACGAGGGTATTCAGAGAGGGAAAGGGGGAGGGGGCGCGGAAGTCGGGATCCTGGCGTATCCAACTGTCTGATGAAGGACAGTCCTATCCTTAACCCCCAACCGTACATGAGGGGCCAAGCAGCACTGCAGGATGGTGATCATAATAACCGCAACAATAATTTACCCGTCCGGTAGCGGTTGTTACGCTCAGCACCATAAGAAAAATTTGCTGCATAGCAAATCAGGCTTTACATGGCGAACTCGGAAGAACTTCTACACTTTTTCCCGAGCGAAATTCATCCACTTGCCGAACTTACTTGATGGCAGGGGAAAGGAAAGAGGGAGAGAGGTTCGTGCCGTACCGCACAATCCTGTACAGAAAGTGCAATTTGGGGGGAATTGTAGAAAGTGCAGCTGCTACAGTTAGTAGTAGCTCGATATGGCCGACCTTTCAACCAACTCGCTCATCGGGAAACCACAGCGCTTGTAGCTGCCGGTAGCATATGCAGGAATTGTCGGGATCAGCATGCTCTTGCGAAAAGGGCACGCGAGGCATTACTTGTAAGTGCTGTGGTCCTTTCAATTAAATGTAACATTGTACCGTACATTATCTTGGGCCTTGTATCAACTTTCGTTATCAATCATCGCCGCAGGATGGCGGCCAAATCGACGGAAAGTACCTCCCGCCCTATCGTCCTGGCATACTTAGCACTACATGTGGTGGTATATTGGACTGTACACATTGGGAAGCTCTAGGTACAGTGTGGTTCCAGCACGGTATTTACAACGACAAACGCACAGCAGAGATGGTTAGTTGTCCGCCCTCCTTTCTTGATACCTTCCTTCCTTCCTTCCTTCCTGCTAATAGCAAGCTAGCCAACTCCAGCATAAGTGTAGCGCAAGCACAGTAGGGCAAGCCCCAAAGGGAGAATATCAATTCCTCAAAATCACTTCACCCTGACCATAGCATGCACGGTACCGTGCTTGAGTACCGGCGGTATCATACAGTACTTTTCGCCTTTCATCCATTCATCCCCTCCCACAAATGTTATCGGAATTTCTTACCCATGCACAAATCGCACCAGTTCACCTCATCCGGTTTAGTTAAACTTACGTGGGCTCTCAATCATACGGTATCGTCTGATATCAACCTCACTTATTAGCCCCCTCCTCCATCCACTATTCAACAAACTCAGCAAACTCTCCACTGGCACAGTCTCCGTGCCTCCATATCGCATCGTATCATATCCATCTCTTTATCCCGCTCATCCTGCTCATCCCTCCTTCCCGTCGTAACCTCCCTGCTACACGTAATCACCTGACGTTTAGAAAGCTAGCTGCTCTAGCCAGTCTTTGGCATGTATGCGGTGGCAGTGCGTTTTTACAAACGTCAGGTAATTACGAGCAATATCTCCTTGACTATAATAGTAAGACGATGGAAAATGTTATGCTGTTAGTGTCACTCTAGAGCTAAGCTAGGTGATAAAATACCCGAGTACTTTGTAGTCCGTCGTACGAGTACGGTGCCATAAAGATCGATCCCCCGGATTGTCCGTGCTGCCCTGCCCTCCTAAGTACTCGTACTCGGGTATGGACGTGGGTGACCGGACAGACAGGGATTATAAAATGTATGTATCAGCATAGACTTCC
>Ga0307507_10005389_pt1 | contig 21106 bp, 23 predicted proteins | sample 7_EM_MG_FD_207223 | JGI IMG/M metagenome (GOLD analysis project Ga0307507, IMG submission 207223) | Populus trichocarpa ectomycorrhiza microbial communities from riparian zone in the Pacific Northwest, United States - 7_EM | ecosystem: Host-associated > Plants > Roots > Unclassified | place... | reverse complement strand
GTAGGAGATTGCGGTAGTGATAATGAGTGTTAAATAGTCGGTTTCTTTATTGAGGGTAGGCAGGGAGTGATATCGTATGATAGTGTTGGTATCGAAATAAGATAAATAATCGAATATCACTCATAAGACTTCCCAAGAAAACCGAAAAGCCTCGTGCGCCCCTCGTTTTATATCAGAGTGAATGGAGGAAAGATCGAAAAGCCTACCCCCAGAAAGCCTGGGTATGTCGCCCGGGACACTGCCGTTAACCAAAAGAATTGGAATAACAACAGAATAAATAAGCCGATATCAATGCTTTTCTTGTCCCCTCCTTGTACACTTTGCCTCCTCCTCTACCAAAGCTACATATCGAAAAGCGGTCCAATCCAATAACGTAGCGATGCCAGTAATGATGAATAGCAATAGTACCCACCGTAGACATCCTTACAACCCACCCTTTATCACCCAAATCGGCCCTCCCGCCACAGCGAAAATCCCCCCATTTACCAATCCAAACATGGCAAATTTCAACTTTTCCATGATGCTTCCGTCCACTCCTTCTTTGACGTGCTTGGATGAGAAGGAAAAGAGAAAAAAGGAAAAAATACTCCAACGTCATGATCGGCAACGGGGCGGTCTGTTGTGTGTGGGGGGGGACACTTTTCTTGCGCCAATCTTCCGAGCAGGATTGGGGGGGAGAGAAGAAAAGAGTAGCCAATGGTTGGCCTTGTATCATACTCGAGTACTGGCTTAGATGTTTTATTTGGTTAATTGATCGGATTAGGGGAAAGTCTTGGCAATGACGATGATCTTCCCGGTTTGCTTATCGCTCGAGCAGAGTACTTGGGTGTGTGGGTAAGTGATCGGAAAAAAAGTGGTTGGTTGCAACCAGACTTTTTTCCGATCACTTTTTGCTCCAGGCTGGTACAGGTACCAGTGCTCGAGTGCGGTAGAGTGAGGGTGGTGGCGGATGGCAGAATCTTTTAGAAAATGCCGGATTCGGCAGAATGGGTGAGAGATGTGGTATCAGAGTTACCGGTACCGTAGAGGGAGAATGCGGATCTATGTTCGTCAGTATGATTGTATACCGGTACCGGTTTGGCTCAGGGCCAAGACGATGGGAGGGAAGGGTTCGAGCCAGGTTTGGCTCGAGTGCTAATTTGTGATACAGGTGATTTATTACTCGTACGAGTATCATACAAAAACGGGGATCTAGGGAGTTTGTCCGGTCTGGTTTGAGGGATCTCGGTCGCTGTCATTTCTTGATTATGACCCTATTGGTGAGTAGTTACTCTTCCTACTGGCTTAGATAACGATATCTGCCCCCACCCGTACCTACTATGATACATTTCTAAGACCATACTATGCCCTTATCGTGAAGTATCATAGTGAAATTCAGTCAACACAAGCCACACCACATCCGCTCACTCGCAATAATTCCATCTCGGCCCACGTCTACTCCTACTGCGCTGTAGAGTACATCTGCCCCACTATCCCCCAGCTTAATCCCAATCCCAATCCCATCTCTATCCCATCTCATCGCAAGCTCCAAAATCTCCACGACCAATATGCGTCCTTTCCCCAACAAAAGCGTGATGATGACTCTGACGAAGCTGAGAAATAGTCTACCTCTCTCACTGTATCGTCATCATAATCACTTTCGCCCCTCTTACATCTCCCGACGATCCCAGTGCACCCACCGAGCACCCCTCCTCTATCGGATCTTCAAGGCAATACTCTCATCCGTATTGACCGCTAGAGCCCCTCCATGCTCTACTCGAGTAAGCTATCAATCTCAGGGTTTCTTTCTTTCTTTCTTTCTCCCTTTTTCTTTCTTTCGGGGGCGGCTGGCGGGAGTTATATCTCGAGTACGACGTAGAAAAGCATAGATTAGGTAAATGATGAACATGCCTGTGCAGGTGCGAATAGGTGGACAAGTGGGTATTGGGATGGATGGATAGTAAGTTAAGCCAAGGCATCATAAGAGAAAAGGAAGGAACTTGGTTTTTGGAATTTTGACACGTCGAGACTTTTTGTTCCTTGGTTTTTGGTCTGCGACGTGGGCTGATCATATCCATGTCTGGTCCCATCCCCTGCCGTGCCTCCCACCCCCCATCTGCAATTGGATGGATGGGTAAGTTAGATCAGACAAAGAACTACGATAGATCCCACGGGAGTGAGCGCAGGTCAGGGGACGTGTTCTCGAAAATAAGAAAACCTCACTCTGGAAAACTGGGATTGGGAGTCGGAAGAGAAGGAAAGAAAGAAAGAGAAAGAAAGGGAAAAAGCCCCTATCATTATATAGCTAGCTAGACCAAGTTACTTGATGCACAGATCACTAAAATAATACTATCGCTCCACAGGAGTTGGTACAGTACAAGCACCTTGTACAATACTCGCGCAAGGGGAGAGAAAAAGAAGTAATACCATTATGCAGACGCCAGTTAAAGTAGCCACTGCAAAAGGAAACGAGAGGTGAAAAAGAGGCATGAAAGGGAAAACATCATGGGAGGATACAGGGGTGGAAGAAAGGGAGCAAAAGCGAATTGACGACCCATCTCTAGCAGCCATGTACGCCTGTAGGAAAAAAAATACACCAGCTAATTAGACTTCCCGAATCAAAACAAATGAAATGGATATGAAATATGCGATGGGGTGCGATACAGATGTAAGTGTCAATTAGGGAGGTGGGTTTGTGGATCTATCTGTTCGAGTTGTTGGGTTTTGAGAAAAAGGTTCGGGGTGGTGAGAACCACCTGTTGCTCTATCACTAGGAACCACACGCCCTCTGGTGATAGGAGTTTCGTTTGCACGCCCCTCCATTCGGGCAAGTCGGGTTTCCCTCTCAAGAAGTTTTGACTGCAAGCTGGCGACCTGGTTCTTGTAATTGTCCAACTGGCTAGACACGTGTGACTTGTGAAGTTCGATGACAGTATCTGCCGCTCTCCTTTGGAGGAGAGCATTGTCGGCCTTCACCTGGTCCAAGTCTTTCCTTAGCTCTACTCCACTCGAGGTCGCATTCTGGTACTGCTCGCGAAGGAACTCGAACTCTGCCTCTTTGGCCTTTTCCCTTCTATCCATTGACTCTAACTTCTTTTGCAATTGCTCATTCTCATCACGCAACTGGCCTATGGTTGGGAGGGGGTCAGCAGCTGAGGACAAATCTGCCTTGGCCTTCTGCATGGCCAAATTTGTTTGCTTCAAGTCGTCTCGCAACTTGGAAAGCTCGGAGCCCAGGCGCTTTTCTCTTGCTTCGGCCTTCGACAATACTTTCGCCAAACCGTCCTTCTCAGCCTGGAGAGCTATTAAACTCTCCCTCTGTTTCTTGATAGTGTCTTGTGTGAGGAGTGCAAAGCTTTTCCACTCTTGAAAAGCCTGCTTCCCTGCCTTCAATGTCTTTTTCAAATCTGCCGGTTCCTGTTTGATAGTTAGCGCCTAAGGAAGCCCCGAGAGAGCAGACTCTGCTTACCATTTTGTCAATCGCCTCCCCTGTGATATACACCCACGATTTAGGAGGTTCATCGTCCAGGGCACCTATTGCTCCAGCATCATCTCCGTCAATTTGCATTGCTGAACCAGGTAAGTGCGGCTCTAGTCCTGCCGGAGCAGGGGACTGGATTGGCATTGGATCCTTGGTAGGAGTAGCGGTGCCCGTTTGCTGGCTCTTTGAGGAAGTGGTAGGAGGGTTGATGGGGCCAGCTATTCTCAAGCGTTTGGTCTGTACTGTTGATGCTGGTGGAGTCGATCCGGAGGACGGTTCCTCAGTGGATTCACCCTGTGCTTAGTTAGCGGAAATCATATCTTGCGGAGATCAGATAAGGGGGCATGTATAGATACCTCTCGTTTGCGCTTATCGTGTAATTCTGCTGGGGCTTGAGGTAAACGTTCAAAAATTGGCAACAACGGGAACCCTTCGAGCTTTGGGGCCCCTTCAATTGGGTTCTTTGAGAGCCATTCGGCGGTATTGGGTACTGCGGCCGCGAACGTCGGCTTGTAGGAATCTACTAAAGTTCCTGTATCATGCAGTAGGTTTTTTGTTGTTTGAATATACGTATACAATGCTGGATACTGGGGCTTGGAGTCTTTATAACATAGCTCGATGTGCTCCAATGTGTTGAGTGAAATAAGGCGGAGAACCGGGGCTAGCTTTCCGACTATGAATAAGTTCTCCCGAACGCGAACTATCTCTGGAACATTTGCGACAAAAGTTGAATCCATGGCGATGACCAAATCTACGCTTGACTGCGATATCTCAGTAAGACTAGAATCTTCTTTCAATATGGTAAGACTCACCACTACAGCTCCACTCTTACTTGATGGGAGCAGAGCTACTTTGCTAAAGCCTCTTTGCTCATTGACTGAAAGCCGGGGAAGTTGACCGAGTTTATCACGACGTGTACAGTGTACCCTGATACCTCGGAAGAATATCTCAAGCATATCCTACGAACCAGGTTAGCTAGGCCAATAACACCAACAAAAGTCAAAACTTACAATCGCCCTACCAGGGCTAGCCACAATTTCAATCTTAATAGACAACTCTGATATAGAGTCAAAGAGCTTTTTCAGAAACGAAAATTTTGGGCTCATCGCTATATATTTTTTAGATTCCTCCTCGAAATCCACATCCTCTAGATTGATCTCCGTGTAAGGGAGGTCAGGGTGAACCGCAATCAAGCGACATTCAGCAATCAACTTATCCATCTCCCCAGCAAGTTCCTCAGGTGCGGGAAACGGGTGATTTAGGAATTTGTCAATCATCTCAGATTTAGCAGTAATTGCGCTAATGTATGCAGCTCTCTGAGCGACTCCATTTGGAGAAGAATCAGTGCCTAACGGTAATCCAAGAAGGTATTCTTCAGCGCCTAAATTTGGCGGACCAAACATCGCCGGATCATAGTAGTTATCGGAAAATGTCCCAGCCCTCTCAGAGTTTAGGGCTAAAGGGGAGCTTCCTAGTGACAGGTTTTCGAATGCACTCCTTGGGACTCTGACAGGAGTCTTCAATGCATCCCTAGATAGCCTTGCCGACTTTATTTTCTCGTCGGTAGCCTTCCGATTTAACCGCAACCTTTCTCTAACCACTGCCAGGGTACTTGCCCGTGGCGGGGGTGCGGGAGGGGCTTTGCTTGTATTTTCTGACATTGTTCCGTCAGATGGCAAAGCCAACTCCGAAGCTGTTTATTTACAAGTAGGTTAACTTAGGGAATTGGTTGAGGAGAGGGTGAGTTATCTAACTCACGTGATGAGGAAGATCGGCGTATGAGGCTAGGTGGTCCGAATAGCACTCGGTAGGTTGACCGAGTTACGTAAGGAAGGAAAAAGGAAAGAGTCGAGTGCTTTCCGGTTTTATGATTTACAAGCCACCGGAACCCTAGCTCTGGTAGCAAAATTGTGGTAGCGTGACTGGTGTGTGCTATGTAGGGGTTGCGGGCCTTGTGGTTTAGGTTGTCGTTGTGTGGGTGGGTGACAGCTGGGTGTGGCGGCCGAGGTGAGCTCGCTTGTGTTGCCAAAGTCGTCGTCGGAATGGTTTAGGTTGCAAAACCTCAGTCCGTGACAAGCTACGCGCGTGCGCAGCGCAGGCTAAGCGGGGCTATCCCGCAGGACGATCAGGGTTCTCCGACGGCCTTCGGCGCGGCAGAGTATCGTACCGAAACAGGCACTATACCCGCACGCAAATATGATAGTTCGATTGCTGCCGCCAGTACTGCACAGCACTGCTATCCGTTGCTTATAATTTTGTTAGAAGTATCAAGCCTATGCGCGTGACGAGGTTAGGGATTGTGTGATCGTTCGAGGAAGAACCTTTGTTGGATAGCCTTTATGGCACCGCAGAGAGTGCAACTCGGATTCGCGAGAAGTTAACCACGGCAAGTTTGTCACTACTGATATTTCCGAATACCGGCACTTTGTAGCGAGGAGTTGAACTCCAAGCTCAAGAGAATATTCACCGATTCAGTTTTTGACTTGCGGGCTGGGAGGTTTGCCGATACGATATGCTAACTATTTTTCTCTGTCTCCTATTTCTACTGTTACCTTAAAGAACTTGATGCTGAGGCGGGGAATCTGGCTTTACTTGCTCGATACAATCTCTTGTGAGAGCCTTCCCAACCTGCCCTTTAATTGGTTGTGCCATACCGTTGCTCGAATGAGGGGTTCATGAGAGTTAGGGCGGCCATGGTTCGGCGAGAAAGAAGTTTGTTTAAAGAGGGTCATAAGCATGTAAAGTTATTATCCATTTGCGTGTTTGCGTCGGGATCGAAAATGGATGGTTGGGCTCTCAGCTCGAGAATCTGGATAGCTGCAGGTCCTGGGTTTTATACCAGGGGCAGAGATACGGCATCAGGACTGACATTTACACAGGTAATGTGCAGGATTTCCAAGATTGATGTTTGCTTGATACCACCGTGCGTTACTATGGTATGATCAGTTACCCATAGACCAGGCTAACAATCAGATTGAGATGGAATTCTCACAATGAAATTGTGGAGGAAGTGTTTGGTGTTTCATCACGTGTGATAATTGAGACTGCCAAAAAGATGCGTGTGTGTATTGTAGGACTAGCCAAGAGGAATGCACTACTGTAACTAATGATTCCTCCAACAGGTGTTGATCATACTCTACTCGAGTGCGAATTTTTGTTTGCAAATACTCCTATTCCCAAGTGCTGCGAGTAGGACCGAGGCAGAATAAGCACAAATTTCCCATCCCAGCAATACTCTTAGCCTGTCAGCCCGAGATAGCCTTGTAACTGAGAGTGCCCAAGCAGTCTTTCTAGGACAAGTCTTAACATGTTGGTTTCAGATATTAACCTACCATCGAGCACTGGTACACTACCAGTACCGTAGGACACCATGAGAGCAAAATGAAGGGTGTTGGAGCATCGGGTACCTTCCGTCAGCGATGAGACGTTTGTCCCTGTATCGCAGTGCGACACTTTCGAATGCACCCAAGCAAATTTGAGTGTAACCCTGGCCTAGCAAGTAATTTACAGACAGGTAAAGTGTGTAACTTCCTCAGGTTCATCAGTCCACACTGTGATAATGGCACAGCACCCTGCGGGTAAAGAGTTTCTTGATATCTCCAGGCTTTGTGATGCTATTGCTTGTGGGTTGTAAGCGTTAATACTGTAGAATACACGAAATTGTATGAGTGATCACTTTATTCTATATAAACTAACCCATCGCCAATCATCCGCCAGAACCTGGGAATCTGGTGGTCGCCCTCCCATCCCATCGGACCAACGAACCCTTTTGATCTCCTCGCATTTCAGCCGCATATTTAAACACCAACGGACCTCCGATTTCACTGCATCTTGAACTCGGTTTTTTTTTTTCTTCGGTGGGGAGACTCCTCCCATCTCTGATACCCGCAAAATTAATTCAATTCGGAAAGTACAAATAAATCCGAAAGAAACAAAAAAAAAAAAGGTCTATGGATTTACCACCAACAATGCCCGAAACCGATTCCTTATGGCCTTCGAAGCAAGTTCTACTGGCATCTCTTGCTCCTGGCGCCTCTGACAGCGAACCCAAATTCCTTGTCGCAATTATTAGTCTCCTCTGGCCCTTTTCGCCTAGCAGCTCTTCTCTATCCGTTTTAGCATCCGAGGAGGATTTCCGCTTGCGTAAGAACCGAGGGCAGGTACGGATCAATTTTAAGGGTCTGCCAGCGTCAGCGGTAGACCGGACGAAGCTTCAAATTGGGGACCGCGTGATCATCTCGTTGGAAGGAGCTGAGTTTCAACCACTTGACGATGCCACTGAAAGGGATGTTCCATGGATCGTGGTGTACTCGACTAGATTGGCCATGAAGGTAACCCTACCATACTCTTGCAGCTTCCTCAAGTCTCCACTAAACACAACGCTCCTCAGGTAAAGACGGCATCCGGCTGGGCCACAATTAACATCGCACCGGATTCGGAGACATCCCCTACAGTTGCTGGCCAGGACCTTCCAACCGCAATAGAAGAGACACAGGCTCTTCCCCCTTCGACACCACCTTCGGCAGAGCCATTCTCGTTTCCAAAAAACGAAAATGAATGGAGTACTCCTAGCCTTTTCAAGCGCTCGATAACATGGCTTTCCAACGAGCCATCATCGCCGTCACCACTCCTAGCAGAATCACTCTTTGAGGGCGACGATGACTATGACTTGGAGCATAGAAGTAAGCGGCCGAGATTTAGCAAACCGTTTCGGCTCTTGGAACAGAAGGAGGTTACGGAAGGAGAATCAGAGGGATTAGATGAGGGGATCTCAGTAAGAAGCCCTACGGGCAAGGGGAAACAAGCGCCTAAAACTGGGGAAGGTGGAATAGAGCATGAGGGCCAAATGGGGGGAGGCAATGTGAGTTCTGTGCGAATTGACATCTCGGAAGAGATGTCAGTTGATGCAACAGAGGCTGCGGGAGTTGGCAAGACACCAGATCGGCGAATGAGAATTCCCATGCCCCCACCACCTCTACCTCCTCTTGATACTAGAATGGATACAGAAGATATGCCAGATTCGCCATCATTACGCCCTGTTCTGTCCGCCAACCTCCCACTTATCTCCCCATTCATGAACCGTGGATTATCTGGGGCTGATTACATGAGTCTGAATGATATTCAGACTACCAATACCGAGCTTGAGGGAAATCCCGTTCCTGTGAGCCCTGATATCACTGACACGACCCCCACTCATGACCAAGCTATTTTAACGATGGCAGGGGGGGAGGTGATACCCAAACCAAGCACACCTGAGCCTACCAACTACCTATCCGTTTCGGACCAGCGGAGGGCTTCACTATCTGATGACGAGAGACAACTAAGTGATATTGACAGTGAGAAAGATTCGCTCTTTGATGAGCCTTCTGATGGCGAGACTGCTCATCGTCTAGTGCAGAGACGAAAGATGAATGCAAGGTTCGCAGCCACCTCTCAGCCCTCTAAGCTCAGTATAGAGATCATGTCTTCGAGAGTGGGTGAAAATTTCGCAACCCCACGCTCAGGGAAGCCCAGAACGCCTTTCCTTTATCTGCCCACACCATCACCAAAGATCGAGAAGCGCTCCTTGAATTTTCCTACCAGTGCCCCTCCAAAAACTAGTTCGGGTCACTCAGGTACAAATGACGATTTTGAATTCGGGTCTCCAACTGAAGGGAGGAAGTCCTTTCTGTGGGGCTCGGGGAGAGAGCAATTTCATGGTAACCTTTCGGCTTACTTCGGCCGCCCGGTGGAAAGTGAGAGTGCAGGGGCAGATCATGAATATCCTTCAGAGAAGAACGACAATAGCACTGAGTACCAGAATTCAGGCAATAGATCGATGAATGACTCTAATTCAGAAACCATCGCGGAATCAGATCAGGGCGGTCAACGATCAGACTCTACGTCAGAGTTTGAGTCAGGTGTTACAACAAATGTGAGCCGCACACGTAGAGCTGGTTCATGTAATGTTTTGCTAACTTCTAGCGTTGTAGCTATCGGATTTCCCAGCCTTGTGCTCTCTCACTTGGGGTGCGCTGGTTGATATCATCGGGGTGGTGGCACGGAGAAAACCCATCCAACGAGCCAAAGGCGGGCAAAAGGATTTTTACATCTCAATGAGATTGGTCGATTCATCAACCCCCTACGGAATAGTAGCCACGGCTCTCAGGCCTTACAAAGAGGCCTTGCCTATTGTGGAAGTGGGGGATGTGGTGCTCCTCCGGGAATTCAAAGTACGGGAATCCCGGGCTCGCCTCGTATTTTTATTTTATTTTATTTGTCTTTCTAGCCTTAGGTTACTGACTGACGGCTATTTTTCCAGATATCCTCCGTAAAACGCAGCCTTGTGGCTACATCTACATCCAATTCTGCATGGGCCGTTTGGAAAAATCTGGGGAAAGAGAGGGCAGCCGTAGTGTCAGGCCCTCCAGTCGAATACGGCCCAGAGGAGGAAAAATATGTGGAAGGCATTGGAAAATGGTATGGCTCGTTGGATGCAGGCACACGCGAAGATCTCGAGAACGATAGCGAGGATGAGTTAGGGGAGGCTACGAGCGAGGAATAGTTCAACATCACAGGTGGATCATAGAGGCACATTGCGTGCAGGATCAGATAAGGGCTGTTGTCGCACTTCCACAAGCAGCATCGATGCATCCACACGGTGCTCGTGCATCGGGACAACACTCAATGCAGTGCGGTATAGTACGGTGCTGCGCAGTATACAGGATACCGGAACTTGGGACAAATTAAATGAATGACGAATCATAAACGAATTCCCTCACAAACGATTTGTAGTGCTAGAGCGAATAGGGTGCGAGTTACCGCATTCTCCCACCCCTTTGTGTGACCACCCCCAGATAGCTCATGCCAAAGCAGTTTAGCGGTATTGATGAAAATTTTTATCAGACCATCTGTTAAGTCTAATCGATCCGGATCTGATTAGCAAGTGGGGATCCCTCCGTTGTCCGCACTTCTTTCTCCGTCCCCCGGGTGTGAGTCTAAGCATAAATTCAGCAAACAGGCAAAGTAGGTCTCCTTGACCGCCCCTACCCCCCGCCTCCATCTCTCCCCAGTCCTGGCCCGAGAACTCCCTTCACACATTCCACCGAACCCTTTGAATCTCTCATAAACCCCTGGATTCCCCCTTCACACCTGTTATCTTCTTTCCATACCCTTTCTTGGGGATGCCACCGGTACCAATATTACTTCTCTCGATAAACAACTTTGTTCCCAGATATCGCTTTTTTTGGCCTTGTTATCCCGCTAATCCGCTGACACCGCTGCAACAACTGTCGTAAAAATGTCGGGTGGTTCCATGTCCCCAATTTGTAAGTAGCGTCACCCTTGACGGATTATCACTCGGGATTTCACCACAACTAACCATTTTCTAAGCGATCTCCTCACCATTGCCTACAAGCAGTCCCGGGCCACCAGCTCTTGCTCCTCGAGCCGCCTCAGTCATCGGTAACAGCACTGCCGCTCCAAATACTATTGTTACGCACAAAGAATGGATTGTTCCACCGCGCCCGAAGGTTAGTCACTCCAAGGAATAATAACAAAGCGATTGGGTTAGGTATTGATTTTAGTACTTTAGCCTGGCAGAAAAGCTTCCACCGAGACCCCGCCAACGGTAAGCTCCGGTGATATAGTACAGTAGCAGCACGAAGCTCACGCTATGCAGAAGCGAAAGGCTCAGAACCGGGCGGCCCAACGGGCATTCAGAGAGCGCAAGGCTGCTAGGGTCAGCGAGCTGGAGGACAAGCTCAAAGAATTGCAGGCCGATCATGAAAATCGCGATCGAATTTCCAAGGATCAAATCCAGCAGCTAACGGAGGATAATGTGCGTTTGACGAAAGAACTTTCGGAATATAGAATAAGGATGGAAAATCTCCAGAAAGAGCTCGATTTAATCCGACAGCTAAAATCTGAGGACGAAGCGTCTGCTGCGAATTTTGTCACTCAAGTTGCATCGCCGGCCCCATCTTCGAGTCATGACACCCCCTGTGGGGGGGATTGCACTTGCACAGATGAATTAGATCAGGTTCTGTGTATTAAGAAGGCCGGTGTCACTTTGAGCGCCCCGTCTGTCCCACTCCGCCGTAGGAGCGGACGAAACAAACCACAGCCTTCCCTAGAAGGCAGCCGAGTTCCGGATCCTGCGGGCTGTGGTCGGTGCTCAAAGGAAGGGTCATGTGCTTGTATGGCTGAAATTGCTGCGGCACTTTCAACGAAAAGGCCCACGTCTCCTAGCCAGAATACACCGAAGCGCACTCGTACAGGGAATTATGCCGAGAATAGTTCTGAGGAGCTCGAGATTGACTTTACAAATGCATATATGACTAAATCAACACCAATCACTCAGATGCCGGACCCCTGCGGATTTTGTTCGGACGGGACACCGTGCGTTTGTGCCGAAGTCGCAAACTCTTTGATTGCAAACGATGACTCTGAGGAGAATCATAGCACCAAGTTACCACCTTTAAGGGACGGGCATAGCTCGGTTTTAACGAGCCATACTCAGCAAGGGCTTGAGAGACCTGTAGCCTTATATCCCCCGATGAATACCAGTGCTGTGAAACCTACTTCTCGACCGGGCGGCTGCCAACCTGGAGGTTGTGCGCAGTGTCAAAATGACCCACTATCAACCCTATTCTGTCAATCGGTAGCTACGAAAATGAATAGTGCCGAAAAACCGGGGTGCTGTGGAGGAGGCTTATGTGGTGGTGGCGAAATTGAAGGCTCAAGACCTAGTACTGGCGACGGCAAAGAGAAGGGAAAAGCCGATGAAGGTGCTTCAGAGAAGGGAACGTTCATTCCCTGCAGCGCAGCATATCAGACGCTCTCCCGCCACCGTGCATTCGAGGACGCAACGACAGACCTGGGCAGTCTTGTCCGTCCTCTAACGGTACGAAGTCTGGACGGAAGTTGTCCTCAGATAGAGGTTTCCAGCATCCGGGAGGTACTCAGAAGGCTAGATAGAGGGTTTGGCTCGGATGCGGGCAAGTATACCAAATAATGAATGGCTAAAGTGATTTTGGGGCGCGGCGTATTTGGTTTTACTTTTATTTTTACTTTAGGATTTCTTGTGGATACTTTATTAATGTAATAATATGATATTAGTGTGGTCTTAGGGTTCTTGCGCTTAGGATGAATAACTAGTCCATATTGTACCCTGCAAAACCGCCAGTAGGGCATGTATGGAGAGACAGTACGTGACTTAATACTGTATTAGAAAATAAACGGATAAATGGGAAGTAGTAAAGAGAGGAAAATGAAAATGCAAGGCACTTGGTCGTTAAATCTCGATCACCAAGTTGAAGGTGTCATTTTTTAGAACTCTCTCCTCTCATAATGGGGGTTATTATTCGTAGCCCCGCAATTAATTCCGGCAAAACCACCAGGGATTTGTGTCGATGGAACCTGTCATTTTTGAGATGGCTGATCACCAGTACTCAGCCAAATCTGAGCAAGGACAGCGGGGTGTAATCTGGTCTATGCCGAGCCCATAGCAACTAGAGAGGCTAAGAGATGCAAAAAAAGCGAGGCAGCTTAAGAGGTAGCTTAGGAGGTAGCTTAAGAGGTGAGGATTTCGTCTGACGTCAATTCAAAGCAAAGTAATCAATCATGGTATGACACTTATTGTACCATGCTCTTGGAATACGGAATTCAAGCGAAAAATTACCCATTGACCCGTGATATATTGATAGGTATGATAACTGATTCTTTCCCTTTTACCCTTTTGTTTTGATTTTGTATGATGATAAATCATCCATTCTTGGTATCATACCAGTACCGGTAGTCTAACTTACGAGATGAAAGTGTGCTGTGGGATTATGAATTCTAGCCTTGCTTCGTGTTGCTGCATAGGCAGCATACCGTACATACGCAGGGGTGGCATCCACTCGTCAGTGTTGAAAGTGGGGAGTAGTACAGTGCGGTATGAATGTCTCCCGTGTGCTCGAGTGATAGGATAAAGCTGGCTGAGTCCTGCGAAAAGCGAGCAGGCAAGCAAGCAAGCAATCCCTTGATAACGCAGGCTGCTTCACTAGAATCTCATATTATCAGACTATAAAATACAAGGAAGTACTTTCGTCTTATGTTTTCGGTTTTTAGTCGCTTGCTATCGCAGCCTTTTCACTCACTCTTCCATAGCCTGGCTAACTTATGTATTGTACTAAAAACCCGCCCGAGGCATCAAACCCTCATGGATTACTTGAGCGCGAATTAAGGATTCGCACGATGTGACAAACAAAATGCATGGTTGCGGCATAGATGTCAATGTCACTCCGCCCGAATCTTTAATTTACGCCCAAGTAATCCCATGCCCCGTCAGACCGAGTGAGCCCTCCATGACCACCTCCCACCCACCAAGAAACCCCCAACCCCGACTATCATTGGTCTAGTCATCTCTCATGAATTTGTGGTGCTGGAACGCATTGTCGTGGGCAGAGGCGCTATTACCCTACTGTGTATATGGCTGCTTGTTTTCTGCCTGGGGGCGGGCGGGGAGTTAGTAACTACCGGTAAGGAGGGGGATATGGAGGATGGAATCGGGTTTGCCGTTTTGTTGGGGTTGGTAGCGGCATATAGTGCCGAGCTTCGGCATCGGTAGTCTTTGGACTACTGGCTATCTTGCTGCCTAGCGACATTCTTGTGCTTAGAAATGGAGTACACATTCAGCTCGAGATACTGTGCAATATCACGGCTGTAATATTATGTAACTGTTAGGGCCTTACCTAATGCCGAATGATGGAATAGTGGGCTCTGTCGTTGGAGATACCCCCTCTGGCAAGCCTTAATGCTTTTGTTTCCCTATGTCTCCTACCCCCCACCAGGTTCCCCACCCCTTTTCTTGTCGAGGAAATCTTGAGCTATCCACAAGATTCAATTAGCAGTATTTGAGATTCTATGGTATGTACGATATCGCACTAATGTCGCCTTAACTTACTATCCTAGACCCCACATTCAACCCCGTCAGGACGAAACACCTCACAACATATCACTCGCCCTTCACCCACTTGCAGAATCCACCGTCATCCCCACTCACAGCACCCCTAAAATGAAAGAAAAAAAAGATGGAAAAAAAAAGAGGTAAAGCAATTCCACTGCTACCCCCCGGCCGCCAGGACGAACAAACTCGCCATACTCGTACCGTTTGCACAGCACTGTGCACCGCCGCCCCCGCCGATCACTCTTGTTCAGACCGATCTATGATACTTGTTACTACTGTATTGGGGAAGAACGCCGCCGGTGAGGCTTTAGAGCGTCACGAGTGATAGTCTAGTAAGCGAACCTTAGCCTGATGCATCGTTCGCTAGCCAGCCGGCCAGCTACATTGGCTAATCTAGCCCCTACCAATTGCCGACGGTCGACACAATGACATGCACCTATGCGAAAACCCAGGAGCCGGACCTGTCATGGCACGTTTGATAACAACAGCCTTCCGGATTCGGGATCGGACGGGTAGTTGGGTTGTGACGCTTTTTCCACTTGACTTACTGTATCATACACCCCCGTTTTCTGTTTCCGTATTAGCGAATGGAAGTTTATTTCATTCACTATCTGTTAGGGTGCGAGTAAGCCGTGAGAGCGCGATGGGATGGGGTGGGATGGGGCTCTGGATGACGGGGGGTGAGGGGGCGTCGGTAAGTTAGAATGCTGGATACGATGTGTATTGCTTGAGGGGGCGAGCGAGCGACCGGATGGGACGAAGAAAGGGGAATAGGTAATGGGGGGAGGAGAGGTCAACACCGGGTCGCCAGGGAGTATCGTCAGCTTCCATAAGATCTGGTCCGCTCAGGTGATAATTAGTAGCGTTGCTAGACAAATTAGGCCCTCACATTCCTGCAGACATGGCTGAGGCCTAAATGATGAAATTTGGTGATAAACTAGAATGGACCGTGCAAATCACTTGGACTTTTTTTCGCCCACAAACATAATATTATATTTATTTTAAAGTAAAGTTAAAGCTAGGGGATATCTGCCACGAGTGATATTCGACACTCCCGATTTATTCCCCCCCAGTGAGCATGCGGTAGGCTATGAAAGGCTTAGAACCACCTCCTGATAGCTAACTTTACTATCCTTCACAACTCCCGCCCCTCTGAGCACTTTGAGAGTTTCATTGATATCGTTCTCGTCAATCTCTCGCACGTCACCTGCAAACTCCACGGTCCCCAGCCATTCCCGGGCGTCTTCTTTGGAATAGTCTAGGTGTGTGGATATGTACTCGACCGCCTCATCTTTGTGAGTGTTGAAGTAGGCGATTCCTTCGTTCACCGCTTCTAGGAATGGACCGACGGTGGTAATTGGGAGGTTATTCGAGGCCACAATGTGCCAGGATGGCCAGGGGGTGTAAATTTCGCCGAGTTTTTTGATTTCGTTGGAGTCGTAGTATTTCCTGTGGAGCTCAGTCACTAGAAGACACAAATTGAAGTAGGGAGACTGTAATGGGGTAGTTACTTAGAAGTGTAGTATTCCCACATAAATGCGTCCGCTTTTCCAGCTACAGATATTTCCCACTCAAGTCAGCTCACGCTTCTCCTCTATCCACTCCCTAGAAAGGTATTAGTGGGAAATAGAAGACAAACAATTAACCCCATCCCTCAACCCTTTGAAATCATCCAAGATCACAAACTCAAACGGCTCCTCCCCCTCCTTCAACCACCCATTAACCTGCGCCAGCACAAACCCCATAACATAGCTTCCGCTCCCAATCCTCGAAACCCCCAACCTCCCACCGGCTAGCTTCTCCACCCGGTCAATCCCTTGCTGCGTCCCCGTAGAGATCGCCCAACACAGCGGCGTGGCAACGTATTTGCCTGCTATCTTGAAGTCACTGTTTCCATTCGCGATCGCCGAGATCCAGCCCTCGGTTAGGCCAATTGCGATAGAGATTTCGCCCGAGGAGAGGGACTTGATCATGTGCCCTGTGCCTGACGGGAAGGGGATTAAGGTGATTGGGAGTGAGCGGGAGGTGAAGAAGCCGTAGGCTTCCGCGAAGTGGAGGGGGGTGGAGAAGTGCTCTGTTGGTTGTTTGTTTGTTTGTTTGTTTGTTAGTACGTTATAGTTATTACTCATGTGAAGGGGAGATAAGGGGTTAGCTAACCTGGAACATATCCTACTTTGATGCACATTTTCCTAAAAGTCTGGTCGTGATTGGTGTTTTGATAAGGGTTGAGAGTGCCGGTAAGCCAGTTGGATTATGGCTTGACTGAGTTCCGTTGAAGCACCGGTAGTGGGGTTGCCACGGGTATCCTCAGGATTGCCACCCCTCCTCGGGGTTCCTCCCTAGAATTGGAATATCATTCACTGGTACTATAAAAATGACGGGGGCTCCACTGTGAACTTGGAAGTGTAACGCATGCCTAAAAACTCCGTGATTCCCCTATACAGTTTCATAGCTCTATGCGAGTAGGCATCTCTAAGTTTGTTATTGAAAACCTTCGGCCTAAGTCGGATTACGTTGTAGCTCCCATTGAGATAGAGCAGCGCTACCGCAGCATGTAGAGAGCGCTAATCGCTCTCTAAGGCCCGGTTGGCACGCCTTGGATTTGGGTCTATTATGGAACCAGTATTTCGGACCGGTCCTGGACTTTGGGTTGGACTAGGACCGGATTTTCTTTGTGGGCTAGATCAGGACATAATAATAATAATTATTATTATGAAATAATTTTCCTATCATACCCTATCCAAATCTGTCCCACTACCGTATGCAGGTAGAACTGGGGGGTATCGATATTGTTTCCACTCCCGCCCAGTATAATGCCCTCTAGAAGCTCCTATCTTGGAACTCCCCGCTTCTGGAGTTAGGGTAAATGAAGCTTCTAGCCTGCAAGTCATTATATCTCAGTCCCGACGGCTAACAGTCCAGGCCAAAAGGGGAAAAAAAAGGTTGGTCTTACACAACTTGCTACAAGAAAGTAAGTCAGTCTAGTGCTGATTGATTATTGCCTATTGCACAGCTCATTGGGATAAAAATCGCAATTTACATCCTCTACTATGGTACATCCCTCTAGAGAAGGAAGGAAGAAATGAAGGGAAAAGGGGGAGCAAAAACAGAGCCAACAGCTATCTCCGGATCGCTCCCACCTCTAGCGTGTATTTACGGTAGCTTTCTATATCGTATACCATACTATCATAGCATGAATTCCACGGAGGGATTAGGCGGAAAATTACTCTACAGTGCAATTAAAAGATATCCCCCTGGCCAGGAGGACTGGAAACTATGTAGGCTATCCCCAACTGCGTCATTTTTTATTACTTTATCCAGAGGACCATATCTGTGCTTGTGTTAGTGATAGCTATCGTTACTTCTAGGTTTCATTTATTTCTAATGGACAAACCTTTAAATACTCTCTCACCAAATTCAAGCTCTATATCTCCAGTTAGATCGTATACAAGTTTCATGTATTAGCTCAACCATTTAGTAGGATTACAAATGAAATATTAGTATTATTCATTACCTTTATGATACATTCAAATAATCCTACTCTCCTTCTCCCGCATTGTGGTAGTCAATTCATCCAAAAACATGGCCAGATCGATAAAATTAGCCTATTTAATCAGACCACTTCCTTCCTTCCCCATTCCCCCACCCTAAGCGTCCCTGGCACGCCGGATGGAAGGAACGACAAGAAAAGCGTGAGTAAAAACTAAGCTGAGAAATCATCACTCACCTTCCTCAAGGCCCCGAGAGGCCTATGCCAGTAGCACCTATACTAATACCATCTAGCCAGGATAATACTCACAGCTGGGCCATTCGCAAAGCAACACTGGGCCCGGCCACCAGTAGTCTCTGAAGCTAAGCCATCCACCACGCGAAAAGCACTAGCCCAAAAGTTTAGAAAAAGCACCCCTGGCAGATGGTGAAACGCTAGGAAATATTTACTCGGACAGCAACTATCGAGTGATAAGCCATGATGCGAAATATTCCACCGAATCTATATACGGAAAAGAGAGTGACTCACACAAGACGCTATAGCACCAAATACAGGCCTAAGCTGCTATTCAGCGGAAGCATAAAATCAACAACCAATAATCCATACCACGAGACCAGAGCATGAGCGCCTGAGTTACCTTACACCCCGAATTAGGGCGGAAAACAGAAAAAAGTGCAGAACCCAATCACTCTAGAACAACTTCCTCTATCGGTTCAATCTGTTGGTAGGTTCTGCGGCACTGTGAGCCATCATCTGCGGCAACGGCACTTTTAAGAGGAAGTTTGTGGCGCCGGCGTGCTAGAGTATGGGCTTAAGGAATCCGAGGCAAAGACCAAAAGGGTGTTTATAAAAGTGAAGCTGAATGCCATTGCAGTGACGCCAACTGCGTTTCTCTGTTACTTGTTGTGGATGTTTCCGCTGGGTATTTTGTATAGGGCATCCTCCCCCTCCCTAGGGCCGGTGTTGTGAGGAAAGAGTAAGGTGGGTTGGAATTGTCTATAGAAGAGAGAGAGGACTTTGTCTTTTGATCAGTCCACGTTGTACTAGTCACATGTGCCGTGACCCGTGCTCCTCAAGAGAAGTAGGGCATGAAGTGACGAGAACGCCAGCATACTACGCAAAGGAAAAGTATCATACCAAAAGTGCTAGTCTAGGTGTCCTTCAATTGTTATATCGATCCTCTAATTCTTGCGAACCTAGGCAAGGGGGGTTCTGCAATAAACTAAGGAAATGGCATTTCTGCGGTGAGAACGTCCGCCAACCCAAATCGAGAGCCTAGGCCGAAACTAGCGCTACCGTATGCATACCACAGGGAAAAAAGTTACCAAAAGAAATGATTTGGGCGCGATTCGAACGCGCGCTCTTTCGAACTACGGATTTTGATCAAACTGACCTAAACGTAGCGCCTTAGACCACTCGGCCACCAAACCATACGTCAATTCTTTGTATTTTGCAATGTATTCGCATTCGCTCGGCTCTTCACAGTGAATATCCGTTGGCATGGCCGTCAAATCTCTTCCTCCCCATCCAAATATCATAAAAAAAGCTAATTCCGATCGAGCCTTTCCCCTTTCTCATCTCTATAGGTGTTAGAAAGGTTCTGTTCTGTAATTCGATGCAGAGGGCTGGTGTGCGCCCACAACTGCTGAACCGCTGGGTTAGGGGTAAAAGCAGCTACTCGTTACAGACAAGTGCTACTGTATGCTTGGCACGTTCAGTACCTATCCTACCCTGAGGCGGCGCACTGCTCATACGGGCCACACAGTCCTCACATTCTCTTTCTCCTTTTCCGAGCGATAACCTCACCTCTTCCCTGAACTCACAAGACCATTCATACAGGCAATCATTCACCATGCGGTTGCCCACGATACTCGGAGCCGCTGCCCTGGCATCCCTTTCCCTCTTAACTTCACCCACTGCTGCCACGGCCCTTACATATAAGCTTGCTCCCAACGAGAAACAATGCTTCTACTCAACTGCTGACAAGAAAGGGTCTAAAGTGGCCTTTTACTTCGCTGTATGTTTTTTCTCCCGTGGCCCTCAAATGTTTTCCCCCTCGGTCTTAAACGTTTGGAATAGGTTCAATCGGGTGGTTCCTTTGATGTCGATTATAATGTGATGGGTCCGAACAGCAAGGTTATTCTTGATGGGTCCAAGGAGAGACAGGGCGATTTCGTCTTTACCGCGAATGAACCTGGGGAATATAGCTTCTGCTTTTCCAATGATATGTCTACGTTTGCTGAAAAGATGGTAGATTTCGAGATTGCTGTATGAGCACTATCCTCCTATTTGTCTGAGTTCTACTTAACAGGTATACAGGTCGAAAACGAAGCTCGAGCCGAGCTCCCGTCAAAGCAAGGTACTTCCCCCGAGCATCTCTCATCCCTTGAGGAGTCGCTTTTCAAGCTCTCCGGTCAACTCTCCACCATTTCTCGCAACCAAAAGTACTTCCGCACCCGTGAGAACCGCAATTTCAGCACCGTCCGCTCAACCGAGTCCCGAATCTTCAACTTCTCGGTTATCGAGTCCCTTATGATGGTCACGATGTCATGTCTCCAAGTCTTCATTGTTAGATTCTTTTTCCAAGGTGCACGTAAAGGTGAGATAAACCCCCTCCTAACTTCTCCTCCCCTCCCATACAAACCCCCTTATCAACCCATGAATCCTCGTGTTTGGTTTTGCTTGCCCCTTTCGCCACTCTCATTCCGCTAAAGCATATAGCAGGTTATGTGTAAACGGGACGTGCATCTTTTTCTTTTTTCTATGGATGATATTGTTTGTACTACAGCAGATATTTTTTCAGTCAATGGAGTTGTGATATCAAAAGTTTGCATGGGCCATTCCGCTATGACAGATTTTGCTGTATTAGGAAATATATCCTAGTGGATTGTGAAGTGCGTGGCCGACGAGTAGCACAGTTTTTTCCTTTCTCCAACACGGTCACAACACTGGGTATTATGCATTTTAACAGGGTGTTTAAAAGGTAATTGACATTTGAGGGAACATATCGGACATCTACCATCTGATAGGGGAGAAAAAACGTTGGCCACGACAAAGGAGAAGAGTGATGGCACCACCCGCGAATATCTTTGTGGGGGACTATCTATGCATACAGAAAGAAATCCTATAACGAAAAACAGGGCCATTGTAGAGATGCCGAGCATCAAAGAATCGTGAAGTAAATGAAATACCTGCCTCTCATAGTACAAGAACGGAACTCAATTGG
>Ga0307507_10005388_pt1 | contig 21107 bp, 27 predicted proteins | sample 7_EM_MG_FD_207223 | JGI IMG/M metagenome (GOLD analysis project Ga0307507, IMG submission 207223) | Populus trichocarpa ectomycorrhiza microbial communities from riparian zone in the Pacific Northwest, United States - 7_EM | ecosystem: Host-associated > Plants > Roots > Unclassified | place... | reverse complement strand
AAAGATGTGGTTGTGGTTGAAAACTTTTGGAGATTGTTCTTATGTTGGTTTTTGGTTGATTTCAAGTGCCCGGCACCATACCATGGGGAGTAATTTTTTACACCCGACCAGTTCTAGTATTAGCTAAAACTAGCTCAGTCTCCCAGTATTATTGGTAGGCTAAAGTGAATGTTAAAGGAGGTACTTTTACTTAGCATGATACCTTGGGAAAGCTTGTTCCAACCTTCCTCATCCCAACTGCCCTCCAATGTGTAGAGTCTTGCCATGCTTTCCTTCCTTCCTACTCTCTTCCTCCATCAACATTTTTTGGTTGTTGTACAAGGCGGCGCCAGGATTGAGATTGTGGTTGTTGTGATTGATAATGACTTTTGCCCAGGAACTGTTCACTCGTAAAAAGCAAGAAGTACCCAAAAACAGGGATTTACAAAATATATGGCAAACGTATCAGAGCGCCCATGCAAAACTACGACCCCCCTCAAATACTTCTTGCCTGCTACGAGTATACCCATTAGACAAACTTATTCTTGCACCTAATTCCATTTTCTGCTAACTGCTATCTAGTTCCTCATGCGTAAACCCTCTAGTTGTATCGTATCGTACCCTAACCCAAACTTACGGTTCGAACCCTGCCAGGGCTCGAGTGGCATTCCGTGAGAGCCTCAGTTACCCGACCTGGCTTGCCCATCACGATCCGTATCGAAGCCACAAAAAGCCTCCCACCACCCTCCGAGTAAGTCCCTCTCCCCACCCTGCCTCACCCACAACCCCGAGCTAACCACTCTCTCCCAGTGCCCCGCCGCTCCCGACAAACCACAAGCGACGACGGTTGGACCAACATCCCCGCCAAACACAAACCCCCTAAAACCCTCTTCGAGCACCAGAAACGAACCTCCCTCTCCCACGCACTCCAGCAACAACAAACCTCCCCCCTCACCCCGGAGCAAATAGCCTCCCACTTAAACCCACTCACCGAAACGCTCCTCAAATCTACACTATGGACGCAAATCCGCAACGTGCTAGTTCCGCTAGCGCGGTTGAATAGACTGGTTGTTTTTGGCCTGGGCAGTTTTTCGGGACTTACTGCTTCATCAACGCATTTTCAGTTTGCGCTCGTGCAGGAGATAGCGGGGTTGCTGGGGATTGGGAAGGAGGAGGTGTACTTTCAAGACCCAGCATTCACGAAGTGTGACCGGGTTTTTTTAGAGGATGTTGGAACCGTGGTTGAAGTCGGGCGGGGTGAGGAGTTAGTGCAGGAGAGGGCGGTTGTTGTGGCGGTTCATTTGGAGTATGGGGTTCTTGAGGGTGTAGTTAAAGGAAGACCGGGGGTGGTGGTGTGTAATGATTTGGGGCACTTTCTAGATATGTGAGTGACTGACCTTCCTTGGTCGGTTTTTCAGGGGCTTTTCCAAGAGGGGCAGGGGCTAATAATAAAGGTGGACAGGAGAATCGGTGGGGAGGTGGAGTGGGTGAGGGCGTTCTTGGAGGGCGTTGAGGGGGAGGTTTTGAAGTGGGATATCGGCGACGGGGGGGCATTTAATCATTCGGCTGTTTACTGGAGGAAAAGGACGAAAGATCACGGGAAGCTTGAGAGCGACAAAGTAGATGGTGAGAATACGGTTGAAGCTGCATTTGATGATATTAGGTCTGTCAATATATAATTATTGCCCCTGGGTGTTTACCTGGGGATTATCATCACGATGTGTCACTCGTTGAGAATTGCATCCGAGGTTTGCATATTGAGGGCAACTCGTGACACCCGACTTCGAAGTCGGGCACAATGCCCTGACCAAGATCCTCATAAGGCATAAATGGCGTAGTGCTCCTCTGTTATGCGCTTATCAATGTACGGTGCCTCATGTCCTTCGACCGTTCATCCGTAACTCATGATCCTTCTAAACCGTGTCCCTCTCTAAACCTCCCTCTTTAGCACTGATATTCCTATTGTGATCACTCCTTTGAGCAGAAAGGATTCGTTGCCTTTAGCAACCGCGACCAGCGCTTGTGGTTTCTCTTCTCTTGAGAATGTATCGATCCATGTTTAATAGCATAATACAGCATAACATAACATCCTTATCTTTATCCTTGACTCTAGTTGAAAAAACCCAAAGCCAGCAGGATAAGCACTCGCTCCCGTGGTAATATTGCGCGATATACCTATCTAGCACAGTGGCTAATACTTTTGATTCTAAATCTTCGTCTCGCGAAGCTTGTTAGGTCTTGTTTAGTATTCTGCACGAGGATCGTAGCAGAGGATCGGGAGCTAACGGCAAGGCTCCTCCCCGCGGGCAAAGGTCGGCCTCGTGACAGCCGGGGGTCGCAAGAGTGCCCTCGGGGGTGGATGTGAAGACAGGAAATACAAAATTCTGCTATACAATATTAAGACACTTTGATCGCAATTGTTAAAAAAATACCTGTCTTTTGTCCATCATTCTCTTTCCTTAACACTTCATCCACTGTTCCGAGAACCCCCCCGAAGCTTGCCTGCCCCACTCCATCTTGCTGTTCGATTCCTCAGTCCCCCACTTCTCCATAGTCCAAGTGGTGTGTTTTTCCCATCCGCTCGTATCTCTAGGGGGGGAGCAAGTGCAATATTGATACTGGACAATCAAAACAAGTCAATCTAAGTACAGTATTAAACCAGTTCTAGGAGGATAGCTTAGCTAAACCTTCTCCTCAGATTTTTTATAACACAACGGATTGTGAGGGGTTTCAACCTCAATCTTATTCCTCCTTCAGAGCCCCTCCACTACCAGAGTTTCCTCTTCACACCCAGCAACCCATCCCTTCTATTTGTTTTCCTTCTCATGTAGCAATAGGATCAGCACCTCCAACTCAAATCATCCTTCTTTCCAAGTGAACAATGAGCTAAGAAACCAAGAAGGGTTTTGAACCGTTCTCGAACTTCCTAGCCCCTCAGCACTAGGACCCGTTTCTCTAGAGGGCACCCGCCTTGTGCCGAAAACCAGTTTTCCTTAGTCTTGCATAATTAGAAAAGAGATTTCGAGGGAGTGAGCGCAGAGAACAAAAGTCTCGAGAATTCGGGTTTTGGAGGTCTCAGTGGGGTTGGGAATGCGTTGGATGGTCATGAGAGGGCTTACCATCATCCTTCCTGACTACTTTTGGCGGAGTTGCCATTGATAGGACGTGCTTACCCTATGAAGCCGCAGGCATAAGGATTTGAGAGTTGGAACTGTTGTGGTGCAGCCATCTTATCTTACCCAAGTATAATACTCAAGCCGGGTGTTCCGCTACTACAAGTTCTACGATTGCGATTCCAAGATATAGTCCTAAAAATAGCCTAATCCAGCAACTAGCATATGTCGCGTGATAGAATCCCTAGCACTACGGTTAAGTTTAAGTTAGCTGGGTTCACGGGTGGTTTTACATACTCGTTGCACAAGTAGACTCTTGGAAGGTGCAAAAAATCGAGATAAGAAGTGTGCTCTATTCTAAGCTTGAGGGAATTCTCATCCTAAGAGAATTCGAATTTCTCCATGGCACTGACAACATATTCTTGGGGCGAGCAATCAAGAGAACTCTAGTTGACCATCATTCGCGGTTTTCCCACGACTATGGACATATAGTATATAACCTTTATGTGTTCGCGTCTAACTCAGACACGGCCTACATATTTGACTTAGTGTGAGGCTAAAGCTGAACCCGGGAGCATTCCGGATCCCAAGCATCAAAAACGTGCGCAGCCCTATTTTTGTGTTAAAGGTTTCCCATACACTTACAACCACCTCTACCAAAGCTTCCAAGACTTCCTCTAAAGTCCATAGAATCCCACCATACGATCAAGCACTAAGATCCTTCACTGCCTATCACATCAGACAGATAAAAACCCTACAGCACAGTGTCCCTAGTATTACCTACCATACATCACGCACCCCACAAGTATATAAATACCCTCTCTCTCTCTCTCTCTCGAACAAGTATAAAAGAAAAACCGTACCAGTAGACAATGCACCGCCTCCCATCAACCACAAGAAGGCCTCCTACCGTACCTGTCCCCCTAAAAAAAACGCCCCACCAAAAAGAGCAATCTTCACATTTGTTCACTCGCTCAGCCGTACGGTACCATTTTAAGCGAGAGAAGAAAGAAAAAAGAAAAGTAAAAGTAACCACACCGCCTCCTTGCAGAAAGTCAAAAAAAAAAAAAATACCTTTAAACAGCACCTCACCACGGGTACCTTAGACAAGCCTGCACATCATTCCGTGAGGCCATCGGTGGGAGCGAAGCTTAAAGGCTGAGTGAGCCGACGAGTGAGGGGTTGTGATTTGCCTTAAACATAAGTTAAGGTTAGAGACTTGGACGTTAGGGTCCCTGTTTTTAAGCCTCTATCAACCAAGTATCATACCGGTACTCGTGCTTGGAGAGGGAGTTCCTTTCTAGCCAGGTGGAGCAGATATCCGAGTCAAATCTATCAGCAACCTCTTGGTTCTTCACTCATTTACCCAGAACCGAGCAAATGAAAAGGCAATGTCACATCACAGTGGGTAGCACAAAGTACAAGTACAAGCACAAGACGAGCAGTACTGGTGCTCTGCTCAACAACACAATACTTGCGATCCAGCCTAAAGAAGGAAAAAAGAAAGAAAAAAAATCACCATATGCTCTAGGAAAACAGGCAAGATCTTCCCACGAACCAAGCTAGAATAGGCCATATTTCGACCATCACCACCAAACCCCCTCCCTCGCCAGCAGTCCCGGATGTCAGCGGGAGGTCTAAACCTTTACAGTCCCATACATTACAAAAAAAAAAAAAAAACTATGCCTTTATTTAAATATTATTCAGTGCACACCTCTAGAATGCCCCGCTTCGATTAACATGCCGTACTCCGCTTCACCCCACCTGTGCTCGAGCAGGGGGCCCTGTCGGGAATACCGTGAGTTCTGGGGTTTGGGCGATTCGGTCGGAGTTGGAAGAGAGGAGAGGAAAGAAAGAAAAAAAATAATCGTCATTTCATGAACAAGTGTAGCTATTTATCGGTATCAAAGAAAGAATACTATCCTTTGGGTGGAACCTCGCCCATCGGGACTTACCCGAAAAGCCAACAACTTTTCCAAGAAAACCAACAATCATCATTCTAGATTTTTATTGCAAGTAGATCAGGTTGAAACATGGCTTGATATGTGTCTAAGACAGAAGAAGGTTCCTTTTTCTTTTTTCTTTTCAACTCAGCAAGAATGGTCAAGACTTTTCAGAAATCACAATGAAGAAGTGGAGTCACTCGTAGGAAGGAATTGATTACCGTAGCCGATTGATTGGTTCATAGCAATTCCGATCTGCAACCACTTCTTTATTCTTATTTTATCTTCTGGCCCTCCCCACTGAGTGCTAGTAGTCTACTCGAGTACCGATGCTACTCGAGTACACTGAGTTGTCTTCAGCCGCAAGGAATAGATTGCCGGTACAATACCGGTACGCGGGAGGAGAAAAATTTGACCTTGGGGTTTTTTGCTAAAAATATTCCTCACGTGACTAGCGAACAGATGAATGTGCTGTGGCAGACTCGCCTCCTCTTTTCGAGACTTTAGAGAGGAGGAGAGGAGATAGTGTTACGCTTTTGGGGTGTCATGATTGTAGGATGCCCTACCTCCCCCCCCCGGATTTCCCGGGATTCGGCTTTGGTGAATGGGATGGCGGGGAGTGGGGGGATAAATAGTGGGATTTCGAATGCATTGGACTGGGGCTGGGATGGGATGGAAGAGGTTCTGCGGAGTGAAGGGGGGGGGGGGGCGAGAAATGGGATTTTTTAAGAAGGTGATGGGCCTTGATGTGGTTGCAACGAGTCTGCTCGTGCGGATACAAATGGTTTCCAGTGTTTTTGTGGGGCTGGAAACGAACAGACAAAGGGACGGAGGTGAGAATTGACAGTATTATTCATTCGTTCGTTCGTTCGTTCATTGTTTAAAGGGGTTGGATCAATCGATTTATCTGTTCATTTATTCACTTTTGTGATTCCTCTTTTTTTGTTATTTCTCTCGGCCCCTGACACTTGGTTGGGTTTCTCGCTTCGAGCGTTCCTCCCCCAGAAAAGGAAAAAGGCAATCACCGATACTGTGCCAATACATACACATACAGCTAAAGTATCTCTCTCTTTGCGGCCCGGTTGTCCCGCGCAACCGTCGATCTTCTATATTTCGGGCTGGATGCCTTCTCGCATAAACAACTTTAAGATCCAAAGTTAAGGATTTCTGAGAGGTGAGCTCTCTCAACATCGCCTCTGCTTTACCCTCTCTACTCTTTCTCCCTCTCCCTCTCCCTCTCTCTTTCCCGTTCATTCTCTTTCACTGCCCTCCTCCTCTCCATTCCCCCTGTATACATCATCGTGCATTTCTGTACCATTCTGTACACAGTTTATCACTCTCCCCGGTATTTATTAATCGTGTCTCCACACAAACACTCTCCCCCACTCAATTCTTCCCTATTTGTTGTCTCTCGCATTTCCGAGAGGCGAGTTGTAAGTCATTGTCCGTGTGCTTCGAGTTCCCACCCCGCAAATTACCATCCTTCTGCCGACCTCACTCATGTCAGCTCACTCACTAACAGAAAAGAACCGCCTCAGCTCAAAGAAGCCCAACCCGCCCCTTTGAGGGTACCGGTAAATTAAGCCCAAGGGGAACAAAAAAGGCCCCCTCCCCTCCCGAGTCACGAAACCCTCAAAGTGGAATAACCCCCTACACCAGGCGTTATTAGGGAAAAAAAGAAAAGAGTGCGAAAAAAAAGGAAAATATCCGCAATCCTGAGGCTATAAACGAAAGGGGGTTACGCGGTCCACGAAATGTCGGACCTTCAACGAAACTTTTCCTTCCAGGCGCACGACGACAATCCGGCCTACCATCCTCTCAATTCTTCTGGCGACTCTGCCCAGCCAAGATCGATGGCGGAAAATTCGCAACCATTAGCTGGTGACAATCTAGCGAGGTTGGATGACAGAGGCAGCCCACCCAGCGAAGATCCCACGGGACATTTGGAAGGGCACTCTGCACATTCCGCCGATAGAAATCCCTATCCAGCAGAAGATGGGAACAGGCGCTCGGGAGAAGGAGAAGGACCTACGAACAATGAAGGTGAGAACAATATTGAAACCAATGATGCCGCGTTACCCTATCCCAAACCCTCTTAGAATGACCCCGATTAACACTGGCTGGCGGGTACCGAGAAGACGAGAGGTACTGGGGCCCGGTATTAGGATATGACAATTTAAACTCATCGCGACAGGGCTTGGTGACACCTGGGTCTACATCATCACCATTATATCCACCATCAGTTTCTTCACCTTCTTCCCAGGCACCTCTGATAGGTGGAACACCAGCCCCCGTGCCCCCAGCACATGGACTCGGCGCTTTGGAGAATAGGTCCAGTGATAGGGTGTTGTCTACCCCTGTCGGTGGTCACTATACAGATAATCCATACAACCGCTATTCGACCACGTGGGATCCGGTATTAAGCTCAACGCAGGTACAGGTCGACGGCAACCCCGATACCTACGTATTAAGCGACGAGGAAGATGAGGCACATCGACGTGGAGCCGCTGGAGCAGCAGCAACGGGCGCCGCGGGTGGAGGTGTGCTGGCTGCTTTAGGTTCCAAGGTTGGCCGACCAGCTCCTGCTGCTGGCGGGGCCGGGGCCGGAGGAAGCGGGGTTGTCGAGAGGGGCGTCCTATTAGGAGGAAGCGATGGGGGGTCAGGAAACCTTAATAATGGTAGGGCCGAGATCTTGACTCTCGGAAAAACTAAAGCACAATCGTTTTAATACTAATGGCGGGTGGCAATAATGCAGAGAAGGTCGCACAATCCGAATGGCTACGATCACAGACGAAATCGAAGAAAAAGGTCCGATGGGTCATCGGTGTCATCCTAATCCTCTTCATCCTCGGTGCGGCGGGAGGCATATCCGCGGGGGTAGTTTTATCTAAGAAGAGCTCTAAGGGGGGGGGGTCCTCAGGAGCTACATCGGAAGCGAATGGAGGTGGAGGGTCTGGGCTTTCCGGAGCAGAGGACACGAGGCAGAATGGTGATTTGAACAAGGACTCGCCAGAAATCAAAGCTCTCATGTCAAACGCTAGGTTCAAGAAGATTTTCCACGGGATGGACTACACTCCTCTCAAAGCGGTCTACCCTGATTGTACTTCCCTGTGGCCTACTTTGAAATCATCCGATTATGCTAACATGCTTAGGTCTCACGAACCCCCCAACCCAGAACAACATTACCCGCGATATCGCCGTCATGTCTCAGTTGACCAACAAGCTCCGCCTCTATGGCACCGACTGCAACCAGACAGAAATGGTCCTCCACGCAATAGACATGCTAAAAGTTGACATGAAAGTCTGGCTTGGTGTCTGGCTGGACTCAAATACAACAACCAACACCCGCCAGCTCAGCCACCTCTACCAACTCTTGAACGCCTACTCTTCAGATCGTTTCGAAGGTGTTGCCGTAGGCAACGAAGTCCTCTTCCGACAAGATCTCACCGAAACCCAACTCTTTGGAATCATAGATGACGTACGACACAACCTCACATCGTTAAATATAAAACTCCCAGTGGGCACTTCAGACCTTGGATCCAACTGGAAGTCAACAATGGTATCCAGTGTTGATGTGCTCATGGCGAACGTCCATCCATTCTTTGCTGGCGTGATAGTAGAGAAAGCTGCGAATTGGACGCATGATTTCTTCGAGAACAACGACGTAATCCTGACGGCAAATCTTGTCACAAAACCTCGCGTCATGATCAGTGAAGTTGGGTGGCCCAGCGGCGGTGGTAACGATTCTGGAAGCGTCGCGGGTATTTCCCAAATGAACAGGTTTATGAAGGACTTTTTGTGTACGGAAAACGGTCGGGGGACGGAGTATTTTTGGTGTGTTCTTTCTCAATTTTTGTCACGTGAATGGAGCTGATATATGGGTATAGGTTCTCTGCCTTTGACGAGCCTTGGAAGGTGATATACAACGAACCAGCACTCGGTAAAGAGTGGGAAGATAAGTGGGGACTCATGGACGTGAACCGGAATTTGAAAGATGGGTTGGTGATACCGGATTGCTAGTGGTCCACTTTTCCCCTATTCCCCCTCACTATTATAATATTCGACCCGTTTTGGTTTGGTTGCTTTTGGAGTGGATAGGTGGGGGTCTGGGTGGACAGTTAGGGAGCTTACCATGCCGAAGATGCTTGCTTTTCATCAATGCATTATTCTCGGTTATTGTTGGGCGTTGTTGATTTTTGATTCTGGGACTTTTTTCGGCCAGGGGTGTTCCCCCACATCCCCTTTTACTTTTTTAACTTTCACGAGTGATGGAAATTCTTTCTTTGAGACCCGTTGAGTGGTCTGATTTCGGTTTCGATCTTGGTAAGGAGGGGTAAATCTCGAATATTTTTCTCTTCTCTTCTCTTCTAAAATGTGGTGTGCTTCTAGTTCTCCGTGTTGATTTCCATCTCTCTATCTATCATCTGTCTATTGAGGATACATGTACTCTAATGGGAAGATTTAAATATTATCAAGATTTCAATTTATCGTGCAAAATTTCCAAGTTCTCAAGTCAGTTTAGGGCATATTTATAATTCATCACACATTCTCACTCGAAAGGGTATCATATATCGTACTGGAGATGGTATGCGAGGTGAGGGATTGAAGAAAAAGTAAAGGGTCGCAGGATTTTGAGGGCCATGGGTATTTCTCCGATAGTCAACGAGGCACTGGCAGGGAGGTACGAGTCGGCAGTAGAAAAGGATCAATTTCCTGTGTCTGTTGCATTGCTACTTGTGCTCGAGGCTGCGGTACGTATCCTCATAAGAAGTATAATATCTATATACTCGGGTGCGGCGCCCGTGGTTGTGAGTCCAACTACCGCATAACCTAGTTAAACTCTTTTTCGCCCTAAGAGGTCAGAATAAGGTGTGAATCAGGAATTTTTCACAAAGAAAACCCCTCTCGATTGGTTGGTTGTTTCCTTTATATAAATGACAAAAAAGTCCCGGAAAAGACGCTAGTGGTAAATGTTTGTAGAAATCCTACTTATAATATAGAGGCTATTTATTTGTTGACTTAAGGGAGCTTGCATATTTCGCTACACTCTCTTTTGATCTCTTGTGTAGTATGAGAATGAGTTTCACTGGGTTGTGCGGTGTTCCCTACTGGGCGTACTTTTGTTACTTGAAGTAATATTCCTAATATATCGAACTGGGGTTTTATTGATATATCTGTCATGTCCTCTACCTAAGCAATCCCATTTCAAACCCCTTTGATGAGTGCTTCCAATCTAATCCGAACTTTTCCTTTGGGGTGTTGATGAACTATACACTGCACTTCTATTATGCCATCTGTAGTGGTAAAGTAAGTTTTCTAGGGTCTGGAGGAGGAGATATATACAGCCACTCGGCAGAAGCCTTTGTGAGACATAATATCTCTTATTACAAGTACTCGTACAAGTAACAGGCAAGAAGTATACGAACATGAGACATTCATCATATATGGCAATTTGTCTGTGTGCCACATGTCTCATGTTCGTATACTTCTTGCCTGTAACCTGTAGTCATACACCTTGGCCAAATGGAAATGATCGGATAATTATTGTGCCACAACAAGCCACATCACCCCCGCTTTCTTCAGCTCTGGTCTCAGAATGTTTATAAACTCCCTGATACCCCTACAAATCGCTATACCATTTCTACATTCAACAAACACTTTGGATAGAATATCATGGCTCAAACTTCACATATGCAATCGGTTAGCTTCGGCGACGGCAACGCCAACTGCGGCAACATCATAAACGGCAGTTTCAACACCTTCAATCTGTCTAACGAGGATGCGCAGATTATGTATTGGCTCTCTCCACTGGAGCCGAGTAACAGACATCAAGCTGTGCGTACTGACCGATTCGAGGGTGTTGGGGATTGGTTTTTGGAGACGAGGGAGTTTCGGGAGTGGAGAGGTGGTGAGGATGCAGCCGATAAGGCTGTCTTGTTTTGCTCTGGGAATCCGGGAGTGGGCAAGACATATCTAAGGTAAGTGGCGGGATTCTTTGGAAGGGGTGAATACCGGTAACAGCCAGATATGTTAGTTCCCTAGTGATCGACAGCCTGTGCGATCGAGCGGGGGAGGAAAACCTCGCCGTTGTAGGCCTTTACTGCGACTTCCTTGCCCAACAAGAGCAGACTATCACAAACATCACGGGCGCTATTCTGAAACAGCTAGTAGGCAGAGGGGAGATACCGGATGATCTACGAGATGCCTTTCAAAAGGGGAAAAAGGAGTTTGGTGGTAGAGGGCCGCGACTTGTGGACCTGATGGGGATGCTGAAAATTGCTATTGCTTCGCTACCCCAGGTTTTCATCTGTCTCGACGCCTTGGACAAATGTCTACCGAAGTACCTGCCAAGGCTTCTCGAGTCTCTGAGAGATATTGTTTGGGAGTCTCCTAGGACGAGAGTGTTCTTCACTGGGAGGCCCCATGTCAGGGATGATGTTCTAAGATATTTCACCAAGGCGGTTGTGATACCCATCAGCCCTAACCCGGATGATATCCGGAATTATGTGGAGATGAGGTTGAGTTGGGATGACGAGCCGGAGGCGATGAGCAATGACTTACGGGCGGATATTGTGGGAGTTATTCTGGAAAAGATATCTGACATGTGAGTAGGAGAATTCGGTACCCCCACCTCATCAATGACGTATACTTACCAACGATTGTGTGTAGATTCCTCCTAGTTTCGCTGAACATCGACGCTATTCTAGGAGAGGTCACAATTCGTCAGAGAAGAAGGAAACTCGAAGAGATGGCCCAAGGCAATGGACTGAGCGATGCCTACACGGCAACTCTATCACGACTGAGAGCGCAGAAGGGATATAAATCAGTGCTCGGATTGGAGGTCCTGATGTGGGTGTTGTATTCAGAACGGCCGTTACGGGCCGAGGAGCTCCGTCATGCCTTGGGAGTGGAGATAGGATCTGCGGATCTAGATCCAGAAAACGTTCCTGCGCTACGGACGCTCGTAGCATCTTGCCTGGGACTTGTCACGATTGAGGTGTCTTCGTCCACTGTCAGACTGGTGCACTTTACTCTGCAGGAGCATCTCTCAAGTGATCCGACCCTATTCCATAGTCCTCACTCAGCAATTGCGGAGGTCTACTTGACATACCTCAATTTTGGATCTATCAGATGTCTTTCACCAACTCTTGAGCAGGCCCCCTCAAAAGCACCCCTTCTAGAATATGCTTCTGTTTACTGGGGGAGGCATGCGAGAAGGGGGATGGCGGAAAATATCAAAATACTTGCACTGGGGCTTCTCGATAGATTTAGTGGGCATATATCTGCTCAGCTATTGTTATTGCACCATCATAATAGGTTATTCGAGGAACCGTACTATTACGGGACGGAAGGACCTACGGGATTTACAGGAATCCACGGGGCGGCATTCCTGGGGATCGTGGAGGTAGCTGCAGCGGTATTGGATATGAAGAAATGGGACGTTAATGCAACCGATTGTACGGGGAGTACGGCTCTCATATGGGCAGCTATAAGAGGACATGGCGGGGTAGTAAAGATGCTTTTGGAACGAGAGGACGTCAATCCCGATCAGGCAGACACTGATTATGGCCAAACGCCGCTCTTGTGGGCGGCTGAGAACGGGCACGAGGGGGTAGTAAAGCTGCTTTTGGAACGAGGGGACGTCAATCCTGGCCAGGCGGACACCATTTTTGGCCGGACGCCACTCTCATTGGCGGCCGAGAACGGGCATTCGAGGGTAGTAAAGATGCTTTTGGAACGAGAGGACGTAAACCCTGACTAGCTAGACACGAATATGACCGTACGCCACTCTCGGAAGCGGTTTATGATTGGCATGAGGGGATAGTTAACTTGAAGGCCGTTTTGGCACATAAAGATGTCCACACCGCTACGCCAGATAACGTGAACTAGCCCCACAGTCGTTGGCTCTCTCCGAAGGGCATTGTGGAGTTGTGAGGACCCCACTGGAGCGTGGCAATGCCAATTACACCGTGGCAGATTGTGGTGTTCCGACATCCATCCCGCCCTCGGCAGTGCGTCCGAACGAGTCTGATGGTAATGCAATTTAGATCTGATACCGACATGGCAGATTCTAACAGCCAGCCCGCGCTCCTATCGGCAGTCCACAGTAAGCGGCCGAGGTTGTTGGGCCACGGTGATTCTGTCTCCAAGTCCGCAGATAGCGGCCTCTCAACCGAATCACCCAAGTAGTCTTAACCTTTCCCACCTGGCCCTAAAGACTAGAGCCTATCCTAGCAACACCTAATCAATCCTCTTATTTGCGGTCGACTGATGTTTTACCATCTGCTCTCCTATACATCTTTTCGCTTTTCTCCTCCACATCCCTCCTTCCTCGTTACTAGATATATTGTTATTCAATAAAGACTTGCCAGGTGGAGGGTTGGTGTGGACAAGGTTTCGACATAGATAGGCTTTGATCATGGCGTTTTTCTAGTTTCTACTAGCTATTTGCTGTTTATCAAATTTTGTGTTTTTCCCTCAATTGGGGTTCTGGTTAGGCTTGGTCATATCGCGCTACTCTTGTTTTTCACTCTCGATATTCGTTCAGTTGATATTTGTCTTGTGTTTTGTGAACAGTAGTGTATAGTACAGTACGCCCCGCTACAAGAAATTGGGCAGGAATAGATGGCAAGCTTGGAGAATCTCGCCCCTATGTTCGTAGGTAGCTGGTTTTTCTCCTTGCTGTAATTCCTCTCACTGCCGCAAAGCCGTCACAAGCGGTTCCCTTTACAGACTGCTGTGCTCCGATGCCGGTTCTACTACAGTATAATGAGTTGACATAAAGGGTATGTAGGAACGGTTTTGGTGGGGTGGGCTGCTTGGTAAGTGGGTTTTGTCCGGATCCTGACTGCAGAAAATTCCGACAGGGTATTTGAATTGGGTTCGGGGAAGGGCGTGTATAATATACGGATTGTGCTGTCAAGGACATCTACTATTATACGCTAGATCGCTCTCTTCTTGGAGGTGGATGTCAATGGGGATTTCCCGGATTCGATTTTTCTCTAGTGTGTTTCTGGATAATTGGTTTGCTTCTCCGTCCAATTTAAGTTGCATACCGGTCTCAAAGGTCCTAGCGAGGGAGTCAAAATACGGATTATAATTATTGGGGTTGGATATGGTAGCTAGTGGTAGATGAGCTTTTACGTATGTGTAAAGTGGGTTTCACTCGTGTGGTGCGGCGAGTATTATATAGCGTTTGCGCCCGTATGGATTTGACTGATAATTATCCAATTTTCCTGAGAAATTTACCCATTCATGCAGTCCTCAACAGGAGCTAGTCAGTCTTTTCGTGAGGGGGCGTGAGCCAGCCAACAGAAATTTGGAGGATTTATTCAAAACCCCTGATGGAAGTCACCTAATATAGCGTGGTACCTCTCGCCATTTCCGCCCTCAGGTACGGTAAGGTACTGTATAGCACAACGCAACCTTATTATGTGCTTCCGCGCTCCCCACCCCGCCTAGTACCGCGCCTCGACCGGAAATAGTGACAAACCGAGCTTGCTAATAATGCACCGTATACTAGTTCGAGATATTTCCGAAGCCTAAAATCTTTACAATATTGTACTGGAGTTGGCTGCTATCGATATGTACGGTATTCCAACCTGGCCAAATTGCCGCCACCTTTGGTCACGCCTCACTTTTATGCACCTTTGAGTGGGGTGTCGGGTAATTCGGGGATCTAGATCTGGTTCTTTTTGAAGAAACATCTGGAAGTGGGGCGCGGGGATATTTGTGGTTCCTATTAGGTTAGTTGTCTAGGGTAGGTGCTAGATCTAACTTGAAGATGTTGGTACCGTAGGCGTAGAAGATTGGCTATTGAGTGAGATGGACTCTGGGGTGCGGTACAGTACAGGGTTCTCTGGCTGTCATATGCAAGGACTTTTTGAGTTACGGTATCATCCGATGGGACGATCTTCAATTGAGACGGGGGTTGAACAGGGGTGCCGGTATTTGGTAGGCAAAAGTGTGGATTCGTCAAAGTACGAAGGTACAGCGTGTAAGTTTTGTAGGTTACAAGGGTGTGAGGATGGCAGTCCTGGTTTGTGGAACCTACAAAACTTACACGCTGTACCTCCGTAAGGCACCGGAAAATACCCGTTGCTGATCCTTGTTCGTCACCCGCTGGTTTAAGTTGGGCCCCCCTTGAAGTCCATACTGTACAGGCCGGGGGTGTGGATGGGAGCGTTATAGGTAGTTTTTCGTACTCTAGCTTGTGTCGGGAGGGTGAAGGCCGAGCACTATATTTCGGAAATTCCAATAGCACTGCAGCATACCGTACCGGTACTCTAGCACAGTGCTATACCGATGGTAGTGGAACTTTGGAAAATCAATTGGTGAGATAGGGGGCTTATCGATTTATCGGTTGGTTTATCCTTATCGGCTCCCGCTTCGGGTACCTGACTGTGACCTCGTTCCCTTAACTTATGCCGAACCTCAGCCCTGAAATGACGTCCTCGGTTACTTTTGTTTATGATACCTCGCTTTAACCGCACCACCCCCGAGCTTTATTCCGGCGTCCAGAAGGTCTCACCAGATTTGAGATCCGACAATGTATTAGGCCGAAGAGGGGTCAGCCGTCGAAGTGAATCACTCCAAATGCAAATCTGGCTCAGATCCCCACTGCGGAAATAATCAGGCATCCGGAAACGACCCAAAGAAGGACGAATTTAACGTACTGCGCTGCCAGAAGGATTCACTACTCTTCTGGATTTTCTCTTCTCTTCCTAGTAACTTAGAGGACGTTAAATATGAGATCTCTAGATTTCCGCTTTTTTTAGAGCCGTTTAACCGATCCATTACTCGGTCTAACCCCACTTCCCAAGCCGCCGCCTTACAGTAGATAGATCAGGGATAGGATTTGTAGGGAAATGGCTTGGGGGAAACGGAGGAATGGGGCGATAGAGGGATTTCTTGCACAACTTGCCGGAACTAGAGATAGCAAGCAATCTACACCATCATGAGGCAACTTATATTCTTCCCACTGCTGGTGGAAAAGGGGCCGATGATGGCGTATCTTAGTCAGAGAGATGTTGGACGTTTACACTATCTTCTGGCCAATTATCATAATACTGTGTTGTCACACTTGATGCTATTAGGGACACAAGTTTTGAGGGATTCCTACTAGAAGGTACAGTACTGTCCAAATATCCTCTTCCAAGGCCGGGTGGGGTTCATTAAAACTAAGTGCCCTTAAACCTTGAATGGGATTGACAATCCAAGCCAAATCTCGTCAATGTAGACATTTTCTAACTACAAACAGCATATAACTTATGGTTTCGATCTTCGGCATTTCCGAAATTCTTTTTTGGGCATGATATGATACAGTATAGTGCTCAGAGCCTGTTGACGCATGGATTGGCCGTTCGATTGAAAGAAACCGAACGCATCCTGAACCAAATCTTATTCAGGGTTTGAGGACCCCTAATTATGAATGGAATACACACAGTAACTTACTGAAAACTTTTAACAAGAACTAGATACCTACCGATCAATGCCCCGGGTCGAAGTGCTTCAATTCATCCCCCAGTTCCTTAAGACGATCGTCTAGCTGAGAGAGCTTCCCTGGAAGCTCAGTCGGGGGAGCAATGACGTGGGTGGTAGTAACTGTACGGGTCAGAACCCCTGAATCCACGGTGGTTGTTTTTGTCACATCAACTGTAAGGGTAGCCCAAACGGTTCTATTTGGTGGCCTCAGGCGTTTTGTGACCGTGGCGGTGACCGTGCGCGTTACGGTTACCTCGGTCGCCTCCCGTGCCGGGGGTTTAGCTTCCGCCAGTCTGCGTGCACGAGGTTCCCGGGATTCCAGCCAAGAATGCTTGATGACTGGCCGAGGAGATTCCTCAACGTAGCCCTGGGGAAGGGACTCACGATACGGCCCACGATGGGACCTCTTGTGTCTAGCGAATTCTCTAAGATCATCGTAGCCATCAAGAATGGGCTCCCCCGCCAGACCAAGGGAAGGGTCTACGGAATTCGGTTGAGCCACAGGTATCGACCCTCCCTGCCCTATTCTTTTCTTGAACGATTCGACTCCGCCGTATCCAGCCTCTGGTGGGCTTCTCAAGGAACGTTTCTTTACTCTCACACCCTAGAAACGTATCAACCATTTGGCTATAGATAAAAGAAGAAATAAAAAAAATACCTCCAGATAAGCCAAGTCCCCAACCTCTTCCCCCGGAAGGTGGATATTCACACAACCCGTTCTGGCTCTTTGTCCCGAAGGGTCCACAAAGACATTCCCCTTCCCCCCGCGATTATGATAGGAGGATTGGTCATAAGCGGCGCCACTGCCAGACAATTCAGGGTTCATGGGGGTTTCTGTCCAGTAATTGTTGCAGACCGACGCCTCAAGTTGCTGGTATGTAGGAGTGAACTCATCGATGAGATCCACACGGATTTCCTGTGCCAGAGGACCCTGGTGAGACTCTGGCTCGAGGAAAGGCACTGGAAGCGCTATGCGCTCCTGTCCCCCGCATGGCGGGAATGATGAAGGGTGTTCGAGGTTACATGGTTGGTCGTGCTGGTAGCCATAAGGCTCGTGAGCCTCCGGCTCTAGGGGAACGGCGAGGGCTGAGGGTGAGAACATGATGGCTGATAGCAGCACCAGCGAGGTTCGAATCCGAGCTCCGAGTTGATCGTGATACAACATTTTGGAAAATTCAACTCTCTTAAGCTCCTAGTGTGCTGGCCGGTGGCAGTGGTGGATGGCACCTTGTGCAAAGATATAGAACTTCTGGTCTATCAAAGTTTACAGATTTACTGATATGAATGATGATTGAGCATCGGCAGCTCTAGGCTAAAATAGTTTCGATTTTATTCAGAGCGAATCGGGGTTCTTGGCCCCCTTAAGAATTGTGTCTGCATAATCTACGTACGGTTTGAGCTCTTTTGAGTTGATATTTGAAATGAGGCCCTTTTGGGAATGAACTGGCGATTTCCTAGACTGGGGAGATGTAGGCTGGTTGATAGGCGCCGAGCACATAGAGTTGCGAGAAGTGCGGATGATTCAGCGTTTTTCGTTCCGGTAAAGTATCAAATCTCCGGGGGAAGCAGTGATACTCGCTACCCTATAGCGCCCTGCACCTTTTTAGTTAGCCTAAGCAGGACCGATGGCCAATGACTCTTAGGGCTGCTTTCAGGAACCCGTCTCGCTTTTATATCGATAGTCCCAGTTCCACAATTAACTCCACCATTACGCCGTAAACAGCCCATACGCTACCATTACCCATCCCGCACTCTCGCGGCCCGTGACCACAAAACCAGGTATACAAATAAGCTCCCCTTCAGTCACCCCCCTCACCACACAGCCAGCTATCCTTTTCCTACATAGAAAAATGATCCTCACACAGCCCGCACTTCTCTGCACACTGCTAAGTTGGGCGGCAGCATCTGTTGCCCTCCCACTAGACATAGGACTCGACCTAGAGGGCATGAGCAACAAACTCCGCTCCGGCTCCGTCGCGATCGCGAACCCGTACCATCCCTCGGATATGCGGAGGGAGCGCATCATGAAGCAGAACGGCAACATTGTGTATGTCGAGTCCGAACAGGGGCCCGATTTTGACTCTGAGAATCCTGATGAAGGGTTGGATCCGGAGCCTATCCCTATAGAGAAGCCTAGGTTTGTAGCTGACTAGCGGGGATGTGTGTTGGGACGTAGCGTGACTGACACATTGGGTGGCAGGGGACGACCGAAGAAACCGAAGGGCATGGCAAAATTGGCCAAGAATGCAGAGACGAAGTGCTAGGTTGGTTGGGTGGCATCGGCGTGAGGCACCGGGGGCGTTATTGCGTGATATGGAAATTGTTGAGCAGCTGGTTTATACGTTGCTCTGGAGTAGTGCCGAAGCTAGGAGTGCGAGATGTTGGGGGAGAAATGAGTTTCTGGTCGTAATATCCGAAGTAATAGCCTCAAAATGAATTTATATAGCTTAGCGCATCATAAAAGTGCTATTACTCTCAGGGAGTCCCTCGCGTATGTTTAAGGTTTATTCCCGGATAGCTATATTCACTAGCTTAGAACTAGGGACATTTCTGCTATGTCCCAGAGGGGGGAAGGAAAAAAAGACGAATAATTCCACGCTAAAACATTACCCCTCAACCACCAAACATCTTAGGAATACTTAGCTTAAAGGGGTATAGTCAATATCTTCTAATAGCGACCCGGCCAATAAACCTTCCCGACCCCGAAGACCTACGCAGGATTTACCTAAAGAGGCGACGTTATTATCCTTTCTCGGTAGAAGCCGGTTTTTACGGTAATTTCGTCAATACAGGAGAAGCGATAGTGACGTAGTGTGCTAATGCCACGAGATGTATTTCCTATAAACGAAGCTTAGCCCACGCCGCCCGACTATATGATACGGTACTATGAGGCACGCTAGATGGAATAAAATGAACAAGATGTAAGTCCCTCCGTGTATTGCAAAATTCCTATGCGCTTGGTTCAATACCGCAGGGTTCCCGGGTTGGCTGTCCCTTAGAATATTATCAATTTCAGAAAGGTGGTCGGTTTGTCAGTTCTCCAACATTTCCAATATTCACAAATTTTCCTTCTTTCGCTACCACTGAAGGGCTTCATATCGGCCCCCCCAACTGAGAGAGGCAATGTTGACAGCTAAAAGTGGAAAAGCGGGCTGTGGGAAATTGCGTTCGGGATGAGAAAAAATCATTGAGAAATTATAGCACTGACAACCTTTTCGAGGTTAATAATAAGGTGGAACCGTGACTTTTATATCTTGCCTAATACTCTTCCAGCCCTGTGCTCTAGAATAAAGGAGATAGGTCACATGGGTGGGAGGTCTTCGAGCCTTCCAGCAGTGAGCCACTGATGAGCTTTTCTCCTGGGCACTTCAAGACTTTGTGTAGTAGAGGTAATGTCGATATACAATTTAACCCTTCCGGTGCTTTATCGATCCCCTAGAGAAGGATTCCGGGAAGTTATTGTGGTAATTTAATGACATCTGAAGGGTCAAATATTATCGTTTGCAGCTGGGTTGTCAGTTGTCACTCCAGGAGAATGGTGTAAAAAAAAAAAGAGGGCCGTTATTAGCGCAAATGAGCACGTAATTTTCCGGGAGTCTGCGATTGCCCACTTTTGGTCTCTACCTGCAAATGCAGGTACTCGCCGTTGTCCAAGCCTATTCACAGATGCCTGGAGTGGTAGATGGGTAGGTGGGCAACCGCCAGACCCCGGAAAGCTTCGCACCCAATTGCACTAAAATTCCACTAAGAAAAAAAAAAGTGACACCTCGAACTGACAACCCAACTGCAAACGATAATAATCATCACTCCCCAAGTTTTTTATATCGGCACCTACTCGTGTCCCCGCGCCAAGAATAGGCACCTCTTTTGGAATATCCACTACCAACCCATAAAAGGCATAGTGTTCGAGCCGTTCCGGGTTTACCCACGATAGTGCGTCTCGAGAAAAAGCGGCCTCAATTCTATCCTACATATGGGCCAGCAGTAGCTATTCCAAAACAAGCGCCTATTCTTGGCGCGGAGACACGAGTACAGATGCGAAGACCGTAGAATCAGACCAGCCCACACGCAGCAGACTGCCAGTGCAAAAATCCATAAGCACGACATTAGTGCCAGGCCAGGATAGACTAACTGGTAGGGGGCTAGAATGCTAGGGTAGTGATCACTACCGCCTTCCTATAATAAGGTATAGTACATCACCTGAATAGAACGCCTCATTCATTTGCGTTTTCCGTTACCCTGTCGTGTTCGGCAGCCTACCAACCGCTCCATGTCACCCAGTGAAAAGGGCAGAGATCGTGGGGTTGGCATCGGGCCTAGCTGGCTGGAAAGAATTGGCTCGAGATACTGGCTAGTAGCCCTAGCTTTTCTGGTCACTGGCTAAATATGGAAATGCTGAAACACGAGGAAGGCCCCTCTATCTCATCTGATGTAATGCCTCACAGGAGTTTAGGGGAACCAATGGTGCCATTTGGCGGGATTTTTCCCCCCCCAGTCACTAAGACTCTATTTAGGGCCTATATGCTTAAGAAAAGAGATTGGTAAGGGGGAACACTGGGTAAATAGAGGCTAGGAACATATAGGGAGT
>Ga0307507_10005387_pt1 | contig 21107 bp, 4 predicted proteins | sample 7_EM_MG_FD_207223 | JGI IMG/M metagenome (GOLD analysis project Ga0307507, IMG submission 207223) | Populus trichocarpa ectomycorrhiza microbial communities from riparian zone in the Pacific Northwest, United States - 7_EM | ecosystem: Host-associated > Plants > Roots > Unclassified | place... | reverse complement strand
CCCGACTATTTATTATATAACTTTAATAGGAGCTAGAGAGTATATATAAAAGTCCAAATTTAAATTATTAAAATTTATTATTAAGTGGTTGTTAAGATATTAAAGTGTGATTTTTCCATTTTTTGGCGTGTTTTTGAAGTGATCAGCTTACCCGTTTGACCAGCTCACCCGTGAAATACGTTATAGCTTATATAAGTCTTATAGAGTTAACAGGTTCCTATAAGGGTTTAGTAAAGCCTCTCTATTTTATAAGGTATATATATTTTCTATTTCTATTTATTATACTTAATATTATTAACTCTTTTAACAAGGTACTTATCCTTACTATCTAGGTAGGGCGTCTAATATAGGGGCAGTAGGGTAGAGGACTAATATATAAAATATAGGGTGGATTTTAACTATATTAGGGAGCTTTAGTTAGTAGGTATAGGGAGAGATAACCTTTTCAACCTTATAAGGGCCGGCGTTCTTCTAATTAAGTTTCTTAGTAGGTTATTTTGTGTTTAGATTTCTTATATTTAGCTAAACAAAGTTACTAATTTAGTAAGCCAGTACTAGGGTTTAGTTCTTATTTGCTGCGGCTTTATAGATAAACTGGGCCTATATTATTTTATTAGTAAGAAACTCTTATAGTTATTCTATCTTCTTTATAAATTAATTTACTTCTATAACTGTCGGAATGTTAGTTATATGACGTGGTTATGGGACTACAAAGCGAGACTAGCTAATCTGACCTTGGAGCAAACCCCTATTTCTAGAAATCAATCAATAACTACCAACTTCAACACCGCATACGTACCACTACAAGTAATATTCGTGCACGTTAATAATGTAAGTGTACCAACACTAATTAGTAAACGTATAGATTAGGAAATACGCAATAAGCTAGAGCTTAAGAACCGTACTAGAAACAGTACACGGATTGCCTAGCCTTGTCTATTTTAGTTAAAGGAGAAAGCTATATTACCCTTAAAGCTCAAGACCACGTATTAGCTTAACTGCTAACACGTCAGATTACCTAGAGAATTATATCTTTACTTAGAGAAGATTACAACCTCCCTTAAGCTTAAGAGAATTTATACTAGCTTTACAGCTAATACAACAGATTGCTAAGAGGATAGCAATCTTGCTAAGAACACTTTACAGGCCCAACAGCTGTAGAGCACGTACACACCCCTATACCCTTAACACCCTTACCTTAACACCCTTACCTTAACACCCTTACCTTAATATCCTTAACCTTAATCCCAACCTTAACCTTAAACCATAACACAACAATATAGAAATTAATTAGAAGGAGAAAATTGCCAAGTATAGCAACGGAATTAACTTGGAGACGGCTATAAATAACAATCTGATGGAGTATATAGAGACTAAAATGCACCTATACACACAATTTAACCTTATAGACTATTTATTATGGACAGTGTTTTAGAAAGACTTTAAGGACTTTACACTAAAGCTCTTTATATAAGTACAATCCAATACTAAAATAGGAATCCGTAAATACCTAGTTAAGAGAGGAGTATATGTTATTAAGTAAGATAAGAGATACTCCCTTAGCAAGGTGCTAACAAACGTTGCTAATAAAGACGAGTTTTATAAATAGATGGATAAGGAGCTTATTGCGGCCCTTACAGAGGTAAAGCCAATAATTATAATAACCTTGCAAGATTAACTTAACCCTAAATTAGATGCGCTTGCCGTAGTCTTACAGACCCCTAAATTAGCTTAGCCTACAGCTATAACACCGTCTGGTACACAAACACCTATATTTACGCCTCCGCCCCAGCAATCTATACCCCAGCAAGCTACACTAGCCGCTACCTAACAGTAAGCTACACCTACCTCTACTTAAGATTAACTACTTACCCTCCTTACTTAACTCCTACAGACGCAGAATTAGCAATTATTACCTACAGCAACTGCCTTTGCCCTCCCTCCAGCAACTGGTACTTCTACCCCACTTATTCTTCCGCCTGCCCAGCCTATAGCTACAGCTACAACGCCATCTAGAACGCAGATACCTACCCCTATAACACCCCAGCAAGCTGCACTAATTGCTACCTAGCAGCAGCCACAGCAACCGCAGTAGCTATATACATATACACCATCTAAACTAACCGTGCCTAGCGTGGAGTAAGGACCTAGGCAAGGACCTAGATATAGTAAAGAGGTAGCTATAATTATAAAGATCTACATGGACAACTAAAAGTATAATGGAGTCAGCGACAGCTTTAACTTTAAGTTAACTATCTTCTATAACATCTGTAAGAGATCTAGCTTACTACCAGAAGGCTACGCAGTGGCATTCCCTAGCATGCTAAAAGGGCTTGCTTAAGACCACTACTATAACAGCAACCTTAAGTTAAAACCTTTTACTAAAGCCTGTAACTATATATAGTAGTAAGATCTTTGATTAACGTCTGATACGGATCCTATCTAGGCCCACGCAGACTACTCCATACACAAGGGAAACTTATAAATTGACAGGAAGAAAACCCTTGTTGATGTAGGGGACGGAAAAACCCTATGAGCCACCTCAGTAGGATGAAAAACCCCTGCTTTGCCATGTTCGTCCGTAGCAGCGGCCCTGCGGGCCTACAGCTACGTCTGTAACTATAGATAATAGTTCTTTAAAGGGCTAGAATACTACTATAAGAACCTTATAGAGTGGAATAGCATAACCCTCTAAGGAGTTATGGATGAGAACCCTAATAAGTTAATCTATTAGAACTTCTAACTGCTTATAGACAAACTGCTAAAGTAACGTTATGGACTACACCTAGACTTCTATATAAACTACATCCTTATAAATAAGTTAGTTACTGCTTGCCAGGGAGTACTAGCATGCTATATCACTGTCTTTAACCCTTTAGAAGACATTTTTTAGTTAATTAGTAAACTATAATCCTCTATTATTGCATAGGAAAAAGAACACCCCTTATAGGCCCTAATAAGACCATCTCACTAAGCTTTTTTTATGGATTAACGCTACTACTAAAATAACCAGAGTTGAGACCAAAACACTAATTGCTATAGCAGTAATCGCTCTTATAGAACTAATGGTAGACTAAAGGCTAAGTGCTACGTCTGCAAGAAGGAGGACTGCTATTTATGGAAACACTTAGAAGAGGAGCGTAGTTAGTCCAGAGATAACTATAGGAGACACTTTATTAATATTAAGGGCCGCAACAAAGGTAACTTTAATAACTACTTTAAGCAATACGTTGCTGCTTGCGAAAGAGATGAAGATAAAGACTTAGACTTTAAAGCCTACACATAAGACACTAATAACTCTAGGAGCAATGCTAGAGAACCTAATAATAGTTCTGCCTATATCACTACCTTTAGAACACTTACTATAGAGGAAGCAACCTCTATAAGCGTAAAGCTAGCTAATAAGGCTTATACACACCTACTTATGGCTTTAGAACTTACTATAAAGCCTGCCACGGAACCTTATATGGAGACTAACCTATTTGCCTATAATATAGCCACAACCATAGCGTTACAATACACCTTAATGGTCTTTATAGGAATTATAATTAATATAGGTGCTTTGCGCAAGTCTATAGCTAGCTATAGCCAGTTCTAAGCCCTATAGGCCATAGACAAGTCTGTAAATCTTAATACATTAACTAAGGGCTAAGTAACTGTCCAATTTGGGATCAGAGCCTCTACGTCTATTGGAACTATAGATGTTAACAGCCCTATAGGCAAGGTATAATTTTATATTGTTAAAGCATATACTCCTTTCCTACTTTACTTAGCAGATATAGATAGACTCTATATTAAATATAATAACCTAAAGGATGTCATTATCACTTGCACTAAAAAGGTGCTAGTAGTTAGATGATTTGGCCACCCGTTTCTTATATAGAGCTCCTCCTTATAGTCTTATTTAGTTAAGTCTTTTAACGCAAACCCTTGCTACTTAACTAATATAGAGCTATGACGTCTACACCGTTAATTTAGTTACCCATTAGTTAATAGACTGCAAAAGCTTCTTAATAAGACTGGCCACGGCTATAATACTAATAGATCTACTATTAAAGAGCTAACTAGACTCTGCCACTACTGCTAGAAGTTTAGCAGATCTCTAAGTAGATTTTGCTTTACCTTATAAGACAACATCAATTTTAATTACAATATTATTGTTAACATTATGTATATTAGCGGCTCCCCTCTACTACATATAGTTAACAAAGTAACTTAATTTTAAGCTAGCAGATGGCTATAAGATATCAGCGCCAAGCACACTTAGGATATTCTACAAATGTGCTGAATTAATAGCTATTTAGGACTACTAGACTTAATTACTATAGACACTAGGAAGAACTTTATTAGTAAAGAGTTTAAGCACTATACTACTACCATAGGAGTAACTATAAAGTTAGTTCCAGTTAAATCACACAACTCTATTAGAATGGTAGAGCGCTACCATAGTCCGCTACAATAAGCCTACCAAATTATTACAACTAAAATCCCTAAAATTAGTAAGGAAATGGCCCTATAAATGGCTCTTAAAGCTATTAATAACATAGCTAGCCTAAAAGGCCTAGTCCCTACACTCCTAGTCTTTAGAGCCTACCCCTAAATAGTTAAATCGGACGCGCTATTACCTTTAGTTATATAGTAAGCTGCAGCTATTAAGAAAGCAATGGTAAAGATCTAAAAGCTATAAGCTAAATAACAGATTACCAACGCTCTTAATACGCGAAATGGACAATAAACTAATGCTATTTACAGCCTCCCACCTAGTTTGCCTATCTTAGTCTGGAGAGAAGGCAACACTAGCCAAAGCGGTTATTGGGATGGGCTATATATACTGCTTGCCGTTAATGGTAAAACCTACACTATAAAGCTACTAAATAGGCCTATAACCTTCCGCTCTATAGTTATGAAACCTTACCTACTGGACCCATAAGACTTAGTTAAACTATAAGAGTCTGTTAAACTAGCTAAACCAGTACCTTTACTAGCTAAACCTTAATTATTACCTAAAGCTAAACTATAGCTACTGCCAAAGCGAGGTAGAGGTTGCCCCCATAAATACCTATTGCTTACAGCTGTTATAGATACGGCTGTTATAGATACGGCTGTTATGGACACTATAATAGACATAGGCGCTTTTATAGGTAATATTGCAGATACAGCCAATATCGCTATCTACTTGTAGGATGATGATACCGCAGATATAGCTAATACTACTACTTATTTACAGAACGACGGTAATACCCAGTTTAGCGCTTTATAGCAAAAGAAGGTTATAGGCCTACTTAAGAAAGGCATCTTTAAGATTATTAAGCTATATAATATACTAAAGGGGGTCAGACCTTTTAATTTACGGTTTGTTAATAAGATTAAGAATAAGGGAACTAATAAAGCCTTTAAGAAATCACGACTTATTATATAGGCCTATAATAATTTAGAAAAAGAGCTAGTCCTTACTTAGTTACCAACAATTTAACAAGTTAGCCAGCGGCTGATTCTCTATATCGCTACTATACTACTACAGATATAACTCTACCTCTAAGACATCTTATAAGCCTATGTCCAGTCTACTATAAACCTAAACCGCAAGTTCTATATATAACCACCACACAAGCTAAACAAACAATTGGGAATTAATAAGGACTCTGTCCTAAAGGTTGTGAAGCCACTTTATAGAGTGCCTAAAGCTAGAAACTACTGGTTTAAGACCTACCATTTACACCACGTTAATTAGCTACAAATAGACCAGTCCACATACGACCCTTGCTTACTTTACAGCAATAAACCTTTTAGAATTATTAGCCTACAGACTAATAATACGCTATTTCTTGCAGATAATACCTTTATAGAGGCTAAACAAAGCAAACTATATAAGGCTAAATTTATGGCTAAAGAGTAAGAGCAACTAACCACTAATACACCAATTAAGTTTAATAGAGGACTTATTTAATTGGCACAAGATAGAAATATTACGCTAACATAAAAGCGCCAGTATAAGAACCTTAGTGTAATTAACACTACGCTAGCAGACAGCACTAGCTCTAGAGGAGTTATACATAGCCTACTTATACCAAAGGACTAGTACATTGCTTAATGCGCTAGAGGAGCCTATATCGCCTTAGTCTATTAGCTAGAGACTTTATTTAACTTATCCATTGCTGCCTAGGTAATTAATCCTAAGGAGGTAGACACGAAGGAGTTAAATAAGCGCCTAAGTTGGCAGATTTAGAACTTACACAGAGGTCTTAAGTTTATTAAATTGGAGGCCAAGACCCTATAGCTCTTAGTCTTTACAGATACTTCCTTTACCAATAACAAGGACCTCTCTTTATAAATTGGCTATATTATTATACTAGCTAACACAACTAAGAAGGCCAACGTTATTTATTAGAGCTTAATTAAGTATAAAAGGGTTACTAGAAGTGTTCTGGCTTCTAAACTCTATAGAATAGCTTATAGCTTTAATATCGCCGTTGCTATTAAGTCTATAGTAGATAAGGTCCTACAGATTAACCTCCTACTTGTGCTTTACACTAATTCTAAGTCACTATATAACTATCTTATACAACTTAGAACCACATAAGAGAAGCAATTAATAATTAATATAATATGCCTATAATAAGCCTATAAACATTAGCAGATTATAGAGGTTAAATGGATTAATGGTAAAGCTAACCCTATGGACGCAATAACTAAGGGGAAGCCTTGCGTTGCCTTATAGCGACTTATTAACATAAACCAAGTTAATATATAGGCTATAGGTTGGGTGAAGCGTAAGGAGTAATAGAAGGTGGTTTATAGGTCGTAATGGTGCTAGGGTATATCACCCACCATATTCTACGGACCCTGAATTTAACCAGCCAATTAGGATTTTCCATGCCCGGCATAAAAAATCGCTATTAGCTCGCTTACTACTAGCGCCTTAGCGGCCCTTATAATATGTTAACCTACTACCCCTAATAATCCTTCTCCTTTTTTTCCTTAGCTTAGTGTCCCTATAATACAGTATTCTACAAGCTTTAGTTTAGAGGTATTGGTATAAGCCATAACACTAGTTATATAATTACGGACCTATAAGAGGAGCGTAGAAACTATTGCGTATTAATTAGATCTTTAGCTATTGCGTATATGCTATAAATAGTCTAGAAATAGACTTGGCTTTAGAGTATAGATTAGCCTTCTTCTTAGAGTTGCTCCAGTGTCAGAATGTTAGTTATATGACATAGTTATAGGACCACAAAGTAAGACTAGCTAATCTGATCTTGGAGCAAACCCCTATTTCTAGAAATTAATTAACAACTACCAACTTTAACACCGCATACATACCACTACAAGTGATATTTATGCACGTTAATAATATAAGTGTACCAACAGTAACTTATAAGGCCTAATAAGCTAGGTAAGGAACATTACTAAAGGGTTTAAAACCTATCTGTGGGTGCTAGCTATAATTAGCTAAAAATGGGGAGACCTTTATAGTTTCTAAGATGGAGTTATTTATAGTAAACTTGGTAAATATAAGCTAGTCTATTTAGTTATCTTATAAATATAACATATATATCCAAATATACTGTTCCATTATAGCATTTATATATTTTATTTAACTATCCATTTCTAGGTAATATGCTATAGATAACAGTGCTTTAATATAGAGTTAGGTAGTTAGTTTTTTTTTAAAATGCTAAGATAAACTGGCAGCCTCTATTAGAGACAATTATTTTAAGAAGTCTATAGAGTTTTTATACATAATCTAAAAACAGTTAGGCAATGGCAGGTATTAATATATTAGGGTAGGCAATTAAGTGTCTTATCTTAAATAGTTAGTCTATAACTACTATAATATTTATATAACCTTTGCTTACAGGGAGATTAATAATAAAGTTAATTAAGATATCCTTCTATCTTTAGTCTGGAATAGGCAGTAGCTTTAAAAAGCCGTTATGCATCTTATATAAAGCTTTGGCTTATTAGCAGGTATAGCAGCTAGAGATATATCTTTATATTATATTATATATATTTAGCTAATAGTATTCTTATTAGAGCAGTTCCACGGTTTTTTCTCGGCCTAAGTAACTAGCTACTGGTAGATTATATATATATTTAAGGAGCTTAAGCTTAAGTTTATTGTGGTTAGGTAACGTAGTTGATGGGGTTATGAAGGTGACCCTAGTTATAAAGGTTTTAAACATCAAAGTGTTAGAGCACAGACGAAGCAAAGCGCATAGACGAAATTTGTTTGCAAAACCTGCAAACCTTTATAACTAGGGTCACCTTTATAACCCCATTACCTACGTTACTACTAGGTGGTTCTAATAGTATAAACGGTCTCTATAGGCTTTATCTTTACTTAAAGAAATCCTTTTAAAGTGTCTAACGCCACCTTAGATTAGCTTAAGCGTCTCTTAAATAAACTTGTTATTTAGGTATTTATTAATTATAATCTGTTTAATTAATTAATTAGTTATTTTAAGGATATATACTATAAGGTCTTTAGCTAGGGGATTAAATAATTTAGGGCAAAGTAGGGTTTAATTATAGTAGGTATATACTTCTTTCTATACTAGTATATCTTATAAATATTGGGTTAGGGTATTAGGTTTTTAACCTTAAACGCCTAGGTAGTATATAATTAAAAATTGGAAATAAGATAGATATTCTAACTAGCGGGCTTAATAATAACTTAGCTATTTTATGGTTGTAAAGTACTATAGATTCTTATAGTTGCTAAGGACCTTAATTAGAAATCTAGCGTCTTCTAGTTTGGGTTGCCATTATTTAAAACATCTAATAATAGCTAATAATTCCTTATTATAGATCTTGTAGTTATATTTAGCTAGGCTTAGTTATTTTAAAAAGTATGCTATAGAGTATAGTACTCCTTCCTTATTATACTAAAATAAAATGCCTTTAGTAACGTAGTTAGATAAGTTAGCTTTTATAACACTCTTTTAGTTTAGGTTAAAATGTTAGAGTATAGGTGCGGTAGTAAATATAACTTTTAGATAGGTAAAGGCCTTCTTACATTCCTTATTAAAGATAAAGGTTTTATCCTTTTAGGTTAGAGCTATAAGGGGTAAGACTAGGGCAAAGAAGTTATCAATAAACTATTAGTAGAGGTTAGCAAATCCTATAAAGGCTCTTACGTCCTTAACATTTTTAGGTTCTTACTAGTTTATAATTACTTTAATTTTCTTTAGGTCTATTTATATGCCGTCTATAAAAATAACAAGTCCAAGATATAGGACTTCCATTTTATAGAATTTATACTTATCTATATCTAATTATAAGCTAGCTTTATATAGGGCTTCTAGGATAAGGTTAATGTATTTCTTATATTTAGTTAGGTTATTACTATATACTAGGATGTTGTTAATATAAGTAGTACAAAAAATGTCCAGATAAGGTTATAGGGTGTTATTTATAAAGTATTAGAACGAACTTAGGGTATTTGCAAGGCTAAATAGCGTTACTAAGTATTTAAATAGTCTATATCTAGTATAGAATATAGTAAGTTATTTATCTCCCTTTATAATATAGAGGCGGTTAAATATATAGATAAGGTTGAGTTTTATATAGTAGCGAGCCTTACTTAATTAATTTAATATCTTTTAAATTAACAGGAGCGGGTACTAATTCTTAATAGTAATAGTATTAAGAGATTAGTAGTCTATATAAAAGCGCAGACTGCTACTAGGTTTCTTAATAAAGATTATAGGTATAGCTATAGGCAAAGAGCTTACTCTAATTGTTTGTATCAACTTAATAATACAATTGAGTTATATCCAGGGGCATGAAATACGTATAGTATCGTATGCTCTTTTGGATGGTAGTGACTGTCAATTCTATTAAGGTAGACTACGTGGTCTATATACTGACGCGCCTCCCCCCTAATTAGTTAGCATATAAGTGGTTGGTGCACCGAACGCGTAAATACGCGTTTGTACACCAGGTGCTGTAATTATACACTAATAAATCCTTTACTAAGGTATTTGTTTAAGTACTTCCGCAGTACTTAGAGTTTATTTTAGGACATTTTATATAGTAGTCTAAATCCTAGCTGTTTTCCTTCTTTAGGTATAATTTTATAGTTATATAATTAGTGCTCTACTAACTTATTGGCTTCTTTTTATAAGAATACCTCTAGGTGCTTATAGTAGCATACTGGTACTTTTGTAGTAGGGTTAGTGTGCTTCTTTAGTGCTAGGGCTTTTTTAATATTAGCTATTATAATGGTAAAGATTATATATTTAGGTTTTCTAGCGAGTTATGCTAATAGGGTAGCTCTAATTATATAGATATCTAAAGCATTAAGCAAGCTTAGATTGTCCTTAGTTTCTTATATAGTTTCTTATTTAGGTTTAAGTTTGGTATTAGGTATAGAGTTAGTATTAGATTTAGATTTAGGTTCTTTAAGTATCCTTTTTATTAGAATACTAGTTCTTCTAGTACTTTTATATATTAAGCTTAAGCTTCTACTTAGTTTGGGGTATAGCAGTTAGAGTTAGTTTATATAGTTATATATTATTTTTAAGTTCTTAGTAGACGTTAGTGGAAATCTTATATTAGTAGAATTTAGTGGAATTCTTAGGTAGGTAGAATTAGGTAGACTTTTTAGGTATAAAATGGATATTAGTAGAAATTTTAGACTAGTAGATTCTAGTGGATTTTTTAGATTTTAGTTTAGAGTTTAAGTAGTAAGTTATAAGGCACTTCTATTTATAATAGGGGGCGGTAAATAGAAGCTTAAGGTTATCCTAATTAATGGTTACCTTATATAGCTTTATCTAGGGTTATTTAAGGATTACTAGGTAACTGTTAGAACATTAATTATATAACGTGGTTATAAAACTATAAAGCGAGACTAGCTAATCTAACCTTGGAGCAACCCCTTACTTCTAGAATTAATAACTACCAACTTCAACACCGCACACGTATTGCAATACAGTGATATTTATGCATGTTAATAAAGCGAGTATACCAACTGTTGGTTATATAAGGGGATATCACGTAGCTACGGTTCGTAGATAGTATGATGGTTGTTCTTCTTTTTAATAGGAATGAGGAAAGGGGTAAGGAACTTAAGGTTCCTTACTACGCTAGGGCTACGTTAGTACGTGACGGCAACATGCCTGGCGTAACGGTAGCTTGCCTTATTCCCAACACTGGTAACTCTTCTTTTTGTGGTTGCTATCTATATATAGATAAACAGACAGGATGCGATAATACTAGATAGTGTATAATAATACTAAATAATATGTGACAATACCAAACAATATGCAACAATACTAAATAATATGCGATAATACCAAACAATATACGGCAATACCAAACAATATACAACAATATGCGATAATGCGGCAGTTGGCAGATAATATAAAGACAGGTAGGCCGCTAAGGCGCTAGTAGTAAGCGAGCTAATAGCGATTTTCTATTCTAGGGATAGAAAATCCTAATTAGCTGGTTTAAGTTAGGGTTTATAGAATATTATACTTTTACTCCCTTTTAACCTAACCTTTAACTTATATATATAGAGTATTTATATTAACAAACGTTTCTAGAGCCTTGTTTAGGTTTGCCTTTGTTATTATATCTACTAGGTTATTTTAACCGTTAATTTATTAAATCTTAAAGAGTTTTTGCTATTTATAGGATTAATAAAGTGCTATAATATTAATTATAAGGCGCTTCTTTTTTGTAGTACTAAGCTTAACTAAGCACTTATAGAGGGAGTATAAATTGGTGTATATAATTATAGGGATAATAGGAAGTTTAAGTTAATCTATAATTATCTTTAGGGTAGTTCCAATTATAATTACTATATTAACTCTGCCAACTATTCTATATATCTCTAACGCTAAAACACTTTAGGTAACGTGTTTGCTCTTAGTTAAGCTCTAATAGATAAGGTTGCTATAGATTATAAAGTTATTCTCTTTAGTAAACTTGTTTGTGATAATAATCTTATATCCTAGCTAGGAGCTAAAATCTTTATTATTTATAAACAATCCATCGACAAATATAAAGAGCTTAGTAGTAGGAAGATTAATAGGCACGTAGTGTAGGCCCCGGTTAAAATGGTTTATTTACTAGGAAAAGTATTTATTTAGGGTAAAAACATCGTCCTTAGTTAGTTCCTAGTATTAGGTAATAATAGAGAGATTAAATAAAGCCTTAGGTTAATAGATAGAAGTAATATAAGCTCTGCAAGCGCGTTGCTCTATATATCCTTACTTTAGAGAATTAGCATTAATAATGTTAATCTTCTTGCCTTAACCCTTCTAGCGCAGAGCAATAGAATCCTTATTTAGGGAGAGGATGCATCTGTTAAAGAGTAATGGTGTTATTAAACTAAGCTTTTCCTTTGGCTTTGCTATAAGATTTACCTTTACTAGCTTGTCTTCTTTAAGAGCTGAGAATTGGTCGTCTCCTAAGATAATTATATTATTAGTTTATATGCTGATAATTCCAAATGGAGTTTCTATAGTTGTAATAAGGAAGTAGGGATTAAATATAAAAGTAGTTATTAAAAGCTTCTCTTTATAGTGCTTGCTATAGGTAGCCCACTAGTAAGTTCCTGCCTCTGCAATCCTATATAATGGCTTAAGTATAACTATGATTATATCTTTAGGATACTAGTGGCGAATTTACTTTGGAAGGTATGCCAATATTAAGCGCTAAAGGTGCGTCTCTAATTGGGTATAGGCTTAAGTAATATCTTATAAATAAACCGCTATTTTATTCTTTATTAAGGAGGGAGCTAGCGTAATAATAACTTGCTAACTAGCTTATTAAATTATAGGAGACTATGTAAGAATTACCTCCTTATTATTATTATTATAGCCTTAGATAATAAGCCTTGATTTCTTAAATAGGGCATTAGTAGCTTTACCCTTAATTTTATTAACTATTTTTGACTTAAAGATGCGAACTTTATTAAACTTGGTAGGGTTATACTTCTTAAATTTAAAGACTCCTTTTATAATAAGACCCTCGATCTCCTGCTTATTAGATGCTTAGAAAGGAGCTTTTAGAGTTATAATATAACCTTCCTTTTAGAGCTGTTTTGCGAGTTTAAAGTTATTCTTCTCCTTAGCTGTTATAAAGGCCATTAATAACTTGACTCTATTTTTAATGGCGGTAATAAATTGCTCTTTAAAATTAATAAAATATTGGTAATTTTGTAATCCCTTTAGGCGACCTCTACCGCGTTATAGTTATGGCGCATCTACTAATATTATATTAGGATCGTAGTGGCCTTCTAGAGTATATTAATCATGGTTCTCCTCTAGGGCATCTTCTAGGGCATCCTATAAAGGCTTAGAACTGTTATCTTTATAGTAAGGCTTAATAATAGTTAAACGGAATTAAGTGGGTTTGTAAGGTATCTAAATAGTATAAGTCTGGCCATTAATTGCAATAAGTTAATGTAGGCCTAACTATCCTCCCTTTTTACACCATATGTGTACCTCAGACTGGAGTGGCAGATTGAGCGTAGTTAAGGTATTTGGGCCATTTCTCATTCCTAATGTGTTGTTGACTTGGCGTGTGGCGTAGAGACGTTATACCTCCTTTATTGCCTTACGAATAGCCTCAGCTCATTGCACAATAGAGGGAGATAGTGGAGAATTATTAGTTATTTAAGGGTAGGCGCCGAAGACTAGTAATATAGGTATAAGTCTATCCGGGCTAGCAGAATTGTTAATAGCTTTAATAGCTATTTATAAGGTAAGTTCTTCGCTAGCGTCCTCTAGTTCTAAAGAGATAATCTTATATACGCGGTATAATGGCGCGTAATATCGCTCTACTTTTCCAATACTATTATATGCCTTAATAGGGACTTCCTTGACCTTAATTGCCATTGCCTTTATCTATTGTTAAAACTCTGTAGATAAGAAGTTCTTTCCTATATTATAGACGATTTAATTAGGGGGTCTTAGGTAGATATTAATCTAGTATAACTAAAGGGTATCCTATGCGTTCCTAGCTGATATATCCTTCAAGAATTGTGCGGCTTAGAAGGAGGTTAAGAAGTTAATAACTTAGAGTACTAGCTTACCGCTAAGATACATAACGTTAACAATAATATAGAAGTTAAAGTTATAGTTATCTTTAAAGGTGAACTTGAATTAGCTAGGGGACTTCTGGTTTATTTAGCAGTAATAGTAGTACTTTATAAGATGCTTAATTGCCTTAACCTTAACTTTATGGCCTGCTTGCTAAAGAACCTTAAGCAATTAATAAACGGATAAATGGCTAAAATAATAGTATAGTTGGCGTAATTTTAATTTAGTTAAGTGGCTTTAAGCAACACTTTTTTCTAGTTAATAAAGGAGCAACTAGGGGTAACCCTACTTGCATATAATAGGCACTTAATTGTCTCCCTAAATAAATATATTCTTAAGGTTGTTAAGCCTAACGCCTAACTTATCTATATCTTTAATGTAAAATAGAAATGGAGTGTTTGTAGGAATAATATAGAAAGTAATATATCTTAAGGGGGTTTAGACCCTAATTGTGCTAAGAGAAATTATAGTACCTTTACTAAAGCGAATTGTATGTTAGCCTACTGTTAATTAGTTAATCTAAACAGAGCTATTAAGCTACTAAAGGGCTTGAACTTAAGGTTCTCCTGCTGTAGATACTTCTACGGCTCTAATATCCGGTATAATACTATAGAAGACGTTCGCTGAGTATCTATTATTAAAGGAAAATATAAAGCTCTCCTTTAGCTTATTAAAGATATCTAACTTCGTGATAAAATAGAGCATAGATTAGTTATTAAGAATAGTAATAGTTTGTATACCATTTACCTTACTATACTTAGTAAAGTATTAGTTAGGAGAGTAGTCCTTAATTTCTATATCTATAAGGAGCTATTTAACCTTATTAACCTCACCCTTAAGGTCTTCTACGCCTTTGTATTAAACTAGGAAGCTTTAAAAGTAGGCTATAGTAACCTTATAATTTCCAATATTTCTTATACTCTAATGGAACTTATTATATGCCTCTTTTTGCTTATTAAGGGAGTGTCTAGTTAACCAGCACTTTGGCTTTTTATAAACATAGTACTTCTTTTGGCGATTACTTTAAAATAAACCTTTACAAGGACCTCTATGGTTACCTTATAGTTAACGTTAATTATACCCTCTTCTATATTCCCTACCATGGCTACTATATGTTCGATCAGTCCAGTTGTGATTATATTGGTTGGGAATACTTGTTTAGGTAGGGTTTTTGGTATAGAGCTGTTAAGATTCTTGTGTTCACATCGCAGTACCTATAGTGGAGCGTAGCTTAGTATATACTCCTTTAAACGTATCCGCAGGTTTGTATAGCGCTAAGTTACACTTAGGAACGCCACAGCATGCTAAAATAACCTAGTCCCTTAGGCTGTTCTTATTTTGGTAGGTTTTAGTAAGGCTATATTAGATTTTCTAAAGTTTATTAAAGAGTAGTTAAAGACACTCTAAATAAGTCTTTATTAGGTTGGAAGTAATAACTCTCTAAAATATAGTCTCTCGCCATTTGGATATATAAAGTTAGTGATTCTTGTTAGTCTTAAAGTAGGCTCTAGTAAGCTGAAGCATTATATTAAAGCTATAGTTTTTACCCGTAATATAGTTGTAATAGAATGTTACTACTCGTCCCTTTAATATAATAGAGAAAGCGTAATGGTACTAATAGCGTTAAATTCCGACCTTATTGCAACAGTTATAAAAGACCTATAGTTTTGCTCTAAGTATATTATATAGTTCTCCTTTAAACTTCTTCTCTTTGTCTAAATATACCTTTATTAGATTCGTGACTTCTCGTAGTAAAGGCTTACCGGTTAGCTAGAGTAGAGGAGGTAGAGGCGGAGTAACTCTAAGTAGGAGGGCACCTCTAGGTAGGAGAGTAGCTTTAGGTGGGGGGTTAGCGTTCTAGGGGTTTTAATATAAATTAAAGTTGCCTTCTAAAGAATATAGGTTGTTTTTAGGTTTTTATAGTTAACATATAATCTTAGCTTCCGTCTATATTGGTTCTTCTGTACTAGTAATAACGGCCTAAATATTACTAGTAATTGGGTTACTATTCTCAGCAACGTATACCCCATTCCTATAGAGGAAGTCTTAAAAATCCTAAACAATATTGACGTTACTAAGTGCCTAGGTATTAGTAGTCCATCCCATAAAATCCTTTCTAAAATACTCCTATAGTTGTAAATCAGCGTAGCATCTATTTTGGTAGAATATAATATGGTGTAAAAGAAAGCCGTTAACTTGTTTTGTGGTATAAGTTATTATATTAAAGGCGAATTTGTCCTAATCTTTATTAATAAGTTTCGCGTGCTTAGCTACCCCTAGTAGTAAGGAGTCTTTCCAGTTATTTAAAGTAGGCGTAGCCATGTTTTCAGAGGGAGGGAAGTGTTATTGGTGTAGGGATTGTTATTTAGTACGCGTTTGTAATGTGTATTTGTCGTTTGGTACGCGTTTATAGTTTAGTACGCGTTTGTGACGAGAATTTGCGATTATAGGGCTTAGGACCAGTTCTGGCCTTAAATCGCGAAGACTCGTAAAGCGTGTTATTCTGCGTAATAGACGCAAGAATCCGTAATCTCAGAAAGGCTTAGGACTAGTTCTGGCCTTTTAGATCCTTAGATTTGTGGAAGAGTTCTATTTAAGGTTTAGGACTAGTTCTGACCTTAAAAGACAGCTTCCTCTAGCACGAGTAGCACTGGTATAGTGGCTTGTCTCTTCTTAGTGATACCTAGCTATTCTGTGGTATAACAGTGAAGTTAACTACTAATTAGTGTTGGTTATATAAGGGGATATCACGTAGCTACGGTTTGTAGATAGTATAATGGTTGTTCTTCTTTTTAATAGGAATGAGGAAAGGGGTGAGGAACTTAAGGTTCCTTACCACGCTAGGGCCACGTCAGTACGTGACGGCAATATGCCTGGCGTGACGGCAGCTTGCCTCATTCCCGACACCAACACTAATTAGTAGACGTATAGATTAGGAAATATGTAATAAGCTAGAGCTTAAGAACCGTACTAGAAATAGTACACGGATTGCCTAGCCTTGTCTATTTTCGTTAAAGAAGAAAGCTATATTACCCTTAAAGCTTAAGACTATATATTAGCTTAACTACTAACGCGTCAAATCGCCTAGAGAATTGTATCTTTACTTAGAGAAGATTATAACCTCCCTTAAGCTTAAGAGAATTTGTACTAGCCTTATAGCTAATACAACAGATTACTAAGAGAATTGTAGTCTTACTAAGAATACTTTACAGGCCTAACGGCTGTAAAGGACGTACACACCTAAACACCCTTACCTTAACACCCTTACCTTAATACCCTTACCTTAACAACCTTAACCTTAACCTTAACCTTAACCTTAACCTTAACCTTAACCTTAACCTTAACCTTAAACTATAATATACACAAGGACCAGTACACTACTTTGCACAATAAGATGGATCCTAAATAAAAGGAGAGAATCGCCAGATATGGTTATGGGATTAATATAGCAACTGCCTTAGAGGAAAACCTAGAAGAATATATAGAAACAAAAATCTATAAGTATATATATAAGAACTTTATAGATTATATACTATGGTCACTATTCTAAGAAGAATTTAAAGACTTTACCATTAAGGACTTTAGAAAGATATACTCTGTTACTAGAGCAAAGCTCTATACTTACCTACTCTAAAGAGAAGTATATATTGCCACACATAGTAACAGATACCCACTTTATAAGGTTCTATATAATGTCCTTATAGAAGAGAAACCTTACGAATAGACAGATAAGGAAATTATAGGAGCTCTTAAGGAAGTTAGCCCTATAATTACAGTAGCACTATAAAAACAACTTAACTTAACACAAACAGCTCTGATATTAAATTAAGCTATACCCCCGTTAGTTATAGCCTCTTTAGTTCCTATAACCCCCCCTATAGCCTACTACCTTCCTATACAGTACCAACGCCTATAAACCATTAACTACCTCCACTACCTCTAACGCCTGTAATTTAGCCTATAGCTATAGCTATAACACCTAGAATGCAAATACCTACCCCTATAACACCCCAACTAGCTGTTACATCTATACCCTAGTAAACTGCACCAACTACTACCTAATAGCAAGCTGCACCTACCTCTACCTAGGATTAACTACTTAACCTCCTTACTTAACTCTTATAGACGCAGAATTAGCAATTATTGCCTGCGGTAACTGCCTCTACCCTTCCTTTAGCAACCGCTCCTATTCCACCTAGTGCTCCTCCTACCTAGTATCTTCACCCTAGTACTGCTAATACTAACCCTACTATGCACCTGCCTATATATAGTAAAGAGGCAGCTACTATTGCTAAGATCTATACAGATAACCAGAAGTACAATAGAGTAAGTAATAGTTTTGACTTTAAGTTAACTATCTTCTATAATATCTATAAGAGAGCTGGTCTACCTCTTAAAGGCTATATAACTGCATTCCTAACCATGCTAAAGGGACTTGCTTAGGATTACTACTACAATAGCAGCCTTTTAACTAGATTATTTACTAAGGTATATAACTATATACGTTACTTCTTTAAAGGACTAGAGTACTATTAGAGAAATCTTACTAAATGGAACACCACTAACTTTTAAGGAATTATTAACAAGAACCTTAATAAGCAAATCTATTAGAGTTTCTAACTACTTCTTAACAAGCTCCTAAAATATCGCTATAGATTACACCCAGAGTTTTATATAGACCTCTTCCTTATAAATAAGCTAGTTATCGCTTGCCAAGGAGTACTAGTATACTATATCACTATTTCCAACCCTTCTAAAGACCTCTCCCAGCTAATTAGCAAGTTGTAATCTTCTATAGTTGTATAAGAGAAGGAACACCCTTCCTAGGCCTTAATAAGACCGTCTTAAGGAGCCTACTTTACAGATCGCATATACTGCCGTAATATCTATAACAACTATAACCAAATCCACTCCTATAGATAAAATACCGTTAGATCCCCAAAGGCCAAGTGCTATATTTGCTAAAAGGAGAGCTACCACTTATGGAAACACACAGAGGAGGAGCGGAACTATTCTAAAAATAAGTATAAATGTTAGTATACTTGCTTTATCAACGTGCACGAATATTACTATATGTAATACGTATGCGGTGTTAAAGTTGGTAGTTATTAATTGTCTAGAAGTAAGGGGTTGCTCTAAGGACAGGTTAGCTAGCCTCGCTTTGTGGTCTTATAACTATATTACATAACTAACATTCCAATACTGGAGTAACTCTAAAAGAAGGCTAATCTACACTCTAAAGTCAAGTCTACTTCTAGACTATTTGTAGTGTATACGCAATAGCTAGAGATCTAATTAATACGCAATAAGGAGAAGAAGAAGAAGAATTATTAGGGGTAGTAGGTTAGTATGTCGTGAGGGCCGCTAAGGTGCTAGTGGTAAGCAAGCCAATAGCAATTTTCTATTCCAGGGATGGAAAATCCTAATTAGCTGGTTAAATTTAGGGTCCGCCCTGTTATAATTAGTTATATAGCGCTAAGCTAAATCTAAGTTTGTTTGTTTAACCCATCCTATAACTTATAGGTTAATTTAGTTTATATTAATAAGCTGTTAAAGAGCTGTATAGGGTTTTCCCTTTGTTATGGCGTTAGTAGGGTTAGCCTCTCCGTTAATCTATTTTACCTCTATAATCTATCTCTGTTTATAGGCTTACCGGAGGCACATTACATTAATTATTAGGCATTTTTCTTAGGTGGTTCCAAGTTATACTAGATAGTTATATAAGGATTTAGAGTCAGTATAAAGCATAAGTAGAACGTTAATTTATAGGATCTTATCTACTATAGACCTAATTGCAACGCCAATGTTAAAGCTATGGGCTATACCGTAGAGTTCAGAAGCTAGTACGCTCTAAGTAACTCTTTTGCACTTAACTAAGCTCTAATAGACAATATTGGCCTTCTTTGTAGCATTAGCTAGTATAAGGACATAGCCAATCTGCAAAGAGAGGTCTTTTTTATTAGTAAACAACGTGTTTATAAATACTAGTAGCTATAGGGTTTTAATATCTAACTTAATAAACTTAAGACCTCTATTAGCGTTCTCAATTTGCCAGTTTAGATGCTTATTTAACTATTTTATGTCTTCCTTATTAGGGTTAATTACCTAGGCGGCAAAGGATAAATTAAATAAGGCTTCTGGCTGGTAAACTAAAGCAATATATGCACCTTTAGTATGTTAAGTAATATACTGGTCCTTTAAGGTTAAGGTTCTTATAGCTCCTCTTAATCCTATACTTATGGCAAGTTTAGTGCTAATCATACTAAGGTTTATGCATTGTCGTTCCTAAGTAAGCATAGTGCTCCCATTAGTTAGTAGCTAAATAACTCCACTATTAAACTTAACAGGTATATTAATGGTAAGTTATTCCTGTTCCTTAGCCATAAACTTAGCCTTATATAGCTTATTTTACTCTGTGTTTATAAAGGTCTTATCTACCAGGAATAGGGTATTATTGGTTTATAGGCCTATAATGCTAAAGGGTTCGTTGCTCTGTAGGAGATAGGGGTTATATATAGACTGGTCTATATGCAGCTGTTAGATGTAATGCAAGTAATATATCTTAAACTAGTGGTTACTAGCTTCCGGTACTCTGTAAAGTGGTTTTATAACCTTTAGAATAGAGGCCTTATTAATCCCAAGTTGCTTAATCAGCTTATACAGAGGTTATACGTAGAACTCTTAATTTAGTATGGTGGTTGATTATACGTAGGCCTATAAAATATCTTAAAGGTAAAGTTATACCTATAGAAGCTTTATGGCGGTAATATAGAGAATTAGTTATTAGCTAACTTATTAAATGGTTAATAATTAGGTAAGAACTAGTTCCTTTTCTAAGTTGTTATAAGCTTATATAACTAGTTAGGATTTCTTAAAGGCTTTATTAGTTTCCTTATTCTTAATCTTATTAACAAATTACAAGTTAAAGAGTTGTACGCCTTATAGTATATCCATAAATCTTACAATCTTAAAAACTCCCTTCTTAAGTAGACTAGTAAGCTCCTTCTATTAGGAGGCGCTAAATTAAGTACTAAATTAACTGTCATC
>Ga0307507_10005386_pt1 | contig 21111 bp, 6 predicted proteins | sample 7_EM_MG_FD_207223 | JGI IMG/M metagenome (GOLD analysis project Ga0307507, IMG submission 207223) | Populus trichocarpa ectomycorrhiza microbial communities from riparian zone in the Pacific Northwest, United States - 7_EM | ecosystem: Host-associated > Plants > Roots > Unclassified | place... | reverse complement strand
GTTAATAGCCTTATTAAATCCCTAAGCCCTAAACTAAAAACCTCCCTAATAGGTATAGACCTACTAGGAGCCCTTAACGCCTATATAAACGTTATTAATAAATGGTATAATAATATACTACGCCTAACACTAAAGTTTACTCCTTAGTATAATATAACAGCTCCGTAAATATTTATTAAGTCATTATCTTAGCCTAAGCACCCTAACGCCATAGATATTAATATAGGGACCCTAGGATACGCTCTACTAGGGTCCCCTAAATAAGAATAACATATTAAGCTAGGTTTTTACTTTAAATACAGAAGTAAAGATTATATCTTAAGATACTGCTCCGTCCCTATGCCCTAATATAACTTATAAACGGCTAACACTAATAACCGTTTACCGTATTAATCCTCTAATTACTATCCCTAATATTTACCTAGTTCCAGTCCTATATTTAGTAAGCACTATTTATAAGAATAAAGTTACAACCGACGTTCTATAGGAACCCCTTTTTACTTACTACTAAAAGGTATATCTTAGAGTTAAGTCGCTCTCTAGAATAGCTATATTATAGAATCTCGTTAAATATATTAGATATTATAAACCCTAACTCTTAGGATTATAGTATAACCGTTAACTGCCGTCTTTAGTAAAAAGGTTAATAGGCTAACGCTTAAGTTTTAATTAATATAGGAGCTAGCGGCATAGGATTTATTAATAAGATCTTTATATAAGATAATAGGTTTACCCTAACACCCTTTAACCGGCATATTAACGTATTTGGATTTAATAGCAAACGCACTATCTTAGGCTGTATTACTTATATAGCGGCCCTAAGACTCTAATACCTAAACTATAAAGAATTAATTAAGCTCTTTATAACTACTTTAGGTTACCTAGTAATCCTTAAATAACCCTAGATAAAGCTATATAAGGTAACTATTAATTAAAACAACCTTAAACTTCTATTTACCGCCTCCTGTTATAAGTAGAAGTGTTTTATAACTTACTACCTAAGCCCTAAACTAAAATCTAAAAAATCTACTAAAATCTACCAGTTTAAAATTTCTACTAATATTTACCCTATACCTAAAAAGTCCACCCAATTCCACTAACCTAAGAATTCTACTAAATTCTACTAATATAAGACTTCTAATAACGTCCATTAAGAACCTAAAAATAATATATAACTATATAAACCAACTCTAACTACTATACCCCGAACTAAGTAGAAGCTTAAGCTTAATATATATTATTCATTGCTTAACGTCCGATTCGGATCCCTATTAGGCCCACGCGGACTACTCCTTATATACATATGGGGAGAAAACTCTATTTAAGAAAACCCCGTGATCCATCTCCCCGCCTTTTGGGACTCGCTTGCAAGGCGCCTACAAGGCGCCTGTAAGTCACCTATGGTGCTCTGCTACCTTACTTTTTAACCTCCTTGGGAACCACTGCTGCCGTAACAAGCCTACGGACGCGCTAGTATTACAAATTTTACTCTACTACTGTAGAGTCATTAGGGGGCGCCTATTGCTTGCCCCTTTACCTTCTATTACCATTTCCCTTGCAACCCAAAACTGGTCTAGCACATTTTGGCTAATAAGCCACTGGGTAACCGCCTTAAGACCTTTTTATATTAAGAGTAGTGTGTTATAGTTCTCTGTGCTAGCTACTAAGAGCATTACTTCTCAGTTAGTGCGTAGGGGACATAACAGTATTATATGTTTTAGTGTCTGTTTTAGCCAGCCATATTTATATCTTAGGCTACCTACTAGGACACCTACCCAGTAGAGCCAATCTTTTAGTCCTATTACCCCTGTTCTTAAGAGTGTTGCCATTATATTTTCTGCCTTTATTAGGCCTTCTCGGAGCTTTTAAGTATTTACCCCCCATGGCGTTAACCATGCTACGGCTTAGGTTCCTCTTGCTTAAGTCAGCCTCTATACCTTTGACTCCTATATACCTCTCCAGCGTTGGTCTAGCTAGTATTATATTGCGGTAGATGGTTTCCTGGCGTTCTTTTATGCTCTACTTTGGCTCCTTTCTCTTTCTTACTATTGTCTTTACTGGCCTCTTACGCATCTCCCTTTCTCCTCTATATAGGCCTAGGCCCTAATGCAGCACCATTCTTCTTCTGCTTTCTTTACCTATTTCTCTAATATATCTTCCCTACTTTGGGGTTAATGGTTTATTCTCCTATAGGGCACCCTAGGGTCCCTCTATAGTTTATTTAGGCGTGTCTTAATGTACTTTATGACATTAGAGTTGTGTTCATTTTAAGCTCTTTGTATTGCAGCGGCTTTAATATATAGTTATAGGGGGGGAATATTAGCTTCCTTCTTAAGCAGTGCTATAGCCGTTCGCTTATACCCGCCTGTTATGCTCCAGAGGCAGGCTATTTAGACCTTTTGGAGTGGCTTAAGGAGTAATTTAGGGGGGCCTTTCTCAGTTTCTCTAGTAGCCCAGATACTGGATCCATATATCATAGTTGGCCGGACAACCGCTGTGTATAGCAGGCGTGACCTCTGGAAGCATGGACCCTATATAGACAGGTAGTTATATAGTAGAGTTTGACATGCCTGCTTATCCAGGCCTCTACCCCAGTTTTCTAGTATTTAGTCCTAGTTACCTAGGCCTAAAGGCCTAGGGGGCTTTCCATAAGCAGTTGGCTGCCACTACCAATTAACAGGGGGTTTCACCATTCTTTTAGATATCTTATAATGGGGTTAACCCAAGTACTAGACCGCCCCCTAGCGGTCTATATAAGAATCTCCTCCCAGAGTTAGTATGCTTTCATATAGCTTAGGAGCCTTCCATAGCCTCTGGTTTTACGCCTTTCTTTATTATTTCCGCCAGTATGGGCATAAGCTGCCGCTTCTAGGGGTCGCAACTCCCTTCTTATATACCTACTGGCATAATCCTACAAGGGCGTTATGGCTGCATCCTGCAATATGGAAGCCTTAGGTACCTTCTATAGTTAAGGCCCAGACTAAAAGCCTCCTCTACCTAAGTAACTCCTATTTGCTCCTTAAGCATACCTTACCAGCGTACCGCCCTAGAGGCGAACGGTTCCATCTGTTAGTATACCAATACACGCATCCGTTCTCTTAAGCCACATAGTAGTCTCTCTGGCTAGGACGTAATCCTGCCTACCTACTAGGTGCACTAAGGGTTAGGGCCCAGCTAAGGGGTAAGGTCCTTAGAGCCAGCAGTGGCTACTACGCACTACGTCCCATAGGAGGCTAGTAGTAATATAGGGGCGCAACACCCTATACTGCTGCCAGTTCCCATTTTGTGTTGCCTATAAGAGTCTCCTTATAACAGGCTGACTGTGTCTTATAGGAGAGGGGCTATAAAGATACTAGGTCCTACACCAGACAACCTACTCTCCCCTCTCCTACTAACCAAGCTTATATCCCCCCCTTTTATAAGCTGGCCTATATCTCTAACTGTCAAGTCCTTATCCAACTAGCCTATGTTTCCCCTATAGCCTCCCCTATATGTATACATTAGGTTATAAGTACCACGCCTATTAAGACCCTCCTATAAGTCGCCTTATGCATATACACATTAGGTTACATGCACCATACCTATTAAGACCCTCCTGTAAGTCACCTGTAAGTTAACTGTAGGTTAACTATAAGTTAACTATAAGTTAAACGCTATGGGGCCGTTAAAGCTGGCCTATGTTTCCGCTGCCTAGAGCTTTACCTATGTTTCCACCTCATTAAGCCGTCTAGTCGCCATTGCGTTGCTATTACGTCACTGTTACTATACCAGGTCACGCGTACCACGCCTATTAAGACCCTCTTCTAAGTCACCTAAGTATACCAGATACCAGATAGGCTCTTATAGAGGGGCCTTAACAAGTTCTCTAGGTAGGGCCTTAACAAGTTCTTTGCGGTGGCCTTAGGGCCTTAATAAGTTTTGTATAAAGTATCTGTAACGCGTTAACCTTAACAAGTTCTTATAAAAGGAGGATCCCTACACCCTTATTACGCACACTTTGTAATCTTAGAGCTAGTGCAAGCCTAAGGGTGTCCTGTTATACGCCTAGGACGCGTCCACATTAACTGGCTGGATAAGGCCAGTTTCGGGCCTGGCTGCGAGCCAGGTAGTCGTATATTGGGCGGTTTTCATATCCCAGTTTCCCTTGCTAGGCCTCCCTAGATGGTAGAATAAGAGCTCCAAGCGGAGGCAGTGAGGCTCCTGGTGTTATTAAGGGTAATGCTTTATACGCGTCGCTGGCCCATTACTATAGAGTTAAACAACAGCGCTGCACACGCTGCGATGGCTCTCTACCATCGCCTCTACACTTGGCCATCAATAGGAATAGGATTCCAGATGATGTTTCCACCCGTGGCGACGTGGACGCGTGCAGTAGGGCTTTGCGGGCTAAGCTTAATATATAAAAGTACTAGAAGAACTGGTACTCTACTATAAAAAGGATACTTAAAGAACCTAAACCTAAATCTAATACTAATTCTATACCTAATACTAAACCTAAAACTATATAAGAAACTAAGGATAATCTAAACCCGCTTAATACCTTAGATATCTATATAATTAGAGCTACCCCGTTAGCATAACTTGCTAGAAACCCTAAATATATAATCTTCGCCGTTATAATAGCCGATATTAAAAAGGCCCTAGCACTAAAGAAGTATACCAACCCTGTTATAAAAGTACTAGTATGCTACTATAAGCACCTAGAAGTATTCTTATAAAAGAAAGCTAATAAGTTAGTAGAGCACTAACTATATAACTATAAGATTATACTTAAAGAAGGAAAACAGCTAGGATTTAGACCCCTATATAGAATGTCTTAAAATAAACTTTAAGTGCTATAGAAGTACCTGGACGAATACTTAAGTAAAGGATTTATTAGAGCAAGCTCTTTGCCTATAACTATACCTATAATCTTTATTAAGAAACCTAGCAGTGGTTTACGCTTTTATATAGACTACTAAGCTCTTAACGCTATTACTATTAAGAATTAGTACCCGCTCCCGTTAATTTAAGAGACACTAAACTAATTAAGTAAGGCTTGCTACTATACAAAACTTAACCTTATCTATGTATTTAACCGCCTCCGTATCATAAAAGGAGATAAATAGCTTACCGCATTCTGTACTATATATAGACTATTTAAATACTTAGTAACGCCGTTTGGCCTTATAAATGCCCCAAGTTTATTCTAATACTTTATAAATAATACCCTATAATCTTACCTAGATATTTTCTGTATTACTTATATTAACAATATCCTAGTATATAGCAATAACCTAACTAAATATAAGAAATACGTTAACCTTATTTTGGAAGCCCTGTGTAAAGCTAGTTTATAATTAGATATAGATAAATGCAAATTCTATAAAACGGAAGTCCTATACCTTGGACTTATTATTTCTATAGACGGCATATAAATAGACCTAAAGAAGATTAAAGTAATTATAAACTGGTAAGAACCTAAAAATGTTAAGGACGTAAGAGCCTTTATAGGATTTGCTAACTTCTGCTAATGGTTTATTAATAACTTCTCTACCCTAGTCTTACCCCTTATAGCTTTAACCTAAAAGGACAAAGCCTTTATCTTTAATAAGGAATATAAGAAGGCCTTTACCTACTTAAAAGTTATATTTACTACCGCACCCGTACTTTAACACTTTAACCTAAACTAAAAGAGTGTTATAGAAGCTAACTTATCTAACTAAGTTACTAGAGGTATTTTGTCTTAGTATAATAAGGAAGGAGTACTGTACCCTATAGCATACTTCTTAAAATAACTAAGTTTAGCTAAATATAACTACGAGATCTATAATAAGGAATTATTAGCCATTATTAGATATTTTAAATAATAGTGACCTAAACTGGAAGGCGCCGGATTTTTAATTAAGGTCCTTAGCAACTATAAGAATCTATAGTACTTTACGACCATAAAATAACTAAGTTATTGTTAAGCCCACTAGTTAGAATATCTATCTTGTTTTTAATTCTTAATTATATACCGCCTAGGCGTTTAAGGTTAAAAACCTAATACCCTAACCCGATGTTTATAAGATATACTAGCATAGGAAGAAGCGCGCGCCTACTATAATTAAACCCTACTTTACCCTAAATTATTTAATCCCCTAGCTAAAGACCTTATAGTATATATTCTTAAAATAACCAATTAATTAAATGGATTATAATTAATAAATACCTAAATGACGAGTTTATCTAAGAGACACTTAAGCTAATTTAAGATGGTATTAGACGCTCTAAAAAGATCTCTTTAAGTAAATATAAAGCTTATAAAAACCGCTTATACCACTAGAACCGCCTAGTTATACCTAACTATAACAAATTTAAGCTTAAACTTCTTAAACATGTATATAACTTACTAGTAGCCAGCCACCTAGGCCGTAGAAAAACCCTAGAACTGCTCTAATAAGAATATTACTGGCCGAATATATATAATATAATACAAAAGTACGTCTCTAGCTACTATACCTGCCAATAAGCCAAAGCTTTATATAAGACATATAACGGCTTTTCAAAGCCACTGCCTGTTCCGGACTAAAGATAGAAGGATATTTTAATTAACTTTATTGTTAAACTCCCTGTAAGTAAAGGCTATATAAATATTATAGTAGTTATAGACTGACTATCTAAGATAAAACACTTAATTACCTGCCCTAATATATTAGCGTTTACCGTTGCCTAACTGTTCCTAGATTATATATAGAAACTCTATGGACTCCCTAAAACGATTATCTCCAATAAAGGCAGCTAGTTAATTTCTATATTCTAGAAAGAACTAACTACCTAACTCCGCATTAAAGCACTATTATCTATAGTATACTACCTAGAAATGGATAGTTAAATAGATTGTATAAATATTATAATAGAATAGTATATTTAGATATATACGTTATATTTATAGGACGACTAAATAGACTGGCTTATATTTACTAAGTTTACTATAAATAACTCCGTCTTAGAAACTATAAAGGTCTCTCTATTTCTAGCCAACTACAACCAGCATCTACAAATAGGTTTTAAACCCTTTAGCAATATTCCTTGCCTAGCTTATTACGCCTTATAAGTTATAGAAGCAAATAAATTTATAAAAAAGATAGAAGAACTATAAGAGTTCCTTACTAATAAAATAATATAGGCCCAATCTATTTATAAAGCCGTAGTAAATAAGAACCAAACCCTAGTATCGGCCTATTAAATTAGTAACTTTATCTAGTTAGATATAAGAAATTTAAATATAAAATAACCTACTAAGAAACTTAATTGGAAGAACGCCGGCCCTTATAAGGTTAAAAAGATTATCTCTTTCTATGCCTACTAAATAAAGCTCCCTAATATGGTTAAAATCCACCTTATATTTTATACGTTAGTCCTCCGCACTTCTACTCCTATATTAAATACACTGCTTAGACAGATCTAGGACCCTCCCCTATTAGTTAAAGTAGATAGTAAGGATATGTACTTTATTAAAAAAAGTTAATAATATTAAGTATAATAAACGGAAACGCAAATATATATACCTTATGAAATGGAGAGGCTTTACTAAGCCTATATGGGAACCCGTTAACTTTATAGAACTTATATAAGCTACAGAAAACTTTTATAAACTCTATCCAAAACTGCTATTACCTTATCTTATAGAAGCTCAAGTTTAAAGGGGGGGTACTATTATGGGATACCTCCGTAACACCTTATATATATCTACCTATTTCCACTAATATAGCAAGAAGAAACCGACCATAAGACGGTAATCTATGGCAGTTTGCCGGTAGTCTACGGCAATCTAATAGCAATCTATTGCATTCTGCTATACTTAGCTAAGTCTACTAAATCCTGCTAAGTTCTGCTAGGACCGCTACTTAAATCCTATTCTGCTTTATATATATATTAACTAAGCAACTAAACTAACAATATATACCCTTTCTCCCCGTCTTCTTACCTTCTTCCTTTATGTAACGTCTTAACTTTATTACGCAGTTTATATACATAGCTTAATAATATCTACTTCGCTATATATTATCACCGCTTATGCTTACTCTATAATAAGTTTAATATATAAAATAGACAGCTTATTTAGGCTAAAATTATTTCCCTAATACCTTCCTTTATAAAAGGGATTAGTATTATAATAGATATATACTATATACTAGGCCGATGCTATATATAGGGACTAGGCCTTTAAGAAAGATATATAGCTTAATCCGTAGCGGATTTATATACTATATTATATTTAAGCTACTTATATTATACTACTTATACTAAAAATATAAAAGGCTAGTATAAAGCTAGCTAAGCTCCCTATAAGGAATAATAAGAAATACTAAATACTATATTAAACTTATAGACTAGAAGAATAACTTATAAAAGATAAAATAGAAGCCTTTTTTTATATCCGTTATATTATAGTAGGTATAACACTATATATATAACCTTTAGGCTTTAGTGCTATAGTTCTATATGTATAGATCTTTTTAGGCAGCTTAATATATCCTAGTAACTATATCCTAGTAGTTTATAAATCTCCAAACTAGGAGTTTACTACTTATTAGTAAAATACTAAGTTATTAATAACTATTAGGTAGTTAAAATAGAAAAAACCAAAAAAATCTACCTTTTATCCTTATTCTATTTATAATTTATTTATATTCTTTTACTTTATAATATCTATTTACTAAAAGCCTAGTAGGAGTTACCTCCTTTTAAGGATCCTACTATTATTAGCTACTTTTTAATAGCTATTCCCATCTTATTTAGAAATAAAAAAGGTACCTCTTTTTCTTTCTTTATATAAAATAGTTTCTTTAAAGAGAGAGAAGATCCTAGTTACCTTTATATTTTCTTTTTCTTTCCTTTATATAGGTTATAGTCTAGTAGTAGGTACTTTAGGGTTTATATAGCACTATATTCCCTAAAATATCTACCTTTTTTATCCTTCCTTATTATTTTAGAGAAGGGTTTACAGTAGGCTTTTTCTAGTATTAGCTAGAAGAATACTAGCTATAGTTTTTTAGGGTATTTATTCTTAAAAGCCTTAAGAGAAAAGGAATAGCTTCCTTTATAAGTCCTAGTATAGTATTTTCCTTTATTCTTATTCTACTGCTAATTATTTTCTACTATTTTAATATCTTTTCTTTTACCGCTCTTCCTATATAGGTTAAACAGATATTTAAAAAAATCCTTTAAAAAGGCCCCTTTAAGCTAGTTTATCTACTATTTTATTTTTATAGATTTCTAAGTGGCTAGGAACCTAATAGAAGTTAATAAAGATATTCTTACTAGCCAAATAGAAATAACTTTATATAATTTTAAGAACTAGTTCTTATTCTCCTATAAAAGAATTAAGCTATAATATTTTAATAGCTATCTGGCTATCTATAAAGATATAGACTTATTTACTTTTTAGTCTTTATTATTTTAGATATTCTAAGGCCCTATATACTATTTAAAGCTCTATATTTATAATTCCTATATAGGGGTTTTAATTATAGTTTATTATATATTTAATCCTATTTCTATTTTCCATTTTATATACAGCTGCTATATTAATTTTGCTATCTTTAAAGCTATTTATACAATATATATCTACTAGGTCCCACTCTAAGGATTTATATAAATATACTACTAGTCTTAAATATTCTTATATAGCTTTTTTCTTACTACTCTTTAAAATAGAAAATAATGTAAAAATAGAATAACACTATAGTTTTTACTAATTTAAAAAAAATCTCTTTAGTTTCCAATTTTAAACTAGCTACTAAACTTTAAAGGTTAAAGATAGTAGCTATATTCTTAGCTATAAGAAATACTTTATAGTAGAGTTTTTAGGGCTAAAATTAGAGCTAGAACTAACTACTAGTTCGTCTCTATCTTTATTAATCTCTTCTATATAGGTCTTCTTAATTATATTATTTTCCTTAAATTTTAGAATTTTTAATATATAGCTATTATAAAGTGTTTTAAATCTAAGTTTAGGAGAAGGAATCCTTTTACTTCTAGGCTATAAATATTATATATATATATAGTAAAAATAAAATAGGGGATATAGGCGAACCCTATAGTATCTCTATTTCTATTTCTTCTTATATTTACCTATTAAAGAAAAGCTATAGCTTTTTATTACTAAGGAAGGTAGCTACCTATTATATAAACGCTATAGGTAGTTCTAGTTCCTTATAGATAGATAGAGACTAGTTTATAAAGATATAGCTAAAGGCCTCTTTTACGTATAGAAATAATATAGTAGCTATCTTTTATTTAACTTTTTTTCTATTATTTTAAAATTAAATATTATTTAAAAGTAGTAGAACTACGTTAATTACGGACCGCTTTTTTTTCCTTCTAGTTATAGGTTTTAAAGTAAGCTAGTAATACTTAGTATATCTAATAGCTAGCTAGCTGCGAGCTTTAGCCTTTATAGCTAACTAACTACATTAATTAGATCGCTCGCTATCCGCTAACTATTACGCTATTAGCTAGCCATCCTAATTAGGCAAGTAGTATAGCTAATAGAGCCTTTAGTAGAGCTCTAACTTGGTTTTAGCGCGTACTATATTTAACTAAAAGTTTACTAATCTATAGTAATTCTAGCTTAAAGCTAGACTCTATAATTAATTCCCCTAACTACTAAAGGTTTTACTAAAAGCTCTACCAAAGAGGCTCTATAAAGCTTACTTAAAGCTCTATATAGAGCTCTACTAAAAGCTTTAACTTATTACTAAATCTTGCCACTAAGGCAGCGAGCTGCTAGCTAGCTATAGTCTTATAGCTAAGCTCGCTAACTACTTATATTATTAGCTATTTAATAGTAACGCTAACAATAATGCTAACTCTTAGATATACTAGTAATACTAGCTAGATATTTTAATCTAGTAGTAAAGATCTTCTCTAAAGTCTTTTCTGTATACTTTAATAAGGAGATAATTTTATAGGACTTTAATTAGGAATAGTCTTCCTTATTTACTTTAGAGAGAATAACTTTCTAAACTTCTCTTTAAATCTTTAATTAATAGCCTAAGGTAAATGGATTCCTATAGATTCTATATAAAAGATCTTCTATAATAGGGTAGGCTTTTATAAAATTATTAAGGATAGCTTATCTAGCCCTAAGGCTTTTTTATTAAAGCTAGAGAAGATTACTTATTTAACTTTTATTTTCTTTTATTTTAGCTATTTTTATTATCTATAGTATAGTACTTATACTTTATAGGGTTAATAAAAAGAGGTTTTAGTAATTGTCGGTACACTTACATTATCAACGTGCACGAATATCACTTATAGTGGTACGTATGCGGTGTTGAAGTTGGTAGTTGTTGATTGATGTCTAGAAATAGGGGTTTGCTCTAAGGTCAGATTAGCTAGTCTTGCTTTGTGGTCCTATAACTACGTTATATAACTAACATTCCGACACTAGAGCAACTCTAAGAAGAAGGCTAATCTATACTCTAAAGCCAAGTCTATTTCTAGACTATTTGTAGCATATACGTAATAGCTAAAGATTTAATTAATACGCAATAGTTTCCACGCTCCTCTTATAGGTCTGTAATTATATAACTAGTATTATAGCTTGTACTAATACCTCTAAACTAAAGCTTGTAGAATACTGTATTATGGGGACACTAAGCTAAGGAAAAGAAGAAGGATTATTAGGGGTAGTAGGTTGACATATCGCGAGGGCCGCTAAGGCGCTAGTGGTAAGCGAGCTAATAGCAATTTTTTATGCCGAGCATGGAAAATCCTAATTGGCTAGTTAAATTTAGGGTCCGTAGAATATGGCGGGTGGTGTACCCTAGCACTGTCACAACCTATAAACCACCTTCTATTGCTTCTTATGCTCTACCCAACCTACAGCCTATATATTAACTTGGTTTATATTAATAAGTTGCTATAGGGTAACGCAAGGCTTCCCCTTAGTTATTGCATCCGTAGGGTTAGCTTTACTATTAATCTATTTAACCTCTGTAATCTGCTAACGTTTATAGGCTTATTATAGGCATATTATATTAATTATTAATTGCTTCTCTTATGTGGTTCTGAGTTATATAATATAGTTATATAGTAACTTAGAATTGGTGTAAAGCATAAGTGGGAGGTTAATCTATAGGACCTTATCTACTGTAGACTTAATAGTGATGGCGATATTAAAGCTGTAAGCCATTTTGTAGAGTTTAAAAGCCAGAACGCTTCTGGTGACCCTTTTACACTTAATTAAGCTTTAATGGATAACATTGGCCTTCTTATTTGCGTCAGCTAGTATAATAATATAGCCAATTTATAAAGAGAGGTCCTTATTGTTGGCAAAGGAAGCGTCCGTAAAGACTAAGAGCTATAGGGTCTTGGCCTCCAATTTAACAAACTTAAGACCTCTGTGTAAGTTCTAAATCTGCTAACTTAGGCGCTTATTTAACTCCTTCGCGTCTGCCTCCTTGGGATTAATTACCTAGGTAGTAATAGATAAGTTAAATAAAGCCTCTGGCTAACAGACTGAGGCGATATAGGCTCCTCTAGTATGTTAAGCAATGTACTAGTCCTTTGGCGTAAGTAGGCCATGCGTAACTCCTCTAGAGCTAGTGCTGTTTACTAGCGTAGTGTTAATTATACTAAGGTTCTTATACTGGCGCTTTTGCGTTAGTGTAATATTCCTGTCTTATGCCAATTAAATAAGTCCTCTATTAAACTTGATTGGTATATTAGTAGTTAGTTACTCTCGCTCCTTAGCTATAAATTCAGCCTTATATAGTTTGCTTTATTTAGCCTCTGTAAAGGTATTATCTACAAGGAACAGTGTATTATTAATCTATAGGCCAATAATTCTAAAAGGGTTATTACTGTAAAGCAAGCAAGGATTGTATATGGACTGGTCTATTTGTAGCTAATTAACATAGTGTAAATGGTAGGTCTTAAACCAGTGGTTTCCAGCTTTAGGCACTCTATAAAGTGGCTTTATAACCTTTAGGATAGAGTCCTTATTAATTCCTAATTGTTTATTTAGCTTATGTAGTGGTTGTATATAGAACTCGCGGTTTAGGTTTGTAGTAGACTGGATATAGGCTTATAAAATGTCTTAGAGGTAGAGTTGTGTCTATAGTAGCATAGCAGCAATATAGAGAATCAGTCGCTAGCTAACTTGTTGAATTGTTAGTGACTAAGTAAGGGCTAGCTCTTTTTCTAAATTATTATAGGCCTGTATAACAAGTTGTGATTTCTTAAAGGCTTTATTGGTTCCCTTATTCTTAATCTTATTAATAAACCGTGAATTAAAGAGTCTAACCCCCTTTGGTATATTGTGTAGCTTAATAATCTTAAAGATGCCTTTCTTAAGTAGGCCTATGACCTCCTTTTGCCGTAAAGTGCTGAACTAGGTGTTACCGTTGTTCTGTAAGTAAGTAGTAGTGTTAGCTATATCTGCAGTATTATTGTCCTGCAAGTAGATAGCGATATTGGCTATATCTGCAATATCACCTATAAGAGCGCCTATGTCTATTATAGCGTCCGTAATAGCTGTGTCTGCGACGGCTATAAGTAATAGGTATTTACGGGGGCGACCTCTGCCTTGCTTTAGTGGTAGCTGTGGTTTAGCTTTAGGTAATAATTAAGGTTTAGCTGGTAAAGGTACTAGTTTAGCTGGTTTAATAGACTCTTGTGGTTTAACTAAGTCTTATAGGTCCAGTAGGTAAGGTTTTACAACCATAGAGCGGAAGGTTGTAGGCCTATTTAGTAGCTTTATAGTGTAGGTCTTACTATTAACAGTAAGCAGCATATATGGCCCGTCCTAATAACCGCTTTAGCCAGTGTTGCCTTCTTTCTAGACTAAGATAGGTGAACTAGGTAGGAGGCCGTAAATAGCGTTAGTTTATTGTCTATTTCGCGTATTAAGAGCGTTAGTGATCTGTTGTTTAGCTTGTAGCTTCTAGATTTCCACTATTACTTTCTTAATGGCCGCAGCTTGCTATATAACTAAAGGTAATAGCGCGTCTAATTTAACTATTTAGGGGTAGGCTCTAAAGACTAGGAGTGTAGGGACTAGGCCTTTTAGGCTAGCCGTGTTATTAATGGCTTTAAGAGCCATTTATAGGGCTATCTCCTTGCTAATTTCAGGGATTTCAGTTGTAATGATTTGGTAGGCTTATTATAGCGGACCATGATAGTGCTCTACCATTTTAATAGAGTTGTGTGATTTAACTGGAACTGACTTTGTAGTTACTCCTATAGTAGCAGTATAGTGCTTAAACTCCTTACTAACAAAGTTCTTCCCAGCGTCTATAGTAATTAAGTCTAGTAGTTCTAAATAGCTATTAATCTAGCACATTCATAGAATGTCCTAAGTGTGCTTGGCGCTAATATCTTATAGCCATCTACCAGCTTGAAATTAAGTTGCTTTGTTAACTATATATAGTAGAGGGGAGCCGCTAATATATATAATATTAACAATAATATTATAATTAAAATTAATGTTGTCTTGTAAGGTAAAGCGAAATCTACTTAGAGATCTATTAAACTTCTAGCAGTAGTGGCAGAGTCTAGTTAGCTCTTTAATAGCAGATCTATTAGTATTATAGCCGTGGCTAGTCTTATTAAGAAGCTTTTATAGTCTATTAACTAATAGGTGACTAAATTAACGGTGTAGACGTCGTAGCTCTACGTTAGTTAAGTAGTAAGGGTTTGTATTAAAAGACTTAACTAAATAAGACTGCAAGGAGGAGCTCCATATGAGAAACGGGTAGCCAAATCGTCTAACTACTGGCACCTTTTTAGTGCGAGTGATAATAATGTTTTTTAGGTTATTGTATTTGATATGGAGTTTATTTATATCTGCTAAGCAAAGTAGGAAAGAAGTATCTGCTTTAATAATATAGAATTGTACCTTGCCTATAGGGCTGTTAACGTCTATAGTTCTAATAGACATAGAGGCTCCAATCCCAAATTGGACAGTTACTTGGCCCTTGGTTAACGTGTTAAGACTTACAGACTTGTCTATGGCCTGTAGGGCTTGGAACTGGCTATAGCCAGCTGTAGACTTACGCGAAGCACCTATATTAATTATAATTCCCATAAAGACCGTTGAGGTATATTATGACGCTATAGTTGTAGCCGTATTATAGGTGAATGGGTTAGTCTCTATATAAGGTTCCATAGCAGGCTCTAAGGTGAGTTCTAAAGCCATAAGCAGGTATATATAAGCCTTATTGGCTAGCTCTACGCTTGTAGAGGTTACTTCCTTTATAGTAAGTGTTCTAAAGGTAGTAATATAGGCAGAACTATTATTAGGTTCTCTAGCATTGCTCCTAGAGTCGTTAGCGTCTTGTATATAGGCTTTAAAGTCTAAGTTTTTATCTTTATCTCTTTTACAAGCAGCGGCATATTGCTTAAAGTGGTTGTTAAAGTTACCCTTATTACGGCCCTTAATATTAATAAAGCGTCTCCTATAGTTATCTCTGGACTAACTACACTCCTCTTCTAAGTATTTCTATAAATGGCAGTCCTCCTTCTTATAGACATAGCACTTGGCCTTTAGTCTGCTATTGGTTCTATAAAAGCGATTGCTGCTATAGCAATTAGTGTTTTAGTTTTAACTCTAGTTGTTTTAATAGTAGCGTTAATCCATAAAAAAAAGCTTAGTAAGACGGTCTTATTAGGGCCTATAAGGGGTGTTCTTTTTCCCATGCAACAATAGAGGATTGTAGTTTACTAATTAACTGAGAAAGGTCTTCTAAAGGGTTGGAGATAGTGATATAGCATGCTGGTACTCCCTAGCAAGCAGTAACTAACTTATTTATAAGGATGTGGTTTATATGGAAGTCTAGGTATAGTCCATAATGTTGCTTTAGCAGTTTGTCTATAAGCAGTTGGAAGTTCTAATAGATTAACTTATTAGGGTTCTTGTCCATAACTCCTTGGAGGGTTATACTATTCCACTCCATAAGGTTCTTATAGTAGTATTCTGGCCCTTTAAAGAACTGTTGCATGTAGTTATAGGCTTTAGTAAAAGGTTTTAACTCAAGGTTGCTATTATAGTAGTGGTCTTAAGTAAGCCCTTTTAGCATGCTAGGGAATGCCACTGCGTAGCCTTCTAGTGGTAAGCTAGATCTCTTGCAGATATTGTAGAAGATAGTTAACTTAAAGTCAAAGCTGTTGCTGACTCCATTATACTTTTGGTCGTCCGTGTAGATCTTTGCAATTGTGGCTACCTCCTTGCTATATTTAGGTCCTTGCCTAGGTCCTTGCTCCACGCTAGGCATGGTTGGTTTAGGTGGTGTATATATATATAGTTGCTGCGGTTGCTGCGGCTGCTGCTGGGTAGCGATTAGTATAGCTTGCTGGGGTGTTATAGGGGTAGGTATCTGCGTTCTAGATGGCGTTGTAGCTGTAGCTATAGGCTGGGCAGGCGGAAAAACAAGTGGGGTAGGAGTACTAGTTGCTGGAGGGAGGGTAGAGGCAGTTGCCGCAGGTAATAATTACTAATTCTATATCTGTAGGAGTTGAGTAAGGAGGGTAAGTAGTTAATCTTAAGTAGAGGTAGGTGCAGCTTACTATTAGGTAGTAGCTGGTGCAGCTTACTGGGATATAGATTGCTGGGGTGGAGGCGTAAATACAGGTGTTTGCGTACCAGACGGTGTTGTAGCTATAGGCTGAGCTGATTTAGGGGTCTATGAGACTACGGCAAGCGTGTCTAATTTAGGGTTAAGTTAATCTTGTAAGGTTATTATAATTATTAGCTTTACCTCTATAAGGGCCGTAATAAGCTCCTTATCCGTCTATTTATAAAACTCTTCTTTATTGGCGATGTCCGTTAGCACCTTACCAAGGGAGTATCTCTTATCTTACTTAACAATATATACTCCTCTCTTGACTAGGTATTTACAGATTCCCATTTTAGTATTGGATTGTACTTATGTAAAGAGCTCTAGCATAAAGTCCTTAAAGTCCAGTGTGGCCAACAGTCAGCGTTCAGCGAGCGACGACGCCTTCCGCTGACTGACTGCGGTCAATCAAGTCGCTCGCTGGACGCTCGCTGGCAATATATATACGCTGACTGTAAAGCTAACAGCGCGCTTATCCTAATTGGGTAATATATATAGATCTAATGGAGTCATAGAGTTTAAATTCTAGATTTTTGGCAGCACCTCTATATATACAAATATTAACATTATCTGATCTTAGACCTACCCTAATTAACCTTAAATAGTATCCAAATATCATTGGATTCGATTAGCACGCCGCAGAGGCTTTAAAGAAGTAGGTATTTACACCGGTAGTGACGTCAGTAGTGAGGATTTGGGTTAGGTGGTTAAGTAGGCTCTATTTTAAAGTTAGACTCTATTAAGGAATAAGCTTTAGTAAGCCTACCTGTCTTAGCTAGTGTTTCTACTACTATATTTAGCTTATAGCCAGTTAGGTTAGTGTTTAAATTTGTCAGCTAAGGCGTAGTTAAGGCGCCGTTAGAGCCAACACAGTTAATTAAGCTGCTTGGTAGAAGGCCTTTGAGAAGCTACCACTTCTAATATTAATCTGCTTCAATCATGTCGGCTGCAAGCTTATTACATTTATTAGTAACAACCTTCTTAGCTTAACTAAAAGCTTATTCACAAGCAGAGCCTATTACTGGTATAGAAAATAGATCTAGAGCGATCTTGGCAAGGATTAAATAGAGTACTTAACCTATTATAAGCCACCAATTAAGAGGATCTGGAACGACATCGTTTACCTTATTGCCGTTCTTATCACGGATCTTAATAAATTCAAGGCCTGCGTCGTAGTAGCGATTAAGCTTAGTAGTAAGCTTAATTCGCTTCTGTGAGCATAAGGAAGTAAGGTCCTTATTGACTAGTAGAGACTACGAATATTTGTCGCCCAAATTGTCGCCGGATATGCAAGGAACCTTCCTGCGTTATAACTTAACTACCTCCTCATCTTCCTTATCTGCTTACTTATTAATATAGTTATTAAATACTATTTCCATACATCGCTTGGCGTGCTTCTATTACTGTGGCCATTGTTTCCACTTATTACAAAAGTAGGCGCGTTTAAGAGAGGGATGGAGAATAACTGCAATAAAGTAGTACGGGCTCTTAAGCTTTATTTTGTTAAAATACTTATTAAGCTTCTCTAGAGCCATATTAACGCCAGATTTAATAAAGGAATTGTTTTTGTTCTTAAGGCTCTACTAAGTTCGTACAAGGACCTGGCGAAGAAGTTCTATATTTATAATTGACTTCTATAGAGCTCTATATAAGCCCTTAAGCCTAGGGTTATTAGCGTTACCTTTTATGCGTTTAGTGGCTAATATAAAGGGCTTTAAGATCTTAATAAGCTGCTTAACTTCCGCCCAATCCTCTATAGTAAGAAAGTCCTATATAAGGTTGTAGCTGTTATTAATAGGCTTCCTCCAAGAAAGCAAATATTTGTTAATTCCTTTCTTAAGAAGCAACGCTCAGTGTAGTATAGAGTAGGTAGAGTTCCATTAAACGCCTCCGTCTTTAATAAGTATAAGTTTAGCTTAATTAAAGAGCTTGTCCTCTATATAGGCTTAGGTTTAATTCTTAGCAAAGTCCTTATAGCGGGCTGTAGATCGCATAATATATTTAATAATATTATAAACCTTACCGACGGCGCCTTTCTGCTGCATAAGGTTAAATTTAGCTTCGTTGCTTGCACTAATTAGTAAGCGTTCAAGCTTGCTAACGCCTTTGCCGTATATTAAGGCCTTAATAGTAAGGTTTAAAATATAGCCAATATACTGGAGTCGTTCCCTTTTTAGTATAAAGAGGCTTTTGGAAAGGTGCTTATAAAGTTTATTATTATTAGTAGCGTTGTTAGCTATTAAGCAGCTAAGCTTATATTTAAATTAATACTTCTAAATAACTGCTGCCAAAGCTATTACTATATTCTTAGCGGTATACAAGCCTCGTATCCTTAGGAGTCCTAAAAGGATTAATTAAAGCTTACCACCTTCATTAATTAAGTAAGCTACTACATCAAGTAGCAACATTCCATTCGTCAACGTCCAGATATCACAGCTAAGGTGGATTTTGCTTTATAAGACAATAAGGAGGTCTTTAATATTAAGGCTTCGGCGTTTAAAGGCAGATTTTATCTAGCTGCTTAGTAACATATGCGAGCTTGCAAGACATTCCTGTATAGAAGGGCGGTTAAATATCAGCAACGCGCGAGTGTAAGTACTTGTAGCTTGCCGAAATATAATATCCTATAGGATTGTCCAATTAACGTAGGCTTATACATAGCCAGCTGCCCAGAATAGCTGCTATTCGCTGCCGCCAGGTATAGGAGAGGCTTAAGCAGTTAGATTAATTAGACCTAAGGCAGCTGATTAACATAGAGCACTACTATAGCTTTTTGGGTTTAATATAATACTATGCTTTAATTTTAAATGGCCAATAATATAATCCGTGCCGTTAATTATAAGTAATGCAGCTGGTTTCTAAGCTAGATGGCAGATCTTACATAGCCAGAGTCTCTTTCTTCCCTTAGGTCTGTCCCAAAATAGATCTACTCTATGCTTCCATATAGGTAATATAAAGGCTGTTTTTAAAACTAACTGCTTATTAATAACTTGGTATCCATAATAACTAGTAAGCCTACTATACTTGCCTAGGAAAAGGTTCTTCTAGTTAATTAGGAATATACAGCCATAGTTCTAACCAGCTAGTGGAGGCTCTCGCAATATAGAGTCATTCTGCTTATTTGGTTTAGACGTATCTTTAATTACAAGGGGAGTAGATCCGCAAGGTCTACGAGCTATAGAAGAGCTTAATAGACGCGTAGATTGAGAATTAGATAAGGAAGGAGTAGAGGAAGAAGCTCTACTATATTGCTAGCGGGTAAAATGTAAAGTCCATTGCATTTTCCTATAGTAATAAAGGTTGACATTCGGTGGACAAAACGCGTGTATAGACGCAACGGGGAATTTGGAGATTACTATATAATTTAGTATAAATATCCCAGGGTTTCCCACCCGAATTTTAGCCGGAGATCCGAAGATCCTCAAAAAAAAGCTTCAAAACACCACCAAATTGACCCTTCCTTCCACTTAAGCAGCGAGCTGTCAGCGCGCTGCATAAATGTACGCTAACTAACTGTTGTAACTATGTACGCTAACTGACTGCTTATATCAGCAGCTAGCTGCCAGCGACGCTGCTAGCGACGCTAACTGTTGGCTACACTGTTAAAGTCTTCCTAAAACACTGTCTATAATAAATAGTCTATAAGGTTAAATTATGTGTATAGGTGCATCTTAGTCTCTATATACTCCATTAGATTATTATTTATAGCCGTCTCCAAGTTAATTCCGTTGCCATACTTGGCAATTCTCTCCTTCTGATTAATTTCTATATTGTTGTGTTATGGTTTGAGGTTGAGGTTAGGGTTAGGGTTAGGGTTAAGGATGTTGAGGTAAGGGTATTAAGGTAAGGGTGTTAAGGGTATAGGGGTGTGTACATGCTCTACAGCCGTTAGGCCTATAAAGTGTTCTTAGCAAGATTGCTATCCTCTCAGCAATCTGTTGTATTAGCTGTAAAGCTAGTATAAATTCTCTTAAGCTTAAGGGAGGTTATAATCTTCTCTAAGTAAAGATATAATTCTCTAGGCAATCTAATGCGTTAGCAGTTAAGCTAATACGTGGTCTTAAGCTTTGAGGGTAATATAGCTTTCTTCTTTAACTAAAATAGACAAGGCTAGGCAATCCATGTACTATTTCCAGTACGGTTCTCAAGCTTAAGCTTATTGCGTATTTCCTAATCTATACGTCTACTAATCAGTATTAGTATACTTACATTATCAACGTGCACAAATATCACTTGTAGTGGTACGTATGTGGTATTGAAGTTAGTAGTTGTTAATTAATGTCTAGAAATAGGGGTTTGCTCCAAGGTCAGATTAGCTAGTCTCGCTTCGTGGTCCCATAACCACGTCACATAACTAACATTCCGACAGTAATAGAGTAGTTATAAAATCTTTTCACTAATTTAGTAGTTCTATTCTTACTATACTATAAACTAGGAATTATTTATAATATTTTCTCCTTTATATATTTTAAGGCGGTAAAGACCTCTTTTCCTTATACTTTTCTAGGAAATTATTCTAGTA
>Ga0307507_10005385_pt1 | contig 21112 bp, 10 predicted proteins | sample 7_EM_MG_FD_207223 | JGI IMG/M metagenome (GOLD analysis project Ga0307507, IMG submission 207223) | Populus trichocarpa ectomycorrhiza microbial communities from riparian zone in the Pacific Northwest, United States - 7_EM | ecosystem: Host-associated > Plants > Roots > Unclassified | place... | reverse complement strand
TGGGGGATATTCACTTTCCACTTTTAGCCTTGTTGTAAGTAGACTATAACCTATGATAAGAGAAAAGGGTGACTTGGTGGATACCTGGGCATAATCGAAAAAGGTGATTGGGATATATAGTCTCTTAAAAGAACACGGTATCTTTTGAATTATATGTTATTCTAGCTAATAGCAGTGGATAGTAACGGAGAGTAACAGATAGTAACTTTGTATTTTTAGCCTTATTCTAATCAGGCTATGACTTAGATGAGAGAAAGGTGGGACTGGAGAGATTCCGCTGCCTTGTTGTAAAACATTGAGTGAGATACGTAGTATTTTAAATGAGTTAGATATCTTTTGAATGCTATGGGACCCTGGCTACTAGTAGTGGATAGTAACGGATATTAACAAAGAGTAACTTTGCATTTTTAGCTCAGTTCTAATTCGGCTATAACCTGTGATGAGAGAAAAGAGTCCCTTAATGGACACCTGTGCATAATTGAAAAAAGCTGATTGGGATATATAGTCTCAAAGATGAGTGAGGTATTATATAAATCATATGTGATGCTAACTAATAGCAGCAGATAGTACAAGATAGCTGATAGTAACAGAGAGTAACTTTGCATTTTGGAATACTCTCAATTAGGCTGGAAACTAATAAAAAGAGAAAAGGGAGACTTAATAGATACAACTAAATAATTAAACTAAGTTGATGGTAATAGGTAGTCTCTTGAATAAGGGAGGAATCTATGCAATAGTATGCAATACTCATTGATAAAGACTGCTAGTAACAAGTAGTTATGGATACTTACTTCTTTTTGAACTAGTCCTAATTAGCATAAACCTTATAAAACAAGTAAAGAGAGACTTAATAGATACATCTATATAATGAGGAAAAGCTGATTATGATATATATAGTCTTTTGAATGAGTAAAGTATTATTAGAATGGTGTATAATACCAGCTAATAGCAGTGCATTATAATAGAGAGTAGCTGCGCATTTTTGTACCAGTTCCATTTAGGGTAAACCTTATAAAAACAGTAATGGGTAACTTAATTGATACCACTAGATAATTAAAATTAGTAGATAATGCTAGCTAGTTTCTTGAATGAGTGAGACATGTATCCAATAGTATCTAATAGTATTCATTGGTCTCCACTACTTTCTAGTATAATTTAATTGTTGTTTCTACGTTTTAACAGGCTCTAATAGTCTCCAATTGTCCCCAATAGTACTTGGCTATATCTAATAGTTATCAATACTATTCAATAGTGTAGAAGAGTCCCTAATGCCAGAACTAGTTTCTCCTACTTCCCAAAATGACTAATGGTTATCAATACTAGCCTTTTTTGACAAGAATAATACATTTTCCCACATATTTCCTAATCGTACTCCATGGTAGTTACTTATATACAATATTCACCAATCGTAGCTTACAGTACAGAATAATTCCAACTTGCTTCATGCCTTTTGATAATCTCCAGTAGTATCGAATAGTCTTTCATGTTCTCTAGTTGCATTCCATAGTCATTTCTGATCCTTAATAGTTACGAATTGTTTTTACTAGTAACTAATAGTACCCTGTAGTCCTCAATATTCCACATCAACTATGAATAATCCACAATGCTGCCTAGTGTTTGTAACATATTCTATTAGTTTCCAATAGTGTCCAATTATTCCAATAGTACCTAGTTTATTCAATAATTATTGATAATCTCCAATAGTATCCAATAGTATCCAGTAATACCCTGTTGTATCTTTTGTTCACAATGGTCATCACTGGTGCCCAATTCTACCCCATTATCTGTACAGGCCTCTAATTGTCTCCCCCAGTTAAGAATAGTTCTTACTCTCTCCAACAGTTTCTCTTGATATCCAATTGTATCTAGTTGTCCCTAATGGGTCCTAGTTTGATTCAATAGATATTTATTCTTTATATCTGTCTCTGATAGTCTTCAATAGTCTCTACTCATACCCAGTTATGTTCAATAGTCACAAATAGCATCTAAGAGTGATGAAGAGTCACAAATACCTATAGGAGTTTCTTGTAGTCTTCAATAGTGTCCAATAGTGTCCAACTGTCTCGAAGACTTTCCAATAGTAAGCAATTTCTTTAAATTATAATTCATTGCCTGTTCCCCATATACTCCAATAGTAGTCACTTGTTTCTTATTCTCCATAAGAGTTTCTAACAGTGCAGCATACAGTCTGCTATTTTCAACACTTTCTGATAATCTTCAATAATGTCTAATAGTCTCTTAAGATGTCTACTTGTATTTAAATGTTATTCATAATTACCAAGACTTACCAGTTACCAATACTCAACAATTATACCTAGTTGTCTCCAATAGTCCCCACTAGCATGTAACCGATCAATACAGTTCCAACTCTTCCCAAATCCTTGATGCTCTCCCAACATATCCAATAATCTCACCTAGTCCCAGATTATATTCAATTTTTCTTATATAGTTCAATAATGTCCAATAGTGGCCAATAGTCCCTACTGATCTCTCATGAGTACAAATAAGATCTATTTGTGAAGAATAGTATAAATAGTCTACTACTATCATCAACCTTCTTCAATGATCTCCAAGTGTATCCAATAACCTACACTGTTCTCTAAATAATCTCGTATACTATTCTATAGTCTTCAATAGTCTCTGTTTCCACTTAATCGTTATTGTGAGTGTCCAATTGTCACTAATATTGAGAAGTAGAACCCCACTTTCACCAATAGTTATAAATACTCTCTCACTTTAATGAATAGTTGCCAATGTCTTCACTAGTCTCAAATAGTTTGAACTGTTCAATACTCTTCCATGATATCCATTAGATTCTATGAGTCTCTTTCTTACTCTATTGTCTTCAATAGTGTCTAATAGTTCTCAATTGTCTACAATCGTTTCCAAAAGTATTTAAGACTTAATACTAGCTGCAGTTGTTATGAATCGCAATTACTTGCAAAAGTCTGAATTTGGTTATAATAGTTTCCAATATGTTTCCAATAGTCTTCAATTGTCTCACACCATCACTTATATTCTTTAATCTTTCAGGTTGTATTACTCTTGATCTCTGTATATTGTAGTTAGTTACTCACTACTATGAGTTATAATCTATTACTATGTGCTACTATCCTTTACTATTGGACCCAACTCCCAATTTACTGCAGAATTTCTTTAAGTTTATACTACTAGATATTTATAATCTGTATTACATATGAATTAGTAGACGTACTTGAATCATCTTGCTTTCAGTCTAAGAAAACATTTAGTAGTATTCAAACTTGTTTAAAAATACAAAGTTACTATCACTTACTTTTAGTTACTATCTATTACCATCAGTTACTATCAAGCGCTATTCGCTCTATATCTCTCTATCTAACCTACCACCTAATCTTTATATTTTATATTAATTAGCATGATATACTACTTACAACTATCTTTACACCAGATTCAACCTTTGGAGGAATTGCTCTAGTGTAAAAGTTGCAAGGTTACAAACTATTACCGTCACATACTTTTTCTGAACATTGTACTTCTTTCTCCGAAAGTCTTTCTCTTCCTTGAACTATTAAACCTTTCTATTCAACTTTTATTACCCAATAGAGTCTCTTATATTTATATTTTCCTCTTATAAAACTTTCAGTCAAATGGACAACAGTTGAAAAATGCCAACTTACTATCCATTTCTATCAGAAACTCTCTATTACTTCCAGGTACTATCTATTACTATTTAGCACATTTCTCTCAACCTTTTTCTATTCAATTACCTATTCAACTTTTTTAGTCAACTTTAAGTTCTTACAGATACTTCTCATTACCCTATCTACCCCTCATACACTTTTTATCTCTATTGTGAACTGTAGAAAAATGTGAAGTTGCTATCAGTTACTATCAGGTACTATCAGTTACTACCAGCTATTATTTATTACTATTGACTACTTTATCCTGAATATTTCCCTATTCCACTAACTATTTGATATTTTTATTTAAGATTGACTACCCTGAGGTACTTGTTCTATTTATATTTACCATTAATATAGCTTTCATTCTCATTGAAACCAGGGGCAATTGCCTAGTTACAGATTATTACTATCAGTTACTATTAATTACAATCCTAGACTTTTCCAACATCATTTTTCTCTTGAACCAACCCTGTAATCTATCTATTCAATTTTTTTAACATACTTGTACTACTTGTAATTATATTTAACCCTTATACTACTTTCAGCCTAATTGACAACAGTTGAAAAATGCAAAGTTATACTCCACTACTATCAGGCATATCAGCAAAATGTAAAAACCAGTCCTGGTCCACCAAGGGGGGTTATGGTCCCCCTAGTCCTCCTGGGCCACCCTGATCCACCCTGGTCCACATTTTCGGTAAAATTTCAAAAAGTGTGGATCAGAATGGATCGGAGTGGACCAGGTGGACCATGGGGACCACAACCCCCCTTGGTGGACCAGGAGCGTTAAGGACCACCGTGGACCACGCTCCGACATTTTCCTGATGTACTATCAGGTACTATCAGGTACTATCAGGTACCATCAGGTACCATTAGGTACTATCAGGTACTATTCATTACTCTTTACCACCCTTCCCTCAACACCCCTCTATTCCACTAACCATCCAACAATTCTTTTCAACTTTAAGTCTCTAGAGTTACTTCTTATAACTCTATTTGCCTCTCATTGTACTTTTAGCCCCATTAAAAATAGTTGAAAAATGCTAAGTTCTAATCTTTTCCTATTTGGCACTATTAGTTACTATCTGGTACTATCAGTTACCATAGAAAACTCTTCTCTCAACAATTCTTGATTTACCTAGCTTCACTATATCCTTATTTAAAATTAACTACCCCTGTCTACTTCTTAAACCTATATTTACTACTGATACACCTTCTACCCTTATTGAAACCCCTTAAAATATCTGAAGTTACTATTTATTACTATCAGTTGCTATCCATTCCTATTGTACACTTTTTCATCAATATTTCTCTCTTAACCTAACTACCTAACATACTTATTTAATATTGATTACCTACAGATATCTCCTATAAAAATATTTGCCACTTACACTAAACTCAGACTAATTGAAAACAGTTGAAAATTACCCTCTTACTATCCATTACTATTGGAGACTATCTATCGCTATCATGTACTATCAATTGCTTTTTTGCCTTTTTCATATATAATTTTTCTATTCAATCACCATTCAACATATTTATTAAACTTTGAGTTTCTACAAGTACTTCTTACAACTCTATTTCACTCTGATACAAATTTTAGTCCTCTTAAAAACAGTTGAGAAATGTGTTATTGCTATCCATGACTATCAGGTACTATCAGTTACTCTCAAGTACTACCACTTATCATTTAACATCTTTCTCTTAACATATCTCAATTTATCTAATAATTCAATCTTTTTATTCAGGATTAACAACAATGTAGTTATTATAACAATAATTACTACTTCTACAACTTTGACTTTACATAAAACTAGTTACAAAAAGCTAATATACTCTCAATTACTATCAGGTACAATCCATTTCTACAGAACCCATTGCCCTTATCATAATTCTATTCCAACTACAAATTGATATTTTTAGTCAATAGTAATTATTCCCTAGTCATTCGTTTAACTATATTCAACTTACATACCACTTTCAGCTCTGGTTAAAACAAGTGAAAAATATATCTATTACTACTTATCACTAGCTATTGCTATCTATTACTATCTATTGTTATCTCACCTATCTATCTCTATTTATTTTATTCTCCTATCTTTCATCTGATATTTCCAGTATATTTGCCAACCTGCTTGCCAAGCTATTTATCTGCTATTAGACTTACTTTTTTTCACAATACTATTGTATTATTTCTATATTCTTAATTATCTACCTATTGTCTATTGTCTCTTTAATGTCTCATATATCTGTCCTTTTCACCAACCTCATCTCACTTTCTATTTTTCCACTACATTCTCTTTCTATCCCACATTTATACTCTATTATTTTTTTCAACTACTATTACAATAATGTCAGCCAGACCTCGTGGAAGACCAACCAAATCCTTGGAGGAAAGGAAGTGAGCCAAAAAATAACTGATGGTAAAAGATACCTAGCAAATAAGAATCAAGCACAACAGGCTGAATCTAGTTCCTCAGTTGCAAAAGGTAAATAATCTTTCTATATTTTCACTCTCCTAAACATCATATTCACCTATTTTGTTTTAAAGGAAATATACCAATACTAATCATCCTACAATAGATACAGGGAAGACAGTAGACTTGAATATTACCAATATCATCTCTAATCCTATTCAAACAGTTTCTGATGCTAGTGATGTTAGTACTAAATTACTCATCTCTACTTATTCTGTTCCTTTTCTCTATTTTCTCATCTTAATTACAGTCTTGATTTCCTATCTCGATCAAGGTTTACAGTTCATTTCAAAATGAATACTTCTCTTCTTTTTCTAAGAGATTTTTGCTAATAATTAATTTCCTTTAGATTCCTGGTACAAGAATCATAGGAAATACAATACCCTCAGCCTGGAGAAGTAAATCTGCCAACTCTCCTGCTGTAAGCTTCCTAGTATATCTCATTGTTTATCCTAGTTTTAATCAATAAATGCATATAGGAAGCAGAAGAGTCTCATAATTATGATGATAATGAGTCTATATTATCTGCTACTAGAAAACAATATCATAATATTCATGAATCAAGGCAGTCTCATTGGCCAAAACTATTGGGATTGGAGCAAAGTTTAGGCTATCTGAATATCTGTCAGAATCAAGATATTATACAAGATGATTCAAGTGATGAAGGTAGGATTCTGACAGTATTCTTGAAACCAATTATATATTAATACTTTAATAGCAGAGAATATTGGACAAAGAACATCTGGTATATTATCAACCATCCTATTAAAAGTCAATAGATATTATAAAAACTAGTTATTAACTAGAAAACTAATTATGATATAAAATGTTAGAAGAGGAAACTGAGCAGCAAGAAGATTTTTTAGAGTTAATTGATATTAAGGGAAAGAGAATTGCAGGTAAGAATATTATCCTATATAAATCTATAATATGTAACTAACATATGTGATTAGGAGTTAACTTGTCAGCAATTGCGGGTAAGAAATTTCTCCAAATATTTAAAATTATACTAATTGAATATATAGAATTGGAAAAAGGATATGAGTATACTGGAAGGGAAGAAACAAAGTATGAGGAGGAATGTTTAGGTATGATAAATAATAAGAACTTGAGAATAACAATAACTAACTTGTGAAACAGATATTGAATGGGGAATAGTAGAAGAAAATTGTGAAATAGATACACAGCATTCTGGTAAGTCAGTTTATTAATTATAAGGTTATAAATATATTAAAAACAAGAAATGACTAAACTTTAAATATAGATTTAGAGTCAGAAGACCTAGAATCAAACTCAGAAGAAAACTTTGCTTGTTCAGCAAACAGTAGTAGTCAAGGCTTCCATACAAAACCTTCTGGTACAGAAAAACTACTTCAACCTATGATAAATAAAACAGAATCCCTAATTGGTATAACAAATCTTTCAAATTCTAATTATTAAAAATTGTACCATGCTAATATTTTTTGATATAATTCAGATATAATTGAAATATCATCAGATTCAGATTTGGAATCTCCTCACTCAGCATCAGTGATGAATAATCAAGCTCATTCATCCTTGAACCTCCTATCTATGTTCTCCACACATCTAGCATGTGAATCAAATGATGGTGAATCATCACCAACTAATACAACTTCAACAATCCCAGCTGTTACTCTTCGGACAGTTACCAATTTCTTGAGAAAGGGTTTACCAACTGATTATCCTCAACCAACTAAAATGGGATATTCTCAGAGATTGAGTAAAGAGTTGTGTGCACAGTTGTTCTGTGGAGATGGACTTGGATCACAAGGAAAACCTATACCACCTCTATCTATGAATAATAGTATAGAAATAGCACCTCTCAACTGTTCCTATGATATTGATAGTTTTATTGCCAAAGCAAAGTCACTTTCTATTGCTATGCAAGGTATTAGAGTGCAATTTTGTCCAAATCCTTTACAGAATATCACTCAGAATATTCATCTTTTTTTTCCTATTCCAGAAAGGCTTAACTCTGGTAAACTCAAATATCATCAAATTCCTGTTCATCACATTCCACATTTTCGTCTTGGAACAATCCTTTCTACCCTTCATCTTCCTCTCTATGTTTTTCTTCAATCACTATACCAGCACAATTCAACACCCAACTCCTACCTCAATAATAAGACTCTTCAACAATGGATGGATATTGGTTTTTTACCTGCCCTCTATGACCACTATTCCACAGATATTCTCCAACATCTTCCTACCTGCTTTGATTCTGCCTATATGGATGTTTATGCAAGAAGCAGAGAATCTGGAACCAAGAAGGTCAACCAGAATCCAGAGATTGGGAGAAGACAAGAACTCCATTACTTCTTGCCAGCAGATCAATTAGAAAATATTTGGCAAGATATGGTGACATTTTCTTTAAAACCTGGCTATAATTAGTTTCAAAATATGTTTTTGTTACTAGATGCAAAGGATTTAAAGCTAATTACCAAGGGAGAAAGTGTTGCGCTTTGTGGTCAAAAGTTTTGGCAATTGTTATCCAAGGATATCAATATTGGGAAACTGGATACTCAATATCAGTATTTGGACATTGGTCAAGAGGTATGGAGTCAGGAGAAAAATAGAGTACTACTCTTCAAACGCTGCTGTATAGACAACAGTCTACAGCAATTAAAAACAGAGTTGAAGGGATTGAAAACAGGTACTTATACTTGGGCTTTGAATTGCTTGTCAGCAAACAAGACAGTGGAATACTCTAAAATCTTTCCTACCTACCAACAAGGCATGATCTATTCTCAAAGCTATTCTCCACTCAAATCTCTCTTTGATGCAGGAGGCTGCTATCCTTTTCAGAATTCATCACTAGAATATCTATCTCTAAGTCCAGATCTTGTTCAATCTTGGCAGGCTAGTGGCCCTGATGGAATGGGAATTGCACTTGATATCAACAAGTTGAAATCAGCCTATACATATTCAAGAGACAGAATTCTAAGTGCAATACAAGGAGCAAGTAGGAGGAAGATATCTTTTGGGGTATGGCAGGAGCACAGAATCTCTTGTGATCTCTTTGAACTGCTATGTTCAGCACAGGGTAGAATCCAAGTTTCTCAAATTAGCTCAGCTATTTGGAATTTTGAGAATTTAGATGTCTTTCAGTATTTGGAGACAAACTTTCTCAGATTTGGTTTGGGGTTGGAGTACTCCTTCCATGGTCTTCAAACACCAGGTTTAGGCCAGGCTAAGGATCTTTCCAGAATATTTCGCATGTTTTTACAATTGCAGAAAGCCTCCTATACCAATGTTCTACTAGAGAGTATGGGAGATATTTGGAGAGATTTTCCAACCCCTAACTCAAAGGTCAACTATCCTGGTTTAGGCATCAGCAAGCAGCTCCATCAATTCAATTTTGCTTGGCTTCCTATGGATACAATTAATTGGAACAATTGGACCATGGGATCAAGATTTCAAAGTACATCAGTATTTGAGTTTATTCAGATTCACTCTGGTGCACTATATAAAACTAGTGCCTTATTGCAGCAAAGAACAACACTGGAGATTTTGGATCAATTTGGAAGTCTTCTCTCACATATCAACAATCCTGACTCTCCTAAAACCTATCGTTTGTTAGCCTACATGGTAACAATGGTTATTCAAAATTTCAGGGCCAATGTCTGGACAGCCTTGGCCAGATTTTGTGAATGTCAGTGGGAGGATACAGAGAGGCTACAATTAGCTAAGGAAGGTAAAATTTCCTTAGACTATAAGAATGTCCTTTACTTCAACAGTGAGAGATTTGCTAGAATTCAATACTCAAATAAGTATAAGTATTCTTTGCAGGAAAGATGGGAGATCCTATTTCATTGGAATGATAAGTGGGATAAAGATGATATCAGAAAGGCCTGGAAGGACTGGCCATATCGGTTGTTTTTCAGAAAATGCTATGAAGAAATTTCACAGATATGTGGAATAGGTACTGCAAAGAGCTGGGAATATCTATTGGTACAGACCAAATTTGCAAGATCTAATTTTCTGTTACCATCACCAAGCAAGCATGCACTTCTGCAAAGACAAACCAAAAAGGGAAAGCTTGCCAAGATTTACTGGGTACCACTTGTTCATCATTTGTGGAAAGATGGTTCAACAGCAAGAAAGCTTCCTAAAAGGAATGAGGGGGAAGATAGGTGGGAGTTTTGGGAAATTGATTATATATTTCCAATGTCAGAAGATTATGAAGTTGGAGACAAATTGTATTGTGAAGAGTTCACACCAGAGCAGATAATACAAAGGGTAATGAGATAGATAAAATTGGAAAATTGACAGTAGGGATATCAATATAAAGATAGTGTTCTCAGAAGGATTGTTAAGAATAATATCCTAGTAGAAAGTATGAGAAGTATATAATAATATGAAAAGTGTGAAGAAAAAATAAAATATTAAAGTACAAGGAATAGGAAAGGAAAAATGAATATTGAACGTGAGTTTGAGAATCAAAGAGAACCATAAATGGAAAAAGAGAGAATGTCATGACGTTAAGAAGTTCAAGTCGAAAAAAACAATAGGAAAATATAGGTGGAAAAGAGTGTAGCAATAGGAAATAATAAAGTTAAGAGAGAGTAAGAATCAGGTAGTAGAAGTGAAATTGGAAAGAGTAACCTGCTTGTAGTGAAATAGTTGGAGAGAATAATAAGAAGAAATAAGTCATCAGGTTAGAATAATATTGTAACTGTATAGAGGTATCTATCAAGTTTCCCTTTACACTGTTGATAACTAGTAGTCAAATTGGAACTAGTGCAAGAATGCGAAGTTACTATCTATTACCATCTGTTACTGTGCTTTGGAATGAGCTAGTATTACATACTATTTGATAAATATCTCACTTATTATAACAAAAGAGCTATCCCAATCAAGTTATTATCATTATTCAACTGTAACTATTAAGTCTACCTTCACTGTAATCATTGGTTTTAGCTTTATTAAGACTGGTCAAAAGATGCGGAGTTACTATCCATTACTATCGGTTACTATCAGCTCCTATTACAAAGTGGTATGAAATAATTTCCAAAAGATACATCAGTCATTTCAGAGGTTACATATTATAATAACTTATTTCAATTATCTAGAAGTATCTAGGAAGTGTCTATTGACTCTTATTATAAGCTTTAGTCTAATAAGAAGTAGTGCAAAAAGTGCAAAGTTACTATCCATTACTATCCTTTACTATCCCCTGCTATTCACTATTATTACCCACTATTCAAAAAATAACCTACTTTTTTAAATCACTATATTATAATCAACCTACTTTAATTATCTAGAGATATTGATTCAGTCTGATGTGATAGTTTTTATACAGGTTAGCCTAATTAGGAAGATTAAAAAAAGTTTGAAGTTACAAATTGGTTACTATCTGTCCTTGATAACAAGTATTGGATACTATTGGAAACATTCCTCTCTTATTCAAGAGAAAATCAATAACTCGCAACTTATATTCATTATCTAGTAGTCTCTATAAAGTCTTCAATTCCCCTTTTTGTAAATTTTAAGGTAACTAGAGGTGGTGGAAATAGGAAGTTACTATCCCTTACTATCAATTTCTATTCATGTCTATTACCCCTTAGTACATACTGTTTCATACGTTTCTTACTCTTTCAAGTGACTACATTTCACTCTTTAGTAATTTTCATTATTTTGTACTATCTCTTAATTCTCTCTTTCTTCATTTTATAAGTATTAGCCTAATTAGGATTAGTGCAAAAATGCGAAGTTACTATTAATTAGTATCTATTACTATCTACTACTATTAGCTGCTATTAGATACTATTCAAACGACATCTTACTCATTTAAGAGACTAGATCTCATTTTTAACCTATTTTAACCCTTTAGAAGTATATCTTAGGTTTTACATTACAGCTGGTATTAGATTTAGCCCAATTAGGACTAGGTTGAAAATCCGAAGTTACTATCTGTTACAATTTGTTACTATTCACTGCTGTTAATCAGGAATAGATACTATTCAAAAGACATCTTAGGCATTTAGAGACTATATCTCATGATCAACTTATTTTAATTATCTAGTAGTATATTATCTGTCTCCCTTTTTAGCCTTTATAAGTTTTAGACTAATTAAAAATAGTTCAAATATGCGAAGTTACTATCCATTTCTATCCGCTACTATTCACTAGGAATATATACTATTCAATAAACCTCTTACTCATTTAGTGACTGTATCTTATTATAAACTTTTTTTTACATATCTAGAAGTATATATTCACTCTCCCTTTACACTATTTATAAGTTTTAGCCTAAATAGGACTAGTTAACAAAGGCGAAGTTACTATTGGGTACTATCCGTTACTATCCGCTGCTATTAACTATCAATACATATCATTCAACAGACCTCTTAGGCATTTAGAGACTTTCTCTTATTATCAACTTATTTTAATCATCTAGCAGTATATATTCAGTGTCCCTTTTTAGTCTTTATAAGTTTTAGACTAATTAAAAATAGTTGAAAAATGCGAAGTTGCTATCCATTACTATCAGCTACTATTCACTAGGAATATACACAATTCAAGAGACCTCTTACTCCTTTAGTGACTCTCTCTTATTATCAACCTATTTTATTTATCTAGAAATATATATTAAGTCTCCCTTTACACTATTTATAAGTTTTAGCCTAATTAGGACTAGTTCAAAAAGGGGAAGTTACTATTGGTTACCATCCGTTACTATCCACTGCTATTAACTATCAATACATACTATTCAAAAGATCTTTTACTCATTTACACACCTTTTCTTATTATCAACTTATTTTAATTCTCTAGTATTATATAATAAGTTTCCCTTTACAACTTTTATAATTTTTGCCCTAATTAGGACAAGGTCCAAAATGCGAAGATACTATTCGTTACTATCTGTTACTATCTGCTACTATTAACCAGCAATATATACTATTTCAAAAAGCATTTATTGATTTAGAGACTTTATCTTATTATCAACTTATTTTAACTTTCTAGATCTATATATCAAGCCTCCCTTGACTCCTTTTATAAATTTTACCCTCATTAGAACTAGTTTAAAACTGTGAAGATACGATCTATCTCTATCAGCCAGCATTATATACTCTTGCATACATTTCTCCCTCTTGCAAGGGACTACCTATCCCCTCAACCTGCTTTAATTACCTTGTAGGATCTATTACTTCTCGCTTTTCTCTTTCCATAAGCTTTTGCCTAACCACAAATTGTCCAAACATACCATTTTACCCTCCATCTCTACCTGTTACTCTCCAATAGTATGAGCTAATATTAAAAATAATTCAAAAGATACCAAACACCTTTAAGCGACCTCTTACTATTATCAACTTAATTTACTTATTTAGTAGTGTCTATCATGTCTTTCTTTACTCTTTTTATAAGTTTAGACCTAATTGGGACTCGTCCAAAAATGCCAAGTTACTATCTATAACAATCTAGTACTCTCTTTCTCTATTTGTATTCCTTTCCCCCTCCTTCTCTTACCTGTTTTTCAGTTTCAGCTACTATTTAATATCTGCTTTACTTATTCAATATCCTATCTCTTATTATCACCTTTGCTTCTTTATATCAAAGTAACTAACTACACTCGATTTATTTCCTTGTTACTTCAAGCTTCATATATATATCATTTTCCAAACACATAGAGACTATCCTTTAATATCTCTTTCTATTCTTTCTATCTAATTACCCTTTTTTTCTTCCACTAATTCTTTTATCTCTTTCACTGATTCTCCCACTTTTCCACTACTTATGCTATTTTTTCTACTTCTCTTTGCTCTATTTTTAGTTTTCTTATATATGTTTATTTCTCTTCTCCAGATTCCTTCACTATTTGCATTTCTTTTACTCTCACTAAGTACTACATTTTACCCTCTCTGCCTATGGGCCCCCTACTTATCCTATACTCTCAGTTTCCTCTCCAGTCCTTCTTCTCCTATTTTCCACTCTACTATTTTTTTATATTTTCCCTCTCTCATACAATTTACTTGCTTTTACCCCAACTCCCTTTTTTATATTTTTGTTGTTTCCTTTTTCATAATTTTATCTTGATTATTCTCCTCACCTTAAGAACATCTTCTCTCCAATCTTTTACTTCTCCTATGACCCATTTACCTTTTATAATACATGATAATTTTCTTATATTTCTTTATTTTTCTACTATTCTCCATTCTTATACCCAGCTTTCTTCTCTTATCCTTTTCCCGATCCTTTTTCCCATCCCTCTCCCACTTCCATGTTTGCATACATTATTCCCAATATCTCCTTTCTAATTGTTGGAATATCTTCCTGACTATATTTTAAATCCTCACCTTGCACCAACAACTCAGCTGATTTCATAACAAATATTCCACAATCATAAGTCTTATTTTGCTTTGGATGCTCATCCTATTCCAAGTTTTAGTATTTGGATTTCCCTATTTTCTAGTCTTTCTTACCTTTGACATTGTCCATTTCCAACGGAGTTTTTTCTTGCCAGTTTTAGAAACTGCAATAGGGTCCTTAGGCATAGTTTCTTGTGGATTAGAAACTTCAAACATCTCCATAGATTTCTTCTTCAAAGCCATTAAGAATTTGACTGTTTGCTAGAAGCTGTTAGCAGATAATTATACTTCAGAGTTTGAATAAATACCTGCTTGGCTTGAGTACTTAAAGTATGTCCTAAGGGATCATACACCTCAATCTGTGATTGAGGCTCATCAAGCAACACTCTTAATAAAAGCCAATGCTCCTCCTCTTTCTCCAAAGTAATACAAACTGGGATATACAAAGTTTTCAATAGATGCCAGTAGTTCACTACTACCATCTCCTGACAAACTACTGAAATCATAGTTTGAAAATATTCTTCATCCATCCAACCAATAAAACTTGAACATATAGTTGGAAGAAAACATGTTGTTACTTCAGAGAGTGATGGTGGAGAAGAGGAAGAAAACAAAATTGAGAAGTAACTATCAATTACTGAGTCCAATGTCTTTTCAGATTGGACAGCTATCAAATCCTGTAGTACATTCTATTGTATAGAGTATTTCTGGTCTAGAGTCTTCAAAGCAGCTGTGTTGACTATGGTGTTGGGAATATTATTGATAGTTCTAATGAGATCTGTGATTTGATTCATTGAACAGCTGAGAAGTAAGGGTTGAAGGGGCATTGGTGGAACCTAATAAGTATTAGTATATGAAGAATAATATAAAATATGAGAATTCAAGTTAACTTACAGAATATTCTTCAAAGGTAGACACCCATATATTGCTCTGAGTAGAGATATGAGCATTGGCAGCACATAGCTTAATTTGCAATGTCATGATTTGTTTTGTTTTTCTCTCAATCTCTAAATCAAGTTTAACTTTTTTAATGTCTACTATCTCAACATCTAAATTATGTTAGAATATAAGAAGAAAGTATAGAATGGATAATCAACCCTTTGAAATAGTCTCCTCTAGTGAGGAAGGAGATGCCTTTCTCTTTTTGGAATGTCCCTATGATTTAAATTAATTAGTAAAATATAATATGAATTGAAAGAGGTTTAGAATAGGATATGCAATAATCAGAGCAGTAGATGGAGTTGCTAGTAGACTAGGTGATACTGAAGCTGAGGATTATGATGTTGCAGGAAGTTGAAGAGGAGAATTTGTAGTAGTAGAAGAGCGTAGAGAAGAGGATTTTTTAGCTCTTTCAAGAGCAGCAAGAACAAGGGGATTTGTAATAGATTCAGTCATGATTGAGTATTTGATAATGTATAATCAACTGGATAAATGAATCAATAGGTAAATGGGTAAAAGGATAATAAAACAATAAGAGCAGGAAAGGATGAGAGAAGGTTTTGAGAAAAGAAGTGGTGTGACAGATAGGAAAAAGGGGAACCTTTGTTCTAAGAGTTAAAATTAAGAAAAAAATACAAAGATTATGAGTCAGAGGAGTATAATTCCAAGAGTTATACCAAGCAACCAACCTATAGCATACATTAAAAAAATATGATGTATCATAAAGTGGTTTTTCAGGTACATAGACATTTCTTGGCATTTTAGGGGTCAACAGGGGTGCCCACCACCTTTTCATCTTGACTTTACTCTCTTTACACAAGCACAATCCCCTTCATATTCGACCTCTAGCTACTTTTTTTGCTATTTACATCTCCATCTTTTACTCCTACATCTCTACCAATATACTATTTCTGCTATATTTGTTATGGAATCAGCTAAGAAGGAAGACAGCATTCCATTTAAAGATCACCTGAAAGAAGAGGTGATTACAACTGAAGATGAGGCTGCACAATGGAAACTACCTTATGATGGTGAGCTCTGTGGCATTTGGGGATCAGTGAAAAGTATTAAACTCAAAAATCTCTTTATTGGAGTTGTTTGTAAGTAACCACCATCTTGATTTAGGTATATATAAACTAATTATTAGATTTAGATCACTATACCAATATTCTCCTCCCCTCCAAAATCAACTATGTTCAGGCACATCCATCAAGTTTCTCCTGGATTATTAAAGATGTAGATGGGGATACCTGGTTTCAAAAACACTGGGCAAGATATGCCAAACCTGCCAACACTCCTAAGAAGCACCTGCTCAAATTTCCTAATTATACAATTAGTGATTACATATGGTTGCTCAAAGCAGTGAAGGATGGAACTCTGAAAGCCAGGCTCAAAGATACTGACTCTGGGGGATCAGAAAATAATGTAAGTAAAGTTGAAATCAGTTAATTATACTGCAATACATACTAAATTTGATAATTAATATATAGGAGAAGGAACTAGAGGGAGGAGAAGAATCTGAAGATTTAAGTTCAGTAGGATCTTGGAGTGAGGAGGAAATGGAGAGTGTGGTTGAGAGTAGAGAGGAGATGTTAATAGATGAAGAAGATAGTGATGAGGAAGAGACAATGGAAGAGGCTAAAAAGGGGTCTGGTGGAAATGGAAAAGGCAAGAGAGCTAGAGGACATAGTGAACAGGAAGGTAAGATACTGTTTCAGACAATAGAAAAAATTATAACTAATACTAGAAAGATGGGAAACATGAGAGCAGAAAAAATATTGTGACTTTAAGAGGTATAGTAGAAAGCATGTTTTCAAAGAAATACATCTAATGAGGAAATGAGTCAGTAGTTTCACAACAACCAGAACAATGGGGTATGGATAAGAATGAAAATTCAGAACAATTGTCTAAGAGTTTTAAATCCTTATTTATGAATGTAAGAGATTCCACAAATCTATATATAGGGAAAATGAAAAGGCTAATTGACTAATAGTTAGGAAGGGAGGAGGGGGAAAATTCAGTAAGACAGGGAAAAAAACTGAAGATGTCAGAGGTAGAATTGGAATCTGTTTTATCCCAATCAGAAGAGAATACAGAGAAAGAAAAATGGGAGCAGATAAGAGAAGCAGAAGGTAAGTAAGTTCTAAAAGTTAAGAGAAGTCTACTAATAAAAATGCTAGAAAACCTAGAAGCTGAGAAGTTTGATTTGGCCATGAGAATGTTTTTGAGAAAAACACAGCAGGTATTGATAGAAAGGAAGATTTATGAAGAGGTAGAGAAGGAGAGAAAGCAGGCATTTTCAGATAGACAGATATTGGGAGAGGAACTAGAAGGGTTAGGTGCTAAGCTAGAAGAAAAAGAGAATGAACTGAGGGATTTGGAGGAAAAGTATAGGGAGATGGAAAGAAAACTAGGAGAGGAAAAATTGAAAAATGAAGAGTGTGAGAGAATGTTGAGAGAATATGAAGGGGAACAAGGAAAGTTGAATGAGCTGGTGGGAAGGGCAACTAGAATGGTAGAAGAGAGGAAGAGAGAATAGAAATGTAGATAGGAATATTAACAGAAGATATAATAATTATAGGAAAAAAAAAGTAAGGCAAAGAAAGAATAAAGAGAAAGTTTACTGAGGAGATTAATATAGAAGGAGAATATAACAAGAAAAAAATATAGAGTAGCTTTAATAGAATCTAATACTTCTTGCAAATATCTAATTATTTTCAAGAGTATTCAATAGTATTCAAACAGTATTTAATAGTAGATTAGAGTATTTGATATTATTTGATTAATGCAAATTTAATTCAAATAATCAGATCATAACCAATACTATACAATTGTATGCACCAGTACCCACTGGAATACTAGAGGTATTAATAGTCTGCAAAAGCTTCTATTAATATATAATAGTATTTGAAAGTAATTGAAAGGATTTTGGAGTATCTGATAATATATAATGATATCTGATAGTATCGGGTAGTGTCTAATAGCATGTAATAGTATATGATTATATCTAATAGTTTCTAATAGAATCTAATAGTTTCTCCTAGTATCTTATAGTGTTGGATAGTTGCTAATAGTATCTAATAGTATCTGATAGTTGCTGATAATATGTGATAGCATATGATAGTATCTAATAGTATCTGATTGTAACTGATCATGTCTGATAGTATCTAATAGTTTGGGAACATCTCTAATAGTATCTGATAGTATGCAAAGAGTTCTGACAGTATCAGATAGTGTCTGATAGTGTCAGAGAGTATACAATAATAGAAAATATTCGTGAATAGGGTCTGATGGTATTGGATGGTATCTGATTGTTTCAAAGATTTCTGAGATTATCTGATAGTATACAACAGTGTCTAATAGTATTTGACCTTATCTGATACTATCTGCAGGTATCTGATACTCTATAATACTATGTAATGATATCTAATAGTGACTTATGGTATGCGATGGTTTCTGATAGTCGCAGATAGCTTCTGATAATATCTGATAGTATCTGATAGTGTCTTATAGTAACTAACAGTAACTGATATTTTCTAATAGATTGTGATAGGTTCTGAGAGTATCTGATAGTATCTGATAGTCTCTATTAGTGTCTACTAGTGTCTGATAGTTCCTGATAGTATCTGATTGTTTTTGATAAATTTTGAATATATTATATATTATTGTTCAATAGTCTCTGATATTACCAGTAAGCATGAAATAATTTTCAACTATACCTTATACTCCCACATAGTATTCAATATTACATGCCAGTAACCAACTCTATGAAATTGTACCACTTAATACCTATTACTATATGTCCGTTCCTGGTTGTTTAATATAATTTAAGTGCGTCTAATAATGTCAGATGGTATTCAATAGTAACTAATAGTTCCTGCACTTCTTTCATTTTATCTGATACTGTCTAATAGCACACTATAGTGGCCCATTGTTTAATAGTATTCAATATTACCCAATACCCTTCAATAATATTTCATTATTTCTCCAAGTCTTCAATTGTATCCACTAGTACACCTATTATTAAATATATGAAAATAACAGGCAATTGTATTCAATTGTCTGAGTCCTCATCCCTCTCTCCTACTATCTTATACTGTCCCACATTTTCGCACCAGATCTAATACCATCCGCTTGTATTGTATATAATTTAAATGTAGTTCATATCATTGTACCCTATCTGATGCTATTCAATAGTAACCTCTCCTAGCTAATGTTCCAAAACCATTCACTACGACTTAATTGTCTCATACCTCTTCTGATATTACTTGACACAGTTTCATAGAGTCCTGTTATAATACATGCCAGTGCATACTGGAGTATCGAATAGGACCTAATATTATTTCAAAGTATTGAAAATTATTCTAGTATATCTCATTATTTCTAATAGTATTTAATATCTCTCTACTCTTAATACCAGTTTTGCTCTGATTAGGACAAGTCCAAAAATGCCAAGTTACTCTTAGTTACTATCCATAAATCTTAGCCACTATTGACCTTCCATTTTTCTCTTCTATCTATCATCTTATATTTTCCACTCATTATAACTATATTTCAGTAATTCTTACATTTCCCTTTTCTATTTATATAAGCTTTACCCTTATTGGGACTCACCTAGAAACCTGCAGTTACTATTCGTTACTATCGATAAATATCCAGTACTCTCTACTACTCTCTACTACTATCCACTATCAATTTTACTCTTCTATCTATATATCTAAATTTTCAACTCAATATAAGTACAAATTACTACTTCCTGCTTCTCTAACTACCCACTGGATTAGTTTCCTACTGATGGGAATAAGTCCAGGATATGAAGTAATTATTTATCCTTCCCACTTACAATATATTACTATTCATACCTATAGTCCACTCACTATGTATTATTTTACTCTTATTACTATTATCTAATATGTATAATTAAATATAAGTAAATATAGGTATCTTGTATATGTCTCTCTACTGCATATATAAACCTCATCCTTATTGGAATTAGTTCCAAAATTTGGAGTTACTATCTATTACGATTGGTTACTATATCTTACTACACCAGGCTATTCCACTATATCATTAATTTTTAAGAGTACTATCTCATATCTTCAACTAATTATTCTAATTTATAAATACTTCTTATATATCTCACAAATCCCTATATAACCCTTGTCATAATTACAACTAGACCAAAAACGCAATCTTAGTATCAATTACTACCTGTTACTTCTAGCAAATATTCAACCTACTCTTTGATATTTTCAACTATTTGTTAATATATATACATACTACTTAGATCTCTCTCTAGTATACAGCTAATATTTACTACCCTACTTGGTATGAGTTCAAACATGTAGAGTTACTATTAATTATCATCTGTTAATCTCTATTTTCTTATAATGCTATTAGTTCCTATTAAATCATAATAGCACTCTTCCTGCTATTATTTGATACTCTCAATTAATCATAATTTTATCTAAGTACTTGTATCTCCATGTACTTTCTATATAATGATTACTCTAATTGGGACTCCCCTAAAACTCTCCAGTTATCATTGATTACCATTCATTACTATTAGACACTATTCAATACTCATTTTACTCATAATACTACTATTTGATATTTTCAACTAATTATTCATAGATATAAGTACTTCTTAGGGTTAGGGTTAGGGTTAGGGTTAGGGTTAGGGTTAGGGTTAGGGTTAGGG